>Ga0181532_10003048_pt1 | contig 15268 bp, 13 predicted proteins | sample PEATcosm2014_Bin_33_FD_119768 | JGI IMG/M metagenome (GOLD analysis project Ga0181532, IMG submission 119768) | Peatland microbial communities from MTU Mesocosm Facility, Houghton, MI, USA - PEATcosm2014_Bin11_30_metaG | ecosystem: Environmental > Terrestrial > Soil > Wetlands > Peat | place...
ATTTTGGTCATGTCGAGATCGTTCGATTGTTGCTCGACGCGGGCGAAGATCCAAACCGATACAACCCGGTGGGAGGCCATTCCCACACGACACCGCTACACCAAGCTGCCGGGAGAGGGCACGCTGAAGTAGTCCGGCTCCTTGTCGAACGTGGTGCACGATTGGACTTGAAGGACATTCTCTGGCGGGCTACCCCGGCCGATTGGGCGAGACATGCGGGCAGGACAGAAATCGAAGCATATCTTCGTCGCAAGATTGGGAGCGATAAAGGGACGTTTGTAGATGAATAACGAGCCACTCTGAAGTAATCACGAAGTAAGATTTGCCGACCAGCCACTGAGTGACCTTATCCAGTATTGTGAGCTATGGTGATGTTGCGCCAGCTATCATGGATATACGGTTCCAGTCTGATACAAGGGCCGTATGGAGAATGTCGGCTAACTTAACGGACGCCGCCGATGCGAGTCGGATTGGGAGATAGGCAATGAAAACCAATTCATCGCCAGCATTAGCCTTGGGCACGCGGGACCGAAACGAAACTCCGGCGCAGGAGATCGCCCTGTGGCGAATTTATCTTCTGAGGGCCGGATACCTCTTGATTGCCGTCGGCATGGGAATGCAAAAGGTTCCTGCCTTCCTTCATCACAAGCCTTGGGAGCTGATGCATGGCGTGGTCAATTCCATGCTGCTCGCTCTAGTGCTGCTGGCGGTCCTAGGGCTACGCTATCCCTTGAAAATGCTGCCGCTTCTGTTCTGGGAAATAGCGTGGAAGGCCACATGGCTTCTCGCGGTGGCGCTGCCTGCCTGGCAGAGCCACACCCTGGACGCAGACACCTGGGACACAACATTTGCCTGCCTGATGAGCGTGATTTTCCTGTTCGTCGTGCCGTGGGACTATGTCTGGCGGAATTTTGTCGCCGCGCGCGGTGACCGCTGGTGGTGAACGCTTTGCGGTCAGAACGAATAGCAGCGAAATTGCGATGGGTGATTTCATGCTCGGTGTTCTCCTTCTTTCTTCTCTTCTTCTACGGAGATACGGAAAATCTCTCTGGCTTACCCAGTTTCGATAAGAGCCATCAAACTTAGGGCAGAAAGCCCAATCCCCAGTGCCAGGAAAGGCCGATTCTGCTCAAAAATACGAACAAGGCGCGTAAAAAGTCCCACGAACCGAATTTCGAGCGGATGACGGGCAACTCTGACGCGACGCGATTAGGAAAAGCTTGCCGACCAACCGTCGGGAATCGTCGGATCTGCTGCGCATTAGCGACCAGAAACGATGGGAGAGAATCCCGCCCTCACAGCGGGGCAGCACTGCATGCTTAGAAATCTGCACTGAAGTTTCGCGGGGCAAACGGAGTCAGGTACCTTAAAATGGGGTTACACCGGGTCTTTTGGGCGGACTGGGATCGAGCATGCTCATAGAAATCGGACATGTGGAGGCCATCTTCCGGTATCCCGTGAAGTCCATGGGCGGCGAACGACTCGAGGTTTCCAGTCTGGGCTGGCACGGCCTCGATGGTGACAGGCGCCTAGCATTCCGACGGATTGATGACCGCGGCGGGTTCCCCTGGCTAACAGCAAGCAAGCTTCCCGACCTGGTCCTGTTTTCTCCGCACCGCCGTGAAGACGGTGGTCAGGGAGACCTTCCTACGCATATTCGCACTCCGGATGGCGAAGAGCTGCCTGTCTTCGGGGAGGAGTTGGCGACGGAGGTCGGACGCCGATGCCGGGCTCCCGTGCAGATGATGCAGATGAACAATGGCATTTTCGATGAAGCGTGCATGTCCGTGATCGCCTCCGAAACGGTTCGCGAGATCGCGCGACTCGCAGGTCGGAGCCTGGACATACGACGATTTCGCCCGAATATTGTGGTTCGTTTACAGCGGTCGGTTCCTTTCCAGGAGGACGAGTGGGTTGGCGGTGTGCTCTCCTTCGGCGAGGGGGACGACGCCCCCGCCATCACCGTCACGATGCGCGACATCCGCTGCTCAATAGTGAACCTTGATCCCAACTCAGCAAGTTCGGCGCCAGAAGTGCTGAAGACGGTCGTTCGTGCGCACCAGAACACCGCGGGAATTTACGGCGCGGTCACTCGCATCGGTCGACTAGCCGTCGGACAGTCCATATTTCTCCGTGCGGCGACTGAGAAAAGGGAACGTGGGTGATAGAAACACAAATTCACGTGACGGAAACTTTCTCAGGTACGGCGGGTAATCCATGCATCGCGTAGTGGGGCTCGACGCATCGTAGCGCAGTCGCGCTATCCCCCGGCATCTACCATGCTGGAGAAGGCGGGTGCCTAGAGCGGGGTGTCCGGGAAAATGAATGTCCGCCACGTGTGCGCGACGGGGCTATTGTCGTCCCCGAGCCCTTCCTGCAGACGAGAGAAATGTAATCTTGGCCAATCTGGCATCACTTCATCGGCGAAAAATCTGTCGGATGCATGTACGTCACATCCACTTTTTCCACCAGCTTGTCGGTTTGCTCGGACTTCGCCAAATCTTGAAACGCAGGGTCGTCCCGCATCGCGTCCCAGTTCTTTTTCGCTCCCTCCCGGCTGGGATGAGCCAAGATATAGATGAATGTGTTGTCCGAAGCGGGAGCATCCGCGGGTACCCAGTAACCCACAGCCTTCAGATCGTGTTTGGCGAGTAGCTCGGAAGCCGTGTCGCGAAACCGTGACTCCAGCGCCGGCAATTTGCCCGGCCCGGCATGATAAACGCGAAGCTCGAAGATGCGATTGCTATCGGCCCTCACTTGGCCTATGTGCGCCAGGCGAGCAGTGACGAGCGATCCAGCGGTAAACGAAAGCAGGGCGATGGCGCATACTGTCCATTTCTTAGGTTTCCCGCCTTTGAATTTCCAGTAGTTGCGTGTCATGGAATTCTCCCTTTCCTTGCCCAAAATATTCAATCTGAACCCGACAAGTTCATGCCTCGCGAAGGGCAACGATCGGATCTACCTTCGCCGCGCGCCTCGCTGGAAGGTAGCTGGCCAGCACTGCGACCGCAAACAGAAGGAGAGGCACGGCCAGAAACACAAGCAGATCGTGCGGGTGAACGCCGTACAACAGACTTGCCATCAGGGAGGCGGTCGCTGCAGAAAAGATCACGCCGACGACAATCCCCACACCGGCCAGGACGACACCTTTTCCTAAGATCAGTTTCAGAACGTCCCACCGCCGGGCGCCCAACGCCATGCGCACTCCGATCTCGCGCGCCCTCTGCCCGACCGTGTATGCCAACAAGCCGTAAATTCCGATGGAAGCAAGAAGAAGAGCTAGTCCGGCAAATCCGCCTACAAGGTCGGCAGAAAAACGGCGTGTAGCCAGCGAACGACCGACCACGTCATTCATAGAAGAAACGTTGAACGCGGGCAGGCCGGGGTCGATGCTCTGGATTTCATGGCGAATCTGCGGCTCCAAAACCTTCGCTTGCAGAGATGTCCGCAATACGATGCTTAGGTCCCTGGCGGGGCTTTGATAGACCGGGACATAAATGTGAGGAATGCCATCGATGTCGAGGCCGTCATTTTTGATGTCTTTAACAATACCCACGACGGTCATCGGTGGTTTGGTGAGGTCTGCTCCGAACCGAACTCGCCGGCCGAGCGGATCCCGGGTTGGCCAATATTTACGGGCGGTGGTTTCATCAATAATGACCACCGGCTGTTTGCCGTCTTCATCGCCCTCGGTAAAAAAGCGGCCGCGGAGGAGTGGAGCCTGCATCACCTTGAAATAATCAGCGCTTATCCGAATTCTCTCGGCTCGCAGGTCCAGCGAGGACTCGACCGGGCGATCTTCGATCGCCAGGGCATTGATGGCTTGGGCATCACTCAACCTTAGATCGCTGGTAGGCAGATGTGAAGTGATGGCGGCGAGCTGGATTCCTGGAATAGACCTCATGCGCCGCAATAACTCACGGTCAAAAGTCGTTTGCTGGGCTACACTCAGATACGGGTCCATTTTCGGATCGTTAGGTTCTGGTAGCGAAAGGTTTGCCGCGACGACTTGAGTTGGATTAAAACCTGGATTTTCCTGCAGCAGGTCTCTTAGGGTACGCAAGAGCAAGCCGGCTCCCACCATCAGAACAACCGCAAATGCCAGTTCAGACACGATCAGCGCATCCCGCAAACGGCCGGTCTTGTTGCCGAAGCCGGATCCGCGTGCGCCTTCTCGAATCGCCGACGAGAGAGCGGTTTTTGCTGAATGAAGCGCTGGAGCCAGTCCGAACGCTAGGCCAGTAAGAACGGAAATCGTGAGAGCAAACGCCAACACGGTCCAGCTGATTCGTACTTCGTTGAGCCGGGGTATATTCGAGGGGACCAAGCGCTGAATGAGGCCAAGGGTGCCGACCGTGGCTAAAACTCCTGCGGCCCCGCCAATAACGGAGAGCAGCATAGACTCGGTCAACATCTGGCGTATCATCCGGCTCCCGCTCGCCCCTAGTGCGGACCGCACCGCCATTTCCTGTTGCCTACCCGAGGCGCGCGCCAGAAGGAGATTGGCAATGTTCAGCGAAACAATGAAAACGATCAGAATCACAGCACCCAACAGAACGAGCAGCATGGGCCGAACGTTGCCGACAAGAGCTTCCTGCAACGGCTGAATCTCAATTGTCCATTGGGCCTGCTCAGGATAATCCGTCGCATAGTCCTGGCGTATCTCGATCGCCATTGCGGTAAGCCGTGCCTGAGCTTGCTCTAGGGTTAAACCTGGTTTGAGACGTCCAATAGCAGCGGGCATGAACCTGGTGCCACGCGCGGGCGGTGGAGCGGGATCGCCGCTGAATCCGGCTGTCTGAAATACTTCCACGTTCCCTGAAACTGTCGGTCCAGGATGGCGAAATCCGGGGGGAAGAACGCCGACGATTGTGTAGGGATCGTTATCGAGCCGGACGATGCGGCCGATAACATTTGGATCAGCGCTGTAAGAGCGGCGCCACAGGCCATCACTGATCACCGCAACCGGCGCGAAACCAAGCGCCAAGTCCTGGGGTCCAAACAATCTTCCGATCTGAGGGGTGGCGCCCAACATAGAAAAGTAGTTGGGATGCGTGACCATGAACTCGAGACGTTCGGGATGGCCTGCGCCAGTCAAATTCTCGCTAGCGCTAGCGATCGTGCTCACATCATTAAATACCCCCGCTCGATTTCTGAGATCCTCCAGTTCGGGGACGGAAAATGGCACGTCCCGCAATCCCAGGCCGGGCTCGTTGAAGGCGATTCTCACCAGGCGGTCGGGTTCGGGAAACGGGAGAGGGCGCAGCAAAACCGCATTTACGATGCTGAAAATCGCGGTGTTGGCGCCGATGCCGAGGGCGAGCGTGATGATGGCGACAGCGGTGAAACCGGGCGATTTGCGCAACATCCGCAGACCAACGTGCAAGTCCTGAAGGAAATCCTGAATCCAGTTCACTCGGCGGGCATCGCGGCATCTTTCTTTGGTCTGCTCGATACCACCCAGGTCGAGCCGCGCCCGCCGCCGCGCTTCCTCGGGTGCCATTCCTTGTGCAACGTATTCCTCGGTTTTTCGTTCGAGGTGGTCGCGCAGCTCGTCGTCCAGTTCCTGATCCGCTTGCCCCCAACGAAACAACGACCGTAAGCGCAGCGGAATCGTATATAGCCAATGCTCCGGTCGCATCTCCAGCCTCCGTTTCGTACCGCGCCCCGCTCACGCCTCTTTACGTTTAATCACTCGGGAAATGGCGCTCGAAAGCCTGCCCCAGTTATGTGCTTCTTTTTCGAGCTGTCGCCGGCCCAGCCGTGTGAGCGAATAATATTTCGCTCGCCGTCCATACTCGGATGTTTTCCATTCGGCTGTTATCCAGCCCTCCTGCTCCAGCTTGTGCAGCGCCGGATATAGCGAGCCGTCACTGACTTGCAACACGTCGCCAGACACTTGTTTCAGCCGCTGGCTAACCGCGAATCCGTTCTTCGGTTCTAGAGCCAGAATCTTCAGCAGCAGCATGTCCAACGTGCCCTGCACGAGATCGGAAGGTTTGCTCATTCTCATGTCCTCGGTAACCGAGACTAACATCTCTGCCCTCGGTAAGCAAGGGGAGAAGCTTCCGTGACGCGAGACTGCCAGTTTGCCTTTCGACGCAAGATGTTGCGGCGCAAGGAATCCGAGTCAGAGAGGCTTTCATCTCGACTCGGCCAGCTGGATGTGGCAGCCCGTCAGTCGGCAGCTTCGGGCAAGAACTCTTCAATAATCTTGTAATCCGTTTTTGCCTGACAAATTTTCGCTTTACGGAATAGATAAAACGTGGTTCTGGGAAGTGAGCAGCGACTGACCTCCGATTGATCCCGGATTACGCGCAAACCGTAAGTTATTCCGCTCCAGAAGTCTCCTTGGGGGGGATGCGGTACTTCCGACCGCAGTTCACGCTACGATCTCCTCGAATGCCGTTTCTCGCCAGTGACCGGCACTTTTCCGAGTTTGCGACTCAGGAGTTGGCCTGACCACCCTGCTGAAGTGGGCACCAATCCGTTTTTTTACAATTACTGTTGCTCATGTCCCTGCGGCGGTCGTTTACAACCAAAACCAGGTTGTCCGTCCTCTTGAGATTTCCGACTTCTTGCACGGAACCCTCTGTGTCGCGCGGAATCACTTGCTAAGCGCGATTCAGTTCAGCAAGATGAATCCATGACATTTCCATATTTCAGTAGTCGTCAGGTCTTTCGCTCCGCGCTTCTTTTCTTCTTTTTGTTGGCTGTTCTCACTACCAGTGATGGCAAGTCCGTCAGGATGATCATGAGTTGGTTCAACCCTAATTACGGAGGACAGACGTTCCGCAAAATACTGGTCATCGGCGTCGCTCAAAACCTGGAGGTGCGTGCCGACTTCGAAGATGAAATGGCCGCCCAGATTGCGCGTACAGGCATCGAGACCATTCCTGGCAACCACATCCTGTTGCGCCCAGACCCAAACGCGAAACTTGACCTCGACTACTTACGTGGGCAGATCCGTGACAATCGTATTGACGCCATAGTCGTCTCACGTCTGCTGAACGTCGATAAGAAAGTGACGATCGTCCCGAGCTCGACTTACATCGCCCCGTACCCCTACTACTACTCTTTCTACGGGTACCTGGGCGCTGTGTATCCCATGGTTTACGATCCGGGATATACGCGGGAAGATACGGCCGTTAGCGTCGAGACCAACGTTTACGCCACAAGCAAGCCAGACGGTGACTTGGTGTGGAACGGCGTCAGCAAGTCGTTCAATCCGAAGTCAGCGAAGAAAATCGTCGATGGCCTTGTCAAAGAAGTACCAAAGCAGATGGAGAAAGACGGGCTGCTACCGAAGAAAGTCTCCTCGAACTAACTTTGGGAGTCCTGATGCATCAACGGTTGAGAGATTTCTTTACGATTATTGGAGTTCTTCTGGTCGTGGTGGGATCTGGACTGACACAGGAGTCTACCTTTGCCGCACAGACCAACGTTTCGCCGAACCAAGCAAGCGCGACCCAGGAGTTTGGGAAATCCTACGAGACTTTGCGTCCAGTGCAAAGGCAACTGATTGACGATTACATCCGCAATTACAACACCACCACAGGCAGTCAGATCATCGCTCCCTCTGCCTACGACGCCGCACGTCTTTCGATCCGCACTACCTTCGATGCAGTGACTCATGCACTCCTGAACGCCCAGATCACGGATGAGCACGGCAAAAGCCTGGGCCACGCGATCGATATCGTCGCGAGTCTCGACGATGTGATGGGTGAAGAACCCGACGTGGGCGGCGATCGCCAGTTCCGCCTGTACGTCTACCTCAAGCCCAACGCATTCGACGTACTCAGTCAAAGCCGCGAGTTCAAACGCGATCGTGACAATACGATGTATCACAAGGGATTTCCTATCTGTTTTCGTCTCGAGAACGGGCCGCCCTCTATCCAGGTCTCCATTTCGCGGGACCGCCGCATGGCTGACATTGACGTCGATTACCGCTCTTCAAGATTCCCCCAGGCGCTGTTCAACGGGCACCTCAGCGCAGGAAATTCAGACGTGCGAGCCGGAAACAACCTGGACCGCCACGATGGGCGCTGGCAAGGGTTGAACGGCTGGTGGCGCGATATCTTTGGGTTTTCGCTCGGGGATGTTGGCAGTAAACCTCCCAAGGAAGCACAGACACGGAGCGCGACTGGCGTCCCTCTGAACCCGCGTTTGAAATCGAACCGAGGGGTCGATGAGGCTGCGCACGATTTTCTGAAAGCTTGGGTCGTCGACAACAAGCCCAATGAAGCCATCGCCTATTTTTCTCGTCGCAGTTATTCGTGTTTGGAAAAGATCGCCACCGCGAAAAACAAGCCGGTCGCCCCGGGCATGGTTCGCCTACGCCTGAAAATGGCGATGGATGAACTGAACAAATCTGCAGGCGTGGTCAGTTCCGTCGCTGAAGTCTTCGAAGCGGCAGACACCTGGTCCCCAGGTCTAAAGGAAGTGAAGAATGCCTACCCCAAGGAATTCCACGCAGTATCTGTTCCCACAGATCTAGGTTTGGCGACTGAGTGCGTTCCCGAACTGAACGCCGAACCCGCTCAAAAGTCCAAAGAGAAGTTCTATGCGACCGAATTTCGAGAAAAGGTACCTGGTCGGAACACCGTGGTGAATCTCCTCTGGGTCGAAGAGCGCAAATACTGGCGGATTGTCGCCATCAGCGCGCTCGATGCGAGTGACGCCAGCATTACGCCGCATGTGCCCATCGCGCCAGCGGTTACAGAATCCGTACCGGAGAAGATCCCTGGCGATTCCAGAGCAACTAGAGACATTACAGACTTTTTTAACTTGTGGCTCGCGAGGCGCGACGTACACGGCGCCATGCGGTATGTCTCTGCGCGTTCGTATGGGTGCCTGCCTCCGAGCGCAGATGAGAAAACGGGCGCAGGACTACCTTCAGAGCGTATCCGCCTTGCATTAGTCAAGGCCCTCACAGAATTGCCTCGCGGCGAGAACTTGTCAGACATGATGTCTGCCGTCCAACCGGTGAACGAAGCTGTGCGCCAGGTCGATCACGATAACGCGGAGGCCTTTGCAATTATGGCCGTGCCAGACCAGATGGCTGCGAGTTTCTTGTGCGAACGCCGCCATCTTCCGGAAGTTTCCCGGAATCTGCAACCCGGGGAGGCGAGATACGGAAGCTACTACACCACAGCGAGCCGCCTGAACCTCGGAGATGAAGAATCGCCCGCCCTGGTCCTTGTGTGGGCGCAGGAAAAGAACCGTTGGCAGATTGTAGCCTGGGCGATCGAACTTCCCTAGCATCAGCAACCGTTCGCAAACGCCTGAACTCATCTTCCGTGCCATTAGAAACTTCCTTTGTTAATAAGTTGTCATATCCGGGGAGCAGGTTTCGCGTTGGGTCGTCATTTGCGCCAGCAACTACCGGCAAGCATGCAGTAGGGATGGCTGCTGAAGTTTGGACCATGGCCTTATCTCTCGAAGATAGGAGGTTCAACCTGCGGTGAACCGGAGGGGTGCTACATTAGGTTTATGAGAATTGTACGAGGGGCGAAACGCGAGGACGCGGACGCGATCTGGCGGATCTTAGAGCCAATGGTGCGGGCAGGAGAGACCTACACGCTGTCACGGGAAATGAGCAAAGACGAAGCGCTTGCCTATTGGACGGGAGACGACCATGAGGTGTTTGTCGCAGAAGAGGATGGAGAAATTGTCGGCACATATTTTTTGAAGGCGAATCAGAAGGGCGGCGGGGCCCACGTGGCCAACTGCGGCTACGTGACGGCGGCAGCGGCACAGGGACGAGGACTCGCGCGGATGATGTGCGACCATTCGATCGAACGCGCGAAAGCACGCGCGTTTCGGGCGATGCAGTTCAATTTTGTGGTGGCGACAAACGAGAATGCGGTACGGCTGTGGCAAAGTTGCGGCTTTGAGATTGTGGGGCGGTTGCCGGATGCGTTTTTGCATCCGAGGCTGGGATACGTGGATGCGTTGGTGATGCATCGTGCGCTATAAGAGGCGACGTAGCCATAGAGCGAGGCATGTAGTCGCAGGATTCGTTTCATTCCCTCACGCGCCAAGCGATACTGCCAAACGGTCCACAAGTCCCGCTCGAGGCCGTAAATGAGTAAATGAATCGATAACGAAGGACAACACTAGGGTTGGAGGCCAAACGCGGCTCAGAACAATACCAATTGATGAATTCATTGATCGCATGCCCATACGACGGTTCCATGATTGACGAAGTCCTGATTGAGGTTACGGGCATGATACGATGACCCGTTGATCGATTCCATGATTGGACGAACGCTAGATCACTACCGAATCCTTGCACAGATTGGCGAAGGCGGCATGGGAGTTGTGTACCGCGCGCGGGATGAGGTTTTAAACCGCGATGTGGCACTGAAGCTGCTTGGCAAAGGAGCGCTCGAAAAGGTTGGCCCCGGTCATCTGCTCCGCGAAGCGCAGACAGCCTCATCCCTCAGTCATCCGAATATTTGCACGATTCACCAGGTTGGAGAAACGGGCAACGACTTCTACGTGGTGATGGAATTGATTGAGGGGCGGTCGCTCAGTGACTTGATCACGGCCACAGGCCTCTCAATGGAAACAGTGACGCGCTACGGCACGCAAATCGCGGACGCACTTGCCCACGCGCATGACCGCGGAATCGTGCATCGGGACCTGAAGGGCTCGAACGTAATGGTAACGCCCGAGGGACGTGTGAAGGTGCTTGATTTCGGGTTAGCCACGCGGCTCGAGCGTGAAGAAATCAGCGAGCTCACACTTTCTCATTCCTCGCTGGAAAGTAAGCTGGTGGGAACGCTGCCGTACATGGCACCCGAGGTCTTACGCGGACAAAAGGGGGATTACCTGAGCGACGTGTGGTCGCTCGGTGTCTTGCTCTATGAGGCAGCGGCGGGGAAGCTACCGTTTCGCGGGAACACCGGCTTTGAGGTGACCTCGGCGATCCTGCGCGAGACGCCTCCCCCGCTTCCTTCAACGGTGCCGTATGGGCTGGCGGCGGTAATCCAACGCTGCTTGATGAAGGAACGCGCGGGGCGTTACCAGCGCGCCACTGAAGTCCGCGCGGCCCTCGAGACGGTTCAGGGCGCGGTACTGCAAAGCCGCCATCCTTCGGAAGAAACCCGTGGGCCTCGAACACTCGTACTCCGGGGCATGGAACACCTCTCGGTGAAGAACGGAGACGTGCTTTTGCTCGTCGGCACGAACAAGGGAGCGTTTTTTCTGCGCTCGTCCCGCGACCGCTCGAAATGGGACGTTGCGGGGCCCTATTTTCATGGCCAAGGCATCTATGCGATGGCCTATGACGGACGAAGCGGCCGGCACCGCTTGTGGGTTTCCGCAAACAATGTGATGTGGGGCGCGTTTCTGCGATCCAGCGATGACTTCGGCAGAATTTGGACCAATCCTCTGGAGGCCAGCATCCGGTTTCCCACGGAGTCCGGCGCTTCACTGAGGAACATTTGGCAAATTTGTCTGGGCCGAGAGGATGAGCCGGAGAAACTCTATTGTGGGGTGGAACCCGCAGCTTTGTTCGAATCGAGGGATGATGGCGAATCATGGTCGCTGGTCCGCGGGTTGTACGATCATCCGCATCGGCCACGTTGGATGCCGGGCAATGGCGGATTGATTCTGCACACTATTCTGCCGGATCCTAGCAACAAGGATCGCATGTATGTGGCCGTGTCAGCCGGTGGTGTCTATCGCACGGAGGATGCCGGGGGCACCTGGCTGGCCCGTAACAATGGAGTACGCGTTGTGTTCCAGCCCGAGAAATATCCAGAGTTCGGACAGTGCGTGCATAAGATTGCCCTCCACGAATTGCGGCCCGAGCGGTTGTTTTTGCAAAACCACTGGGGGCTATACCGCTCCGATAATCGCGGTGATTCGTGGCAGGACATCGCGCATGGAGTGCCCTCGGATTTTGGTTTCGCGATGCTGATGCACCCGCACGATGCGGACAGCGTGTACATCGTGCCGGTGGAATCGGATGAGTTTCGTTGTACTCCCGAGGGACATCTGCGAGTTTACCGCACGAGAAATGCGGGCGGTTCCTGGGAGGCTTTGAGCCGGGGATTACCCCAGAAAGGGGCGTACGAAACAGTATTACGAGACGCTTTGTCGTCCGATTCATTGGATCCGGCGGGAATTTATTTTGGAACGCGAAGCGGAAAGATCTACGGATCGAAAAACGAAGGAAAAAGCTGGAAGAAAATAGTGGAAGGACTTCCGCAAATCTTGTGCGTAAAGGCTGCGGTCGTCCACATGGACGGGGCGCCATCCGCGAATGCAACTTTGAAATCAAGAATCACGAAAAAGCGGAAAAGTGTGCGTACGAAAAGACTAAGACGCGGGAAATCGGACTGATGCAGGTCTTGTTCAAAATTCCAGGTCCACTTCAAGAATTCACAGGAAAGCAGAGCGCCGTGTGCGTCGAGGTGGAAGCAGGCGCCAATCTGCTCCAAGTCTTGCAAGCGCTGTTTGTTGAATACCCGGGGCTGCGCGACAGAGTTCTAACCGAAACGGGCGAAACTCGACGGCACGTGAATATCTTTGTGGGCAACGAGAACGTACGTTACACCGGTGGACTCGCCACGGCTGTTTCCGCCGGTGCACAAGTTTCGATTGTGCCAGCGATTACCGGTGGCTAACAACACATGGTTAGAATTGGACAAGGCACAGATGCCGGGGCTGAGGTTCATCAAAGGAAATCCCACGAGGCGAGCCAGAAGTCTGATTCGAGGAAGCCTGATGCTGTTGCCCGCCAATTTGAGAAAGCGAATTTGATGCGCCGCAGAAAAGCCATAGAATCTGCTAAGCAGGAGTCGGGTGTAACTCTCCGCCGGATCGGGAGTAGAATCGGTTGCCATGGCCACTGAAGTGAAGCTTGACGTGATCATTGAAGCGCTCGAAACGGCCGACGATTCGATCTCGTCCTATCTGGATGTAGAAACAGGCGAAGTGCACTCGATCGCGGAAGAAGAGTTCGACTTTGCGGAGGATTCGAACACTGCCGTCGAGGAACTGCCGGACTGGCAGCGTGAGGCAGTTAAACTCGCACGGAGCATACAGCAACAGGATGGTAAGCGATACCTGGCTTTACCTGACAAGTTCGATGTCCACGAGTGGGCCATCATGGACCGCTTTTCCATGACACTGAGAGACGCGCAGCTACGAAATGATTTCCATGGTAGTATTCGCGGCGCAGGCGCCTTCCGCCTATTCAAACGCCTACTCACCGAATACAACTTGTGGGACGCATGGAATCAGTTCAAGCAAGCCGAACTTCAGCAGATGGCCATCCAGTGGTGCAAAGAGAACAATATTATCTTCCGCCAGGCATAACTGAGAGGGAAGAGTTTCGATAGAGTCGCGCGAGACGTACCCGAACGCCGTTCCTGGGAAGAGTCTCTACGCTGTCGATTGGGGGACGCTGCTCTTTCCTACCAGCACCCCCTACACAATCTCCGGATGGTTACCCCGCGAGCTGAAAGTTCTTCGAGTACTTGCGCGACTCCTGGAGAGGTCTCACGGTCGCCCGGAACAATGACTGCCCATTCCAAATTTTCCCGAAACTCCTTCGACCTAATCTGCCACTGCCCCAAAGACGACGACTTCGTCTCGCCAATTTGGACAATGGACCAGTGCCGCACCAGCGCCAACGCAGCTGCCTCGTCAGGCACCGGTCCCGACAGAATGAAGTGGTTGTTTCCGTGTACGAGGATGCCGACCATACGATTTCAGGCCTCCAGGCGCGGATCAGCAACCGGGTAACCGATTGCGAAATGGTAGACGACTTGTCCTTGCTCAGGTGAGAGGCCCAGATATCGGTTCACTTCTTCATCAAAAAATGCTCCGATGCCTGTTGCTCCCAGTCCAAGAGCCCCGGCAGCGAGATACATTCGTTGGCCGATTGCTCCTGCCTCGAAATGCACGTAGCGATAGCCACGATCTCCGTACTTGCTGGCAGCATTCTCAAAATCGCCGATCATGGAAAATGCCACGCAGGCATTACCAGCCAGGTCTTGTCCCAAACTGAGAGCTGCCGCCACCAGGCGTTGGTCCCCTGCTTTGATTCTCTCCAGCTCTGCATGCTCCGGCCAGAAGCGATAAACACCCGGCTCCAAGCCTTCGACGCGATGGACGTAAAGATAAAGATAGACGTAACGACGTGTAGCGAAATCGGCGAAGAGAGGCTCCTTTGTGGCGGACAGGAGAGTCGCAAGTTGAGGGAAGGAGATCGATTCACCCCCGCCCTTGAAGTCAAGAGCAGAACGCCGCTTATGAACGACGTCACCGAAACTGTGGTTTGTGGAGACAGGAGACGGCAGGCTGACTCCCCCGCGCCCGGATACCCTCGGCTCGCCAAGAGAGGGGATGGTGGATACTGTGCTGAGCTTCGTGGCAGTGTGAATGCGTTCGATCGGAGGGTACGTTCTTTGCTCCTCCGACAATCGGTTGGGCTGGCCCCCAAATACAACCGCCTCGTCTGCATGCCGCTTGTTCACCGGAATAGACGCGCCGTGCAGCCCGACGATTAACATGGGCCACTCATCCGCACTGAGGAGACACGATTCCGCCACCCTGTCATCCCCAAAATGCCCAATAGCAAAGCTCTCGCTTCCGAGAGATCGAGCCGCAAGCGCGAGAGCCTGCCAGGCATGTCCGATGTCGTGTAAGCAATACCGATAGGCCCGGTTCCCGTATTTCCAGGCTTCGCGCCAAGCAATGCTGGTCAGAACAAAAATGAGTGGTGCAGAGTTGTTGACAAGTTTCGCGCCAAAATCTCCGATGGCACGCCGTTCTGCCATGTGGCATGAGGGGAGGTAATGATAGAGGCCATCGGGCCAATCGACCAATCTTTGCGTGCAGAAGTGAAATTCTGTCGGATGGAGATTACCGGAAGAAGGATTGATGCGCAGAGAGTAGATAGCTCCGGTGGAGGGGACTCGCTTGAACGCGCTAATCGAGGCTGAATAGAACATCAACTGCGAAAGGAATTCCGCACCGTCCCCCGCCAGAGTATTTCCTGTTTTACCCTGGAGTACTTCGAGAGCTGAAATCTGTGGAGCCGGAGGGTCGGCCGACAAATCCACGACCGGAACGCCTTCATAATGCCGAAACGGATTGGGCATATTCGCCCAATCGAGGTAGTGCGGAGTTCGTCGCAGCGACTCTGCACTGTGCTTCGTCAATTCATGATATTCGAGCCAGGTCATGTAGCGTGAATCCTGAGATCACCATACGGGCAAACCAGACACTTAGGTAATCGTTGATCGCA
>Ga0181532_10003050_pt1 | contig 15266 bp, 15 predicted proteins | sample PEATcosm2014_Bin_33_FD_119768 | JGI IMG/M metagenome (GOLD analysis project Ga0181532, IMG submission 119768) | Peatland microbial communities from MTU Mesocosm Facility, Houghton, MI, USA - PEATcosm2014_Bin11_30_metaG | ecosystem: Environmental > Terrestrial > Soil > Wetlands > Peat | place...
CTGCTCGTCTATGGGCGTAAAACCTATCAATTGATGGTTCCTTATTGGCCTGATATCGCAAAAAGCCAGTCCGAGACAAAAGCGGATATCGAATTTGCTCAAACCTTTGTCTCCAAGAAGAAGATTGTTTTTTCACGATCATTGGCCAGCGCTGAAGATGAAAATACGAGAATTGTTCGTACGAACCTTCGCGACGAAATACTTAAACTGAAGCAAGAACAGGGTAAAAATATTTTAGCCGGCGGTGTAAATATTCCCTCACAACTTATAGAGCTTGGCCTGATTGACGAATATCGTTTTGTCGTTATGCCAACCATTGTTGGAGAAGGCAGACGATTGATGGAGGGCGTCAGCCTGCCCGAGAAATTGCAATTGAAACTGGTTGAGTCAAAGCCTTTTAAATCAGGGTGTGTCGCGCTTCGTTACTTGAAACAGTGACAGAAAAAAATCTGCGACAGGTCTGGAGTGACGCGGTAGGGACGATCATCGCTGATCGCCCCCCGCACAGATCCGTACGGGCGCTTCTACGCATACGGCTCCCACCTCGAATGAGTGGCGACGAAACGAGCTATAGGATAAGGATGCAGTACGCGGGGTGCTGGAATCCACCGTTGGAAGATCGGAAGGAGCCGATCCCATGGGGCGCTGACTGCGACGGCGTAGGATGTACCACCACAATCGCCGCAACCGTTGCCCGAAGATACTCAACCGGTCGATGTTCCCCGGGATCGCATGGTAGCGGTAATAGCCAGCGACAACCTTTCGTAGCCATGCACCGACGTCGGCAGCCGGCTCGTGCATTCGGAGGCGCAACTCAGCCTTAATGGGGATGCTGACAGCTTCGCAGTGTATTACACACTTATGCGAGCGTTGGCCATAGTTAATCGATCTGAAGAGGACGTAAAGCCTTCTTTCAGGGGGATCATTCCGACGCCACTTCAAGCATCGCACGCGGTTTTGGCATGCGCCCTCGTGATGCTCGGAACCTTCTTTCGACCTCCTGGGCCACCCGAAGAGTGGGCTACCTCCTCCCATCCTCCCGCCGGTGTTCGTCACGGCTTGAATATTCTTAGTACTGACAGGGCCCTTACGTCATTCGGGCAAGAAGACCTTGGAAAGGGTACCACCGCGAATCAGGAGTGGTTGGCCCATTACGCACGCTTCACACTGAGGCAACTCATGCAGCGTATCGGGAATACTGATCGACAAGAAGGGCTGAGCCTGGAGTTTGGCCCGCTTGGTCAAGAACATCTATTGGAGATCTTCCAAGCTTGGGGACGCATTCGGGAAGACGTCTCGGCCTGCGCGTCCGGACTGCTGAAATAAGAGGGACCCATCGGTGCTCTTCCCGGTCCAAACTCGGCCGTCAAGTGGATACTGGGACTCTGGGGCTTCAGTCATCAAACAGCGCTGTGGATTACAAGCTTAGTTCGCGTTCTGTGCTGGCTGCGCTGCAGGTTTCACTTGCGGAGCTGTGTTTATGCTGGTCCCGGAGGAGGGAGTCGAACCCACACGGGGAGTGATCCCCGGCAGATTTTGAGTCTGCTGCGTCTGCCAGTTCCGCCACTCCGGGAGAACTCTTATGAAAATAGCATGAGCGGCTGGGCGGGTAAAGCCGCAGCGGTAGATTCCCGCGCTAGAAGATTTCGAGTGAACTCATGGGCAATGGGCCCCGCATTGCTTTCCCTGCGCTGTGGGTGTTCAATACCTGCCAGACTTAAGAAAATTGTCGCTCCAAACGAGGAAACGATGAAAATAATTACGCGTCGTGGTCTGTTGCGCGCGTCAGCGGCACTGGCTGCCGGAGCCCTCACTTGCCGCCCTAATCACACGGCGTTGTTGGGTGCCGACAAGCGTTCAAGCCAGGGCGGCCCGCATTTGAAATTTCCGACTACCGCTCGAGAGCGTCTGGCGGTTGCTTCCTGGCCTTTCCGCGCCGAAATTGAAAGCGCCAGGAATGAATACCGCGACAAGAAAGTTCCAGGAATGGATTTGCGGGATTTTGCGGTGAAGGTGCGCGAACGCTTTGGTGTGCCGGGCGTGGAACCGCTAAGCGCGCATTTTCCCTCCACGGATGAAGGGTATTTGAAGGGATTCCGTGAAGCGATTGAGAAAGCCGGCGTGCATGTCGTCGACATTCCCGTGGACAACTCGCACAGCTATTATGACGCTGATGCGGCAAATCGCAAGCTGGCGATCGATAACGGGAAAAAATGGGTGGACGTGGCGGTGGTGCTCGGATCGCCCAGTGTGCGGACATCCATTGCCGAAACTCAAAATGCCAAGCCGAATCTGGACACCACCGCGGAAAGCCTGAAGGCGTTGGTGGACTACGCAGCAGACAAAAACATTGTCGTGAACCTGGAGAACGACGATCTGATCAGCGAGGACGCGTTCTTCGTCGTCAAGGTCATCGAGAAGATGAACCATCCTTATCTTCACGCCCTGCCCGATTTCTGTAATTCCATGGCTAGCGGCAGCGAGAAATTCAACTATGACGCCGTTACGGCGATGTTCAAGCATGCGTATAGCATTTGCCACGTAAAGGACTCCGAGGTGGGCGACCAAGGGAAAGTGTTCCGCGTGGACCTGAAAAGGACATTCGGCATCCTGAATGCCAGCCACTTCAAGGGCTACTGCTCCATGGAATGGGAAGGGCCGGAAAGCCCTTACCTGGGGACGGAGAAACTCATCGCCGCGTCCTTGCAGTACCTGGCTTGAACCGAGCGAAGAACGGCTAGCGCGCAAACAGAATTACTGTAGGGTGGGAATATCCGAAAGCAGCGCGCCGCATTGCTTGCAATGCAGCGCGTCCCGGTCGTGGTAGGGCAGGCCGCAGCCGAGACACTTGCGCCCTCCCCCCGCACCTGTAGCGCGAGCAAGTTCAAACGAGACGATCCCTGTGGGAACGGCGATAATTCCGTAGCCAAGAATCATAAGGACGGACGCAAGCAGGCGCCCGGGAACGGTCCTCGGCGAAATGTCACCATATCCAACTGTCGTGACGGTGACGACAGCCCAGTACATCCCGGCGGGAATGCTCGTAAAACCGTTTGCATCACCCTCAATCTGGTACATCAAAGCGCCGACAATGATGACGATGGTGATTACAGCAAAAAGAAAGACAGTTATTTTCCGCATACTGGCCATAACCGCAATCCGCAGCGCCGCCGCTTCCCCTACAAACTGAGTCAATTTCAATATCCGGAAGACGCGAAGCAGGCGCAGGGATCGCAGTACAGCGAAAGACGGGGAGGCACCAAACAGAAGGCTGAGATAGACAGGGCCAACCGCGAGGAAATCGACGATCCCGAAAAAGCTCCGCGCGTAGCGCCTGGCGTTGGTGGCGGTGAGCAGGCGCGCGACGTACTCGATGCTGAAGAGAACGGTAAAAACCCACTCGGCTGCACGCAAAAATGGGCCATGCGCGTCGCGGATGCTCAGCACACTTTCGAGTAAAACAGTAAGGACACTAAGAAGGATAAGAATGAGCAGGACGACATCAAAGAGACGGCCTGCGAAGCTCTCATGTCCAAAGATAATTTCATTCCAGCGATCGCGCCAGGGTGCGCGCGGAGAGGGCCGTAATTGAGTGCTGTTCATAACATCGGACGTGCGCAGCAACCGGAGTAAAGAATACAAGAAGGGTGAGGCAAGAACCAGCAATGCTCACTGCCGTCAACCGATGGTTGCGAGGTCTGCTCGGAGAAGATAGACTCGCGTTCTTAATGGTGCCTCCCTCAGGTCGAACCGATGGACAAATTCCCTCTCGCGATCCGCGTGGCGGCGCGCTTGGTTTCTGGGCGCTCATCGTTACGCAATTTCAGTGCGCTTTCAGCGACAATGCTCTGAAATGGCTGGTCAGCTTTCTGGTTCTGGAATCGGCTATCACGCGGGATCAGCGTGATTTCTTATTCGTGTTGGTTGTACCTCTGGTCTTTGCGGTTCCCTTCCTGATTTTCTCCATCCCCGGCGGTTATTTCGCCGACCGCTTCAGCAAGCGCAGTGTGACTATCTGGACTAAACTCCTCGAAGCGTTGACCATGGGAATGGCCACTTATGCGCTTTGGGTGAATCGGCTGGATTTGGCTGCCGTGGCACTGTTCTTTGTATCCACTCAAAGTGCAATTTTTGGACCCTCGAAGTACGGCCTGTTGCCCGAGTTGCTCCCGACAACGAAATTAAGTTGGGGCAATGGCGTGATCGAGCTCTGGACGCTGCTCGCGGCCATCGGGGGAACCCTTGCGGGCGGAGTCCTTGCGCATCATTTCCACGGCCGGCAGCAATGGTCGGGAATCTTGCTGGTCCTGCTCTCCCTGCTGGGATTGCTGACCAGCCTGGGAATCAGCCGAGTACCCGCCGCGGACCCGGCAAGGCGATACCACTGGAACTGGGCCAAACAATTCCTGGAAGAAATTCAGCGCATGCGGCAGGACGCTGTCCTCTGGGTCGCGGTAATCGCCAACACCTTCTTCTGGTTCCTGGGCACGATACTGCTCCTGAACATCGTTCTTTATGGCACGGACATCCTGCAGGTGGACGAAGCGCACAGCAGTTACTTACTGGCCGCGCTGTGCATGGGCATCGGAGCGGGAAGTTATCTGGCAGGATCCGTGTCAGGGCGCAAGATTGAGATGGGGATGATCTTGCCAGGTATGACCGGTATTGTCCTGGCAACCGGAGCGCTCTTTGTGCCGGGGTTGAGCTACGAACTGGTGCTGCTGCTGCTTTGCGCGCTGGGAATGGCGGCCGGTTTTTTTGTCGTGCCCATCAATGCGCTGATTCAGAACCGGCCGAAGCCGGAAGTGAAAGGACGGGTGATTGGCGCTTCCAATTTGCTCTCTTTCGGCGGAATTGCCATGCAACCTCTCGCCCAATATTCCATGTTGCGCCTGGGACACCCAGATCCAGGCCACGTTTTCCTGATCTGCTCCGTTGCGTGCATCGCCATGGGATTCGTTCTGGCCCGCATGTTACCCGAATTGTGGCCCAGCGCGCTCCACTGGACGCGGCTGCGACAACGGGCTAGCCTATAGGCCAAGCCTACAGGACCACCGAAGCGGGTGGTTGCGGCTAACCGAGAGAAATGGGAACCGTATCTACAGTTACCGGCTCGCGCGGCGAGTTGCGGGGTTTGCAGTTTTGGATGGAGCGCGTCTTGAAGGAACTGGGTTCGGTGCTCAGCGCGCCAGAGGCAGACGCTGTGCATGACCTGCGCGTAGCGATACGGCGTTGCCGCTCCGTGGCGGCGGTTATGGAGGAAGTGGACCCCGATCCAGCCTGGAAGGATATGCGCAAGCTGGGCAGAAAACTTTTCCGGCAGCTTGGCCAGCTGCGTGATACGCAGGTACTAGAAGACTGGGTCAAGAAACTAGGTGCAGAGGCCGATCCCATCCGAGCACGCTTGTTGACCACCTTTGCCAGCAAAGAAAAAGAACAGCAAGCCGCGGCGCAGAAAGCGGTACAGAAGTTCGACCAAAAAACCTGGAAAAAGCTGGAGCGCCGTCTGCAGCGGCGCAGCCGCCTTGTGCCCGCGGACCGTTCCGCGGCAGAGTGTCTTGCTCTGGAGCGCCTGGAAGCGGCAAAATCCTTACACGTCCGGGCTTTGCGCAGCGAAAAGCCCGAAGCTTGGCATGCCCTGCGGATCGGCGTAAAGCGCTTTCGCTACACCGTGGAAAGCCTGCTCCCGAGGCGATATGAAGAGTGGGGCGACAACCTCAAGCAACTGCAGGATTTGCTCGGGGAGGTCCACGACCTCGATGTTCTGTCCAGAACAATCAGCGAGGGCGCAGCCGACCTCGAACAGGGGCATACCCAGTGGGTCGAGCGCATTACCATCGAACGTCACCAGCGAATCGAGACTTACCGCCGCCTAGCCGTGGGCGAAGGCGGCCTGTGGCAATACTGGAACCGGGAGCTGCCCGCGGGGAACCGCTTGCAATCAGCCGTGCTTGCGCGCCTGCAAGTGACAGCGCGAGCATTGGAGCTAAATTCGAGGCGGGCATGGCTGGTTTCGCGGCTGGCAATACGGCTGTTTGACGCTTTGACTGGTGTCCCCGCTTCTCCAACACTGGCCAGAGGCGATTTGCGCAAGATCATGCGCGCGGCGGCCCGGCTCCACGCGATCGGTTCAGGGTTGGATGGGGATTCGCCTCAGAAAGCAGCGAGAACATTTTTGCAAGCGATGGCCCTGCCTCCCGGTTGGACGGAGACAGAATGGGAGATCATGGCGAACGTTGTCCGGTATCACCGTGGCAGCTTGCCACAAGCAAAGCACAAGGGATTTTCCCGATTTACCCCCGAAGAGCAGAAGATCGTCTCCACCCTGGCAGGCATACTGCGCATGGCCCGAATTCTGAGGAAGTGCGGCGTGCAATCAGCGACGGGAATGGAAATGGAAAAATCGGTGGATGCACTGATTCTGCGAGTCCCTGGCCTTGTAGAATCGGAACAAAACGCAGCGCGGTTGGCGGCAGGCAAATATTTGCTTGAGAACAGCCTTGAACGCCCTGTCATTGTGAAAGCTGCACCGTTGCTGCCCAGAGTTTTGCAATTGCATCGAAGGAAAGACCAGCCGCAGGTCAGCGCAGCAGCCTCAGATTAGCCGCTACTTCCCTGCCTTTCGGAGCAGCTTGGGAGTAGCCAGCCACACCAGTTCCCCGCTGGGCGGTGCCAACCGCTTCAACTCCACCAGGGCGACTCCCGCTTTCTTCAGCGAGGAGATGTGGTGTTTCGTGCCGATGGCCGTGGCAATCAGATCATCCAAATGCGGAGCATGACCGAAAACGAAAACGGTCGAGAGCTCTTTGTCTTTCGCCAATTCCCGAAAGAGTTGCAGGGGTTCCGCACCGGGCAGCAGCAAATCGGTCTTACGGATCTTCGGTTTGGGATATTCGAAAACCGAAGCGAACACTTCAGCCGTTTGGACCGCGCGCAAATACGGACTGCTCAAAATCAGGTCGGGAACGGCCGCCACTTCTGCGACGCCCAGTGCGACTCGCTTGGCCTTCTCCGTTCCTTCATCCGTAAGAAAGCGATCCGGATCCGACGGGCACTTGGGATCTTCACGATCGACGGCGATCCCGTGGCGCACAATGTACAACTCCATGAGAAGCGTTCCTCCTGTAATTCATCATACAAAAGCGAATGTGTATGGCGGGTAACAAGCTCCGTATCGATGTGTATGAGTAAGGTCGAAACCGGACGCTCGCCCGCTGCCGTCAATCTTGTACCGGGGAACGAAAGAAGAGCTGAACGTGAAATTCCTTCTCAAACAAATTGGAACTTCGCCCGGCATCGCGCAAGTCCTCGGCGGCGTCGCCACGGGCATCGACTTGAAGCGTAACGGCGCTGCGTTGAAATGAAGCGCGTAGGTTCAGAATTCGCTGTCGGTGAGAGTGGTCTAGCCCCTCAGCAATGCGAACGATTGCCGCCAAGCGCCGGGCAATGCGCTTGTCATTGTTATTCAGCCCCGAATATGCCGGATGATGGCTGTCCGGTTCCGACTTACGGTTGTGATACCGCACCACGGCGGCGACCATGTGGCGGTCGCGCCCTTCCAGGCCGGGGATGTCCCCGTTCAAAGCAAGATACTCCCCATGCTTGTGGTGGCCGCGGTGGCTGACACGGTGACCGACGTCGTGCAATAACGCGGCCGCCTCCAGCTGGACTCTGGCCTGAACCGGCAGGTGATGAACCGGTTGGAGTTGATCGAAGAGTATGAGGCTGAGTTCCCGAACGTGTTCGGCGTGGCGCTGATCGTATTCCAGGCGCCGGCCGAAGCTGCGCGTGGCAACGAGCATCTGGCGCGCGTCTGCATTGTATCGATGAGGCTCCTTCCGGGAGAACGCGTCGCGCGCAATTTCCTGCAGCAGGCCCTCGCGCAAACCCACGCTCGGAATGGCAAACGTTCGTATATTCAGATAACGACCCAAGGTCACAAAAATAAGGGCGGCAACCGCCATGACGTCGGCGCGGTCGCGCCGCACTCCGTAGGCTTTCATCCTCTCGCGCACATCGCGTTTCAGAATATCGGGCAAGCGTTCCCGCAGCAGCGAAACCTCCAAGGACGGGAGACCGTCCTGGCGCGGGCCGGGTGCAACGTTAGAAAGCGTTTCGGCATTTCCACCCAAAGCCACGGCGACCTGATCGGCAAGATTCGGCCGACCAGGTAACCGCGATTCAAGAAGAGCGCGCACATAGCGGCGCACCTGTTCCGCCTGAACCGGCCGGATGACCCCAGGAATGTTCAGGGTGCTCATCAGCCGGACGGTTCCCAAGGGAATCTGCGCGCCCTGCGCTACGCTATGGTCTTTAAGAATACTGAGCTCGAGGCTGCCGCCGCCTAGATCGACAATGCAGCCCGGCTGAGCCTCAGGCCCCAGTGCCGCGAAGACTGCTTCTCGCCCCAAGCGCGACTCTTCTTTTGCACTAATAACCTCCAGCGCGATACCAGATACCTTTTTGACCTGGCGAACCAGGGTCTTGCGGTTTTGCGCTTCGCGAGTTGCGCTGGTGGCCACCGCGCGATACTTTGTCACGCCGTACTCGTCCATGATCTCGCGCAGATGACGGAAGGCCTTGGCGCCCTTTTTCAGGACTTCTTCGCTGAAGCGGTGACGAACAAAAACCCCTTCGCCCAGGCGCAGCGGGTAACGCTCGGTGATCAGCGGTTCGATATCCAGCGCGGAATAGGCGCGGGCAACAGACAGGCGTACGGCGTTGGAGCCGGCATCGATTGCGGCGATATGAACGGGCTCTGGCATAGTCGCGGTTACCGCCAGAGATGCGCGAGAGCGGAGGATGGAGTGTATTTCGTGGCGCGGATCCCGAGGTGTTCGCCAATGCGCTGACGGAGTTGCTTGTTGACCGCGGAGACGCTGGCTTCGCCATCCAGTTCAATAAACGCGTTGCGCTTGGCCATCACTTCAAATTCGCGCTTAATCATGGTCTGGTAGCGAACGAAGGACCAATACAGGTCGTGAGAAAGAGACATGTCTCGCCCAGCCTCCCAATAGCTAATGGCCTGAGCCTTTTTGAATTCGCGCGCGAAGGCCGTCTCCGGGCGAACGTTAAGCCAGAAGGTAAGGTGCGGCCGGATCGCCATCGCGTATAGGCCCGTCAGGTAGTCACGATTGATTCCACGGACGACGCTACGGGCAATCAGGGTAAAGATGAAGCGGTCTGCCAATACGACTGCGCCAGAACGAAGAGCAGGGACGATACGATGTTCGAGCTGGTCAAAAAAATCGGTGGCGTACATCAGCGCCAGAGTGAGGCGGGTAACCGCATTCTTTGCGAGAAGTTCGTCGATGTCTCGGCCAACGAGATTGGAGCGGCGCAGACCGCTGGTCTGAACGGCAAAGCCTTCGGATTCGAGCCACTCCTGAAGCAGCGCGATCTGCGTGGATCGCCCGGAACCATCCAGTCCTTCAATCACGATCAGATTTCCATGCAGTTCGGAGGGATCGAGCCCGACGAGGTGCTCCCCGAAGAAAACCTGAGAGTCCTCCGTTTCGGCTGCAGGCGCCTTGGGAGCGGCAGGTTCCGACACAATGGAAACCGGGGCGACTTTTTCTTTCTCTCTCTCCTGATCAGGCATGGTTACTCCCCCACATCAGCGCGCGGGGCAAAGCGCTTCAAATCGATTTTGGAGGCGACGATGTCGCGCATCTGCTTTTGCAGCTTGTTCACTGGGAGTGTTCCATCCAGAACGACGAAATTATCGCTGTCCACCATCTTGTCGTATTCCTCAAGGATGCGTGCCTGAAACAGCTTGAAACTCTCGGTGCGCTCGTAGGAGAGGCCCAGGTCCATGCCGGCTTCGTAATATTTGAGCTTCGGCCGGCCACTGAGAATGCGATGAACGGCGACATCGAGCGGTGCACGGAAATAAAAAACAATGTCCGGCACCGGTGCGAATCGATAGAGATTGCGGAGCCAGCGCTGCGAACAGCCGCGGGAGGCATCCCGTGCGAACGCGGTATAGATGTACCTGTCGGCAAGAACCAGATAATCGCCCTGCAGGAGCGGCATGATCTGGCGTTCGCAACGGTCAGCAAAGTCCGCCGCATGAAGAAGGGAAAAGGTCGGGGGGGTCAGCAGGCGCTTCTGTTTCCCGCGGCGCGTGGCCGACTTCACCAGCGGCGAAGAATTCCATTCGGTGAAGTGCAGCCGGTAGCCGCCGATTTCCAGCCAACGCTTTAGGAGATAGAGTTGCGTGCTCTTTCCGGAACCGTCCGTGCCTTCGACAACAATCAGCGCGCCGGGGTAGGCGCGGCTTGGCACCGGACGACCGGGTTGCGGCAATGTGGTTTTTGAGGCTTCTGGCCGCGGCGGCCTGACGGTGGTTTCTTGATTTTCCATGAGAGCGCTAAGCAGCTGCCCTTCAGAGCGTTGAGCGTAGTCTGTCATTGTTACAGAAGCATTACAACACATCGCCGCGGGCGCGCAAAAGACCCAACGCCAGAATCTTCCTGTTTAATCAATGAGCCAGAAAACTCGCAGCCCCCCGGCGAGACTCAGAAGAACGAGAGCCGGATGGACAGGAACTTCTTAGGATTCTTGCGGAACTCTGAAATCAGAGTGCGCATATCTGCGCTCAGGCCGGTGAGATTGTCATAAAGCTGCGGATCGTTGAACAGCTTGCCGGCCGTATTGTTTTCCTTGTTCAACTTGGACGTGGCTTCGGCAAGGTTCGTACTGGTCTCACGCAGCTTGTTGTACAGAGTTTCGTCGGTAGCAAGTTTGCCCAGGGTGCCTTTCCCCGCGCGCACATCACCGATGACGACATTGCCATTGGGGAGCGCCTCTTTGGCCTGATCATAAAGAGTGGGGTCATAGAGCAACTTCCCGAGCGTACCCTTTTGTGCTCGAAGATCGGCGAGAATCGTGTTCACCTGATCGAGCGTGGACCCGACTTTATTGCCCATTTCGTCATTCATGAGCAACTTGCCCACAGTTCCCCGCCCGGACTGCACGTTGCTGACAATCTGGTCACCTTTGGCAAGAATACTGTTCAGGCGGTTGTAGGCCTGATCGTCGGTGAGCAATTTGCCGAGCGTGCCCTTTCCCTGCTTCACGTCCGTAACGATGACCTGTATCTGTTCGCTCAACGTTTTCAGGTTGTCCAGGACATCGGCACTACTTTCTACCACTTCGGTGATGGCTTTCTCTTCGCCTCCCGTCACGGCTTGGCCATCTTTCAACGGAACGCCGGTGTAACCGCGATTGATGTTGACATAGCGGTTGCCCAGAAGGCCTTCGGTCACGAGCGTGGCCACCGAATCGGTCATAATGTCGTTCTGGTAGCGACGCTCCAGCCGCATTCCCACTTCAATGTTATGCATGTGGTCCGGCGGCTTGCCATGTTCGCGCGGCACCAGAGTGATGCGCTCCACATTTCCGATCTCCACGCCGTCCAGGCGAACCGGCGCACCGGCAGCCAATCCCGCAACTTCGGGCAGAAACGTATTCAAACGATATTTTGGACCCCATACGCCCGCACCGGTAACATAGAAAATCGCGACAGCAAGAATCAGAAGCCCGACCAGTACAAACAGCCCTACGCGCAATTCGGACCACGTCATTTGTTTACTGCGCGCCATTCTCAGATTCCTCCGAAAACTACGGGGCAATTCCTTGCACAACTATACATGGAGTTCAAATTAAAAACCGTTGTAAATACGGATCCTTGGCCTCGAGCATCTCGTCCGGAGATCCTTCGAAATAAATTCGACCTTCGCGCAAAACCAAGAACCTCGTGACGGCTGGTTCAGCCACACCGGCCACCGCACCACGCCGGACGGTGCGCGTTTTAGGATCGAAATGAAAATTGGCAAGTGCGAAACCGTCCTGCAGCCGATGCGTGGCCATGAGCGATGTCACACCGTAAACATCTCTCAGCCGGAGGATCAGAGTGATGATGGTCTGCGATGTAATCGGGTCGAGCCCGGCAGTGGGCGAATCGTAAAGCACAATCGGCGGCCGGGTGATCAGCGCGCGGGCGATCGAGACACGCCGGCGCATTCCTCCGGAAAGCTCCGAAGGTAGCAGTTCACTGGTGTGCTCGAGCTCAACGAAGCGCAACACTTCCTGAACGCGAGGGGCAATCTCTTCTTCGCTCATGCCATCTTCTTCCAAACGGTAGGCGACATTCTCGCCAACGGTCAAGGAATCAAACAGCGCCCCCTCCTGGAAGACGAACCCTACCTGCCGGCGAAATTCCAATAGTTCCTGCTCCGACTTCCCGGACACATCCTGACCCAGAGTTCGGACCGACCCGCGATCCGGGTGCAACAGCCCCGATGCAAGTTTCAGTGTAAGTGTCTTGCCCGTTCCAGTTTCCCCCAGAAGAATGAGCGTCTCGCGAGGGCGCGCGGTAAAGGAAAGGCCCTGCAGGATTGGGCCTTCCTCAAAGCCAAGCCAAACGTCGGAAAAATGTATGGTGGCCTCGCCGGCTTGCTCGAGCGCGGGGTTCGGGCTGCTGAAAGATGATTCTATAGCCATCAGACGACCTTGCCCGCCAAATAGAGTGCCAGCTTGGTCAGAAACGTATCGGCAACAATGATCAGTACCGAAGAGATGACCACGGCTTGCGTGGTGGCCCGGCCGACTCCCTGGGTTCCCCCTCGCACATGCAAACCCTTGTAGCAACCCACTGTGGCGAGGATGAAGGCAAAGACCACTGATTTCGTGAAACCCTGCATTAGATCGGACAACTGCAGAATGGCGATCGCACGTTGCCAAAACGTAATGGCATCCAGGCGAAGAGAGAACACACTTGCGACCATGCCGCCGACTAGCCCGACAAAGACCGAAATGGTGGTAAGAAGCGGCACCGTAAGGAGCGCAGCGAGAACTCGCGGAGAAATCAGCTTGCGGCTGGGGTCCGTGCCCATGGCGCGCATGGCGTCTACCTGTTCAGTGACCAGCATTGAGCCCAATTCCGAAGCGATGCCCGAAGAACAGCGCCCGGCGACCAGCAAACCGGTGATAGAAGGTCCCAGTTCGCGGACCAACGCCAGGGACACGATATCACCTGTCAGCGAGACCTGGCCAAATCGTTGAAATTGCGAACCGGTCTGCAACACCATGACCGCCCCGATGAAAAAACCTGAAAGTAAAACGATGGGGAGCGAGCCGACCCCCATTTCGTCCATCTGATCGAGGGTATCCTGGCCGTAGCGCGGGCGCGTGAAGAGATTTGCGAGCGATCGGCCGGACATCTTCGCGTAATCCTGGACTTTCTCAACTGATTGTTTTGCTGCGTCGGTGAGTACTTCCGAAACCGACGGAGTCTCCGGAGAGTTGGCCGGCTGTTGGCTGACCTGGAGGGGCGTATCGGACACGGGGTTCTCGTCGAAAACCTCGCCAAAAGCGTAACTGGACCCGGCAGAAGCGTCAAGGATGTTGGAATGTCGTTCGTTCGCGAAGCGTGCTGGACGTAAATCGCGGTGGCCGATACACTTGATAGTTTATGCTGCGTTTCTATACTGCGGGAGAGTCTCACGGGCAGGCGCTACTGGCATTTGTGTCCGGTTTGCCGGCAGGGCTGCCGGTGGACATTGAGTTGATCAACCATGAGCTCCGTCGCCGACAGTTAGGCTATGGTCGCGGCGGCCGGCAGAAGATTGAAAAGGACTCCGTGGAAATCTTCGCTGGAGTGCGGCACGGACAAACCATCGGCGCACCGATCGCCCTGAAAATCGAGAATCGCGACTGGGCCAACTGGGAGAAAATTCTTTCTGTGGAAGCCTGCAACTCTCCGGAGGCGTCTTCAAAAAAACTCGTGGCGCCACGGCCGGGCCACGCCGACCTGGCCGGATCGCAAAAATTCAATTTCCATGATGCGCGCTACGTGCTGGAACGGGCTTCAGCACGGGAAACCGCCGCGCGCGTCGCTGCCGGAAGCTTTGCCCGGCAGTTGCTGGAGCAATTTGGGGTGCGCATTGCCAGCCACACCATCCAGGTCGGCCATGTTCGACTGGAACGTGCGGCCACGTGGGATGAGATTCACACCGTATGCCAGAACCTGGACTCGCCGTTACGCTGCGTGGACCCGCAAGTCCAGGAAAAGATGATGTCCGAAGTGGACGCCGCATTGAAAGCAGGCGACACCGTCGGGGGCGTGTTTGAAATTGTCGCCCATGGCGTTCCGGTGGGACTCGGCTCACACGCGCAATGGGATGAGAAGCTGGATGGCAGATTGGCGCAGGCGCTGATGAGCGTTCAGGCCGTGAAGGCCGTGGAAATCGGCTCGGGCATCCTTGCCGCCGGCTCTTACGGAAGCGATGTTCAGGACGAAATTTCCTACGACAAGAAGGCGCACAGGTTTCAAAGGGCCAGCAACCGTGCGGGCGGCTTGGAAGGCGGCATCACCAACGGTGAAGCTGTTGTGATCCGAGGCTTCCTTAAGCCGATCTCGACGCTCAGAAAACCTCTTGGCACGGCCGACATGGTTACCAAGGAACCGGTGCAGGCGGCCTACGAGCGTTCCGACTGGTGTGTGGTGCCCGCTGGGGGTGTTGCTGGAGAAGCGATGGTTGCACTTGTGCTCGCCGATGCTTTTCTGCAAAAATTTGGAGGAGATTCGCTCGCCGAAACGCGGCGGAATTTCGAGAGCTATGGCCGACAAATCGACGAGTTCTGAACCCATCACCGCGGTACAACCGGCGGAAGGCGCCGCTGCCGCACCGCGCAAGATTTACACCATTGTGAAATATGGCGATCCGGTGCTGGAGAAGCCTGCCGCAACGGTAAAGAAATTCGATGCGGACCTGGAGCAACTTGTCGACGACATGTTTGCTTCCATGTACGCCGCACAGGGCGTGGGGCTGGCTGCTCCGCAAGTTGGCAAGAGCATCCGCCTGACGGTGATCGACGTGTCCAATGGAAAACATCCGGAAGCCAAAATTGTTCTCGTGAACCCCGAGATCATTGATGCCGAAGGCGAAGTTCGCGAAGAGGAAGGCTGCCTTTCCATTCCGGGATTCCGCGGCTATGTGATTCGGCCCCAATTCGTGACGGTGAAAGCGCAGAATGTGAAGGGCGATCCTTTCGAGATTCGCGGAGAAAATCTGCTGGCGCGCGCTTTCTGCCACGAAATCGATCATCTGAACGGAGTCCTGTTTCTGCAACACCTGAGCATGCTGAAGCGCGATCTGATCAAGCGAAAGATCAAAAAGCTGCGGAAAGAAGGCGAGTGGTAGATTTGACCAGTATGCGGGTGACTCCGTGAGCCGCCTGCGAATGGTGTTTTGTGGCAC
>Ga0181532_10003053_pt1 | contig 15257 bp, 11 predicted proteins | sample PEATcosm2014_Bin_33_FD_119768 | JGI IMG/M metagenome (GOLD analysis project Ga0181532, IMG submission 119768) | Peatland microbial communities from MTU Mesocosm Facility, Houghton, MI, USA - PEATcosm2014_Bin11_30_metaG | ecosystem: Environmental > Terrestrial > Soil > Wetlands > Peat | place...
CAGAAAGGCGTTCCCGAGATCGGTGGTCCACTGAATGTCATCCGCTAAGCGCTTGACGACGTCTGGAAGCGCAGCCATGGCTTGGACGCTGGAGTCCCAAGGTTGCTTCTGAACGGCATCAACTAGCGCCTTGTCCTTCAAGGTCTTGTTTTTTGCTAGCCATTGCTGGAGTTGAACAAGTTCCAGTGGATACGTGGAAGCGGCGAGCACTTGGGCGAGCATCGGGTCTGGGTATAACGCGATGGGCGCAATAAGGGAGTCGAGTTGATCGGCCGGAATCTTGACAGCAGCTTCCTGCTGCGGCGAAGCCGCAGCCTGCCCTTGCGTCTGAGCGGCAGGAACTATGCTAACCTGCAAAAGAAGAACAGAGCACAGAATGGCGGTGCTGTTTTTTGCAGTTTTCTCGAGAAGTTTGTAGCTCAGTTTTTGCTTGATCATGATTGAACTTTCCCTCATTCACCGAATGCACGTGCTCGTACGGTGAGGAGGAGCCCAGTGACGTGCCGACTCCTCCTCGTGGGGGGCAAATTAATATCCGCCTGGCGATACCCTGGAACACTGGAACTTCTAAGCCGATCGAAGAGATTTCGAAGATACTCGACAGAAAAAGAAAATTCGAAACTAAGCTCGTCTGATAGGCTTCGATCCACTTTTCTGACCATAGGCCGAAATCAGGGATTCCGGAATTTCCACGAAACGGCTCAACGGGTACATACGCTGAAGAGGATGGACTGCGCCAGAACTCGTGCAAGGCGGCGTGCGAGTAACTTGCGCTATAAATGTGAATGGCAGCAAACACAGAGACCAGCAACAGCCCGAAGTAGGCCAACAGTTGATCGAAGCCATTGATAGCCCTGAGCATACCGGTCCGTGCCATGAAGTCGCAGCCCCGCAAAAATGCGTAGAGCACTTCCGCGCTTTTTTGCGGAATGAACTCTGCACTGCTTATCCATTTAGGCTGATTCATATGAAGCGACAACTAGGGAAATCCCTAACACGGAATTGGTATCTGCGAAGGGTTTCGGCGACTCAAATGGAAGTGGAGGTAGCAACATAAGTCCGGCCATCTAACGCAGCATAAATTGCCGGAATCAAGTGGGCTTTCATTCGAGACTTCGTAACAAATCCCCGGGCGCCTTCCCCCAAGCAAGCTTTGATGTATTCCTCGCTGGAGTGGATCGTGAGGAAAACAAACTTAGACGTTGATCCGGACTTTATAAGTTCACGTGCAGCTTCTATCCCATTCATTATTGGCATAGTAATATCGACGACAACTACATCGGGTTTGAGGCGCTGAACTTCTGATACCAACAAAGGCCCGTCCCCGGCTGTGCCGACAAGTTCAAAATGGGGCTGCAGAAGAGCAGCTGTTGACTTCAAGAAATCGGCGTGGTCATCGGCTAAAAATACGCTTGGGCGAATCACAAATTCGCCTCCATTAAACCCAGTCAGGCAATCGCGTCCGTCGCGCGAGTTCCTGGGCTAAGACAATCCGAGTTGAAGGTTAGTTGGACTGAATGTACTGCGCCACTGGGGGAATCCCTAGGCCACTCCTTAGCGTTTTACTGAGATTTATCCAGGCTGCGGGCGACACTTGCATGTCGGGGAGGTTCGGGGTCAATTGAAATGAGCCTCTGCTTCAGCGCAAACAGCACTAATTGAGCATTATTTTTGAGGTTGAATGCTTCCATGATGTGGTGTTTGTGGAATTCCACTGTCTTTTCACTTAGGCTGAGCACGCTTGCGATCTGCTTAATGGCTCTTCCCTCGCCAAACAACTGAACGATGTCTCTCTGACGAGGGGTCAAATCCTTGGTGAACTGCCGTGCTCGCGCTTTTGTGGCCACCCAATCCCCAGCTCGTAACTTCGGGCTCAAATAAGACTTCCCGTGCAGAACATGATCAATCGCTTCCAATAGCTCCGGTCCGGCGGAGTGCTTGAGGACAAACCCGATCGGCCCGAGCTCAAGCGCGGCAGCAGCCAGATTTGGATCGTCTCGCATGGTGAGGAAGATGAACTTTATGTTGGCAGCCTGCTCTTTGATTCTGCGGGCAGCGTCCAGTCCGTTCAGGATGGGCATCGCCACATCGGCAATGATGACGTCCGGCTTTAGTTTAAGGGTCGCTTCGATTAAGGCTTGGCCATCGGGAACGACGCCAACAACTGGGTACGTTTGCTCCAGGAAGACCTTCAAAGCTTCAGCGAAGATCACATGGTCATCGGCAATCAGGAAACGGGGCCGGTACCTGCCCACAGGAACACTTTCCATGATTGGCTCTTTCCGGGCGGTCAGAACGAACTTCACGAAGAAATACAGGCGATATTGGGTCGATCTGATTCCCCTAAGAAAACAACTCAAACACGGTGCGGGGCAGTATGCGGTGACCTGCGTCACACTGCACAGTATGCTGTCCCGAATGGAGTCACGCAACCTCGATCATGTGCCTGATCCGTCTCATTCCAACCTAGGCCTAACTCCGCTGCATCTCACTGGCACCCGGGTAAACCTCTGTAAGAAAGCCGCTTCCCTCACAATTCTAGCTCGTGGCATTTCTTGCTGCAGGTTTGAGCGATACCCAGGCATCGACGGTCGTCCCTTTTCCAGGCTCCGAATGAATCTCGAATTTTCCGCCCAACAGGCGCGTCCGCTCTTCCATGCTTCGGATACCAATCCCCTCGCTGTGGCGCAAGTTCGACAGATCAAATCCCAGACCTTGGTCGCGGACGCTCACCTGCAATCTGTCCCCCATCATTTGCAGGTCTACCTCCGCCTTTTCCGCACCACTGTACTTCTTCAAGTTACGAAGGCTCTCTTGAACAACACGAAAGATACAAAGTGCTGCGTCAGGATTGACCGATCGGGGAATCTCATCGGATGTGAAGTCGACTCTGACGCCTTGTGTAACAGTAAACTCTTTGCACAAAGCAGAAACGGCGGGGACAAGTCCAAGGCTCTCGATCGTGGATGAATGTAACCGGTGAGATAAAGTGTGGAGATCATCGCCAAGCTGAGTTGTGGAATTGACAAGCTCGCGCAATTGTTTATGAAGGCCCTCGAATGAAGCTGGCGTTGCCTCCTCGGCATTCTCCAAGCCCAAGGCGAGTATTGCAACTCTTTGGCTGAAGTCATCGTGAAGTTCGGATGCCACGCGGCGCCGCTCGTCCTCCTCCGCGTTTATCAACCTACCGCTGAGCTGCATTTGTCTGTCTCTGGCAGCCCTTAGCTGCTTCCGGCTGTACTGGAGGTAGCCAGCGATGGCAATGAGGCCTGCTATGATCAGGAATGAAGTGATCCAAATCCATTTAGTACGCTCCCAAAGACTCGGTTCGCGCAAGACCACAAGACTTCCCGGAGGTAGCCGGTTCTCTGGGATTTTCCAGCGTCGCAATACCTTCCAGTCAAACATGTATCCACTTGGGAGAGTCTCGATGGGAATGTCCTGGGCTTTCCTTCCTTTAAGTAGTTCCGAAATAATCTGGGCGCTAACCTTGCCCTGCTCTTGGAATCTCATCACATCTCCGCCGACGATTCCCTGTCCGAGATAGGTATCGGACATGCCAAACACTGGAGCATTGGAAGCCTCCAAAACCATCGGGAGCGCCTTTGTCGCATTAACGAACTTTTGCCCCGCGGCATCCTGGAAGAACGAAACGTACAATACGATGGTTTGCTCAGGAAGCTGCCGCAGGCGTTGTAGCAGTTGGTTCATGTCGAGGTCAGTCATGTAGGAGAAGTCGAGCTTAGAGGCAAGAGAGGCAACGTCCTCCTTCACGATGGACACTCCACTTCTATCGAATGCAGAAGTTCCTGCAACAATAACAACGTGGCGCGTTGCCGGGAATAACCGAAGGGCTGCCTCGATTGTTTTCTTAGGTTCGAGATTCATCCATGTCCCCGTGAAGCGCGAGTCAAGCCGGGGATTACCGGCATGTTGGACAGAACTGCCACAAATGACGATGGGCACATCCAGAAACATGGTTTGCGTGTAGTTCGCGAGGAAGTGGATTGAGTCCGGCCCCACCGCTACAACTACATCCAATTTCAAGCCGCCATATTTCTTTACCAGCCAGTCTTTGATATCTGCATGCGAGGGTGTATCAGGAGAATAGAGCAGATCAAGATTCTCTGAATAGAATTCGACGTGAAGGTTATGAGTCTCCTGTACCCTTCCGACGATTTCTTGAGTGATTCGCTCTGTAAGAGCATGTGATAGGCCCACCTCATTGACGATGAGGACACTTTTCCTTGGATGAGTCTGCTGTGCGGAAATTGGGGGTGGGACAAACCACTGCGCTAGTAACGCTGCGACTAATGTCACATACTTCCACATCCGCGTAGCACAGGCCGAGCTACGCGCGGCACACATCATTTTAGCGGGTCCGTTACTCACGGATCCGTCCCCCATTCGCCAACTCTATAGATCATATGCGTAGTAGGGTCAAGTACTCTTATTTGCTTCCAACTTAGAGAGACCGACTTACAAATGAAGGAGCTGCCACGAACTGACCGCGTTAAGGAATCAGATCACTCTCGCTCTCTCTTACGGACAATTCGACGAACTTAGCGACTGCCAGTTCGAGACTAAATTGCATTTTCTCGCGGCCGAGTGCCGGCCCCAGTGGGGATCTCTGGACCATTTGCAGTACTCCGGGGTTAAGTCCGACAAGCCATACAGATACCCTGCGCTCACGTTGGCGTCTCTCACCTTCGGTCAACATCTTGAGGGCCGTGTATTCAAGATCGGGCACACCGCTGAGGTCGAGTGCAACGACCGTGGGCTTCACTTCGTCGATCAAGAGTCTTATCTTCTGTCCAATGCGCTCGGCATTGACGAAGAAAACGCGCCCTTCGAGCCGGAGCAGGAGTAACCCGGCAAAGCTTTCGTCCTCAGGATGCTCGTCAGAGCGCGGGCAAAACACGTTCGTCCCTGGCTTACGTCCCAGCACGTAAACGGGGGGATCTGTCACCTGAGAAGCCAGCGCAACAAGCGACAGCACGATGGCGACGATGATCCCCTTAAGAGTTCCAAGCAGGACAACGCCAATGAAAGCGGCCATAGCCCAAGTGAATTCCGTCCGCCGAATTGCAAGGATTATGGAGAACTCTGCCGGCCGAATCAATCCGATTGAATAGACGATGACCACAGCCGCGAGCGTGGCCTGGGGCACAAGTGCAAGAAGCGGCGCGAGGAACAGAATCGTGGCCAAACCGGCCGCCGCCGTCACTATCTCTGCGAATTGAGTGCGTGGCCCCGCACGCCGGTTCACAGCGGTCTGGGTGGTGCCGCCCCCGGCAGGCATGGCCCCTAAAAACGCACCAGCAATATTTGCCAATCCAGTTGCGAGCAACTCCCGATTCGGTCGTAGAGGCGGTTCGTCACTTTTGGCGAACGCTCGGCCAGCGGCGATGGTCTCGGTGAAACTCATAAGTGCAATGCCCAATGCCCCCGGCCAGAGCATTTCTGCAAGCGAGAATTCTGGGGAAGTAATCGAGGGCATACCTTGTGGAATTCGACCAACTAATTCGATGCCATGTGAATGCAACCCAAGAGCGCGCACGCCGATGATCCCCACAGTCACAGCGATCAGCGGTGCCGGCGCCCTCGGAAGAAATCGTTCGACGCCTGCTAGCAATGCGATCATCGCTATCCCGACGGCGAATGTTGGCAGCGAAGTCTCCGGGATCCCGCGTGCAGTGGCCAGCAGGTTGTGGAAGAAAGTTCCCCTGGCAAAATGAATCCCGAGAATCTTCGGCACTTGATCCAGTACGATTACAATACCGATGCCCGCCTTAAAGCCAACCAGTACTGGTTCGGAAATGAAGTTGGCGATGAAACCTAACCGCATCAAGGAAGCAAGAATGAGGGTGCCCCCTACCATCAGCGTCAACATTGCGGTAGCCCTGAGGAGGGCTGACGTATCTCCGCTTGGCACGACTGCGCCGAGTTCGGCTGCGGCTAAAACTGCGATGGTCGTAGTGGTGCTTACGCTCAGTGGACGAGAGCTGCCCAAAATGCCATAGATCGCCAAGGGGACCAAAGCAGTGTACAGCCCGACCTGCACTGGAAGCCCCGCGATGGTCGCGTATGCCATCGCTTTAGGAATAACCACGGCGGCAGCGGTCAGGCCAGCTACTACATCTGGCCACAACCAGTCCTTCCGATAGCTGAACAACCAATCGGCGATCGGAAGGTTGAGGTGACGTGGAGCTTCAACCAACAAGTCTTCTCCGCAAAGATCATCTGGACTTCATCCCGTACCGCAGCATCATCCGGCCAACGAGCAATTTTGGTCGTTGGCCATAACGACACCGGCTTACTTTTGGGGTCCGGCTCTGAATGCTAGCAAAGCGAGCTTTCGCTGAGCAGCTAGGGGTTTACCTAGTAGCGCGCTTTGCACTGAAAGCAAAAACTAAATAGACAGAAAGGGTACCCGAAAGCGAACTTGGGAGTTCTCCGGATCTCGAGACCGACCAACGGTTGTGTGGACTCTAATCTCACGCAAGGCCATTCCGAACGTGGCCAGTTCCGGAGGGTTTTTCGAGTGATCGTGCGATCGCCGAATATGCTCCTCAAATCTGGAAGATTGAGCCCTGCCCCATGTCATGAGCACTCAACTCTGCACGAATGAGTCGTGCAGGGTGCCGCATTCATTGCAGATGAACCATGCCCCGAACACATAATGACCAGAACACTAATCATACTGAGAATAGTGGACAAAGCGCGCCTCTAGGTTCAACGGTTCGTGAGGGTGGCGTAAATTTCAGTCTTTACTCGCGCGAAGCTTCAGGTATCGAACTGCTGTTGTTCGATCGAGAGAGCGATGCCCAACCTGCGCGTGTGATCAGCCTCGATCCCGCGATGAACCGCACCTACCACTATTGGCACGTGTTTGTGCCAAGTGTCGAGCCCGGACAGATTTACGGGTATCGAGTTCGCGGGCCACTCGATCCGAACAATGGGCTGCGCTTTGATGACCAGAAACTTCTGCTAGACCCGTATGGGCGTGGAATCGTTGTCCCTAGGAACTACAGCCGGGACACGGCATGCAAGGCTGGAGACAACGCCGCGGCGGCGATGAAGAGCGTGGTCGTGGATCCGAGTGCCTACGACTGGGAGAATGATCCCCCCCTGCGGCGGCCATCGTCGCAAACGATTATATACGAGATGCACGTTCGAGGATTTACGCGACATCCGAGTTCCGGAGTGGCCGAGTCAAGGCGTGGCACCTATTCCGGGCTGATCGAGAAGATTCCACATCTCCAGCAACTTGGGATCACCGCAGTGGAACTGCTGCCTATCTTTCAATTCGACACACTGGATTGCCCACCTGGCCTCGTCAACTACTGGGGGTACGCACCAGTGTCCTTTTTTGCGCCTCATCGAGCTTACAGTTCACGTCAGGACGCACTTGGCCCGGTCGACGAGTTTCGTGACATGGTCAAAGCCTTGCACCGGGTGGGTATCGAAGTGATCCTCGACGTTGTGTTCAATCACACAGCCGAAGGAGACAGTAGCGGGCCAACAGTGTGCTTTCGCGGGATCGACAACCCTACATATTACATCCTCGAAGAGGACCGTGCGCGTTATGCCAATTACAGTGGTACCGGAAACAGGCTAAACGCGAATCATCCCGTTGTCCGTCGCATGATCGTGGACAGTCTCCGCTATTGGGTGGAGGAGATGCATGTCGACGGTTTCCGCTTTGACCTCGCTTCAATCCTTGCGCGCGATTCCGGCGGCCGCGTAATGTCAAATCCTCCAGTGTTGTGGGATATCGAGTGCGATCCAGTACTCGCTGGGACAAAAATGATTGCAGAAGCATGGGATGCGGCCGGTTTGTACCAGGTTGGCGGTTTTGTGGGAGATAGCTGGAAGGAATGGAACGGACGCTTTCGTGACGATACCAGGAGTTTCTTCCGCGGTGAAGACGGCTCATTGAGGAACTTTGCGGATCGCTTAGTTGGTAGCCACGAGATCTACCGCCACGAGAAACGCGAGGCAGAGCAAAGCGTGAACTTTATAACATGTCACGATGGATTCACACTCAACGATCTCGTCTCTTACAATCACAAGCATAATGATTCCAACGGAGAAAATAATCGCGACGGCACGGACGACAATAGAAGCTGGAACTGCGGGATTGAGGGCCCCACGAACGATCCAGCTATTGGGATACTCCGGAACCGCCAAGTAAAGAATTTTCTGACCGTCACCATGCTCTCTCTTGGTTTGCCCATGCTGCTTATGGGGGACGAAGCTCGGCGAACGCAGCACGGCAACAACAACGCCTATTGCCATGACAACGAACCGAATTGGTTCGATTGGTCTCTGCTGACCGAGCACGCGGATGTGTTTCGGTTTGTGCGATTACTCATCGCAAGGCGCTTGATGCGTGGCACCGAAGCTGAGCGACAAAGAATGACGTTGACACAGTTGATCGGCAAGGGGATCAGAGGATGGCATGGCGCCAAGCTCAACAAGCCGGACTGGAACGAAGATTCGCACAGCATAGCGCTCAGCGCCGAATTGCCAAAACAGCGCCTGCTGGTCTATTGCATCTTCAATAGCTATTGGAAGCCTCTGAATTTCGAGCTTCCGTGGGTGAGCAATACCGAGCATTCGTGGCGTAGATGGATCGACACTTCACTGGATTCCCCGCAAGACATCGTCGAGTGGCAAAACGCAGCCTCTGTTCCAGGCCTCGAGTATTGGGCGGGACCTCGGTCGGTGGTCATTCTTTGGGCAGACCTCGGCGAGGTGGCCAGCCGTAGTTTGTAATGCAATCGCCAATCGTCTCCTGTATTGATTAACCCCCATGTAATAAGGTGTTGCTCGAGCCGCAAAAACATCCCTTATCGGGCTATTCTCAACTGAGCATTCTGGTTCGAATCAAGCAGCAGCACCAGCCTTCCGAACTTCTGGACTCACACTGCTTTCGTAGGGTTTGAAGTTATTACGGAAGAGCTCGGCCAGTCTCTTGGCGGTGGCCTCGTAGGCCGATATGTCGGTCCAGGCATTGCAAGGAATGAGAATCTCCCCAGGGACATTGGGGCATTCAGCAACGGCGTCTAGGCCGAAGATAGGGTCATGCTGGGTCTTGGCGGTCGCGAGACTGCCGCTATGAATAGCGTCGATGATGGAGCGCGTAAAAGCCAGTTTGATTCGGTTCCCAGTGCCATACGCGCCGCCGCTCCAACCGGTGTTAACGAGCCAGACTCGGGTTCCATGAGCTTTCATCTTCGCCGTCAGCAGCTCCGCGTACTTGTTCGGATGCCACACTAGGAAGGGCCCGCCAAAGCAAGGAGAAAACGTGGCTGTCGGTTCTGTGACGCCGACTTCAGTACCGGCCACCTTGGCCGTGTAACCGCTTATGAAGTGATACATGGCGTGTGCGGGCGTGAGTGCGCTGACCGGCGGCAACACACCGAAAGCGTCGCAGGTCAGAAAGATGATATCTGTGGGGTGGCCTGCCATACACGGAATCCGGGCGTTGCGAATGAAGTGGATGGGGTAGGCGCCGCGCGTATTCTCGGTCATGGATGTGTCCGCGTAGTCTACGGTGCGGTCACTCTCGAGTACGACGTTTTCCAGGACCGCGCCAAAACGTAACGCGGAGAAGATATCTGGTTCGGATTCTGGAGTGAGGTTTACTGCCTTTGCATAACAACCCCCTTCAATATTGAAGATGCCGTCGTCACTCCAACAGTGTTCGTCGTCGCCGATGAGATCGCGCTTCGGGTCGGCGGAGAGAGTAGTCTTTCCGGTCCCGCTCAGGCCGAATAGGAGCGACGAACGACCAGTCTGCTTCTCGGCAGTGGCCGAGCAGTGCATGGAAAGCATGTTCCGTTTTGGCGCAAAGTAGTTCACCACGGTAAAGACGCCCTTCTTCATCTCACCCGCATATTCGGTTCCCAAGATGACGAGTTCCCTGTCTTCCAGACTGAGGCTAATGCTGGTCTTTGACCCGAGGCCTGTCGTCTGGCGGTTAGCGGGAAAAGTGCCTGCGTTGTAGATCACGAAGTCAGGTTTGCCAAAGTTCTCCAGTTCCGCCACAGTGGGCCGAATTAGCATGTTGTGCATGAACAGGGCATGATACGGACGCGAGCAAATCACACGAATCTTGATTTGGTATTTCGGGTCAGCACCAGCGAAGCCATCAAAGCAATAGAGACGATCGCAAGTATTTAGGTAATCTCTGGCGCGCTCGCGAACGATATCGTAGGTGCGCTCATCGATTGGCAGATTGACGGATCCCCACCAAACATCCTTTTCAGAGGCAGCACTCTCGACGATACGTTTATCTTTTGGCGAACGGCCTGTTTTTTCGCCCGAATAAGCTACCAGCGCGCCGTTCTCTGCGATGCTGGTGTCTTTTTCATGACGGATAGCCTGTTCGTAGAGTGCGCTGGGCGGGAGGTTGCGATGGATCTCAGGCACAGTGATTTCGTGTTCGATTAGAGTAAAGTGGGTCATAAGTTGCTCCCTTGCGAACCAAGATTCGGTGTCAACCTGCTTACTAAAAATCCGGTTCAGTGGTCTGTACGCGCGCGAAGCAATAAAGTCGGAATCGCCAGACCTGTGCCGATTGCGCCGGTCGTAAACATCACCCGCAACGTGTACTGCACGGCAGTGATGAGAGTTTGCGATTCGTTGACCACCGCGCCCGTGGTAAGAGCGAACAGCCCAATAATCGCCTTGGCCGCGAAGCTACCCGGAATCATCGGAATGCAGCCGACTGCGTCGAGCACATCTTGCGAAATACCCGCACGTCTCCGTACTAGCTGTACTGCAGCACTAACCGTCAGTGCCGCGGCGAATGAGGCTCCCTCCAGATTCCAGCCGAGCCCCAAACAGCAACTGCGAACTGCAAGAGCCACTGCACCGCTTGCAGCACACCAGGGCAATACACGAAATCCGACATTGAACAGTACCCCGAACCCGGCAGCTGCGATCGCACCGCAGGCCGTTTGGTGCAACACAGAAGCGAGCTCCACATTCATAACCACAGGTCCAGCGATATTTTTCCAATCCATAGTCCTGCAGCAATGAAAATTAGTGCCATAGCGACAGTCACCGCCCTTGCACTACCAAGAGTGGGATGACCTTCAAGAATGTCACTTTGTGCGTTCACCGCTGGAACACCCGGCACGAGCAACAAAATCGAGGAGATCATTGTGGTAATAATAGTGTTGCTTCCAACCCACCTGGCACCCAGGCCACTCATCACCGAGCACAAGAAGGACACCAGCGCGGCACAAATGAATACATTCACATGCGACCTGAGCAATTCGCGCCGGACGAATTGTCCGACCGTCGCGGACAGAAAAACGGGACCAGTGCCATACCAGTCCACGCCAAGCAAGCGCCCGAAAGCAGCGCAGGCTACCCCTACTGCGATCGACACTACCCAAGGCGAATGTTGCGGCATTTCGCTCGCAAGACGCGTTAGTTCAACGCGGGTTTGAGCAATCGTTAATTCACGGCGTGTTACCCGCTTTCCCAAATCCCAGAGGCCTTGGATTAAACGTTGATTCACGCCTAGCTCACCCGCTCTACGCATTCGGGTAATGTCAGCCGCTCCAATTCCGACGGTAACCGCCAGAGAACCATAACCAATTCGTAGCTCGACACGCTCTGCGCCAAGACCAAGCGCTACCTTATCGACAATCCTCTGAACACTTCCGGCACTCGCCCCGGCTTCCATTAGCATCCGGCCAACGTCCAAGGTCACGCCAGCCAAGGACTCTAATGATGAGACTGATCTCTGATCATCAAAGGCAAGCTTTTCCTTTGCCTGGATCTGCTGCGTAATGGAATGCTCTTCCATCATAAAGATCCTGGCAGATAAAGGACTCGCCACTTTATTCCACTCGGAGGCGGTCTTCGGCTGCCCACCTACCAAGCGATTTCTGCATGCGGTCGAGCTTGAGGCAACTAGGGATTCCCCCAGTAGGAAACGCGGCTTCCTCTTCCTAAAATTGTTAACGTTTCAATGGATTTTCGGGAGCCGCAAACGTTTTTGTCGCCCGGAGTCATCTATGCCAGTAGCGAACCCTGCCCAGTACCGCGAAATGCTTGATCGGGCGCGCAAGGGAAAGTTCGCCTATCCAGCAATCAACGTAACGTCACTTGCTACCGCCAACGCTGTTTTAAAAGGTTTGGCTGATAGCAAGAGCGACGGAATCATCCAGGTATCGACTGGGGGCGCCGCGTTTGCCTCAGGTACCGCAGTGGAGGACATGGCACTCGGCGCCATCTCAATCGCCGAGCATGTCCACCTTGTCGCGGAACGCTACCCAATCTACGTCGCGCTGCATACAGACCACTGCCAGGTCGACAAGCTCGACAGATTTGTGATTCCGCTCGTGGAACAGACCGAACGTCGACGGGCGGTCGGAAAGCCGAACTTGTTCAACGGCCACATGTTCGACGGAAGCGCGTTACCCCTAAAGGAGAATCTAGACATCGCTGTGAAACTGCTCGAACGCTTCCGGAAAAACGATTTGATCCTGGAGATTGAGGTTGGGGTCGTGGGTGGGGAGGAGGACGGTATCAAGGCAAGCGCCGCCGCGAAACTCTATACCACTCCGGAGGATACACTTGAAGTCGCGCGCCGATTGAACGCGGTACAAGACGCCCGCTACCTACTGGCAGCGACCTTCGGCAACGTACACGGTGTGTACAAGCCCGGCCATGTCAAGCTGAGGCCTTCCATCCTGAAGCACTGCCAGGATGCGGTTGTTAACAAACACGGCGAAGGCGCACGATTTTATCTTGTTTTCCACGGAGGCTCCGGTTCGGAACTACGCGAAATCCATGAAGCTCTGAATTATGGTGTCGTAAAAATGAACATCGATACTGACATGCAATATGCTTTCACCCGCGCTATAGTTGACCACTTTTTTAAGAACTATGACGGCGTCTTAAAAGTCGATGGTGAGGTCGGGAACAAGAAGGCTTACGATCCGCGCTCATATCTGGGACTTGCCGAGATGGCTATGGCCGTACGGGTCAAACGAGCGGTGGAAGAACTGAGGGCGAGCGGTACAACAATGGCAGTGAAACGACAGGAGGCGAACTCAGTTGGCTGACGGTGATCTCGATTTCAGGATAGCGCGGCTAGGCGAGTGCCGCTTCCATTCCCCGTTGTCCGGTGTTCGGTTCACCAGCGACGAGGAGCGGGTGCTCTACCATACGCGCCTCGAGGATATCAAAACATGGATCGCCGAGGGCGTTGACCCTCCTGCGATGGAAGCCGCAGGACCCCGCGAAAGACTGTTTTTCGACTCCTCACAACTTGCATGCGGAATCGTGACCTGCGGCGGGTTGTGCCCAGGACTGAACGACGTGATCCGCTCCATCGTCCTGAGCCTCTACTATCACTACCGCGTTAAAAAGGTTTATGGGTTCCGTTTTGGCTATGAAGGCCTGGTGCGCCGAAACGGAAATGAGCCCCTCAAGCTCACACTCGACACTGTCAAACGAATTCATGAGATCGGCGGGACGGTCTTGGGCTCCTCGCGTGGTCCCCAGGACACTGCCGAAATGGTCAAGACTCTCGGCGAGTTGAAGATTGGCATCCTGTTTGCGATCGGCGGCGACGGCACACTTTGCGGGGCACAAAAGATTGCCGAGGAAGCGACTCGGCAAGGGATGGCTCTCAGCGTGATCGGCATCCCGAAGACAATCGATAACGACGTCTGCTTTGTTCAGAAGACGTTTGGTTTCGAAACCGCAGTCGCGGAAGCACGGCGTGCAATCTATGCGGCCAACACAGAAGCGGAGGCGGCGCGGAACGGCATCGGCTTGGTGAAGCTCATGGGTCGCGACTCCGGATTCATTGCCGCCTTTTCGGTCCTGGTGGATAGCCAGGCTAACTTCTGTCTTGTTCCCGAAGTACCCTTTGGCCTTGAAAGATTTCTTGCTGAACTGAAGCGCCGACTCGAAAGGAAGAGCCACGCGGTCATCGTTGTTGCGGAAGGGGCTGGTCAGAACCTCATCAAGAAGACGGCCGAACGCGACGCTTCAGGGAACATCAAATACGGGGACATCGGCGCGTTTCTACGTGACTCAATCAGAGAGTACTTCAAGAGAGCCGGCATCGAAATCAGCATCAAATACATCGATCCCAGCTATACAATCCGAAGCGTGCCAGCGAATCCGCATGACTCGGCCTTCTGCCTGCTCCTAGGACAATGCGCCGTGCATGCCGGAATGAGCGGTAGGACGAACATGGTCGTCGGATTCTGGAACCATCAGTTCACCCATGTGCCCATCGTACTAGCCACATCACAGCGTAAAAAAATCGACCCTGAGGGGATGCTCTGGAGCAGTGTGCTCGCCTCTACTGGCCAACGCGGAGACATGCGTTGATTGAGCGCGGTTCGGGACAATGCAAAGCCTCTGCGTAGAGGTGATGTATGGTCGTAATGAGAATTCTTTTCCCTGTGCACTTGTCCTTTGGCAAATGACCAGAATATTTGCCCTTAGGGTGCTCGATATGAATGCTTTCGCGGTGCGCCTGCGGGTAAACTCACGGGAGCAACAGACAAATATTCTTAGTAAGACCTCGAAGGTAGGATTCCGGTCTCCCGACCTCCTGCAAAACTTCTTGTGTGGAATTCTTTACGAACTCCGAAATAGCCTGTGTCATATAATTTTATTATTTGTCGCAATCAGCAGGGCAAAGACGACACTCGGAACTCAGCTTCGAGCGAGTCTAACTGCTCTCCGATTTGCGTCGCGTGCTGCCGAGGCCCTGCCGATCTTCAGTGGATGCATCTAATTTATCCAACCGATCGCTAAAAGAGCGCTCGACGGTGGACTGCAGTCTCTGCTGCCACTTTCGAAGTGCAGATCGTCGCTCTTCTGGCAGGGTGGCGATGAGCTCAATCATCAGCGCCTTCATGCGCCGCATAACTTGCACGCTGGTTGCACCATAAAGTTGAATTTCATCAAAAGCTAAACGAAGAAAGTCTTCCCATTCTGGAAAGCCAACTAAGACGCGAACCTTGTTTTGCGCATCGCGAAAGACGCCGATTTCCAGTCGTCGCCGACCCAGCCGGATCAATAAGTCTTCAATCTGGTCAAGCGCCTGCACTGCTGTGGTCGGATCATTCAGAGCTGGCGACAGCGCCTTTATGCCGATATCCACGAGCAAGCGGATTGCATACTTGGGGTCCTGTTCGAAGGTACGTTCGCTGCCAAGTTCGACCGCAGGCCGCAAGCTTGCTTCGGGAAGTGGCGCGCTGGCC
>Ga0181532_10003054_pt1 | contig 15252 bp, 18 predicted proteins | sample PEATcosm2014_Bin_33_FD_119768 | JGI IMG/M metagenome (GOLD analysis project Ga0181532, IMG submission 119768) | Peatland microbial communities from MTU Mesocosm Facility, Houghton, MI, USA - PEATcosm2014_Bin11_30_metaG | ecosystem: Environmental > Terrestrial > Soil > Wetlands > Peat | place...
CCCCAATCAAAACCGCCGATGATCGCGTTTTGGATCTTGAGGGCATCCATAAAATCGATGACATCGCGAGCGACCGCCGCCGGCTGCCCGTTCCGGAATGTGTCATTTGAAAGAAAGTGTGTAGTGCCGCAGCCTCGCACATACGGAACGATCACGCGATAGCCCGCCGATGCCAAAATCGGGGTGACCTCAACATAACTGTGAATGTCGTAAGGCCAGCCCTGCAGCAGGATTACGGCGGGACCATTGGCCGGGCCCGCTTCGGCGTACCCAACGTTCAGGAGGCCAGCATCAATCTGCTTGAGTGTTCCGAACGATGTGTTCGCACCTGGTTTACCGCCGCCTGCCGGCAGCGCAATGCTGACCTGTGCGTCTGTAGAGCCAAATGCGCCAAGCTGAGCGGCAGCAGCTGTCATGGCGGCGGTGCCTAAGAAATGGCGGCGATTTAGACTAATTTCTTTGGACATCTTGTCAGGACTCATTTTTGTGTCTCCTTTTTTCACTTAATCGCAGGTGATTGCAATTGCGCGTCTAATCCTGTTCACCGAGATTTTGAAGGTACGTTTTGCCGTATGGATAGAAGAGTTCCTTGCGGCCCTGTTCCCATGCCGCTTTGAGTTCGGGCGTTGTGATGTCCCAGTCCGACCGACATTTCCTGGTAACGGCCCGCAGGTCCTGACGAAGATCCTCCAGAGTGGGTCGACCAAGAAACCAGTAGCCGTTGTAGATCTTGTAGATCACAAGACCCGGCTCGAGGACGATCACGTGGGGGACCATGGGATTGTGCGCAGGATCAGTATATTCAGCGATGTCGAGGTCCTCTTGGACGGTACGCCCTGCATCGGAGAGGAAGGGCCAGTGGGCGCCGGCCCCGCTGCGATACTCGTTCGTCTCAGTGATGTTGTCGGTGCTGATTGTGACGAGTCGGCAATACGCGACTTCGAGCTCACGATGAAGTTGGACAAGTCCTTCCGCCTGTCGCCTGTCCTTGGGACAAAAACCGCCACGGCTGAGGACGAGAACCATGGGATGTTGTCCTTGTACTTCCGAAAGCTTCCGCCGTTTTGCCGTGTGGTCGGAAAGTTCGTAGTCGGGGAAAATAGCTCCGGGCACGATATCAGAACGCATGCTTGGACTCCTTCCGTTTCTCTCAAAGATCCAGAGTGACACCCGCGTTTGGCTGGGAACAGCACACGAGCACGTTTCCGGGAGCGGGCCTCTCTAGCGGCTCAGGGTTATAAACAATTGATCCGCCAATCAAACCAGTCATGCAGGTGTGACAAACTCCTGTCCGGCACGACCATCTGACCGGAACGTCGCACGCTTCCGCCAGTTCAAGCAAGCTCCCGAATTTCGGATCCCAAGCGGCGGTAATCTCGCTGCGCGCGAATGAGACTGAAGGGCCAGATCCGGGCGGTCCTTGCGGCAGGTGAGGAGTATGAGCAACCTGCGCCATACCGGGAGTAATCGCCTCGAGAGAGCCGAAGATTTCCGTGTGCACATTCCCGGGGAGCACACCCCAGCCTCGCAGCCCGTCGCGCATATTCTGCAAGAATGAAGTTGGGCCACACAGATAGAAGTCGCTAGCCTGTGGCACGCCAATTCTCTCTAGCAAAGCTGTGTCAATGTGGCCGGGAGCATCGAAATCTGCACCGACTTGGTCGTTTGCAGCGGGCCTGCTGTACATGATGTATCCTCGTCCGCGAGAGAGCTGTTTTAGTAATGAACGCGATTCATCTGCAAATGGATGGTCGACGCCATTGCGGGCTCCATAGATCCACCAGATCTCTCGTTGCGACCTTTCGGCGGCGAGTGAGTGAAGCATCGACATCACGGGCGTTGCGCCTACGCCAGCGCTCAGGAGAACCACAGGATTCTGGCCGGAACGCAGAGTAAAGATTCCTCGCGGCGCACTAACATCCAATCGATCGCCTTCTCGCGCACGGTTGCAGAGAAATGAACTTCCAATCCCATTCAATTCGTTTTTGACGCTGATGCGGAAATGATCGGCTGCGGGCAGATCAGACAGCGAATAGCTGCGAAGGATCGGCGGTTTGCTCGGTTCGACGACCAGCCGCAAAACTACAAATTGACCCGCCTGGAACAGAGGAAGAGGCTGCCCATCGATTGGCCCTAGAATGAAGGAAGTTACGCTATCGCTTTCCTTGTGAATATTCGCGACTCGCATTTGTCGAAAGCCGGGCCATGCTGGCGCTTGTTCCTCAGAGGCGAGTCCCGGATTCCCCACAATCGTTTTGGAGTTCAAGTCTTGTCGGAGCATTGCTTGAAACGAACTCTGCCAACCCTTGCTAAGTGCGGAAATCCGTAGCGTTCGTTCCAATTGTTCGCGAGAATGTCCTGGCAAATAGAGGAGGGCATCAACATCGGCCACGCTGATTCGCTCTGGACCGTCAGTAATTTTTACAATGTCGTCGCCCGCCCCAACTTCTCCTTCCTGCAACACGCGAAAGTAGAATCCTGGTCTGTGATGTGCCACGAGCAGGGCTGCCATCCGTGGTTCATTCATGCGGATACCGACGCGGTAGCACGTCACGCGTGGCTGCGATACTTCAAATATCGCACCACCGATGCGGTATCGATCGCCGATGCAGACCTCGTTATCAAGAAGTCCCTCAACCGTGAAGTTCTCTCCGAACTGCCCGTAGATGAAGTCATTACGTCCGAGAAAATGTTCCCAGTAGTGATAGGCGTCCATCTGATAAACAAAAACGGCGCGCTGCTCTCCACCATGACCGGCGAGATCGGCTTGCGCATCACCATCGATGTCGAGCTTCCGCGCCATTCGCCGGCCCGTAACCGGAGATTTCCAGATTGCGGTTCGGACAGTCTTGCCGTTCCATCTCACGTCGCGTGGAAGACCGACATTTACTGAAAGCAATCTGGGCATTCATTCCTCGTCGAAGTCCAGCGTCTGGCTAGGATCCTTTTAATTTCGTGCGTCGGGCCGGCTTCTGCGTAGCCAACGTCCAAAAGCCCGGAATCGATTTATTCCAGTTGATCAATCACCTAAGTAACTTGCCGGCGAGCCAGTAATCGACACTGAACTTTCCCGGACCGGAGCAGATCAGCCAGATAAAGAAGAGCACGTACAGGACTTCCGGAAGGTAGAGGAAATCATCGAGCCAGCTAAGAAACGAAAGCCCCTTAGGCAAGGTGGAAACCGCGCTGGTCAGGGTGGCGACAATCATATCGATTAATAAAGCCACGCAGCCGAGACTCGAAAGAAACCCCACGGCCACCAACGCTCCGCAAACGAACTCGACACCCGACACGAAATAAGCCGTCTGTCGGGGAAACGGGACTTTGGCCTTAACGAGCGTTTCGTAAACAGGTTTCGTTCCGCCGGCGACAAACAGTTTGTTTGCCCCGGAGATCGCGAAGAACAGACCGATCGAAACGCGTACTAGCAGGATGGCATACTGTTCCAGATCACCACTACCCAACAGCGCAAACTGGACCAACCCTTTCCAATCCATCGCTTGTCCCTCCATCGGAGAATGTGCCGCAAACCGCAAATGGCGGTGTCGCTAGTGAATTCTGGCGCTCCGAGATTATGCGTCCATCCGTTCGACCCATTGAGCGCGCGATGCGGGAGCCACGAATGGATCCGCAAAATACTGTGTTTCCCGCGCGACCTTGTCGCCCTTGAACTCCATGATGCTTACGGTGTAGGACGGCTTGCCATCATATGTCAGGATGAGTTCGGTGATCCAAAGATCACCGCCGCCAATGATTCGCCGGACAGTAAATCGTTTTTTGTTCGGCTGATTGGCGCGTTGGTTCTGTATGTTGCGCCGACCGCGGGTTCGCTCGCCTGACTGCGGGTAGTCCAGCACCGCGTCCTCGAGATAGATACGGTGCTCCGTTTCAAAATCGCTGTCATCGGATGCCGCCCAATGCTGATCCAGTGCCACACGGATCTCATAATCCCGCACCTCAGAATCCTGCTCGTTGTTTCGCTGATCGTTCATCTCGGACCTTCCATTAGGCTGGAAGTGAAATGCTTCCGCGCAATCGGAATTTACCACTCGTCACGCCGCGCTGTTGCTTCGATCACCGCTGTTTCGCTGATCATCTTTTGCGCTTGGGTATTCAAGCCCTAGCGGCCCCATCTCAGCGCCTTGCGCGGCTGAACTGCGTTGTATCGCTCGCGCCAATTGGCTAGCACTAAGGGAACATCCGTAAGCGTTTGAATCCGCATCCCGTCCGGGCCGAGCGTTAACCGTACTTGAGGGATGTGCTTTGTCCGACCTCGATAATGTAACCGTCAGGATCGCGGATGTAGCAGCGTATCTCGCCGTATTTAGGAATGGGCTCCGTGATGAACTCGGCTCCTCGACTTTTCCATAATTTGTAGCAGGCTTGAATATCCGCGACGCGGAAATTCATAAAGCTGTTGATGTGATTCGGATCGGGGACGCTGAGCGTTACTGTCGGCTTATCCGGGGTCGGCCCGCCCCCAACGTTTAGAATCATCCAGATATTCGCAAGCTGAAGGTACGGAGGCGCGTTGCCGTCACCCATGGTCAGAATGCGAGCGCCGAAGACCTTTTCGTAGTAGCGAGCCGATCGTTCAACATCTGCGACGGTGAGAAAATGCGCGATGCTGATCCCCTCTCGCGGGGGCATCTCATAGCTTTTCTGTTCGACTTGTACGGCGTTCATTGATGACTCCTTTCGATATAGTGCCCATTACATATACGTCGTCCAGAAGCGCGACGACGAAGTCTTTTGCACGAAAGCATCGATCCGCACCAAAGTATTGGTTGAACATTGCGGTCAAGAGGCGCATCCCATCGCGCACTCCAGAATACTGCGCGTTCTCCTGATGGTCGTTCATCTTGAGAAGGCTCCTCCTACGAGTTGCTGTTTCGCGGATCGTCTTTCGCGCTTAGGTATTCCAGACCAAGCGGCCCCATCGCGGTTACTTGTGTGACGTACTCGCTGGATTTCGCCCAGTGGAAATGGGAAGTGTTGCCAGGGAGTATGATTACGGCGCCGGGCGGATAGGCTTCCAACTTACTCGCGTCAAACTCATCACCCAGTCCGATATAAAAGATGCCGGAAATAACGGTATACACTCGATCTTCTGGGTGCTTGTGAGGCATCAGCTTCTCGCCGTGAGGCACTTTGACCCTGATGGTGTAAGGGCCGGGCTCCGAGGGCTGACCCACGACAACGGCGAGCCGGACAGCAGGTGGGAACGCCGGAAACGGCTTCCAATCGACATCTTCGGACAAGATGGTCTTGAAAACCTCCTGCCCATGTTGGTGAGGCCGGGCTGCACTTTGCTCAACACGCTTTACGGCGGTGGCTTTCTGAGACATACAAACCTCCTTCGTGCAAAAATGCAAAACATCACCGCAAACTTTTGAAGCAGGCCCGCCAAGATTCGCTGCAAACCGCTGCCGTCCTCCACGATCCGGAGTCGAGAATCACGCCGGGCGCCGACCTAGCGCGCGAGCTGGCCCAGGTAGAAGCCGAGCTGCAATGGGAGGTCGGCGTGGGAGGTGAGCACCATTAGTATTTTCATGATCCTTCTCCTTTGTTCCCGTTGTGCTGCATTCCGAATGAATGGGGCTGCTGAATAGGCATAACACCAGAAGTCTGCGGGGCAAACAATTGGACCATGGTATCGACGATACCTTCGTATTAAATGCGCAGAAGGAATCTTCCTGCTCTTCGATCGATATTCAGGACTAGCTGGAGGGAGAAAAGCCTTATGCCTCAGGCGTTAAGACACTGCAGTCGATACCAAAGTATCACCAATACCATCGTCCAATTGATTCGCCGGAGCACCTCGGGTGTAATCGTTCCATCGCGGCGATTCGGTCGGACCAGCTAGATTGCAAAGAACTTGTCAGGAGAAATAGGAAGAGCCGAAATAGACCCCAATGGTCATGAGAGAACAACAAATCCGGGCAGTTGTTTGAATGAGGACATGGGGAACGATTACCGCGAGCCTCCCGTGGCTTAATAGCTTTGTGCACGGTCCGACACCTCGCCGGCCCTCTAGCTAAAATATTTAAGGAAAGGATGGCAAACACATGCCGGAAGCAACCTGGAAACCCCACGAGAAACACGGACGGCTAACGATGCAGAGCGACTTACCCGACAGCGTTTACGCGTTTCCGAAGCAGCGTAAAGAGCCCCTGACCGACGCACAACATGTGCGTAACGCGGTCGCGCGGCTCGATCAAGTCGTCGACGTCTCCGATGCCGACCGTGCTTTGGCGTTTGCAAACATCGAGAAAGCTGCAAAGCACTACAACGTTAATCTCACGGAAACGTCCTGGCACGACTTGGGCGTTCATCCTCAAGAGAATAGAAAAAAAGCTGCCGCCAAAGGAGCTGTGACGCGCAAGCGCCGAGCCCGGAGCTAAGAATCCGCTGGTCAGAGAGTCTGTTGGTGACTGCTCGCGCACCTCGCAAGGAGATGAAATATGAAAGCAATTGTTGTCCACCAATATGGCGGTCCTGAAGTACTGAGGTTTGAGGACTATCCTGATCCAGTGGCCGGTCAGGGCGAAGTGCTCGTGCGGGTCGCTGCCACGAGTGTGAATCCGATCGATTACAAACGACGCGCCGGATTAACGAAAGACTTTTATCCCATCCACTTTCCGGGATTGATAGGCGTGGACATCGCGGGGACAGTCGTCACCGTTGGACCCGGAGTGGAAGGCTTTTCCCGGGGCGACCAGGTGTTTGCAATGGCGGCGGAAACATACGCCGAGCTTTGCGTTGTGAAAGCCGCGATTCTGGCGAAAGTTCCCAAGGGACTCGATCTGATCCAGGCGGCGGTTTTGCCGCTTGTGACGACGACTGGCAACCAGCTCATTTCCGCTGTCGGGATCAAAGCGGGCCAGGCGGTTCTCGTCGCAGGTGCTGCAGGAAACGTCGGGCGTTCGGCGATATTCACTGCGAAGCAACGGGGCGCAGTCGTGATTGCAGGGGTGCTGAAGAGCCAGATGGATGGAGCGAAGACTATCGGCGCAGATCAGTTGGTCGCCACCGATGACGACAATGCGATTGCGAATCTTCCGATGCTCGATGCGGTAGCCGATACCGTCAACGGCAAGACCGCGGAAAGATTGATCGCCAAGGTCAAGCCAGGAGGAGTGTTTGCATCGGTTCTCGGGGCGCCACGGAATGCGGAGACGTACCCAACCGTAAAGGTGGTACCGGTGTACGCGACAGCTGATGCAAATACTCTTCTGTTCATGGCCGAGGCCGTCCGAGATGGCAAACTCGCGATCCCGATCAGCCGAAAGCTACCACTCAGTGAAGCGGCCGAGGCTCAAGCAGCGGCAGAAAAGGGTGGTATCGGGAAGATCTTGCTGGTGCCTTGACATTAATTCTTACGACGAGAAGGGTTTGGAGAGCTTGCCCCCGACGGCGTCAATCATTTTGCGCGTACCAAATTTTCAGCCTGACGAGTACGACCTACATCAGTTCCGGCAAATGATCCCACGAAAGCAAGGTGAGTTTTGGCATTTAACAAAGGTTAGCTTGGTACGGAGCGCGGTCGTCTTCGGGAGGAAGAATGAACGCTGGAAGAATCCATTACTATGGCCCGCCGAACGCGATTGTGATCGACGAGATTTCATGCCCGACGCCGGGAGAAGGCGAGTTGGTAGTACGGGTCGCTGCTGCCGGGGTTGGTCCGTGGGACGCGCTCATTCGCGAGGGAAAGAGTGTTGTGCAACTGTCCCTCCCGATCATTCTCGGGTCCGATTTGGCGGGGATTGTCGACTCCGTGGGAACAGGAGTCATTCAGTTCAAGCCGGGCGACGAGGTTTTCGGCGTCACAAACAAACAATTCTGTGGCGGTTATGCCGAATATGCGGTGGCGTCGGCACAAATGGTAGCCGCAATGCCGAGGGCGTTGAGCTTTGTCGAGGCGGCGTCCGTGGCGGTGACGGCGTATCAGATGCTGTTCGACTATGCGCAGATGAAGGCAGGCCAAGCAGTATTAATCCACGGAGCGGCTGGAAATGTTGGTGCGTATGCGGTGCAACTGGCGAAGCAGGCAGAACTGCAGGTTTTCGCAACCGCTGGGCCTGCCGAACTCGACTATGTTCGCGGCCTCGGAGCCGAGATGGTCGTGAACTACAAGACTACAAAGTTTGAAGATGCCGTGCCCCCCGTCGATGCGGTACTCGACACGGTCGGAGGAGAGATGCAGCACCGTTCATTCCGTGTCTTAAAGCCGGGCGGTATCCTCGTATCGTCTGTTTCGCCGCCGCCACAGGCTGCGGGCTTCCGCTCAGTGTTCCTCTTGGTAGAGGTCACCGCGACCCGGCTGGGCACACTCGCGAAATTGCTCGATAGCCGAAAGCTGATCCCAGAGGTGGGCACCGTGCTTCCGCTCGAGGAAGCTCGGCTGGCGCACGAAATGCTGGCCGGTGCGCCACACAAGAAAGGAAAGATCGTACTTACGATGCATGGCGTTCCGTAGATACTGCGCTTGATGTCCGAAAAGCCGCGGCTGGCATTGTTCGCGAAAACAGCGTTGGTGACTCTCCGATTTTGCTGGTGGCTTGAAACTATTTTTTCGACAAAGGACAAGAAAGGAAAATCGCAGATGAAAAAGGGCACGCGCGGAATCAACCCCGCTTCCAAACCGAGCGGCGTCGGGTGTGTGGAGTGCCTGGCGTCACCGAAAGGTTGGTGGTTTCATCTTCGCCGGTGTGCGGAGTGCGGGCACATCGGTTGCTGCGACAGTTCTCCGAGTCAGCATGCATCAAAGCATGCGGCGGAAACAGGGCATCAGATCATATCCAGCTTTGAGCCGGGTGAGAATTGGTTCTACGATTACGAGAAGCAGGGGATGATCAAGGGTGTGGAGTTGCTCCCGCCGCACGCGCATCCCGAAAGTCAGCCCGCACCTGGACCTGCAGGCAGGGTGCCAGCCAACTGGGAATCACTCTTAAACTAGCTGCCCGTTACGGGGTAGTTAGCAGGTGAATCGCTTCCTTACAGCTACCTTATCGATGTCGGCCAATATACTGGAATCGCCCTCAAAAGGTTCAACAGCCAAAGTTAATCTGGCAAGCGACAAACAAGAGAACGTGCAAAGTCTCCTGGACTCAGCGCATGAAGCGATTCGCTTCCAGGTGAGGCGCGCAATTGGTCGATACCATTGTCTAATTGCATTACTCCCCTGCTCTCTGGCCTAATCGCAATCGTTGGAATGGGACGCCGATCGGGCTCAGAAAACTTTTTCTGTGAGGGAGAACACACCATGTCTGAATTTTTGGCGAAATCTGTGGCGCAAGAACAACAAGAACAGAAGATAGAAACGCGCACCCTTGCGGAACGCATCGCCGGCTTTACCATCCTTTTGTCAGCCGTGGCAGTGCTCGCCGTCCTCGTCGCCGCGGTCGTTTACGCGCAGGACAAGTACTCGCTCAAATCGCCGAGTGGTATCGCTTTCTCTGACTTTAGAGGATATGAGGACTGGTCGGTGGTCTCTTCCGCCCGGACTGACGAAGTGCTCAAGGTGATCGTCGCCAATCCGGCTATGATCCATGCCTACAAGGCCGGAGTTCCGGGTAACGGTCAGACTTTCCCGGAAGGCTCCAAAATCGTGAAGCTCCAGTGGAAGCCGAAGAAGAGCACGGAGGCTCAGTTCGCCGTGGACGTGCCTGACGTCTTTACCCAGGCTTTCGTTATGGAAAAGGACAGCAAGAGATTTCCGAATACCGGCGGATGGGGATATGCGGTGTTTAACTACGATCCTGCATCGGACAAGTTCAAGGCAGATCCCAAAAGCCCTTCAGACTGCGGAAACTCGTGCCATACGGTCGTGAAGGCGAAGGACTACATCTTCCACCCGTATGAGAAACGTTGAACCGCGCCTTGCCCCGACGGTAAATACCCCGCGTAAAGGACGTCCCTGTGCGCGGCTTTTTCGACGCGGATAGCGGTCTCCTGCGGGTAAATGACGCCGCGATAAAGAATTCCGCATGAAGTGGGCCTGGCGGCAGGATCAAGGTATTCCATTGCAGACTGCGTTTCATCTCGCTCACAAAGTCCAGCCGCTATCGCGGGCCAGCTTGCCAAGTGATACAGCTGATCTAGCTAGGTATCTCATCGGGAAAACCATTGTGCGCAAGATTGGGCGAAACTGGATTAGCGGTCGTATTGTCGAGACAGAGGCTTACCCGCCGGGTGATGCGAGTGGTCATGCTTATCATGGAAGAACGGCCAGAAACCAATCGCTATTCCTGGATAAGGGGCTTGCTTATGTGTACTTCATCTATGGGACGTCATACATGCTCAACGTGACGGCTGAAGAACCGGGAGTTGGAGGGGGAGTGCTATTGCGCGCCATCGAGCCTCTTGATGGAATCAAGCTAATGAAACGGCTCCGCAAATCCGACAAACTCAAAGATTTGGCGAGAGGTCCGGGACGGCTTGCGGCTGCATTGCAAATCGACAAGCGGTTGGACGGAATTGACTTGTGCGCCGATGGTCCGCTTTGGCTCGGGACTGCGGTCCGGGACACTGCGCGCGTCAACACAACTGTGCGCATCGGCATCACGCGTGAGATGCACCGGCGGCTGCGTTTCTTTGAAGCGGACAGCCCGTTCGTCAGCGGCCCCCGCAACAAGTTGAAAAGCCGCTAGGCTTGCCTTGACTCGATTCGAATTCGCAATGGTTCGCTAGCGGTTCCGATGAAGGGTGCATCTCGCGTTTAATCGACGGAAGGCTTTTTCTTCCTCATGGATGATGCGAGTCTCCCCAATTTCGCGCGCTGGCGGCCCATTGATAGTCCTTGGCTGGCGGAAATCGCTATAATCCTTTCGACGATCGAAACTCGCGCACAACCTCCACCGCATCCCGATGCAGTACGTCAACCGCATAGTTCATCTTGCGGATGTCGTCCTCGGAGATTTTGCCGCCAAGTTCACCGAGGACCGCGCGTAGCTGGGGAAGGCGGTCGAGTGTGGATTTCCGGATGATAGGAACCGCATCGTACCGGGGGAAATAGTGACGATCGTCTTCCAGCGCCACCAGGTTGAGAGCGTCGATGAGACCGTCAGTCGAATTGCCGGCGACAAGGTCGACCTGGCGATCCACAAGCGCGCGGTAGATCAATCCAAGATCCATGACCCGCGGTGTCTCTACAAAATGAAGATCGTAGAAATCCGTCCAGCCGCGGAATCCGTCGGGACGCTCGAGAAATTCATACCCAACGCCTACACGCCACCGGGGAGCGTAGCGAACGATATCCGAGATCATGCGCACGTGTAGGTTTTTCGCATCCTCTCCCCGAATCACCATCGCAAACGTGTTTTCAAAACCGAGCGGCTCGGTGACGTCGAGGTTGAAGCGCTCAGCGTAAAACTGTTTCACTCGCTGATAGACCGGATTCGAAAGGCTGCTCCCGGCAGCGTCGCTGGCCCGCTCCAGCGGCTCCTTCAATACCGCAGCAAGGGCGGTCCCCGTGTATTCGACGTAGAGATCGATTTGTCCCGCGAGCAGCGCTTTGTGCACCAGAAGCGTGCCCCCAAGATTCGTCTTGCGCTCAACCGTAATTCCCGTACGCGCCTCGATGTGCTGCGCCAAGAGTTCCGCAAGGATGACCTGCTCGGTGAAGAATTTCGACCCGATTACGATTCCGGGCCGTTGTCGCTCCGTGCAGGCGGGAATCAGACAAATCATGCTGAGCACAGAAAGGAGGCAGACGTTGCGCACGAGTCTCGGATTCATGTTTGGCCGCGCTATTTGTTGCCGAGCACTGAAGTCTAGCACAAGCTTGCAGGGTTCTTCGGTCAGGTAACGCGCAAGCGGCGCTCCACGAATCCCAATAGTAGATCCGCCAGGATGGCCAGGAGCGCGGCAGGAATGGCCCCCGCAAGAAGGAGTTTGTCGCTCACAAGGGCCACACCCCGGAAAATGAAGGTGCCAAGGCCACCGGCGCCGATGGCCGCAGCAATAGTCGCGACACCGATGGTGATGATTGTCGCGGTGCGAATGCCCGCAAGAATGAAAGCAAAGGCCAGGGGGAAGCGCACCCGGAGAAGAATTTGCGTATTGGTCATGCCCATGGCTTCAGCCGATTCCAGCACCGCAGGGTCGATGCTGGTCAGGCCGACGTAGGTATTGCGAAGAATAGGAAGCAGCGCGTAAAGCGCCAGGGCTACGATCGCAGTGCGCTTGCCAATTCCACCAATGAACGGAATGGGAATCAGGAAACCGAAAAGAGCAAGGCTGGGGATCGTTTGCAGAATGCTGGCGATGCCGAGCGCGAGGGTGCGCAGAAATTTCCGGTGTACCAGCAACAGGCCGAGCGGGACGCCTGTGAGTATCGCTACGGTCATAGCAATGACAACGAGTTGGAGATGCTCGAAGGTAGCGGCGAGGATTTCACCGCGATGCTGAAGAAAAAAGGTCCAGATGCTCATGCTCACGCTCCGGGGTGGACCGCAAAGGAAGCCGCAAAGGCGCGAACTTCCGGATGGTCGATTTGCATAAACGTCTGCGGTGATCCGCTGGCGACGATGTGGCCCGTCTCAAGAAGAACGATTCGTGAAGCAAGATATAAGGCTTCGCGCAGATCGTGGGTGACGAACACGATCGTTTTGTTCAACCGCCGGGCTAACGCGCTGAATTCGCGCTGCATCTCGGTGCGCGTAACTGGATCAAGAGCTCCGAAAGGCTCATCCATCAGGAGTATCGGAGGGTTCGCGGCGAGCGCGCGAGCCACGCCCACGCGCTGGCGCTGGCCACCCGAGAGTTCCCGGGGAAGCCGCTTCGCAAAATCAGTCGGGTCCAATCCGACCAGCTGCAATAGTTCGTCTACGCGAGCCGCGGTGCGGGTGTTTTCCCATTTTTCGAGCGTAGGTACCAGGCCGACGTTTTCTGCGACGGTGAAGTGCGGGAAGAGCCCGGCGTCTTGAATCACGTAACCGATGCTTCGCCGGAGCTGGATAAGATTCCAATCTGTGGTGCGGCGTTGCTGAACCAGAACTTCTCCCCGGGTCGGAGCCAGCATTCCATTGATAAGTTTCAACAGCGTGGTCTTGCCACTGCCGCTGCGGCCAAGCAGGACCAGAGTCTCTCCCTGAGGAACCGTTAGCGAGACGCCGGAAATAATTTCTCCGGTCGCGCCGCGATGAAGAGAGAAGAAAACGTCGCGGAACTCGATTAGGTTCTCAGAAGTAGTGAGCGCTTTCGGGTTCATTGGTTGAAGAACGCAATAATGTGTGAGAACTATCTTAATGGAACTTGCCAACGGCGTCGCCGGTCTGCCTCTCGGCACGCCCGTCGCGCTCGAGATGATTTTCGAAGTGGCTTGATCAAGCCACACTTTAGAGCGGCACAAAAAGGAGATCCCAGATCATGAAAACCCGGTCAGACTTTTGCCAATGGTGGACTGAGCTTGCCTGCCATTTTCACCAGATCGGGCAGTGAATCGGCCTTCATCTTTTGCATGACCTTGCCTCGATGAGCTTTAACCGTGATCTCGCTGATACCGAGCTCCCCGCCAACCTGTTTGTTCAAGAGGCCGGAAACCACCAACCCCATTACCTCTCGTTCGCGAGTTGAAAGTGACGAATAACGATCCCGGAGTTCCTTGATCTCTGCAAGCTGGCCAAATGCAACCCGGCTGCGTTCGAGCGCTTGCCGAACCGCGCCAAGCAGCACGTCATCCTTGAATGGCTTCGTGAGGAATTCGACAGCGCCTGCCTTCATGGCCTGCACTGTTTTTGGCACATCGCCGTGACCTGTGATGAAGATAATGGGTACATCAGGGTGTTCGGCCGCAACTCGTTTCTGCAACTCGAGGCCATTCAGGCCCGGCATGGAAATGTCGAGTAACAGGCAGCTCGGAGCAGGCGTCCGCGAGCGAGTGAGAAAATCGTGTGCCGACGAAAAAGTCTCGGGTTGCCAACCCTCGGATTTGATCAGCAACTCGAGCGACTCGCGTACTGAGACATCATCGTCTACGACAAACACAATCGACGTGGCGTGCGACATGGACAATGACCCCTATTCATGACCTGGTGCCTCCGTCCGATTCGCTATACTCCCCAAGCTACAGGACCGCCCCCGTTATTTAACGCAACCCGAGCGCCGTATTCAGCGCACTAAGAAGTGCCGTGTCGCTGAATGGTTTCGCCAGAAATCCCACGGCCCCTTGCTTTAAAGCTCGCGTGCGAACAGTGTCGTCTTTTTGAGCGGTTATGAAGATGATCGGAATGCTCTGCCCGCGAACCTTTAGCTCCTGTTGAAGGTCAAATCCTGTCATACCCGGCATGGCGATGTCTAGCACCAGGCATTTCGTTTGACCAACGCTAGCGGAGACGAGGAATTCCTCTGCCGACTGGAACACTTTAGAGTCAAAGCCAAACTCCCCGAGTAAGTCCGGTAGCGACTCACGAACAGATTCGTCATCATCGACAACTGCCACAAGCGGGCGTTGCATAGTACTTCTTCCGTCTCGCGACTTCATAGCGCAAGAATGCGGCGGCAAAGGTGGCACGTCTATTAGACTTAAGTATTGGTACTGCAGGGGATTGAAAATAAGAACGCGGCGCCGTGTCCCTCGTTCCGGATTGCCCAAAGGCGTCCTTGATGCCTTTCCATGATAGAGCGGCTGACGGAAAGTCCGATTCCCATGCCGTCCCCCTTGGTCGTATGGAAGGCATCGAATAGCTTCTCTTCAATTTCGGGATTTATGCCCGTTCCCGTATCCCTGACACGGAGGCGGACCGTACCGCTTTCCTCGCGTTCCGTCTCAACGAGTAATTCCCTCGGACGATCATCCACCGCACTCATCGCATCCGAGGCATTTCGTATTAAATTCAAAATGACCTGCTGAATCTGAATCCGATCGCCTAAGACAGAGGGTAATTCACTGGCAAGTTCGGTCTGCACTATAACCCTATTCCGCTGCAGTTCGCCCCCGGATAGAGCAATCACTTCCTTGGCTGCTTCATTCAAATCGAACGGCTCAAATGAAGCGCTTTTCTTGCTGAAGAGTGCTCGCAGCCGTGTAATCACCTCCGAAGCGCGGTTACCATCGCGAATCGTTCGCCTTGCCGTTTCGCGTGCGCCTTCGAGATTCGGAGGACTGGCGTCCAGCATTCGAAGGCATGTACTCGCGTTCGTGACGATCCCGGAGAGTGGCTGATTGACCTCATGCGCGATCGAGGCGGTCAACGTGCTCAGGGTTGTAACCCGCGCAACATGGGCAAGTTCTGAGTGCGCCTTGTTGAG
>Ga0181532_10003060_pt1 | contig 15241 bp, 13 predicted proteins | sample PEATcosm2014_Bin_33_FD_119768 | JGI IMG/M metagenome (GOLD analysis project Ga0181532, IMG submission 119768) | Peatland microbial communities from MTU Mesocosm Facility, Houghton, MI, USA - PEATcosm2014_Bin11_30_metaG | ecosystem: Environmental > Terrestrial > Soil > Wetlands > Peat | place...
CCATCATCAGCGGCAGCACGTCGAAATAGCTGGCGTGGTTGGAGGCATACACCTTCGCACCCGGCGTGTCCATGTACTGTTTCCCCACCACCTTCACACGTATTCCCGTCAGTGCAAACAGTAGCTTCAGCGCCGCCGATGTGTATCGTCCCGCGGCGCGATGATCCTTGTACAACCGCACAATCGCGCACGCCGGAATAATCCACAAAATGAACACGATGATAAAATACACACCGTAGATCTTTTCCAGCGCCGTTCGAATCCCGCGTAGCACCGTGCTGCCTGCGCCCTTCAGGAACGATCCCGTTCCGAGCCGCGCAATCTGCACCCATGCCGGAGGTTTTGCTACCGATAGCGTTCCCGCGAGATACAGTTGCTTGGTTTCATCTCGTCGCAATTTACCGCTCGACGTTTTCGGGATGCTCCCCGGCGGTATCAACTCCACGCGATCTGGCGGCAGCCCTAACCCTCGCGATACCTGCTCATTGATTGCCGCCACGACTGCGACCCTCTTCCCTCGGTCCTGTTCCCGCGATTCCGCCACAATCACCAGTTTTTCCGTTCCGGTTTCCTCGCCTTTCAATCCAAACGCAACCACGCAGCCCTTGCGAATTCCTTCCGCATGCGACGCCAGTTCTTCCACTTCATGCGGGTAAAGGTTTCGCCCGCCCTTGATGATGATGTCCTTCACCCTCCCCGTGATATAAATCTCGCCGTCGGCCTGGTACGCCCGGTCACCCGATAGCACCCACGGGTACTCGTCTTCCGCATGAGCGGGTCCGCCTGCAAACAATTTCTTCGTCGCCTCCTCGTTCCTGTAATACCCGCTCGTTGCCGAAGCTCCGCGGAACCACAGAAATCCTTCCACGCGTTCCGGCACCACGCTTCCGTCCTTGTCGGCGATCAACACTTCATGTTTCGGAAGCGCCATCCCGGAAGATACAAAAGCAATTGCATTTTCGTCCCCGGCGGTCGCGGGCACCGCGCGTTCCTGCATGGTGAACGTCTCCCGCTCCACGCGATCCACCTTGGGGCCGCGGTACAACGGTGGGAAGGTCACGCCGAGCGACGCTTCGGCCAACCCATAGACAGGCAGCATCGCCTCTCGTCGGAATCCATACTTGGCAAAGCGGTTGTTGAAACGCTCCAGGGTCTCCGGGTTCACCGGTTCTGCCCCGTTCAAGGCCGCGCGCCACGAACTCAGGTCCACCCCTTCCATCGCCTTATCCGGGATCTTCCGCACGCAAAGCTCAAACGCAAAATTCGGCGCCGCCGCGATCGTTCCCTTGTACTTGGAAACCGCCTGCAGCCACCGCTCCGGACGCGTCAGGAACGCCAGCGGAGACATCACTACCAGCGGCACGCCATGCAAGAGCAGCGTCAGCCAGGCTCCGATCAGGCCCATGTCGTGATACAACGGCAGCCAACTGATTCCCACGTCGCTTGGCCCCATCTGCAGCACTTCCGCGATCGCCCGCATATTCGCCAGCAGATTGGCATTGCTCAGTGTCACGCCCTTCGGATCGCCGGTAGACCCCGACGTGTACTGCAGCAGCGCGATATCGCTTCCCTTGCGTACCCGGCTTCCGCTGATAAACGCGGGCAACGCGCCCGGCGCCGGTGGTGGCTCCTTGTTCGCTGCCTCCAGCAGTTTCCCCGCGTCTACCACGCCCAGTAACGATTTGACGCGCGGTTTTAGCAGCTTGGCCACCGCTTCTGCTCGCCGGAATGTCAGCAGCAGGCATACCTCGGCATTATTCAGAATGGCGGATTGTCGTTCTGCGTACTCTTCAATCCGGTCGGCGCGAAAAGGCGGGTAGATCGGCACCGGCACGGCGCCCGCCAGCAAAATCCCTGCATAGCAGACAAAAAATTGCCGCGATGTCGGCAGCATCAACGCTACCCGACCGCCCGCAAGCACACCCCGGCGCGCCAGTTCTTCGGCGCACTTCTGCGCCGCGGTCGAAAGCTCGCCAAACGTCAGCGTTTGGGAGTGTTCCCCCTGCTCGTCGTCTTCGGTGATGATCAGATGTGTGCGGTTGGCGTCATGCATTCCGCGCGAACGGATCACTTCCACCAGGGTCTCCGCTTTTTGTACGATTGAGCCCGCGCGTTCCTCTTGCATCCTCTCTGTCGTCACTGCCACTCGCAACCCGGAAAGCTCCCCGTCGGTGCTCACAACTGTGCCCGGAGTCTTCAGGATTGCTTGAATCAATTCTTCCGGTGTATTGACTTCCGCCGCGAGGGTGTCCGGCAGACGCACATCGAACGCAGTTTCCAAGCGCGTCAGCAACTCCACGCGCTCCAGACTGCCGAGCCCCAGATCGCGGTCCAGGTTTGACGCAGCGGTAAGCGTCCCCAGGGCACCGTGGCTGCCTAGCTCTTCGAGCAACCCGCGCACCACGTCCAGAACGCGGTCGCGCACGCCCGGCAGGTCTAATTGTGTTGAGGTTGTCGCCAAAGGTTTGCCTTCAAGAGAAGACTTCGCGTGAGGCTAACACGCACCGACCTGATTTTCCATCCCCGGCCTTTTGTGCCCCCCGGCACTTCTGCCTGTGCGGACTCCTTATGGGAATGCGACCACATGGTTGTTCCGCAAATTCTCTCAGGCGCCCTGCTTCTTCACCCCATAACCCACCGGCAGTAGAGTCGTCGAGAGATCCACGCCCGTCAGGTCTGCCTTGCTCAGGTCCGTCTCACGTAGGATCGCAATCCCCATGTCTGCGCCGCTAAATTTTGCCCCGTCCACATGCGCATCACGAAAATTCGCATTTCGCAGCAGTGCCTTCTGGAAATTCGCATTGGTCAGGTCGCAACGGAAGAACTCCACGCCGCTCGCTTGCGCTTCCGTCAGGTCCGCCCCGGCCAGACTTGCCTCTGTCATATCCGTGTTTCGCAAGTCGGCCTTCCTCAGCCGTGCTCCGCCACAGTCCGCTCCCGGCAACCGTGCTCCACGCAGGTCGCTGCCCTCGAGATTCGCGTTCCTCAGGATTGCCCCGGCCAGATTTACCTTGCTCAGATTTGCTCGAGACAGGTCCGCCCCGGTCAGGTCTGCCCGGGTCCCGTTACCCTTCCAGAATTGGTTATGCAATTCCAAGATCGTCGTGAATGGCTTCCCGTTGTGTTTCAAGCTCTTCAGTTTACGTAGTCCCATAGTCCATTCTTCCTCGCACTCTGCAATCCCTTATTTTACCTAATCCCGCCTTCCCTAGGAACCCGTCAACCCCTGCATCCGGCTCCGCAAGGGAGTATGCTAATTTCCAGCTTCCAGCATTCAGGCTGGCCTCTGGAATGGAGCCGATGCGCTTTTGCTTCTTACTATTCGCCGCACTCTTCCTTTTTATTTCACACGCTCTCGGCCAGGAAGATGAGATCGTCGCCAATCTCGCCGGCGGCCGCGTCATAATCTACGTTACCCGTGACTCTCTGGTCTTCGGTGCTATCGACCACCCCTTGGAGGCCAAATCCGTTCCTCCGCGTGTCGCTTCCATTGACAACTCACACATCGGCATCTTCTTCGGTGCGTCGGAGTGGCAAATCCCGGCGCAGCCCAAACCCATCCGCCTCGATCGCCTGGTCGAGTATGTCCAGAATTCCGCGCCGCCGGGTTATCGGCCCCCCGGCTCCGGTGAAACCGACTTAGAAACCATTGGCGTAAACTACCTTGAGAAACTTCGCCCCCTAGTTTCCCAACTCCATCACAAAATTGATCTCAAGCCCGACGAACCCCTCGTCGAAATCGTCCTCATCGGTTACGCACCCCAGGATTACGGCCCGGAAGTCTGGGTCATCGATTATGGCGCGGAGCAGGAATCTGTGAGCTCAAAGGGCGATTACTGGCAGACCCACATTCTACGGCCACGTTTCACCCAGCTCTATCCCCCTGAAAAACATCAAGCCAAAACCCTTATCGAGATGCGTTTCCCCGCCGATCTGCCGCTCGTCCCGCTCATTGGACTCATTCAGCAGAATGATCCCCGCATCACCCACGTAATCTCGTCTGACCCTCGCTTCAGCAAGATCGTCGAGCAGCTCCTACATGGCCAGGCCAACAAATCCTTTTCTCAGGACGCGGCTGACTTCCTTCGCGCCACCTTACCCGTTCTGGCGGGAAGCTCCAATTTTATTGAAGGCAAATTTAGCGAGAGTGGCGGTTTCGAATGGATTGTGACTCCCGAAGAGCCCGTGGAGAAGGCCAAAGACCAGGACAAGGATCGCCCGCCGGACGCCCCGACACTCCGCCGCAAGCCAAATCCCTGAGTGAGCCCTCTACCGCGATGGAGTCTCCTGGTTTCACCAGGCCCCCCGCGTAGAACCCGGCACAACATGCCACGCTGGCCTTCTAGAGGCCCGTGCGCAGCTTCACTAATGCTCGCATGGCTCGCAGATCGTGCTCATCGCAAACTCCACTTCGCCTACCCGCAGCTTTTGCCCAACTCTGAGCGCATTCACTTCCAACCCTTCCCCGCCGGATGTTCTCTCGAACCATCCCGGGCGCCAGCTCCATCGAGCGCAGCGTCTCGATATCATCAGCAGCACCTGCCCTTTTCCCGTTTGGCCGCGTGTGCACACACCCTTCGAATCCGACGTTGCCAATCACCTGCGCCTCGCTCAATTCTTCCATCGGCAATCGCCGTTTCGGCGCGCGAAACAGATTTAGGACCTTAGCCACGTTGCTTAATCTCCTGCCGCTGAGCTGTGCTGCCCGTGCCGGCCAATGTCCCGCCGGTAATGCACGCCGTCAAAATGAATCTTACCCGCGGCCTGATACGCCTTCTCTAGCGCGGCGTCCAGCTCCATTGCCATTGCCGTAACTCCAAGAACACGTCCACCATTGGTTAAGATCTTATCTTGGTCGCGCATCGTTCCGGCATGCAGCACTTTCACATCAGCGATCTTTGCCGCTTTCTCCAGCCCCTGAATCTCCTTACCCCTCTCGAACTTCCCCGGATACCCGCCGGCTGCCAGCACCACGCACGCGCTTGCTCCAGATTTCCACTTCAATTTTTCCGGCCGCAGTCTTCCTGCCATCACATCGCTTAGCACTTCTGCCAGGTCAAAATCCATGCGCGCCACAATGGCCTGGGTTTCCGGGTCGCCCAGCCGGCAATTGAACTCCAGCACCTTCGGCCCATTCTTCGTCAGCATCAATCCGACGTACAGAAATCCCTGGTAGCGGATTCCGTCGGCCGCCAGCCCCTTCATCGTCGGTTCCACAATCGTGGTCGTAATCACCTGCCGCAACTCTTCCGGAAGCAACTCATCTGAAGAGTACGCCCCCATTCCCCCGGTATTCGGTCCCTCGTCATTGTCGAACACCCGCTTGTGGTCGCGCGTGGGGACCAGCGGCACATAACGTTCGCCGTCACTCAGCAGGATGAACGACAATTCCTCGCCCACGAGCGCCTCTTCCAGCATCACGCGCTGACCGCCCGCGCCCAACTCGTTCTTTTCCATTACCCGTTCAATGAAGTCCGTCGCCGCATCCGGGTTGGGGGCCACAAACACGCCTTTTCCCGCGCACAATCCATCGGCCTTAATTACCACCGGCCAATCCACTGCGCACAGCGCCCCATAGGCTCCGCCCGGCGAATCGTACGCCCCGTACATCGGAGCCGTCGGAATCTGGTGCCTTTCGAGAAACTCTTTCGTGAATATCTTGCTGCCTTCCAACTGCGCAGCCTGTTTCGAAGGCCCCACCAACGGCCATTTCCGCTCGTTGAAGGCGTCCGTCAATCCATGGACCAGGGGCAACTCCGGTCCCACAACTGTCAGATCCGGCCCTATTTTTTCCGCTAGAGCGATGAGCCCAGCCACATCTCCCGCGTCGGCGGCAACACATTCTGCCTCTCCCGCAATTCCGCCATTACCCGGTGCGCACCAGATCTTTTCCACTCCTGCGCTTTCCCGTAACTTCCACACCAGTGCGTGCTCGCGCCCGCCGCCGCCGATCACCAGGATTTTCATTCGCGAATCCTCACCTTCGCAACTTTTGAAAGATAGTCTGCGGTCCCGAGCGTGTCAAACAAGTCTTCTATGGTTCGGTCTACGGCGTGAGCTCTCCGCACACTGGGCTCACGTCGGTGGCTTTCTCTTCGGAATGGCGGCAGCCTACGGTCTGAGGCGGTCCGGTCTCGAACAGCAGGCCAATTCCGTTATCGAATCCAAAATTGGTTGGGCGGCCGACCCGGATTTAGTCCAAGCTTCCGAGGCCATGGAGAAATCCAAGTACGACGAGGCTGCTAATATCCTGCTCATTCACCTGAAACGCAAACCCGCGACTCCGGACGCGCTGCAGCTCCTCCAGGAGGCACAGTGGCGTCAGAGCAACATGCCCAGCTCTGCCAATGGCACCTCAAGGCGCAGGATGTGGACTCGGCCTGGCGAACTTTCGAGGAGTACACGAACGCAGGTGGCGAGAACCTGCCGCTCGCCTCATAGCTGGAGCTGACACGCCTTCTTGAATCCCCTCAGCAATTTGAACGTGCGGCCGCTGAGTATGAGCGTTTGGCCCAGACACACCCTGCCGAGAAGCAGTCGATTATCGCTCTAGTTGCGGCAGGTCGACTCTATCTGAAGACGCTGAATCGCCTGGCGCCAGCTCTGCACTGCTATGAACTGGCATTCGCCTCAAAGGTTCCCCATCTCGATTGGCAACCGAACATCGATGCCGGCATCCGCGACGCAAGAGCAGCACTTCCACAGCCGGACCCTGTACTAAAGTAGCGGTTAGAGTTGATGAGGCCACTTACCGCATCGAACATGCTCTAACCTATTTATAGACGTTTAATGGTTATACGGAGATGGATCGGTATCGTTGCTCAGGCTTGACTCATTGCTCGGATTGGAATTGTCACGCCTGCCGCGGCATCCGACGATGCCAGCATATGGCAACGTCCGTCAAAGATTCCGCCCGGATCAATCACCATGCAGGGCGAATGCACTTCTCCTGTGACGACGCCCTTTGGTTGAATCTCCACGCGACCCTTCGCGAAAATCACTCCATCGAACCTGCCGGCGATGACCACACGATTTCCTTCAATCTGTCCTTCGACCTTGGCATTTTCCCCAAGCACTACGGTCTGCTCTGAGATGATATTTCCCTTCACATGCCCGTCGATGCGGAACGTTCCCGTCAGCGTCAGCGTGCCTTCGAGCGATACGCCTTGATCAATGAATCCGGTCCACTCTTCACTTAGACCGTTCTTCGATGTGCCTGGCCACTTCCACGCCATGGAATTACCCCCAGAGGATGCACTACCAATTTAGCCTGGACCCAGGAGAAGTCAACGCCACTCGAGAGGTGAGTTGTCGAATGCAATTCCTGAACGATGGGTCAGTCGCGCTCGCGAAACGCGTCCGGGTTACTTCATGAGCCGATCGTAAATTCCCATCAACTGCGCTTCATCGTAATACTCTAGCACCAGTTGTCCCGGCCGCACTTTCGTTTTCTGGCGCAAGAGCACCTTCGTTCCCAGGTGCCGCTGCAATTCATCGAGCGCCTCTCGAATATTCGGATCCACCTGAGTTTCCGTCAGGGTCTTCGCTCCGCGCGACCGGCGTGAAGCCAGCCGTTCGATTTGCCGCACCGTGAGGCCGCCCCGCGCCGCCCGTTGGGCATAGCGCATGCGCATCTGCGAGTCGGGCACTGCCAGCAACGCACGGCCATGTCCCGCGCTCAATTTTCCCTCTTCAATCCAGTCCTGAATCGTCGGCTCCAGTTTCAGCAGTCGGATGGCGTTTGCGACCGTTGCCCGATCCTTGCCGGTCCGTTCCGCTACTGCTTCCTGCGTTGCATGGAACTCATCCATCAGCCGTTCGAATGCTCGAGCCTGCTCAATGGCATTCAGATCCTCGCGCTGGATGTTTTCAACCAGGGTCATTTCCAGTGCCAGTTCATCCGGTACTTGCCGCACGATCGCGGACACGGCTTTCAATCCTGCCCGCTGGGCAGCTCTCCAGCGCCGTTCTCCGGCAATCAGTTGATAGCGATTGCCGATCGGCCTCACGATCAGTGGCTGAATGATCCCGCTTGACTGAATGGAACGTGCCAGCTCGTCGAGCGCCTCCTCGCGAAATCGCGTTCGCGGCTGGTAGGGACTCGGCTCGATTAAGTCGATGTCAATCTGAAGCGGTCCGGACAGGGTCGGGCTCAGTCGAGGCGCAACGGCCGCCGCTGCTCCTCCCGACATCGACACACTCGCCCCTGTCGGCGGATTCACATCTACGGGTTTTGCGGGAACCTGCGGTTCAGGCTCCCGTATGAGCGCTCCTAGCCCCCGCCCCAGCGCGTTTCTCGGCATTGGCAATCACCTCCTGGGCAAGCTGAGTGTAGCCCTCAGCGCCCTTGCTATGTATATCATAGAAAATAATAGGCTTACCAAAACTTGGAGCCTCGGCCAACCGCACGTTCCGCGGTATCAGGCTTGTAAAGACTTGTGCTCCAAAAAAGCTACGAAGGTCGGTGGCAACCTGGCGAGACAATGTTGTCCTCTCGTCGTACATCGTCAGCAGAATGCCTTCGATCTCCAATTTAGGATTCAGCTGGCGCCGAATCCGCATCAGAGTGTCCAGAAGTTCGGACACCCCTTCCAGTGCCAAATATTCACACTGAATCGGAACCATCACAGCATCTGCAGATACCAGTGCATTGATCGTCAGAAGATCCAAGGCCGGTGGGCAATCAAGGACAATGAACTTGTATCGCTCTCTTAGCGGTTGCAGGAATTCCTGAAGCTTGTATTCACGATTTTCGGCATTTACCAGTTCTACTGCAGCCCCTGCCAGGTTCTTGTCCGCGGGAAGGACATCCAGCCCCTCAACCTGTGATTTCTGTACGATTCTATCGAATGATTCGCCCAAAATGAGGGCATGGTAAACAGTGCGCCTGGCAGGATCTTTCGGGAAACCGATGGCAGCCGTAGCGTTGGCTTGAGAATCACAATCGATGAGCAACGTGGATTGCTCGGCGGCAGCAAGGCAAGCGGCGAGGTTAACCGCAGTTGTGGTTTTCCCCACACCGCCTTTTTGATTGGCAACTGCAATGACCCGGGCCAAGACACGCTCCCAAACCGAAAGAAAATAACAGAGGGCTCCCAAGGATGCAAGTTGTTTCACGTGAAACATCGCTCCGCCTGCGGATTTTCTGTGGAATCCGCATTGTTCCACGTGGAACATCACCCTTTATATATTTCTCATTGCAGGACTTATCCAATCTGATTTTCAAAAGGCAACCTTCAACACTATTCCACGTGAAACAAACGGTCATGACAATCGAAAACGACAAAGCCCTTCCTTGCTCATGATTTCGATTCCAATGAGAACTGTTTCACGTGGAACGTTCATCCCGTCAGAGAATCTGCAAAATGTCCCACACGGAACGATTGGTGACACCTCATGGCACGCGCATCGTTCCACGTGGAACCTCTGCGTCCACGCTCTCGCCCAACTCGTTCCACGTGGAACGAGTTACACCTCGAATTTGCGATGGGAGAGAGAATTCCTGAGGATCCGTGCGAATCTAGCGTCTCCGTGTCGTCAGGCCGAAGCCGTCACCTTCTTGGTCCCGACAAGTAGATAGCGTCGCAACGACTGGGGTACGGAGATGGGTTCCTGCCAATCCCAGAAAGGCGAATTTCGTGCCTCGTCCAGGTCCCGGCCGCCGATCCAGAGCAGAGTTCGGCCCGCCGACAATCGCTCGGAAGCCGCCCACTCGAGGAACGGAGCGAACTCGCCCACAGCCCGAGAGCAGACGTAATCGAGAGGAGCCAGCTCCTCGGACAACTCTTCATAGCGGCTAATCAAGACCCGAGCGTTTGCAAGTTCAAGCTCACGAGCAACTTCCGCTAGAAACGTGCCCTTCTTGATGTTCGACTCCACCAGAAACAGCTCCATTTCCGGCTGCAAGATCTTGAGTGGGATTCCAGGAAAGCCCGCTCCTGAGCCAATGTCGGCGAGCCGACCAAATTTGACCGGAACAGCAACGGCTCCGTACATGGATTCGCAGAAGTGCCGATGTAGTATCTCGAGAGGATCGCGAATGGCGGTCAGATTCAGCTTCTCATTCCAGTGCAGCAGGATCCTTATATACTTTTGAATTAAAAGGACTTGTTTGTCATTAAGGGAGATCTGAAACTCGCCCAATGCTCGGCGAATCGTTTCTTCGGAAACTGGCTTGTCCACGCTTGTTGTCATTAAGGTAATTATCCTGTAAATTTATGATTCAAAAGCAGTTACAATACTTCCTTTTTGTGCAAAAAGAACTTCGGCCCCGCGATTCCGGCCACTACATCCACCGCCGAGTGCCACGCCATGACCGGTGCCAAAGTCTGGAGGACCAGGCGGGCGACACCGAAAACCAATCCCAAGACGGTCGTTCCGACTATCCCGCTCTTTCCTTGATAAGTATGGGCCAAACCAAAGAGAAACGAAGTGATGACCACCACCGCCCATGGTGCAATCCCGGTGCGACTGATTGCTGCCATTGCAAAACCGCGGTAAAGAAACTCTTCGCAAACTCCAGCCGTGATCGCCAGCGCGCAATATGGCGCAAACTCCACGGCCTTGCTCGGCAGCAGCCGTTCGGCAAGCGTGCGCATGAACTCCGGCACCGGGCCCGTCATCCGCGCCACGCGCCGCAGATTGAACCATTGCAGGACCCCAAGCAGCGCCGCGCCGGCTGCGCTAATCAGCAACAACTCGAAAGTGAATCGCCGGTCGAGGCCCAGTGCAGAGGGTGTCAATCCCCGTGCCATCGCGCGCCAGGCCACCAATCCCGTTAAGATCCACTGAAACGCAATCGTTGTTCCATACAGCGCAAGCTTCTGTTTTGTCCCCGTCACCGGTTGCGCGAGTAATCGTTGTAAACGAACCCGGCCTCGCCAGGGAATCAGCGCGCCGAGTACCAGGAAGATCAACCAGAAGTCCCAAGGCATCGCCCGATGAGAACATTTTCCGGACCTCCAGCGCAAGTTGTCCCGACGACCGGGTGGTTCCTGCTTTCTTGCCGCGCCCTTCACGGAGAATGATATGTTATCTTCCCAACGCAGAACGGAAAGGAATCCCTCGATGGTTGCGGCAATCGGTCGTATTCCCTGGTGGGCATGGACCTGGCCGCTTTTTGCCTGCGTGGTTTTGGTTCTGCAATTTTTGCTTGGCTCGGGAGGACCTCTCGCAGCGGCCGAGACCTTCGCACTCATCGCGACGGTTTTTGCGGCGGTTTATCACGCCGAAGTCGTCGCACATCGCGTTGGTGAACCCTTCGGCACGCTGGTTCTCGCTCTCGCCGTCACCATCATTGAAGTGGCGCTGATCGTCTCGATGATGATCACCCACGGGAACGACTCCGCCGTGCTCGCCCGAGACACCGTGTTCGCCGCCGTTATGATCGTATGCAACGGCATCGTCGGTCTGTGCCTTCTGGCAGGCGGCATGCGCCATCGCGAGCAGGTCTTTCAACTACAGGGCGCGAACGCCGCGCTGGCGGTGCTGATTGCGCTGACCACACTGACGCTGATTTTTCCGAACGTCACCACCACCACGGCCGGGCCCACTTTCAGCCCCTCGCAACTCATCTTTGCCGCGCTAGTCTCTCTCATCCTTTATGGTTCCTTCCTGTTTGTGCAGACCATCCGTCACCGCGATTATTTTCTTCCCGCCGATGGTGGTGGCGAAGGCACGCATGCGCCTCCGCCAACCAACAAAGTAGCGCTCCAGAGTTCAGCGCTTCTGCTCGTGTCCCTCGTCGCCGTCGTGGCACTGGCGAAAGCGCTCACTCCCATCATGGAATTTGGCATCGCAAAAGCCGGCGCGCCCAAAAGTGTAGTCGGCATCGTCATCGCAGGACTGGTGCTGCTCCCGGAAAGCCTGGCTTCTTTTCGTGCCGCCAGCGCCAATCGGTTGCAGACCAGCATGAATCTGGCGCTTGGCTCCGTGCTGGCCAGCATCGGCTTGACCATCCCCTCCGTCGCCGGCGTTTCCATCCTGCTGCATAGGCCGCTGACCCTCGGCCTCGGCCCCAAAGAAACAGTCCTACTGGTCCTTACCTTGATCGTCAGCATCATCACACTCGGTACGGGGCGCACCACTGTTCTTCAGGGAATCGTGCACCTGGTCATCTTCGCTGCCTTTCTTTTCCTGTCCATCGTGCCGTAACCAGGTTCTTTCTTCCACCAATCCATCACAACGAGCACGATTGCTGCGGCATCGCTATAATCGAAGCGCATTACCACGAGGTGCAGCTTGCCGGAAACCGTAAAACTCACTTCCATGGCCAAGGCAGCGGGTTGCGCTGCGAAAATGGCTCCGGGAACTCTGGACGCTGTCTTGCGACGGCTTCCGCGTCAGTCCGACCCCAATGTGCTCGTCGGCTTCAGCACCAACGACGACGCGGGGATTTATTTGCTTAACGATGGCGTAGCCCTGGTGCAAACCGTCGATTTCTTCACGCCTGTGGTCGATGACCCTTTCACGTTTGGCCAAATTGCCGCCGCTAACTCGCTCAGTGATGTCTACGCCATGGGTGGCCGGCCCATCTCCGCGCTTTCCATCGTCGGATTTCCCGAAAAAGGTGATCCGGCGATCCTCGAGCAAATCATGCGCGGTGGTCTGAGCAAGATGGTGCAGGCAAAATGCAGCGTTATTGGCGGCCATTCGTTGCGCAATGAAGACATTCAATTCGGTTACGCGGTCACCGGCCTCATCGATCCACACCGAGTTTGGAGAAATGTCGGCGCGCAGACCGCCGACGTTCTTCTATTCACCAAACCCCTCGGCACTGGCGTCCTGTCCACGGCCGTTAAAAGAGGGAGCGCCAGCCAGGAATCGGTCGACGCGGCGATTGCCTCGATGAGCCAACTGAACGACGTCTGTTCAGAAGCTCTGCGCGAGGTCGAGATCCTGGCAGGTCAAGGTTGCATCCATGCCGTCACGGATGTGACCGGTTTCAGTCTTCTCGGCCATGCGCGAGAGATGGCTCTCGGCGATCCCGCGGGCGGCCTTAGACCGGTCTCCTTCGAATTCCAGCACCGCGCTTTTACTCTGCTTCCCGGCGCACTCGAAGCGGTTGGCGCAGGCATGATTCCGGGCGGCTTGAAGAATAACCGCGATTTCATTGGCGACTGCGTGGCTTTTGCCGATAGCGTCCCGGCAGAAAATCGCGCCATACTTTTCGACCCACAGACCTCCGGCGGCCTGCTGATTGCCATCGCGCCCGAAGCTGCCGACACTGCTGTCGAGACTCTGCAGCGTCACGGCGTGAATGCCGGGCGCGTCGGCCGCGTTCTAGAAAAAAATTCGCCGTTAATTTCCGTAATCTGAAGAGTCATTCTAACCACTACCCATGGATACCATTACCCACGGAATCGCCGGTGCTCTGATCAGCAAAGCCGTTTTCCGCGGCCGCGATCTGTTTCCGCCGACCCCGATGGAAAAGCGCCGCCTGGCGACTTGGGCGCTGATGCTCGGCGCCATTTTTCCAGACTCCGACGTCATTCGCGATTGGTTCTCCGGCGACCCTTTGCTGATGATCACCTGGCACCGCAGCATCACGCACTCGCTGCTCTGTCTGCCCATCTGGGCGGTCCTTCTGGCGGCGCTCACGGGCGCAATCGCCCGCTCGAGAAAGTGGCCAGCCCCGTCCTTCCTCGCGTTGACCGGCCTCTATGCCGTCGGAATTTTCAGCCACATCCTTCTGGATCTAGTCACCACTTTCGGAACGATGATCTGGTCGCCGCTAGATTGGTCACGCCCCGCTTGGGACATCCTCTTCATCGTCGATTTCACATTCACTGCCATTCTCCTTCTTCCCCAGTTGCTGGCCTGGACCTACGAAGATCCGAAGCACACCCGCTGGCGCGCCGCTCTTTTGTGGGTGATTTTCACGCCTGCACCCTACCTGATCTCCCGCATCGCACTTGCCGTCGGCGCGCCGGTTTCCAACACGGCGATTCTCTTGGCCACTTTGCTCTTTGCCCTGTTGTTTCTCTTTCCTGCCGCCCGGGGCTGGGGTTTACGCCTGCGCTACGAAACCTGGAACCGTGCCGGTCTGGCCCTCGCCATCCTCTATCTTCTTGCTGCCACCTTCGCGCACCGTGCGGCCCTCGAGCGCGTGAAGCAATTCGCCACCACAGAAAAACTCGAGGTGCAAAACATCGGTGCGCTGCCGTTGCCGCCGTCGTTCTGGCATTGGGACGGACTGGTCCGCGCGCCCCGTGGTGTCTACGAGTTCCGCATGGACCTGACCGACGGCCTGTTGCGGAGTGGAGACGCGCCGAATCCCGGCGTCCTCGAACACACTTATTACCCGGATGCCCTTTCGAATGAATATATCGAAACTGCAAGCCATCTTCCTGAAGTCCAGAAGGTATTGTGGTTTGCGCGGTTTCCCGTGACCCGCTTTCACAAAGAAGGCGGCGATGCGATTGTGGAGTTTTCGGATTTACGTTTTCCGCAGATTCGCCGGGATCGCCCGGCCTCCTTCACCTATCGTGTACGTTTCTCTGCCGACGGCAAAACGGTCACCCAGGGCTGGGTCCGCAAGTAGCTTCACTTCGCCGGCTGAATCACCACGTGCCGTTCTTCACCCGTGCCGATACTCTCGGTGCGTACACCCGGCATATCCTTCAATGCCAAATGCACGATCCGGCGTTCCCGCGAGGACATGGCGTTCAACTGGAAGGGCTGTTTTGACGCCAGCACGCGCTCGGCTGCCACCCGTGCCGTCATGCGCAGCTCCTCGAACCGCAGCGCGCGAAACCCCCCGCAATCGAGATGAATTTTTTCGTGGAAGGCCGGCTCCAGACGCAATGCGCGAAACGCTAGGTGTTCCAGCGCCTTCAAGACCTCTCCGCCGCGCGCCACCAGGATCTCTTTGTCCTTGCCGTCAAGGTCGGCGAAGACTTCCGCTTCGCCTTCGTCCGTTCCACTCGATGGCTCTGCCGCCCACACCTTGACGTTCACCTCAAACTGCCCCGCCTGCACCATTTTCTGCAGAAATTCGCGCAAGGCTAGCGCGGCCGCCTCACGGTCCAGCTTGCCCTCGCGAACAAAATCCTTGCTCATGTCACTCCTGGCTACGCTGACGAAGACCCCCCGGAAACCTATTTGCGCTCACTTCTTTGCGCGCGTGGGCTTGGCAGGGGCGGGAAGAGGGTGAGTCCGATTCAGGTACCACTGCTGCAGGATGCCAATCAAGCTGCTGGTTAGAATATACAACGCCAAGCCGCTCGAAAACGGGAAAATA
>Ga0181532_10003061_pt1 | contig 15239 bp, 10 predicted proteins | sample PEATcosm2014_Bin_33_FD_119768 | JGI IMG/M metagenome (GOLD analysis project Ga0181532, IMG submission 119768) | Peatland microbial communities from MTU Mesocosm Facility, Houghton, MI, USA - PEATcosm2014_Bin11_30_metaG | ecosystem: Environmental > Terrestrial > Soil > Wetlands > Peat | place...
GCGGCGCCGTTGTGTTCGTCAAAAACTCAACACTCCCGTTTACGCCAGTTTCAATGGCCCGCAGCCCGGGATGGTTGTGGATCTGAGTGAATTGCTTGACCTGCATGAAGACGGCTTCGCCGTCCAAACCAGTGAACGCCTGGACATGAACCGGGCCGTATCGCTCTGCCTCGATCTGCCCGAAACCAAAAGCTACATTCATGGCAGTGGCCAGGTGATATGGAGCGATGACACTGGTCGCGGAGGCATCCGGTTTTCCGGGCTTCCGGAGAGTTCCCGGAAAATACTGAAGGAATGGCTCTTTGCCAACCTGCTGATCGCCTGCTCCAACCACGCGGCTCGAACCGAGCAACTGGCGCGTCGCGAGGATGACAATGACGAAGAGAATTTATCCGAGCCGGCGCCGGTCGCCAATTCCGTCAGTGTCGTCCCGATCTCGGATCAGCGCGAAATACTCTCTCGTGTAGAGACGGGGCTTGACCCGTCTCAGACGCGGCAAGCCCTCTCTCTACAGGTGGAAGCGCTTCGCCGCGAGGTCCGCGACATCGACAATGATATCGATGCCGTTTTACAGCTCATTACCGAGCGCGCCCTGAGTCTCACGGGAGCCAGTGGCGCGGCCCTGGCGTTTCTCACGGATGACAAGATGATCTGCCGGGCGCGAGCCGGTGATCCCGCGCCGCCGCTCGGAGCCCCCGTGGACCTGAAACAAGGGCTGTCGGGAGAATGCGTTCGCAGTGGTCTCCTCGTCTCGTGCGAGGATGCCGAAAACGATTCGCGAGTCGATCCGGAAGTCTGTCGCACACTAGGCATCGGCTCGCTCATGGCCGCTCCCATCGTGTCCGATTTCCGGGTGGTCGGTCTGCTGGAGATTTTCTCGCCGCATCTGCGCGGGTTCACGAAGGCCCACGAGACGGTTTTGGACCGGCTCGTCGAAATGATTCCCAAAGCCCATCGTGAAAAGACCCAGCCTGAAAGCATCGAGCCTGACAGGGCTCAACCGGAAGCGCTAGTCATTCCAGAGGCTGTGTCAGGCGTGCCGCAGCCTCCCGCTTCGGGGTTGGATTCGATGGAGTCAGGTTCGAGCGAGCCAGGTTCGAGAGAGTTAAGTTCGAGCGAGTTAAGTTCGCTCGATTCAGATTCGATCGAGTTAAGTCCGATCCATGCGACTCGCGAGTCTCTGTGGGAAGCAGAGCCTGAAGTCCGTGAGCAAGTCTCGCAGCCGATCCCCGGTCAAATCGTTGCCGAGCAAGCTATGGAGCCGGTCGCCGAACCTGCGTTCACAGCTCCGTCCAACTTGCTGCATTGGGCGCTGCTCGGGCTGGCCATCTTAGTGGTGGCGATGGCCCTCGGCTATTTAGTCGGCTCCATGATGGAAAAGCGTTGGGCCGGCTCGTCGCCAGCGTCGCAGCTGCGCTCGGGGGCCGAGCCAGTTTCAGGGCAAAGCGCGACCGATCATAGTTCGGACAATCAACGCTCGGCCGATCAGCGCGCACCAGCGAAGTCCCTGGCCGATCTGCGAACGCTCGCCGATCAGGGAGACGCAGACGCCCAGTGGCAGATGGGCGTGCGCTATCACAATGCCGAGGATGTTCCGCACGATGACGCGCAAGCCATGAAGTGGTTTCTACTCGCCGCCGAACAAGGCAATGTTGCCGCACAGTCTGCGCTCGGCGCTTACTATTGGGCGGGGCGTGGAGTTCCTGAAGATTTGTCGCAAGCCTACTTCTGGTCTACGATCGCGCTCGCCAACGGTGACGAGAACAGCAAAGTTCGACTCGAAGGCCTAGCTTCCCAAATGACCCACGCGCAGGTCTCCGCCGCCCGCCAGCAGGCCGAAGTCTGGATCCGCACGCATACCCAAAGAGCAAAATCTGAGGCGAACTGAGCCGAGTTCTCCGCCCGTCCATTCGACACAGACAGACCCAATCTCGCGGCCGTAGAATATATTTGTGGCCACGTTGCGCGATGTCCTTACTGCCGAAGAGCGCGTCCGCGAAGGCGACCCTGCTCTTTGGGAAAAGCTGGATCGCAATCGGGTGCGCTGCTATGCCTGCGGCCATTGCTGTCCGATTCCCGAGGGACAACCCGGTGTCTGCAAGGTTCGCTTCAATCTCGGGGGCACGCTCTACGTTCCCTGGGGCTATGTTGCCGGAGTGCAGTGCGACCCGATCGAGAAGAAGCCGTTTTTCCACGCTTACCCCGGAGCCCTCGCCTACAGTTTCGGAATGCTGGGCTGCGATCTGCACTGCGCTTATTGTCAGAACTGGGTGACTTCGCAGGCGCTGCGCGATCCGAACGCCGTCTCAGCGCCGCTCCAGGCCGACCCGGAACTGCTGGTCAAAGACGCACTGGCCCAAGGCGCAAGAGTCGTGGTCAGCACCTACAACGAGCCACTGATCACCAGCGAGTGGGCGGTTGCGGTTTTTCGCCAGGCCCGTCAGGCGGGCTTGCTGACCGCATTTGTTTCGAATGGCAACGGGACTCCGCAGGTGCTCGAGTATCTTCATCCCTGGATTGATCTCTACAAGGTCGACCTCAAGAGCTTCGACGATCACCACTATCGCCAGCTCGGCGGACGCCTGCAGCCGATCCTCGACACCATCCGCAGTCTGTACCAGCTGGGCGTGTGGCTCGAAATCGTCACCCTGCTTATTCCCGGCTTCAACGACAGCGACGACGAACTGCGCAACCTCACCGCATTTGTAGCCAGCGTTTCGCCCGACATACCCTGGCACGTCACCGCCTTTCATGAGGACTACAAAATGACCTCGCCCCGTGATACGCGTCCCGGAGATCTGGTGCGGGCCGCCGCCATTGGCCGTGAAGCTGGATTGCGCTACATCTACGCCGGCAACCTTCCCGGGCAGGTGGAGGGTCTCGAAAATACTCATTGCCATCAGTGTGGTGAATTGCTGATCCTGCGCTATGGATACTCGATCGAAAAGTACAAGTTGACTCCGCAGGGCGATTGCCCCGCCTGCCACACGGCAGTCCCCGGTCGCTGGTCCAAAAAATTTGACGGCCAGATTGCGGCCTCGCCTTTTCTGCCGCGCAAGCGCGCGCAATTGGTTAAAATCCTCTCGCAACCATAGCAGCCCCGTGATGCAAGTGGGATTCGTATCAGGGCACGCCTTTAGGCGTGCCGAAAACGCTTTACAATGAATGCGCCTTCAGGCGCTGGATCTCGGAGTTCGACTTTCATCAGAGGCGCATAATCAATATTCATGGGCACGGCAAAAACATTGCTCCTGGCAGTCTTATTGTGCTTATATCCGGGCTGTTCTCCGCGTGATTTCCTGACGCGCCGCCTCGCCGCCGATTTGATCTCGGCCTCCGACGCCTTCAAAGCGCCGCAATTGTTCTGGCTCAGGACCGGCATCGTTTCCAACAAGGATTTCAGTTCTCCCGACTTCATGGTGTTACAACGCCGCGGATGGATCATCGGCACCGAACAGAAGTGTCCCTCCGAAGTTGCCCCGCCGCCCTGCTGGGACGTATTGCTCACCCCGCTCGGAGTGGATACGATACGGCCCCTGATCTCGAATGCCCTGCCCGACAATGGCCCGATTGGGATCCAAGTCGCGCGCCGCGAACTGGTGGGCATTTCCGGAATCAGCAAGGCCGGTAACTTCGCCGATGTCGAGTTCACCTGGCGTTGGGTTTCCATCAATCAGGTGGGAGCGGCGCTTTACGACAGCGGAGTGCACTACCGCTCGACCGTAGGATTCCGTGGCTATGACGACGGCTGGCGCGTTATGGAACAACCCGTACCCAGCAACCAGTCGCTGGATGAGGCGCTGCGTAACGCGCAGCCCACGGCCCCGTAACGGCACTGTAAGGGAGAAGAAAATACTTCATGAATTTGTCATCCCGAGTGAAGCGAGGGATCTGCAGTTTATCCTGAAAATTGTTATCGAAAATCCTATGCGACGATCTTCTATGCAACGATCTTCTATGCGACGATCAATTATGCGACGATCAATCCTGCTTGTCTCACTGCTCTCTATAATTTCAGTCTTCGTTTTTGCCCAGGCCCAAACCGCAAAGCCCAAGCTCACCTTCGATGAATTCTTCAACTCGGTGAGCTTTGACGCGCTGAAAGTTTCGCCGGATGGCAACTCCGTCGTCATCGGAACGGAACGAGCCGACTGGGATCAGCAGATCTTCCGCAAAGATCTCTGGCTCTATCGGATCGCGACCGGCAGCCTGACCCAGTTGACGCAATCCGGGCATGATAGCTCGCCGCAATGGTCGCCCGACGGCCAGTGGATCGCGTTCCTCTCGGGGCGCAAAGTCGCAGATGCCAAAGATGCAGACGCGGGCGACGGCAAAGAAAGAGACGGCAAAGACAAAGACAAAGACAAAGACGTCGCCCAGCTCCTTCTAATTTCGCCCAGCGGTGGAGAGGCCTTCGCCATCACATCAGGCGAGGACGAAGTCCACTCCTTTGCCTGGTCCGGCGACTCGAAGGCAATCGTCTTTGCGACCCGCCAGCCTTGGACCAAGCAGCAGAACGACGATCACAAGAAAGACTGGAAGGACGTGATTCGTTACCGCGGTGATGAGCGCGGCGACACGATTTTCCGCATCACTCTCGATGAAGCGCTGGCACGCCACGCCGCGCTCGGTTCCAAAGAGGTCCCCGACGCGGAAAAGGACTCCGGCACTACGCCCGGAGCAGTCGCAATTGCACGCACGCCCCTGCATGTGGAGCAAATGAGCATCGCGCACGATGGCAGCCGGTTGGCTTTTGTGACTTCTTCGGTTTCCGAGCGTCAGGAGAAGGTCGAAGACATCGAACTCTACCTCATCAACTTGACGAGTAACGCAGCCGAATCCACGCCCATCCGTCTGACCCACAACGAAGCCGTCGAACTGAATCTGGAGTGGGCTCCGGATAATCGCCATCTGTTCTTTCAAGTCAACATGGGATCGCTCGAACGAAAGTATGAAGATCCGCAACCGCGCCTCTACTGGATCGACGCCGGCGACACATCCGGCAGCGCATCAAGCAAAAGGGAAGTCCAGCGCTGGTTTGCTGACTACCCGGGCGAAGTCGTGCGTTACACGCCGCTTCCCGACGGCTCGGTGCTGTGCGCCTGCCGAACCGGGACTGAAGTTCAGCTTGTTTCGCAAGCGAATCCGAAAGCCGCTATTGTGAAGCGCGAAGGATGGGCCGGAACCTACGAAACTCCCACTGCCGCAGCGCAATCGCAGTCTCGAAGCACGCGCATAGCGTTTACCTACTCGGCGACCGAGCGGCCCACCGAAGTTTACATCGCCGACGGCCCCGATAAACTGGCACAGGCACGGCCCATCACTTCCTTCAACAAGCTGTTCTCCGAACGCGATCTGCCGAGAGCTAAGCCCTATCGCTGGACCTCTACCGACGGCACGCCCGTCGAAGGCATTCTGATGTATCCGCCGGGAAAGTTTGAGGCGAAGAATCTGCCGATGTTTGTGCTGATCCACGGTGGCCCGCAAGATGCCGATGGCAACCACTTCGAGGCGGATTGGTATCAGTGGGATCGTCTGGCCGCCACTGCGGGCTGGTTGGTGTTCGAGCCGAACTATCGCGGATCGACCGGCTACGGAGACGAGTTCGCGCTGCAGATCATTCCTGAAATTGTTTCCCGTCCCGGCAAAGATATATTGACCGGCGTCGATGCGCTGGTGAAAGACGGAATTGCCGATCCCAGCCAGTTGGCCGTTGGCGGCTACAGCTATGGCGGTTACATGACGAATTGGCTGATCACGCAGACTACACGTTTTAAGGCCGCCGTCACCGGCGCCGGAGCAGTGGAGCATGTCGCTAACTGGGGCAACGACGACACTACTTTCGACGACGCATATTTCCTCGGCGGGTTGCCTTGGGAAACCCCCGATCGCTATCGCAGCGAAGGCGCGATTTACCAGCTCAATAAAGTCCGCACTCCGACCCACATGGTCGCCGGAGCGGATGATGTTCGGGTTGCTGTCCTCGAGGACTACCTGCTCGATCGCGCTCTGCACGAACTGAACGTGCCGAGCGAGCTGCTGATTTTTCCCGGCGAGGGACACGAACTCGCGAAAAATCCCTGGCACGGAAAGATTAAAGTGCGCGAGGAACTGAAGTGGCTGGCGAAGTACGGCGGCGTGACGGGGGCGAACTGAGCACTTTTGCCAATGGAGCGCCGGGCGTCCCCGCCCGGCCACCACGCTGCTGGACAGCGAGATCCCCGTCGCTCCACGTGCTCTTACCGGCGCGCGGCCGTCGTTTGCAATTGGGCAACTTTCGTTCGCGGAGAAGATTGCTGATAGCGGGCGATGCCCTGGTAAAGCGCTTCTGCGATTTGCTGGCGGTAAGTTGCGCTCTGCAAGTTGCGCTCGTCCGTGGGACTGCTCACAAAAGAGATCTCGGTCAGAATGGAGGGCATGGTCGTGCCGGTCAGCACCGCAAAAGCTGAATCCTTGATGCCCCGGTCGCGAATGTCAGGACTGCTCGCCGCCAGCGTTGCGTAGAGCGCGCGCTGTACGCTTGCCGCGAGACGACGCGACTCTTCAATTTTTTCGTGCAACCCTCCAGCCGATAGAGATACCGGCGTCGGCTTGGCGAAGGTTCCATCGTCATGCTTCTCGACTTCCCGCGATCCTGGAGCCGAAAACAGATTTGTGTAGTAAGTTTCAACTCCCCGCGCTGTCGCCGAGTTGCTGTAGTTGGCGTGAATCGAGACGAACAGATCGGCCTGTGCCTGGTTGGCGATGTCCGCGCGCTGATCGAGGGGCAGGTAGCTGTCTCCGGTCCGCGTGAACATTACCTCCGACCCCAATCGTGCTTGCAGCAACTTGCCCAGACGCTGGGTCACGTCGAGCACCAGATCCTTTTCCAGCAATCCCTGCCGCCCAACCGTGCCCAAATCCCAGCCGCCGTGCCCGGCGTCGAGCACGATTCGAAATTTGCCGGTTCTCGCCGCCAAAGGCTTGTCAGATGCCTTCACCGCCAATGCCGCCACAGGAGCCGCTTTCACCGCGGCCGGCGCTGCATCCGCGGAGACAGACGTCAATTTCGAAGTCGCAGCTTTCGGAGCAAATTGGTTCGCAGCCAAAGTTTTCTCGCTGCTGCGCAGCTCAACCACCAGACGATAGGGGCTTGACTCCATGCTGACGGAAAAGCTCGATCCGCCTTTGGTGTCGAGCACGATACGTGTTACGCCGGCGACGGGCTGAGCGATCCGCACACGAGTCAGCGAAGTATCGCCGACATCCATCATCTTTCCATCTAATTCCGGCGACAGAACCGTGTCGTGCAGATCGAAGTAGATCCGCTCCGGCGACACCAAACGATGCACTTCATAGGGAACCTGGTCCTCCATGTCAATGACTACCGTGCTTCCCATGGATGAGGACCAGTGACGCACTCCTGTGATTTTTGGCAGCGCTGCCAACTTATCTTCCGCCACGGCGGTGAGTGGCGCTGCATCGGAACCGAGCTTCGATGCATTCATCAGATTGTCGGAGACTGCGGGAGACAGAACATCGGCTGGGGGCGCTGGCGGTGCGGTTATGGATTGCCGCGAAATCGCAGTCTTCGTGGCTTCAACCTTTGCCGCCGCCGTCTTCCCATGAACCTGCATCCCCCACCACGCTCCGGCTGAAAATAACGCGGCTACAGCCACCAGGCCCATCACTACACTCAATCCCGGCCGCGAACTGCCGGGAAAAGAAACGCCCTGCAGAAATGATAAGAAGTGCCGCAGTTCGGGGGGAGTCGCTGGCTCGTTGCTCGCAAATTGGATCTCAAATGCCTCGGTCTCAAACGGTTCGTCGGCAATCAGTTCGCTGGCGCCGTCGGGCTCAGGCAACTCAACCAAAGGTGCGGCAATGACAACCGGCTGCGTCAGCACTGCCAGTTCTGGAACCAGTTCTGGAGTTGGAATCACCGTAGGTGGCGCTGGGTCCGTCGCGGGAACGGAGGACGGGGCAAGCCCCATCTCAACGACGGCCTCACTGGGCTCGACTTCAGGAATCTCGATCGCCGCCGCGTCGGCCACAACCGGAACTGCTGGTTTCGCCTGCAGGACTTCGCCCGCCACATCCGATAGCCAGTGGATGCGCCGATCCTGATCTTCGGGTTTGAGTGCCGAAAGAACCAGCTCACCGAACAGATCGAAACTGCGAACGTCGTGATCGGTGAAAGCCCGAGCCGTGGTTGAATACGCCTGCAGCACGCCCAGGTGCTCGCGCCGGCCACGCAACGGAACCAGCACGGTGGAGCGAGCGCCCATCTGGCGCACGAAATCCACTTCGACGCGAACGTCGCTTTCACAGTCATCGCAACGAAGAATGCGCCCCGATTCCAGGCAGTCCTGCAGAAACTTGGATTCGCCGAGCAGGTGAACGCCGCGCTCGATGGCCAGCGGTCCGGCGGCCGCGCGGCACACCATCGCAGATCCTTCTGCCTTCGACCCTTCTGCAAGCGCGACTACGATGCCGTCAGCCTGGGTGATGGCTTGGGCGCGGTCGCAGATTAATTGCAGTACTTCATCCAGGATAAAGCGTTCCGTCTCGAATAAGTCCCGATCGGAGTCGCATCCCGTGGCCACGCGCCGGTTTCGTATCTGCTCGTGGAGGTCGGAGAAGGCGAGCAGTGCGCGCAGGGCCTCCTGGCGCGCAATCGATTCGAGGACGCGATTGCCCTCCTGCAGTGGAGAGCCAGGGTCGGCCGTCACCTCCACTTCCCAGTCAACGCGGGTTGGATTGGCACTCATGCTTGCGCGCTCACCAACACAAAAAATCTGTACTCATCGTATCCGTGTCTCGCCGGAAGGCTCATTGCCGGCCTTGGTTCAACCGGCGACTCTTACCTGGAAACGACGGCGACAACTCCACTTTCGAGCGTAATAGTCTTTGGAGGGGTACCGCAATGTCCGTTAGTACACGTCCAACCGCGGCTCTGGCCTGCGCAACCGGCCGTGGACGGCGTCGGCCTGCCCGCGCTACGACCCTTCAGATTTTGCCCTCCGCCTCGATTCGTCCTATCGTTAAGAAAGCAGCAAGAAGCAGTCCCGGAGATGTGATGACGGACGCAGTAGAGCAGAAAGAAGCCGAAAAACTTGAGAAGTCCAGTTGGTGGTGGCGCGGAGTCGTGGCAACCAGCATGGCTGGCGCAGCCGTGATGGCGTTCCGAGGCTGCTGGCACGGTAAGATGAGCTGGCCGATTGGCGTCGAGGGTTACTCCTACCAGGTTTGTCTGAGCTGCGGCGTCAAGCGGCTGTTCGACGAGAAAACCTTCAGCGTGTATGGCCCGTTCCACTATGACCTGAACGAACTCATCGCTCGGGCAAAATCCACGAAATCAAAATACCATCTCCTGGCGGATGTGCAGCGCCGGCTGTAGTCCCAGCCTGCTCAGTTCACAGTTCAAGTGCATTGTGAACTGACCGCGGCTGCGTCTGCACTGCGGTTCCACGTGCGCCGCTCAGGCTCCGACGGGCTGGTCCTGGCTCTTGTACCACTCCACCGTACGGCGCAGGCCTTCTTCGAAGTTCACCAGAACCTTGTATCCCAAATGCTTTTGCGCCTGGTTGATGTCCGCCAGCGAATGTTTGATGTCCCCGCCACGCTCCGGACCGTACTTGACGGTGCCTTTGTAACCCGTCAGTCGTTTCAAAGCGTGGAAAGTTTCATTCAGCGTGGTCCGCTGACCGGTGGCGCAGTTAAAAACGCGCCCGGCACACTCCGTCGCCGGGGCCGAGCACGCCAGCAGATTGGCCGAGACCGCGTTGTCAATGTAGGTGAAATCGCGGCTGGTCTCGCCATCGCCAAAAATCGTGGGCTGCTCTCCGCGCAGCATCTGCATACTGAATCTTGCGAGTACGCCGGAGTAAGCCGAAGTAGGATCCTGCCGTGGCCCGAAAATATTGAAGTAGCGCAGGCAGACAGTTTCAAGGCCATAGCAGCGGTAGAACGACACCATGTAAAACTCGCTGGCCAGCTTGGCCACTGCGTATGGCGAGATCGGGTTGGGGGTCATGGCTTCATGCTTCGGAAGTGTAGGCGTATCCCCGTAAGCCGAGGATGAGGCGGCGTACACCACCCGCTTCACTTTCGCGTCGCGCGCCGCGACCAGCACGTTGACCGTGCCGTCGACATTGGCGCGGTTGCTGCCGAGAGGGTCCAGCACCGATTTCGGGACCGACGGAATGGCCGCCTGATGCAGCACATAATCGACGCCTTCCGACGCCTTGCGCATGGCATCCAGATCGAGAATGTCTGCTTCGCGGAAGTCCATCCGGCTCAGCACTTCGCTCAGGTTCTCGCGTCTGCCGGTGGCAAAGTTATCGATGCCCCGGACCTGCTCGCCGCGTTCCAACAGAGAGCGCACCAGCGAGGACCCAATGAAGCCGGCAGCACCGGTCACGAGATATTTGGCCATATGTTTTTAATGATAACGGATGGATTACCCGCCATGCACTCTGGCCCCGTCACCAGAGTAACTTTTGTTCCGGAGCCCGCCAAACGGCCGCCAGCCGCTAAAATCCCCGGAGAAAGAATTCAGAACCGGCGAACCCGTTTGGCGATCTTGTGGAACTCGTCGCGGGAGAGCAGCTGATTTTTCCGGAAGAACTCCGTCATCTCATCGAGAAAGGCTTTCAGGTCGACCGTCCCCATGTAATTCTTCATGCCGTTCTCCCGCGCCGATTCGACATTGGAGACGGCGCTGCGCCCAGTTAGAGCGTCGAGGAGTTGCTTCAGTTGGACCTCTTGTTCTGGGTCGAGTTCCCCGAAGCAGATGCCTATGCCCAGGGAAGGGTACGAGGTGCGAACCGTGCCCCCGGTCTGAATCCGGATGCCGAACGACTTGAGTACAAGATCCACTTTTGTGTCGATGGGGAACGTGGTGTTCGTTTCCACATAGCATCCATGCAGACTGATGTCGGTAAGGGTTCCCCACATGGACAAGTCGCTGCCCTCGGTTCGAAACTTCACGCTGCCCGAACAACGAAGCCGGGGGCTTTGCCGCAGCCCTTTCCACGCGAAACTGGTCGCGTCTGTGGGCGTTTTGCCGCCGCTACTTCCCCCTGCATCAGCGGGTGCGCCTTCCGCCGCCTCTCCTTTTAGCCGGCGAAGATAATTCACGCCCTCTTCCCCAGTACTGGACTCGGATGGCAAGCTAGGTTGTCCGGGATAGATATGCGGGTCCACAAGCGCCTCCGACAGTATGCCGCTCTTAGTTGAATCGGAATATTACGGGAGAAACTTTAGACCGCCGGGAATTGCGACAAAGAAGCGCGAATCTGGCTCCACACTTCCTCTTTGCCGGCTCCCGTTTTGGCCGAAAACGCCACCACGGGCACTCCGCCATAGGCTTGCCCCAGCGTGTGCATCGCCTGCCGCAACTGGTTGCCAGACAACCGGTCGCACTTGGTGGCCACAATCGCATGCGGCCGTCCCTTGGAAGCCAGGAATTCCAGCAACTGCCCGTCGCTTTCCTGGGGAGGAATATTCGAATCCACCAGCACCACGCACAGTGTCAGGCTCGATCGCTGGTGAAGATAGGGATCCACAAACCGGGCCCAGTCGTCGGAGATTTCGCGCGAGACCTTGGCATAGCCGTATCCCGGCAGGTCGGCAAAAAGCAACTCGGGCCGCGGTTGCCCCGCCCGGCGGACTTCATAAAAATTAATGCTTCGTGTGCGCCCCGGAGTGTTGCTGGTGCGGGCCAACTTCGTACCCACCAGCGCATTGATCACGCTTGATTTCCCGACGTTGGACCGTCCCAGAAAAGCGATCTCCGGCAAGGTGGGGGAAGGGAAATGCGTCAAGTCACTCGCCGACAGCATAAATCGCGCCAAAATCCGCATGCTCACAGTTTCCAGCGTTTGGGGCGCGCAAGGCAAGCGCCGCCGAAAAATAAATTCACTGGCAGGCTGCGGAAAAACTTGGCTTCGGCCTGGTTTTGGGAAGGGCACGACGTCACACCTTGCGGAAAAACTCGGTGTTGCACTTGATTTTGGGTGGCGCAGCGGTTTTACCGCTGCGATAACAGGCTTATGTTCATCAACCGCTTTATAGCCGCTGAGGTCACGCCTCCTGCGCTGTTGATGAGTTTTTCCGCAGCCTGCTAAAGCCCAAGTGGACGTTTGGGATGCACGTCCTGCTCTTTGATCGGGTGCAGTTTGTACCAGAGCGTGAGCGCGCCCGCGATGACTAGCCCAATAAGAACGCTGATCACAAAAAATAAGCGATAAGCCGGCAGCGCGATCAGCAGAATCGCCACGACAGCGACCGCGACGATCAGACCCGCCGATCCCTTCAGGGTGAATCCAAACCGGATGCCAGATTCCGGCTCCATAAGTCAATTCTAACGTGGAGCCCCGCAAGTTGGCCGCATAAATCCACGCTGTCATCCTGAGCGAAGCGCAGGACCTATGGATTTGAATTCGCCAATGCGCCTGTCCCGTCCCCGGCTGATCGGCCAGTGATATTCTGTTCGGAACGCGGACGAGATCCATATGATTCTCAGAACTCACACTCGATACTACGAAGAGATCCTTGGAATACCCGGCTTGCTCCAAGACCCGATTCTCACCTTCGGACACCAGAGCATCGATCAGGATGCTCCCCCCGGCTCCAATCCGCCCCTTCAGAGACTGCGCAGATTCCTTGTCGAAAAAGGAAAACTCCGCCGCGTTGGAAATTTGGTGAGATCAATCGTCAGACCATATCCGCGGATGCCCGTAGGCTTCCACTACAGCTCTCTTTCAGAGCTCTTGCGCGCCAGAGGGAACTCGGTCGTCTCGCTTGATTTGTTCGACGAGCGGGCCGAACTCCGGTACGACATGAATCAGCCAGTACCGGAGTCGGAATACAAGAAGTACGGAACACTGATCGACATTGGATGTCTGGAACACCTGTTCGATACAGCCCAGGTTCTGGAAAACTGTATTCGCATGATCCGCTGCGGAGGCCACTATGTGCTGGTCACCTCAATCAACGGGGACTTCGGACACGGGCTGCACGTATTCAATCCCCAGGGGCTCATTGACTGCCTCGTGGGCAACGGCTTCAAGATTATTTACTTAAAGTACTCGACTGTTTCCGGGAAACCAATTTCTGATCCCTCGACGTCTCCCGACGCACTCATCTGGATGGTATGCCGCAAAGAACAGGATGTGCCTGCTTTTTTCTGTCCGCAGCAAAAGATTTGGAGCACTTACTACGCGCCAGCAATGTAATGTTTGGACGAAGTACCGCGAGCAATTGGGTGACCCACTTCTCTCCGGCGGTTGGACATAACGACGGGTGACCAATTGTTAGCAGAGAAGAAAACGGGTGTGCCCCCAATTCCCGCGCTTTTCGCAATCACACGTATATTTATGTATGTACAATAACGCCATGTTCCACGTGGAACATTGTACGTACAACTTTACCTGTATTTGCGCGCGCGTGGGATGGGTCTCAAGCGGAGCGAGTGGGTTCCCACTGCAGCGGGGTTCTACTGCCGAGCCGTAGGAATCTCCGGCGCGGGCGGTGTCGCGATGGGAGCCATCGTCGTCTCGGTGTCCGATGGCATCTGCGGCAGCGGGCCCTCCAGCGCGACGGCCAGCACCTGGTCCATGTTGTCCACGAAATGCAATTTCATTTCTCTCCGCAGGTTTTCCGGAACCTCGGCAACATCCTTTTCGTTCTCCTGCGGCAGAATCACTTCGAACAACCCGGCGCGATGGGCGGCCAGCAGTTTCTCCTTCAATCCGCCGATGGGCAGCACCTTGCCGCGCAGCGTGATCTCGCCGGTCATGGCGATATCGCGGCGCACCGGAATCCGGCTCAGGGCGCTGGCCAGAGCGGTTGCGATGGTAATGCCGGCGGACGGGCCATCTTTCGGAATCGCGCCTTCGGGCACGTGCACGTGAATGTCAAGGTTGCGATAGAAATCGCGCGGCAGTCCGAGCCGCGCCGCCCGCGAGCGAATGTACGACATGGCAGCCTGCGCCGATTCCTGCATCACATCGCCGAGCTTGCCGGTTAACGTGAGCTTGCCTTTGCCGTCCACCACCATGGCTTCGGTGCTCAGGATTGACCCTCCCACCTCCGTCCACGCCAGGCCCGTCACCAGGCCGACCTCGCTCTTCTCGTGCGCCAATGTGTCGCGAAACTTCAGCACGCCGAGGAAGTCGTTAATCTTCTCCCCCTGGATTGCCGCCGAGAACTCCGCGCCTTCTTTCACCACCTTGCGTGCAACTTTGCGGCAGACGTTGCCAATTTCCCGCTCCAGATTTCGCACTCCGGCTTCGCGCGTATAGCCCCGAATAATCTGCCGGATCGCGTCGTCGGAGAACTGCACGTTTTTCTCCGTCAACCCCGCCTGCAACATTTGCTTCTTCACCAGGAACTGTTTCGCGATTTCGACCTTCTCCGGTTCCGTGTAGCCGTGCAGGCGCAGCACTTCCATACGATCCTGCAGCGCGGGCGGAATGGTGTGCATCACGTTCGCGGTGGCGATGAAGAAGACCTGCGACAGGTCGTACTCGACGTCAAGGTAATGGTCCACGAACATGAAGTTCTGTTCCGGATCGAGAACTTCAAGCAGCGCCGCCGAGGGATCGCCGCGGAAGTCCATCGACATTTTGTCGACTTCGTCCAGCATGAACACCGGGTTCTTGGTCCCGGCCTTCTTCATCATCTGGATGATCTGGCCCGGCAGGGCGCCAATGTAGGTGCGGCGATGCCCGCGGATTTCCGCTTCATCGCGCACGCCGCCAAGCGACATGCGCACGAATTTGCGGCCGGTCGCTTTGGCAATCGACATCCCCAGCGAAGTTTTGCCCACGCCGGGAGGTCCGACGAAACAGAGAATCGAGCCTTTGGGATTTTTTACCAACTGGCGGACGGCGAGAAATTCAAGAATGCGCTCCTTGATTTTCTCCAGGCCATAGTGATCTTCGTTCAGGACTTTTTCGGCGCGCGAGATGTTGCGGATTTCTTTCGAGCGCTTTTTCCACGGCACTGCCAGCAGCCAGTCGAGATAGTTTCGAGAAACGGTGGACTCCGCCGACATGGGCGGCATCGCTTCCAGCTTTTTCAGTTCCTGGATCGCCTTGTCGCGAACGTCCTTCGGCATACCCGCGGATTCGACCTTCTTTTTCAGTTCGTCGAATTCGCTCTTTTCGCCGCGTCCCAGTTCCTTCTGTATCGCCTTGATCTTCTCGTTGAGGTAGTACTCCTTCTGCGCGCGCTCCATCTGCCGCTTCACC
>Ga0181532_10003062_pt1 | contig 15233 bp, 10 predicted proteins | sample PEATcosm2014_Bin_33_FD_119768 | JGI IMG/M metagenome (GOLD analysis project Ga0181532, IMG submission 119768) | Peatland microbial communities from MTU Mesocosm Facility, Houghton, MI, USA - PEATcosm2014_Bin11_30_metaG | ecosystem: Environmental > Terrestrial > Soil > Wetlands > Peat | place...
CTGATGGTGTTCACGCATCACTTTTTCAAGACGGCTGCGTTCCTCTTTATCGCCGCCGCTATACACGCCGTCGGTGTAAAGAAAGAAGATGTCCCCTGTATTCATGAGTGTGAGTTCGGCCACGTCCGAAGATTTCACGCGTCGCTTCCGGTAGTCCAAAGAGAGATATCGGTTCCGGTCAGGATGGTCTTCCGAAATTTGCAAGCCGAGAGGGAGAAACTGCACCATCCGGCTCTTGTCCAATTCTACGAACCTGCCAAACTCCGCGGAGTAGACAAGTGGTGGCGGATGTCCGAAATTCACAAATCGAAAATTGCCGGATGGCCGAATCTCGCCATACAGCATCGTAGCGATTTCTTGGACCCCATCCGTCAAACTCCGCCCGAGTGCATTGCGCGCCGTGGATGATTGAGCCAGTCGTAGATTCATTCTCTCGAACAATTCCGGGGTAGTCTTCCCGCGGTGATCGAGCTCCGAAAGCATCAGCGCTTGAAATGTGTCATGGACCGTCGAGGCGATTTTCGCGGCAATTATTCCGTGGCCTTCGGCATCGACCAGCAGGACTCCGGCGGTACTGCGTAGCTCGCGCAAGTCTTCGGCAACACGCACCTGCTCCGAGCTTCGTGCTTCCCGGTACGCGGTTTCCTTTTCCGGACTGAAGCCCGGGCGCGATTTCAGCCACTTTACATGGTCGTCAACGGAATTGCGGGGCGATGCACCGACGGCTAGCTTCTCCAGATACTCCTGCGAGCGCTTCAGCGCGAGCTGGATGCGACCGTCAATGTCATACCGTTGCTGAAAATTGATGTATTCAAACAGGTCACCCCCCACTGCTCCGGCAGGAATCGAATTGCCATACATCTCGATTCCGGGCAATTGAGGAATTGCGCCCTCTACCGGCATTAGGCGCTTGCGCAGGTATTCGTCGATGTTCGTCGGGATATACGAGTTTCCCATCCCAACTACTTTATCGCACGTTGTACCCCGCTAATTACAAACTATAGAAATCCACTATTACGCGAAATCCCATCACGGCAGCGTTGGGTGTCCGAGAATGTCCGCATCATCCCAGTGATACTGAAACACAGGCCGGCACATTAGATATCCGAACACCTAATGTTCAGAAATCCCTTGAGCAGATCAGCTTGGAAATGATTGATAATTCAAGGCGAGGCAGACGGCTTTTCAGCGTTCGGAATTCGTGTGTTTTTGAATATTTCGCAGATTCACGTCTCCTTCACCGCGCTCCTCTAATTTGATAAATCTACGCATCTGAATTCGCGGATTCGCGTACTCTGCGTCATGTAGCTAATTGATAGTTTGCGAGCAACGGCCGCAGAGTCAGGAGACTGATCCTCGTTTGGATTAAGCAGTTATCTGACTAGACCTGAGTTCCTATCGCACGACACGTTCAGCCTGCCATTTGTTCGTGTGATCATCGCAACGCCCGCGCCACGGCGGATTTTATTCGGCAGACTCAAGCTGGGCCGCAAGCTGCTCTGGCTTTGCGGTTCGTCTCGGGAAATGGCATGTAAGGTAGGCTGCACGGAATTTCCGTTAGGGACATCAGCCACCGGTCCAGCACAGAAGCTTCAGATTGATGGAAATTTTAATCAACGCGATTCTATCCAACGATCCATTGCAACGCTTCGCTCTCGTGGCTCTTATCGAATGTTCTCACGTCCGGATGCACGAACACTCTGACCGCACCAATCAGCCAATCCTGCCATTCTTGTCCCACGATGACGGCGATGCGTTCCACTTTCTGTTGGTGGTTCTTTACGAATGCGGCATGGTTTTCAAACGCCGCAATATTCTCCCAGCCGTTGAATCCCGAACCGTCGATCAACAATCTGATTTTCCCGTACTGACGTATGATCGCCTCAATCTGCGGCGCTATTTGCCGGAAGTCATCCGCCTTCAATTTGTCCGGCGCAATGATCCTCAACGCATTTGTGGAGATAATGTCTGTCTGGATCATGCAAGTCTCCTTCCCGACTCCTGTCACTCAGCCAGAGTCTAAACGCCAAGTCCACCGCAAGACTGTGCAAAACAGAACTGCGCGCCTTACCGTAGGGCCCGACGCCGAAATCATCGAGAAGATGACGAAGCCGTACTCAAGGAAGTGGCGGACAAGCTTGTTAATTTTTGACGATGAGGACGGCAGCGCAGGTCGTTTCCCAGTCGAAATTCAATGTGGTGCCTGCGGCAGAATGTTTGAAGGAAATAGTAAAGTTTTCAACGGGTGCGGGAAGCACGGAAACCGTCATGTCCACACGGGCCAGGTCGTTCGAGGGACCAGGATAATCGGTGCCCGCTTCGCCGGTTTTCTTACTGATGATGAGAGTCCATTTATCTTTGTTGGGAATGGTAAAGAGGGTGTAACTGCCAGCGGGAACGAGGGTACCACCCACGGTAATATCCGCAGTGGTGATAAAGGTCGTTGCTTCGTTTGCGCCGGTTCGCCAAACCTTTCCAAAGGGAACCAGTTCGCCATAGATCTTCCGGCCTTTGGCGCGGGGGCTGGAGTAATCGATGGTGATGGACTTGCCACCGCCAAGGTCAAGCGTGGCGGTGGCGGAAGGGCTGGGCCGCTTGGATTTATCCTCCTGTGCTTGGCAAGTCATGGCAAACAAGGCCAAACCGAGACAAACCATAGAAAATGTGGCGATCGCTTCGCGCATTGTTTTCTCCTCTGGGTTGGCAGTCGCTCATCGGGCGAGTCGCTTAGCTAATCTGGCTTATCTTAACTTCGGTGGCAGGGCCTCCACCACTCGCCGCTGATACGTTGCCCTCTTCTACAGGCCTACTCGCGGAGAGCAAGAAACACAAGGACTGGAATCCGTAGCACGCCGTGCTGGACGGCGAGAGAGAGCGATATCGACTGGCTTGGTTTGGGCTGGGCGGGGTCTCGATGCAATCGAGGCTGGATGACATTGGGTAGGCCAAGCTAAAGTGTAGCGTTGTCAGGCGGTGCGGGTGGTCGGATGGGGTAGAGGAGCGTAGAGATGCAGTTACATATACGGAGGGAAAGACCGAAAAGTTGGACGGGGTGGCGAAGCAAGCTGAGGCATGCGTGGCTGATGCCATTTGCGTTGGTGGAGTATGGGTTGGATTGGGTGGTATATGCGCTGAGTCGCTGGCGATTTGTGGAGTTGCTGGAATATCTGGGGAGCTTTGGGGTGTTGGTGGCAGTGATTTTCTATTTTTCTGAGTCAGGCGACCGCTTAAAGCAGAAACATTACCAGGCGTGGCAGGTGATCAATTCGGCGGAAGGAAAAGGTGGGAATGGGGGGCGGATTGAGGCGTTGGAAGAATTGAATGCGGATGGCGTGTCGTTGGTGGGAGTGAATTTGTCTTCCGCGTTTTTGATGGGAGTGCGACTGCCCAAGGGTAAGTTGGCGCGGGCGAATTTCGACGCAGCGGACGCCCGGGACGCCGAGATGGCGGAGGCGAATCTGCGGGATGCGAGTTTTCGAAGTGCGAATTTTCGAGGGGCGTGGATGGAAGGCGCGTCATTTGAGAGGAGCGTGTTAAATGATGCGGACTTTACAGGGGCGGATTTGAAGAATACTGATTTGAGTGGGGCCAGTTTGGAAAATGTTGATTTACGAAATGCGGAGCTGGAGGGAGTGAAGTGGGAGTCGTTGCAAAACGTGAGGGGTACGAATGTGTTTGGAGTGAAAAATGCGCCGAGTGGTTTTGTGGAATGGATGCTGAGGCATGGGGCGGTCAGAGAGGAGAATTGAGGGTGTGGAACAGAAAGTCGAAAAACAGAAATTGGAAATTTGGGAATCGATGGCGACTCAACTCCTACACTTGCAACTAACGCGCAAGCCTCCCATGTGGGCACTGGGCCGGACTTGTCCGATTTGGTGAGTGGTCAAAATGGGTGGACGCAACACTCGGGTCGAACCCATTGAGACCACCCGACTTACCAGGCAGGTGAGAGGATTTTCCACATCGATATTCAATCGATCTACCCCTTGCCATTCAGCTGTCTTATCCTCGAAGCATCTCGGGCGGGAGGCGCGCCAAAGAGCCTGGAATATTCGCGGTTAAACTGCGAGGAGCTCTCGTAGCCAACCTTTAAGGCTGCGTCCGATACGGAATGACCGCTGAAAGCCAAAAGCTTTCTTGCCTGAAGCAGCCTCAATTGTTTTTGGAATTGGATTGGACTGAGGCCGGTGATTTGCGTGAATTGACGGTGAAATGTGGTGACGCCCATCGCAGACTTTGCCGCGATTCGTTTTATATCGATGGATTTGCCGTAATTTTCCCGAATCCACTGAATGGCTTGACGTATGCCAGGAGCCTTGCCACCTGCAAAGCAAAGCTGCCTTAGGCGCCACCCTTGCGGACCAAGAAGCACCCGGTAGAGGATTTCACGTTCATAGACCAGGGCGAGGGCCGGTATGCGTTCTGGAGTCTTCAGAAGGCGCAACATCCGTAACCAGGGATCGACGAAATCTGTTGTAGCAACGCAAGCGGAGAATTTTCTGCAATCTTCGGCCGAAGCGTCACTGGGAAGGTCTTTCAATAAATCCAGTAGAGCGTTTTGATTCAGCCGAAAACCGACTGATAAATACGGAAGTCCGTTTGAACCCTGATGCACTCGTCCTGTTGCCGGAAGTTCGGTGGGAATTACGAAATAGGCTGGAGCCTTTAAATCGATAACTTCGTCACCAATCGAAATGGTTTTTCTTCCCTGAACAATGAACCCGATCATGGGTTCATAGATAGCCGCGAGTTGATGCTCAGGGACCTCACCCTTGATGATAAGCACTCCGGGCAAATCCGTTGTTGTGGGCTGATTCGTGGCTTTGCTAGCCAGCCAAGCGATCTCGTTTAAGGTGTCCTTCATTTTCCTCTTATATCACGTAAGACCCTTTTGGGCATTTCCAAAACACGAAAACCGCGAAATGTAGGTTTCGTTTTCCAGTGGAAAGCTATTTTTAGGCAATAAATCGGCATAATCCGGTCTTCACTTGCCCCTGGAAAACCTCCAGACTTGCGGCTAGACACTTCTGACTCAAGGAGGAGTAATGAGAGTAGCAATTGTCACAGGGGGAAGCAACGGAATCGGGAAAAGCACCGCGCTGGAACTTGCCAAACGTGGAATCGCCGTCATCCTGACGTATCGTTCCGACAAAAAGGGTGCTGAGGACGTCGTTCGCGAAATTGAACAAAACGGTGCAGTCCGGGCCGTAGGGCTAAAGTTGGATCTGAGCCAAAAATCGACATTCAAGGACATCACGCAGCTTGTGAAAAAGAACCTCGAAGAACTTTGGCAAAGAAAGGCTTTCGATTACCTAGTGAATAACGGCGGGATTGGTGGCGGGATGATGTTCACGGATGTGACCGAAGACTACTTCAATCAGATTTTCGATACGAACTTCAAGGGACCGTTTTTCCTAACGCAACAATTGGTTGCGCTGATGGAAGACGGTGGTGCAATCGTGAACACCTCAAGTACATCGAGCCGAATCGCTCCCCCAGGATATTCCGCATATGGCCCGTCGAAGGCGACTCTATGATCCTGGACTCGTTATCTGGCAAAAGAACTCGCACCGCGAAAAATCCGAGTGAATGCGGTTTCTCCCGGCCCCGTCCACAGCAATATCGGAGACGGAGTGTTCGATAAACACCCGGAATACATTAAACCTCTGGTGACCGCTTCTGCGCATAGCGCGTTTTTCAGTCAAGCAGATGGCGATTCGCTAGAGCCGGGCAGTTTGGGCAGTCGGGACACCACAGCACAGGGTCATCGCGGACGTACCGACGCACTCTTTACAGACACCGTCCAGACGAGAGTGTCTCGAGATGGAAGTTCAGTTCTGCCGGTGCTAGTCTGATGCGCATGCCGGAAGACAACGGAGGATTGGCACCGACCAATAGCCGATATCGAGCCTTGCTCGATGTCTCCAGCGCGATGGTCGAGCAACCTACCGTAAAGGCTGTTCTGCATAGCCTGCGCGACGTTCTGGCTAGCAGTTGTCGCCTTCATGGCGTCGACATCTATGTCCTGGGCAGTGGTGGAGACACTCTGCATCTTCTTGACTTCGATCGAGAAGCGGATGCGCCAGCAATCAAGATCGGTACCAAAATCTCGCTGATCGGCGCGGCAGCCCGAGTCCTTGAGGTACGGGCACCAGTGTTCCTGCCGGACGTATCGCAGGAAATGTTGCGACATCCCGAGCTGGTTCCGTTTGCGGCTCAATCCGTTGGTCGCGCCACCTATGTCTTCCCATTGTTTACCTCCCAGCAGCGTTACGGAATTCTCGCGGTGACCAAGGAGCGGGGACAGGAATTTGTGCCCGAGGATGTCGAACTGCTCCGATCTCTGGCGTCGCACGTTGCAGTCGCGCTCGAGTGCGCGATAGCGAGGGACAGTGCAGAGCTTTACCAACAACAAGTCGTCAAAGAGCGGGACCGTCTTAGGTTGTTGCTGGAGATCAACAATCACATCGTTTCCAAGTTGGACATTAATGAACTGTTTCGATCAGCGGCGGCTTCGATCCGGACATATTTTCGGGATGACTCTGCCGGATTTTGGCTTATCGATAAAAAATCGAACCAGCTTGAGTGCGTCGTACTGGATTTCCCCAGCAGCAAAGGTCCCTTGACTGAGGTCGAGAGGTCGGAACTTAGCGATCCCAATTATGAAAATTTGCGGGCGCGCGTGCCCGAACTCTTGTCGATGGAGAAGATCAAAGAACTCCCGGCGCGAGTCGTTGAGAAGCTAAAAGCTGAGTCAATCACCTCGATGGCGATTGCCCCAATGGTAACGGCAACCGGCCCTGTAGGTTTCATAACTCTGGGCAGCCGCCAGCCAAACAACTTCGGACAGGAAGACTTGGATCTCCTGTCACAAATAAGCAATCAAATTGCGCTCGCGGTGGACAACGCGATTGCCTATGGACGCGTGACAGAGGCCAGAGACCGCCTCGAAGAAGAGCGTTTGTATCTCGAATCGGAGATCCGCTCAGAGTACAACTTCGAAGAAATCGTCGGCAAGAGCGCCGCTCTCCGCAAAGTGTTGGATCAGATTGCGATTGTCGCGCCCACGGGGTCGACAGTGCTCCTGCACGGTGAAACCGGCACCGGAAAAGAACTGCTCGCCCGGGCCATTCATAATCTCAGTCCGCGCCGCGAGCGCACCTTCGTTCGACTGAACTGCGCCGCCATCCCTTCCGGGCTGGTGGAAAGCGAACTCTTTGGGCATGAAAGGGGCGCCTTCACCGGCGCACTCATGCAGAAACGAGGCCGGTTCGAGTTGGCCGATTGCGGCACACTTTTCCTGGATGAAATCGGGGATATCAGTCTTGACCTGCAGCCAAAGCTCTTACGCGCCTTACAGGAACGCGAATTCGAACGTCTGGGAAGTACGAAAACCATTCGCGTTGACGTTCGCTTGATTGCCGCAACCCACCGCGATTTGCAAAGCATGATACGCAACAACCAGTTTCGCGAAGACCTTTTTTACCGATTGAATGTCTGCCCGATTGAGATTCCTCCCCTTCGCGAGAGGCGCGAGGACATTCCGCTCCTGGTGCACTACTTTGTTTTGCGGTTTTCCCACCAAATGCAAAGGCGCATTAAGTCCGTCCCGAAGCAGGCCATGGAGGCGTTGGTGAATCACGATTGGCCGGGCAACATTCGTGAGCTTGAAAACTTCATCGAGCGGTGTGTGATTTTCACGCAAGGCGACGAATTGAATGTGCCGCGAGCAGAACTGAAGAAAGCGCCGGTCCGGTTGGCAGCTCCGGCGGCATCAAGTTTCGAGCAAGCCGAGCGGCAAGTCATCATCGATGCATTGCGAGCCGCATCGGGAAGAGTATCCGGCCAAGGCGGAGCGGCAGAGCGCCTCGGACTGAAACGAACAACACTGCAAAACAAGATGCGCAAATTGAACATCGGTCGTGCTGACTATGCAGAGTAAAGACCCGATCTCGGTGCCCACGTTCTAAAACAGCCCTTTCACCATCAACCTTAATGACTGGCGCGGGGTTTCCTTTGTAAAGGCATGCCTGCCCGAATCGCGGCACTGCCCGCCCGTCGGGCACAGACGACCCCAGATACACTTTGAATAAATATTTGTAATTTCAGCAACTTACGCGGACCAGTTCCTGGCATTACAACTGCAATATCTTGACGAGGAAGCTCTTGAGCCGACGCTCCTGGCTGCTTGGATACTTTGTGGAGGTGCGATGTTACGCGTCGAGATACAGGATTCGGTGAACACTGTAAGACTCAAGTTTGAAGGTCGATTCACCGGCGACGACGCCCAGAACACCTGCACGCTCATAACGCGCTGCTTTGATGGAATGACACTGCTCGTCGATATAACCGATGTGACCTTCATCGATTCTACGGGGGAAAAGGTGCTGTCGTTCTTTGGGCGGTTCGGGGCGGAGTTCGTTGCCGAAACATCGTACGCGCTCGACGTGTGTGAGCGCCTCCATCTTCGCGTTGCCCAGAGTGGCGCATCGGATCCGAACCCGTTAGGAGCTTCCCGCCCAAACGCTCGCCGACACAAGCAAAGTAAGAACTCGTAGTGTTAACCCCTCGGAAAAGGAAAAGGATCTGCCGTTCCTACTGTCACCAATAGTCTTGCCTGCCCTCACTGTACTGAAACTCGCGTTCAATCATTCAAGCAGTTTTGACACGCCTTCGGAAGCTCACTGGCAGCGGGCACCAAACGGCGGCAATGCCCGCATAAGGGCAGCATTTCCCCGCGACAAACTATCCGGGATACCTAGATTCAACAACTTGCCGAGCCCAGCGAGTTGGCATGTTCTTTGCATTATTCGCAATCGAGAAAAACATCATGAGCCTTCTAGCCACAAAAAAACAAACGACTCACCTCCGGACAGGGGAATCGACACTGCGGGACGCAAGCGGCAGCAAAGAATCTAAGAAGACGAGTAGATGGACGGGTCTCTTCCTCATTTGCTCGATCTTGGCCGGCATGTATCCCGGAATGGCAGTGGGCCAGCAACAACAAACGTCGCCGGACAACAGCGATGCGCCTGTTCTCACGCTCGACGAGGCAGTCAACCTGGCACTTCAGCACAACTGGAATGTGAAGAATTCTGTGCTGGAGGTTCAGAAACAGGATTTTGAGGTGAGTACGGCGCGTAGCCGGCGGAAACCACAGTTTCAATTCACCATGCTGGGCGGTGAGTTGCTCCACTCGTTTGACTTTACCATCCCGCAGGGTTCCCTGGGCACGTATCCCGGCACTGGGCCAATCCCGTCAGCAAACGCCAAAATCCACACGCCCGCGGTATTTACCACCTACCTGACCGGCAGCATCGATCAACCTCTGACACAGCAATACAAGATTGGCCTCGGAATTCGCGCAACAGAGCTTGGCCGCGACATCGCTCGTGAAGATGTCCGCGCCGAGCGTCAGAAGATCGCCGCCGAAGTCCGCACTGCGTACTTCAATCTTTTCGCGATTCAAGCAAACGTCGACGCCGCGCGTGAGGCCGTAAAAACATTCGAAGAAACGCAGCGGGTCACAGTCCAATACGTCTCAGAAAAGACGGTGTTGCGCGGTGATGCACTGGAAGTAGATGCGCGTTTAGCGAAAGCCCGCTATGAGTTGTCCGTCGCAGAAAATGGGCTGGCGACACAGCGTGAGGCGTTGAACCAACTGCTTGGGCGTGATGTTGCGACACTTTTTCGCGCCGAGTTTGCTCCTGAGCAAGACACGAGTGATCTGACTCTCGACTCAGCCCGCCAGGAAGCACAGGCGAACCGTCCCGAGTGCCGGCAGTCGCACCTTAAGGAGAAACAAGCCGAATATGACCGGCGACTCGCGAAAGCCGAATATATTCCGGACCTGAGTCTGTCCCTGCGCTATCAGGGTATCAGCAACGTGCAAGTTCTCCCGCAAAACGTAACCACGGCGGGATTTTACCTGACCTGGGAGCCGTTCGATTGGGGACGCCGCCACAACAAGGTTGTCGAGGCGACGAAGACAGTCGAGCAGGCGCGCAACGGGATCCAAGAGACGGAATCAAAGGTCGCCGTAGAGGTTGGTGCGAAGTACCGTAAATGGCGGGAAGCTTCCTTGCTGCTTAAGGCTTCTGGTACGGCCCACGAAGCGGCCGCGGAGCAGCTTCGCGTCACGGGCAACAAGTATAAGGAACAAGCCGCACTCTTAAGAGACCTTCTCCAGGCGCAAACTCAGAGTTCCGAAACCAATTTCCAGTATCAGCAAGCGCTTTCCTCCTATTGGAGCGCTTTCGCCGAGCTTCGCAAGGCCATGGGAGAAGAGTAGCCAATGAGAGCAAGAATTATTTTAGGTGCGACCACCAGTCAGGGCGGAGTTCGAGAAAGCGATTGGAAAGGAGTGAACTTTATGGGGAGCAACAGGAAACGAGGGGCGACAGTTATAGGGGCTGTGCTTTTCGCCGCGATTGTGGCTGCAAGTGGCTGTCACGAACCCACGAAAGTCGCAGCTAAATCTCCCACACCCGTTCATCTAGTGGATGTGGCTTTGTATTCGCCTTCAGACAATTTGCGCTATTCGGCTTCCGTTCTGCCGTTCGCGGAAGCGGTTCTGTCATTCAAGTCGGCAGGATATGTGACCGAAATTAAACAGGTCGCGGGTGCTGACGGACGGCGTCGTGACATAGGTTCGGGAGACTATGTTGCTAGGGGAGCCGTTCTCGCCCAGATTCGGCATCAGGACTTGAAAAATCAACTTGACCTGGCCACCGCAACACTGAGTGCCGCCCAAGCTCAGCATGTCGACGCGACGAAGGATTACGAGCGCGCAAAGACTCTTTACGCCTCAGAGAGCTTGACCAAGCCCGATTTCGATCGAGCGCAGGCGAAATTCGATTCGACCCTCGCGGCTGTAGATCAGACCAAGGCAAATGTGCACCAAGCGCAGCTGGCTCTTGAAGATGCCGATCTGAAGGCGCCGTTCTCGGGTTACATCCTTGCGCGAAACATTGAACTGGGGAACCTGGGAGAACCAGGGTCGCCGGCCTTCACGATAGCCGACACGAGTGCGGTCAAAATCAATTTCGGCGTCCCCGAATACACCGTAGGGCATCTACGCCTGGGGCAACAATTCAGCATTCATCTCCAGGATGATCCGAAAGAATACAGCGGGCGGGTCACGAGTATTGCCGCGAGCGCCGACGAAAAGAATCGCGTGTTCGCTATCGAAGTGACCGTACCTAATCCCAAGAGCTATTTGAAGCCCGGGATGATCGCCTCGCTCACCGTGTCTGGCGTCCAAAAGGCGCCGGCTCCGGCCGTCCCCCTGAGCGCCGTTGTTGCCGACCCCGCTTTGCCTGGACACTATGCGGTTTTAGTTGCCAGTGAAGTTGGCGGCAAATGGGTGGCGCATTTGCGTGAGGTCACGCTAGGCGAAACGCATGAGAGCGATGTAGCAGTCGATGGTGTAAAGCCAGGGGAAAAGATCGTCGTTGTTGGAGCCGCCGGTTTGAAGGATGGCGATTCAGTTCAAGTTCTTCCATAAAGGTACAGAAAAAATGGCACACGAAAACGAGCATGTCATCACCAGTCGTCGGAACGTTCCAAAGTTCTTCGTCGAGCATCCGCACATTTCCTGGATGTTTCTGGCCGGAGTCCTCATTTGGGGTTGGTTCGGCTACAAGTCCATGCCGCAACGGAAGGACCCGGAAATCCCCGTGCGCGTCGGCGTCGCGGCTTGTCCATGGCCCGGAGCGACGGCGCAACAGGTGGAGCAATTCATTACGCGTCGAATTGAGAATGTTGCTGCCGAGAACAAGACCATTCATCCAGGGACAGATGCGGACTACGGCATTAAGTCCATATCCCTTCCGGGCTATTCGTTTGTGACCATACAACTCGATGAGGGCATCACCGATACGAAACGGCAATTCAGCGATATCAACCTCAAGCTGAACGCCCTGAATTCTCAGTTGCCTCAAGGCGCGGGCCCAATCGTTTTCCAGAGCGATTTTGGAGATACCGCTGCTCTTATGCTAACGGTCGCCAGCCCAAAGGCGGACGACGTTGAAATTGTGGCTCGCGCCAATTCCGTTGAGGCTGCGATCCGCAAAGCGCGCGATGCAAAACAGCAGAATCGAGAGGAGCGCCGCATTACGGTAGTGGATTCCTTTCCACAATCTATCTCCGCAAAGGAGGTCCTTGACACTGGATACCTATTTCAAACGGAAGCGCAGAGCGCTGGAATCATTCGAGACTCGGAAATCATTCAAGGAAGTGGATTCATCGGCGTCGATGGTGTTTCCGAAGCGGATGACAGCTCCATTCAAGCGTTCATCAAACGGTTTATCTCGGAGCGCCTAAAACGGTCCGAACTACATCCCGATGCGTGGGAACCAACGATTATTCGCGATCCGAGTGAAACACGGGCGAAAGTGGCCAGCGTCGCCGGCGACAAATACAGCTATGCCGAACTCGACAATTATTCCGACTTGATTGGCCGAACGGTCCAGGGAGCTCCCGAAGTTTCCAAGGTCGAACGGCGGGGTGTTTTGTCGCAGACCATCTATCTTGATTATTCGCAGGACCGCCTCGCTGCCTACGGACTGCGTCCTGCTGATCTCTCCAAAGTGATTTCGGCTCGGAACATTATCGCGCCGGGTGGGACCGTGGAAGCGGGGGAGCACAGGGTCACACTCGTCCCTTCCGGACAATTCGACACTGTCAAAAGTATCGGCGATGTGGCTGTATCCGCCACGTCGCAGGGTGCCCCGGTGTATTTGAGGGATCTCGTCCAAATCAGCCGCGGGTATCAAGCTCCTGCTACATATCTCAACTACTACACATGGCGAGACTCCAGTGGGCACTGGCAACGTAGCCGGTCGATCACCTTGGCAGTCTACATGCGCGATAGGAAGCAAATCGCGCGCTTCGGACAGTCCGTGAATGCAAAACTTGAGCAGCTTCGCCAGGTTCTTCCCGCCGACCTGATTTTGGCGCACACATCAGATCAACCGCTTCAAGTGGAGGAGAACATCAGTCTATTCATGCGAGCGCTAGTCGAAGCCATTATTCTCGTGGTCATCGTTTCGCTGCTTGGATTTTGGGAGTGGCGCCTGGCGCTGATTATGGCTCTTGCCATACCGATCACACTGGCGATGACATTTGGCGTCATATATGTGCTGGGAATTGATCTTCAACAAGTCTCCATCGCATCGCTGATCATCGCGCTGGGCCTTCTCGTCGACGTGCCGGTAGTCTCTGGCGACGGCATAAAGCGCCACTTGGCGGAAGGGTTTCCGCGCATGACAGCGTGCTGGTTCGGACCCACGAAGCTGGCAACCGCGATTTTCTACGCGACGATCACGAACATCATCGCCTACCTGCCTTTTTTGATGCTGACTGGCAATACCGGCGAGTTCCTGAAGAGCCTTCCCATCGTGATGACGGCTTCCCTGCTGTGCGCCCTCTTTGTGGCGATGACGTTTGTCCCGTTCTTGGGTTACTACGTTCTGCGCGCTCCAGCAAAGCGCGAACCAACCATCGAGGAGAGACGGCACCAAGGATTTTACGGCTTCTATAACAAACTCGTGGGCAAGGCCATAAAACACCGTTGGGCCGTCCTCGGCGGGTCCCTGGTTTTCCTAATCATTGGCGGGTTCTTCGGGTCTCGGCTGAAGACCCAATTCTTCCCCGAAGATGTCCAGTATTGGTTTTATCTGGATATTTGGCTGCCGAATGAAACTCCGTTGGACGTCACCAACGATACTGCCGTGCAGGCCGAACGAGTCGTCCGTCGGGTGATTGAAAATTCAACGGGCGCCACTACCAAGGAGAACCATGGACATCTTCTTAAGTCGCTGACGACTTTCGCCGGTGGTGGCGGGCCTCGCTTCTGGTTCTCGGTTTCACCGGAAATGCCGCAGACCAACTACGCGCAAATGATTGTCGAGGTTACCGACAAGGAAGCTTCGCCAACGTTAGCTCGCCCAATCCAGGACGCGCTGGCCAAGGAAGTACCAGGAGCGTGGATTACGGTACGCCAGCTTCAAACGAATCCTGTCGAGAATCCCGTGGAGCTGCTGATTTCCGGGCAGGCGGACGTCGACGCGAGAAATGAAGCTGGCGATATTCGTACGCTGAGGCAGATTGGCCGGCAGGCTGAGGACATCGTCAGTCAATCTCCCGGCATTTCCGTTCTTCGGGATGATTGGCTCCCCGATGATGTTCAGCAGAGGATTCAGGTCGATCCCGACCGCGCAAACCTGGTAGGAATCACCAACGCCGATGTCGCGAACGCGTCAACCGCCGCGATGAGCGGCACGACAGTGGGCGTGTTCAAGGAGGGCGACAAGAACATCCCCATTGTGGCGCGCCTTCGCATGGAGGAGCGCGCCCAGCTTGCCGACATCAAGAACCTGTATGTTTACTCTTCACAGACGAACAATCGAGTGCCTTTGCTGTCGGTCGCGACGGTCGGAAATTCTTTGGAAACAGCTCGCATCGCTCGGCGCGAGCACTTCCGTACCATTTCGATTCTTTGTTATCCCCGGCCTGGCGTTCTCGCCTCGGAAATACTCGATCCTATTCTTCCAAAATTGCAGGAGTTCCAGAAAACTCTTCCTCCCGGTTATCAGCTTAGTATCGGGGGCGAACGAGCAAAGCAAATAGACGGATTCAGCAACCTAAAAATCGTTCTGCTAATTTCTTTAATTGGAATTTACCTGGCGCTACTCGTTCAGTTCAACAACGCGGTAAAACCTCTTCTGGTATTCGCCGCTGCTCCCTATGGTGTAATCGGCTCTCTCATCGCTCTCTCGATTATGCACACGCCCTTTGGATTTATGGCTTTTCTGGGCATCGCCAGCTTGATCGGCGTGATCGTAAGCCACGTCATCGTACTCTTCGATTTCATCGAGGAAATGCATGAGAAGGGGGAACCCCTGGAGCAGGCGCTTCCGGACGCGGGAATCCAGCGTATTCGACCGGTATTGATCACTGTGCTAGCGACCATCCTGGCCCTCTTCCCACTGGCGCTTGAAGGAGGGCCCCTCTGGCAGCCTCTCTGCTATGCCCAGATAGGCGGCCTTGCCGTAGCAACGTTTATCACATTGCTTCTGGTGCCTGTTCTTTACAGCATCTTCGTACTGGATCTGAAGATCATTCGCTGGGACTCGAAAGAATCTGAAGAGGCGGTTAAAGTTGGCCCAGCCGCGGAAAGAGTGCCGCAAACCAATTGATGGCGTTAAGGCTTCTTACGATGATTCTCCTCA
>Ga0181532_10003063_pt1 | contig 15232 bp, 14 predicted proteins | sample PEATcosm2014_Bin_33_FD_119768 | JGI IMG/M metagenome (GOLD analysis project Ga0181532, IMG submission 119768) | Peatland microbial communities from MTU Mesocosm Facility, Houghton, MI, USA - PEATcosm2014_Bin11_30_metaG | ecosystem: Environmental > Terrestrial > Soil > Wetlands > Peat | place...
CATGGGGCGCGGTTTTGTGAAAGTCGGCGGCGCCGAAACGGATCCTGAAGACATTCGCCTGGCGGAAGAGTGCTGGGAAACGGGACGCGCTGCCATCTACAGCGGAAAGTACGATCTGGTGATTCTGGACGAGATCAATTACACCATCAGTTACAAGATGCTAGAAGCGCAAAAAGTGGCCGAAGCGCTGAAAGGCAGGCCGGAGCAAGTGCACGTGATCTGCACCGGACGAAACGCGCACCCTATGATTGTGGGGCAGGCCGACTTGGTCACGGAAATGAAAGAAGTGAAACATCCCTACACCAAAGGTATACTGGCGCAACGTGGAATTGATTACTGAAATTTGCAGTTTTCCGCGGGCCTTTTGGATCAATCAAACGGCGGGCTTGATTTGGAACTGATAACTTAGGACTGACAACTTTTCCCATGGCTTGGTTCAAAAGAGACAAAAAATCGATCGATCAGCCCACCCCGCCCGAGGAGCGCCGCGTTCGCACCGAAGGCCTGTGGATGAAGTGCGAGTCCTGCCGCGCGATCGTTTTTCGCAAAGACTTGGAAGAAAACTTGCTAGTCTGCCCGAAATGCCAGTTCCATTTCCGGATGGGTTCGAAGCAGCGGCTGGAAATGCTGCTCGACGGAAAATGGACCGAGCACGATGCGGAAATGGTGTCCACCGATCCGCTTAAATTCGTCGACAATAAGCCATACGCGAAACGCATTAAGGACGCGCAAAAGAAATTGGGGATGAACGACGCCATCATTACCGCGGAAGGCCAGTTGAATGGCAGACCGGTGGTTTGCTGTGCAATGGAGTTTGGATTTATCGGTGGCTCGATGGGCGCGGTGGTCGGCGAAAAAGTGACCCGCGCGATTGAATTGTCCATTGAGACCCGCCAGCCTCTGATCATCGTGTCCTGCTCCGGCGGCGCGCGCATGATGGAAGGAACCATCAGTCTGATGCAACTGGCGAAAGTGGCCGCGGCGCTGGCCCGACTGGACGACGAAAAACTCCCGTACATTTCCGTGTTGACCGATCCCACGACCGGCGGCGTAACCGCGAGCTTTGCCATGTTGGGCGACCTGAATATCGCCGAACCCGGCGCGCTGATTGGTTTTGCCGGACCGCGCGTGATCGAGCAGACGATTCGGCAGAAATTGCCGGAAGGCTTTCAGCGCTCCGAATTCCTTCTGGAACATGGTTTCCTGGATGCCGTGGTGCATCGCAAGGACATGAAGGGCTTCATCGCCAACACGCTTGATCTACTGATTTCCTGAGATGGATTACCAGAGCGCGGTCCGGTATCTCCTGTCGCTCGGCCGCGAATTGGCCGCGCCCACACAAGCTGCAGCTCTAAAATTCGACCTTGAAAACACAGCGGTGTTGCTGGAGCGATTAGGCCGACCTGATCGCGCGTATCCCAACGTGCACATTGCCGGGACCAACGGCAAGGGCTCGACCGCCGCTTTCCTGGAATCTATTCTGCGCGATGCCGGTTTTCGCACCGGCCTGAACACCTCCCCCCATCTGGAAAGGATCAACGAACGCTTTCGCATCAACGGCAAAGAGATTAGTGATGAGCAATTCGCGGCAACCTTCACGCGCATTCATACGGTCATTGAAGAACTTCTCGCGGAGGGAAGGCTGCGCGGTCATCCGACTTACTTCGAATGCGTCACTGCTCTGGCGTTCGAAGTGTTTGCGCGGGAACGCGTGGAATTTGGCGTGATCGAAGTTGGGCTGGGTGGAAGGCTGGATGCAACCAACGTCATTACACCGGTGGTGAGCGTGATTACGCGCATCGACTTCGACCACGAGAACTTCCTCGGTCATTCGCTCGCGGAAATCGCCCGGGAGAAAGCGGGGATTTTGAAATACCAAGTGCCCGCGGTCAGCGCTCCGCAGTTGCCGGAAGCACAGGAAGTCCTTCGGGCCCGCGCGGAGAAACTAAACTGCCCGTTGGTGGAGACCAGGGATGCGTTTTGCGTCGAGCAGGAGACAGCAGAGAGTGGCTGCACTAGCGCGCGTGTCACGGACATTGCGACTGGGACTTCTTTCTCGATAGCATTGCAACTGCCTGGCCGCTTTCAATTACAGAACGCGTTGAACGCTGTGGCCGCAGCCCGCGTATTACAGGCGAGGAACTTTCGAATCAGCGACGAGAATATTGAGCGCGGCATCGCTTCGGCGCAGTGGCCGGGCCGGCTGGAAAGGTTGCAGTCGAGGCCGGACATCTATCTGGATGGGGCGCACAATCCGAGCGCTGCGCGGGAACTCTCTCTCTTTCTGGAGCAGAATTTTGCCGGGCGAAGAATCTATCTTCTTTTCGGGGCGATGAGGGATAAAGCGGTAGACGAAGTCACTGGCTTGCTTTTCCCGCGCGCCAGCGAAGTTATCTTCACACAGCCCGGCAATCCGCGCGCCATTAGTGCAGCACAGTTGGCGGAAATGGCCGGGCATCACGCAGAACACTTCGCGGTCATGCCGAATGCGGAGGCCGCCCTCGATTTGGTGCTTGCCAAGGCGCGCCCCGAAGATGCCATCTTCATCACCGGCTCGCTCTATCTGGTTGGCCAGCTGCGGCACGTGTGGAAAGAGCGGAGAAAGGTCGCATCGGGCGAAAAAAGGCCGTAGAATGGGGATTCGGTACGAAGTTAAGCCGGCCTGATGGCCGGCGTTGTTTTTTCAGAGAGAGATGATCAAGGAAAGATTTCGCAGATCATGAATGACAACTCGCAGGGCAAGGCGGACGATGCCGGAAAGCCATTGGTGGGTGTCATCATGGGCTCCACATCCGATTGGGAGACCATGGAACACGCGGCAAATACACTGAAAGGGCTGGGGATCCCGTTTGAGACCCGTGTCGTTTCCGCGCATCGCACCCCGGACCTACTGTTTGAATATGCCATTTCGGCCGAACAGCGCGGGATCGAGGTCATCATCGCCGGAGCCGGCGGGGCGGCGCATTTGCCGGGAATGACTGCTTCGAAGACGGTTTTGCCGGTGTTGGGTGTGCCCGTGGAATCGAAAACGTTGAAGGGGCTTGATTCCCTGCTCTCGATTGCGCAGATGCCGGGGGGAATTCCTGTGGGGACACTGGCCATTGGAAAAGCCGGGGCCATCAATGCGGCGCTACTGGCAGCGGCGATGCTAGGCAACAAATATCCGGAGATTCGCGAAGAACTGCGGAGGTTTCGGAAGACCCAAACGACCAAAGTGCTGGCCACGCCCGACCCGGTAACGGCTGCACGGGGCGCCGTAATCGCTCCGATGAAGAAGCCGAAGAGGAAGAAACGCAGATGACCATCGGGATTCTGGGTGGCGGGCAGCTCGGATATATGCTGGCGCTGGCGGGTTACCCGTTGGGGCTGCATTTTCGCTTTCTGGACCCCTCCCCGGAAGCGCCTGTGGGCCGGATCGCACACCGCGTTACGGCGGACTTCGCCGACCAACAGGCGCTGGAGAAATTTGCGCATGGCCTCGAAGTGGTCACCTACGAATTTGAAAATGTGCCTGTGCAGGCGGCACGGTTCCTCGCCGAGCGTGTACCGGTCTACCCTCCGGCCGCGGCGCTGGAGGAAGCACAGGATCGGCGACGCGAAAAGCTCCTTTTTCAGCGACTGGGAATTCCCACGACAGAGTTTGTTGAGATTGTGAGGCCCGATGAGTTTGGCGCCGCTTTGAAACAGGTTGGGCTACCAGCGGTGCTGAAAACCTGCCGCATGGGCTACGACGGCAAGGGGCAATGGCTGCTGAGAACTCAGAAAGATGCCGAGAAAGCCCGGCAGGAATTACCAGATGTGCCGCTGATTCTGGAAAAGTTTGTCTCGTTCACGCGCGAAGTTTCCATTCTGGCGGTGCGCAGTCGTATGGGAGAAACGGCCTTTTATCCGCTGGTCGAGAACCACCATCGCAGCGGAATTCTGCGCCTGTCCTTGGCGCCGACACCGAATCTCCTTCCTGGCCTGCAGCAGGAGGCCGAGGAAGCCGCGCGCAAATTGTTGGAAACCTTGGATTATGCGGGTGTGATTTGCATGGAATTTTTCGAAGTGGAAGGAAAGCTTCTGGCTAACGAAATTGCACCCCGCGTACACAATTCGGGCCACTGGTCGATTGAAGGAGCGGTCACCAGCCAATTTGAAAATCATCTGCGGGCAATACTGGCAATGCCATTGGGATCCACTGCGGCCGTCGGCCATTCCGCCATGCTAAACCTGATTGGCGAGCTTCCAGACGCAGAACAGCTCTTGAAAGTGCCGAACACGCATCTGCATTTGTACGGGAAGTCGGCGCGGCCCGGGCGGAAGCTCGGGCACATCACCGTGCGTGCGGACAACCCGGAAACACTGCGGCAACGTTTGAACGAGTTGCCGGAGTTCTTCAAGCGGCCCGAATTCTGCCTGCAGGAAGTGCTTCCGGAAATTCTGGCGAACCGGGCTTAGCCTTGGCAACCTGCCTGCACACGGGCAAACTGGTGTTCATGCGAATAAAGTTCCCCTCCCTTTTCTGCTGCTTTGCTCTAGCAATTCTCTGTACTGCCGCTTCCGCGCAAGACGCCAGCCGACAAAGCTTCACCGTGCAGGGCGGCCAGTTCGTTCTGGATGGAAAGCCCTTCCGCGTCCTTTCTGGAGAGATGCATTACGCGCGGATCCCGCGGGCCTACTGGCGCGAACGCTTTCGGATGGCCAAGGCGATGGGACTGAACAGCGTCACGACCTATGTCTTCTGGAACGCGCATGAGCCCCGCCCGGGCGTTTACGATTTTACGGGAAATCTGGATGTGGCGGAATTTATCCGCGAAGCGCAGCAAGAGGGGCTGTATGTCATCCTGCGCCCCGGCCCTTATGCCTGCGCCGAATGGGAGTTCGGCGGCTTTCCCGCATGGCTACTGAAGGATCATTCCACTGTTGTTCGCAGCCGCGATCCCAAATTCATGGAACCGGCCGCGCGCTGGGTCAAACACCTCGGCCAGGAACTGGCTGTGCTGCAGATCGGGAACGGCGGGCCCATCCTGCTGGTGCAAGTGGAAAACGAATACGGCTCTTTTGGACACGATCACGCTTACATGCGTCAGATTCACCAGATGCTCGTCGATGCGGGATTTACGCGGTCCTTGCTGTATACCGCGGACGGCCCAGAGGAAATTCGTGCGGGCTCGCTTCCCGACTTGCCCATTGCCATCAATTTTGGAGGGGCCGATGCTGGGGAAGCACAAAAAAACTTCGCGATGCTAAAGAAAATTAGACCGAATGGTCCGTCGTTTAACAGCGAATTCTGGGACGGCTGGTTCGATCATTGGGGCGGCAAGCACGGAACCACGAATGCGGCGAACGAGGCGGCAAATCTCGACTGGATGTTGCGCCAGGGCTATTCGGTCAGTCTGTATATGTTTCACGGAGGCACGAGTTTCGGCTGGATGAACGGCGCCAACAGCGACGGCAAAAATTACGAGCCGGACGTGACCAGTTATGATTACGACGCACCGCTCGACGAGAACGGACGGCCCACAGCGAAATATTTTGCTTTTCGCGAGGTCATCGCGAAGGCGACCGGGATCGCGCCGCCCGAGGTGCCGCCTCCCCCGCCAACAATAAAGATCCCGGAGTTCCAACTGGATGCGGCGGTCTCCCTCTGGGATGTGCTGCCGACTCCCGTACATTCAGAAGAGGTCCAGAGCATGGAGGATTTGGACCAGGCGTATGGCTACATTCTCTATCGCAAGCATTTGGAGGGAGCTGCAGAAGGCGATCTGGTTCTGGACGCATTGCACGACTATGCGCAGATTTTTCTGGATGGAAAACTTTCTGGCACACTGGATCGGCGTCTGGCGCAGAATCGAGTTCGCCTGAACGTGCCGCCCACTGGCGCGCGGCTGGACATCCTCGTCGAAAACAGCGGTCGGATCAACTTCAATGTTGTTCTTCGACACGAACGCAAGGGCATCACCAAGCATGTTACGCTGGCCGGCAAAGCGCTGCGCGGCTGGGATATTTACTCGCTTCCGATGAGCGAAACGTCAAAGCTTCCGTTCACGCACAGTTCTTGCGAGGGCGTCTGCTATTACCGCGCCACGTTTCGCGTGGATACGCCCGCGGACGCGTTTCTGGATACCAGCGCTTTCACGAAGGGGGCCGTGTGGCTGAATGGACGGCCCCTCGGCCGAATCTGGGACATCGGTCCGCAAAAGACGCTGTACGTCCCGGGCCCGTGGCTGAATGCGGGCGAAAATGAGGTGGTTGTCCTCGATCTGAATGGTCAGCCTGGTCATGCGCTTCTCGGTAGAGACCAGCCAATCCTTGACAGTTCTTCCCTGCGTTGAAACGGTTACCCCCCGAAACATCGTCAGCGCTCCCCAAGCTCTGGAGGAGCGTATTACGCTCGGGGACCCGTCTGAGGCCTGAAATTAGGTTGGTGTCTGCCGAGCCATGCCTCGGTCAAGCTTGCGATGATTCCCCGAAGCCATTCCCGGACGACTATTTCTCTTCGAGGTAGGTGGCGATGACGGCGGCGCAGTCTTCGACGAACTCCTGTTCGGGCGCGGTGAAGGTGTCCGCGAAATAGCTCTCGATATCGAGTTCCGCAGCGAGTTTCTTTTTCGCGTAAATGGGGACAACGATTTCTGACTTCACCAGAGACGAGCCGGCAAGATAGCGCGGGTCGGTCGAGACATCCTGCACGACCACGACCTTACCGCTGGTGGCCGCAGCACCGCAGAGTCCGGTGTCGAGGGGAAAACGCTGGTTGGGAGTGAAGCTCCCGGCGAACGGCCCGACGACAAGATAGCCGGGGTCCGAGGGATCGACGAGATAAAAGCCCGCCCAGTTGTAACGCGTCATCTTTTCGTGAAGGCGCTTAGCGATGCGCGCCATGACGGACTGAACCGAAGGGGCAGTGGTGGCAAAGTTTTGCAGTTCCAGAAGCAGCTCTTTATGCGCTGGCGTCATGTTTTCGGTCTCGGGTCGGGAGTCAGCGAGCTTTGCTGGCGCCGAACATCTGTCTCCGTATGCAGTTCAGTTTACACGAACGGCGCTTCGACCAGCTTGGGGAACTGCTCGCTGAGTCCGATGAAAATTGAATTGGGGATGCTTATGAGCATTGCCATTTTCGGGAGAGTGCCCATTTGCCCTGCAAAACCCTTGAGGCTTCCGGCGGCAGAGGAAAGGATTGCCGATCATCGATCGCAGTGGGAATGGCGACTGGACTGACTTAGGGAATTACTGACTGAACCGGAAGAAAACTGAATAGGGACGGGTAAGGGCAATGGGTCCGGTTGCCGCCCTTTCCGCCGGATGTTACGATGCTGGTTTCCATGACCTCCAATGGCCCCAACCGACCGAGGATTGGCATCCCCTGGCGGATATCGCAGGAAGAGGCCCAGGGCAATCTGCCCAAAATCCGCAATTATATGGACTCTGTGCAGCAGGCAGGCGGTGAGCCGATCCTGCTGTCCCTGGCCCATCCCGGGGCTCTGGAGGAACAATTACTGGGGTTGGATGGCTTTGTACTGCCGGGCAGTCCTGCCGATGTCGATCCCGCCGAATATGGCACGGTGAATCATGGCAAGTCTGAACCAGCCGATCTGCCTCGGGAGCGCACCGACCGCACCATCCTGAGCCACGCTTTTGAGACACATAAACCTGTCCTAGCCATCTGCTATGGCTGCCAACTATTGAATGTCTATCAGGGCGGAACGCTCCTGCAGGACCTGCGAAGCGAGACCGGCACGCCCGTTCCACACCGCCGAAAGGACGTTCAGCCTGAGCCGACCGACGATCCCAGTCACGAAATCCGCATCGTGAAAGACAGCCGTCTGGGAAAATTGGCTGGAGCTACGCAGAGCGTGGTGAACAGCTCGCACCACCAGTCTATCGCCAAGCCGGGGCGGCTGTTGCGGATTACGGCGGAGGCCATTGATGGCATTATCGAATGCGTGGAATGGACGGGAGACGCCAACTGGGTGATCGGCGTGCAATGGCATCCGGAGCGAATGCGCAGCGACGCGCTGGCAGCGCGGCTGTTCTCGGAGTTGATTGCCGCCGCAAGGGCAGCACGCAACGTCCCCGCGATGAAGTCATAGCCCAGGTCCAACCGCACGGCGATTTTACGAATCAAAACATGGGGGAAACATGATCTCACTGGCAGGAAAAGCGGCACTCATCACCGGAGGTTCGCGCGGTATCGGCGCGGCAGCCGTAAAGCTCTTCGCGCAGGCAGGCGCGGACGTGGTGTTCAGCTACAACACCGCAAAGGACGCCGCGAAGCTCGTCGAACAGGAGGCCGCCAAGCACGGCACGCGCGTCGAAGCGTTCAAGGCGGATGTGAGCAAGCACGAGGACAACCGTAAGCTCGTGGAGCACTGCATTAATCGCCTGGGGCGCCTGGATATCCTGGTGCCAAACGCGGGCGTGTGGAACCTGGAAGATCTGCCCATTGAGAAAATGACGGAAAAACAGTGGGACGACATGATGCGCGTAAATTTGAAGAGCGTGTACTCGGTGATTCATTTTGCGGTGCCACAGATGATCAAGCAGAAATCGGGGAAGATCATCCCCATCAGCTCCACGGCGGGCCAGCGCGGCGAATCGTTCCACACCCACTATGGCGCTTCCAAGGGCGCCATCATTAGCCTGACGAAGGGCTTGTCCACCGAACTAGCACGGCACGGGATTCTGGTGAACAGCGTTGCGCCGGGATGGGTGGCAACGGACATGTCGAATCCTGTGCTCGGGACCAAGGTGGGCAAGAAAATGGCGGCGAGTGTGATCCCGCTGGGACGCCCCGCGACAGCGGAAGAAGTTGCCGGACCTATTCTGTTCCTGGCCTCCGATCTGGCGAACTTTATCAACGGAGAAATCCTGAACGTAAATGGAGGCTCGGTTTTGTGCGGCTAGGTCTTCAAAATTCAACGCTGCTCTGGCTGCTTGGCCTGCTCCTGTTTGCTCCGCCTTTGTGCGCGCAGAATGGGGACACCATGGATCCAGCCAAGAGTGAAGCCAGGGCCAAGCAGCTCTTGAGGCAGGCGGTTCAAGCACTGGGCGGCGTCATTTACGAGAATAGCGTTGAGAGCGATTGCGATGGGCGGGTGGCGCAACTCGATCGAAACGGCAGCCTGATGGGTTTGAACAACATTCACAGTTACTGGCACTACCCGGACAAGAACCGCACCGAATATATCGTTAAGAGCACAAAAGGCGGAATCTTCGCGGTGCTGGTCGGTAACATGCCGGTCAAGGGCGGCGCGTTCATCCAGGTGTTCAATGGCGACAGAGGGTGGACAATGGATAAGAGCGGCGTCAATGAAGCCGATGCAACGACCGTGGCCGAGTTTCAGAACTCGGTGAAACGCCAGATCCACAATATCCTGCTGGATCGCGTGAAAGAGGAAGGCACTTATCTGCAGTACTCGGGGCTCGGAGTGGTGGACCTGCACCCGGTGGATTGGGTAGAAATGATCGACCGGGACGAACGAAAGGTTCGCCTGGCGCTCGATCACGACAGCCATCTCCCGTTGCGCACTGTGGTGATTACCCCTAATGAAGAGATGCATGACATGGACGAGGACGTAGTCATCTTTACCAACTACCAGGTAAACGAAGGCGTCCAGACTCCGATGCAAGTTACGCGCGAGCACAACGGCCGGCGCACGCACCAGATTTTTTATAACTCCTGCAAGGTGAGCCCGAACCTTCCCGCGGACTTTTTCACCGAAGCCTCCTTGCAAGACCGCTACAAGAAAACCGGCGGGAAGGCGCCGCAAGAGAAATAAACGGGTCAGACCTTGCCGCCTCGATACTTGAAAATGTAAGTAATACCCAACGGGGAAACTCCTATCTAACTCCCGGGAACCCTGCTAATTTATAGGTCCCGGTTCATCCCGGTGGGTGGCGGACTGCCTCGGAGCCGTCGAACTCACTGTGGCATTTGAGAGAGAAAGGTTTCGACTTGCACGTCCAAGCGAAGCGGGTTGGCGGCTTCAGCCTGACGGAACTCGTCGTCGCGCTCGCGGTGGCCATGATTCTGATGGCTGTAGGTCTGCCCGCGTTCCTGCGGGCTTACCACGCCTATGAGCTGAGCAATTCAGCTACTCAAATGGCGGACATACTCCGATTAGCGCGCTATGAAGCCATTCGGGAAAACACATCTGTGCAGTGTGTCATTCAAGCTTCGGGCTCGAATCCGGGGTACACAAACGCGTGGGTGGATTCGATCAAGAATGGGATTTTGGATCCGACCGAGAAAACGATATTGCTGGGGCCATCGGGTAACCTCGTGGATGCCGGCGGCGTGCCAGGTACTTCCGGCCTTATCGCATCGGCGGTGGGCTCGATTTCGATTAATACGCCTTCGCCGTCGGCGTCTGGTATTTGGTTCGACGCACGTGGTGCCGTGGAACCCCCCACCCAGGTAAACTCATTTTATCTGAGCAGCGCGCTCGCGCCGGAGGCGGGCTACCGGGCGGTCTTTCTTATGCCCACGGGTTCGATTCAAATCTGGATGGCGGACGCATCAGGAAACTGGCAGCAACAGCGTTAAGGGAAGCAGAATTCATATGAACGCCGGCAGCAAACTCGCAACGAGGCATGGCAACCAGGGCGGCTTCACGCTGGTGGAGATGTTGATTGCAACTGTCATTCTGCTGGTGGGCCTGGTCGCCGTGGCGCAGTTCGTGCCAGTTTCCGTCATGATGAATTCTCATAACCGCAATGATGGCACTGCGCTTGTTTTTGCCCAACACGAATTGGAAACCATCCGCGAGCAGTCCCTGTCGGTTCCTCTCACGCCGTTGCCAACTTTTGCTGACCCCATGGGCGTGACCTGCCCCATAGGAAACACCTGCAATCTCGGTGACCCCACGCTCCCCAACAAAATCGTAGGTAGCCCCGTCGTGATCGGTGCGGCCGGGTCGCCGATCATCGATTTCTCAGCGACGCCGGTAACCGGTTACAGCTTGCAGTACACCGACCCAAACGATCCTTATGGCGCTCCATATGATGTGCGCTGGACAATCATTAGCTTTACAAATCCCAAGACAAAGATCATCACGGGCAGACGCATCATTGTTGGCGTCTTCCGTCCTGGAATGCAGACGCGGACCCTCCCCATCTCACTGGACACTATGGTGGAGAAGTGAGCATGCACTCGCGGCACCGAAGAGATAACGGTTTCACCATCTTGGAGATGATCGTTTCCGTAGGTATCTTTCTGATCATCTGCGCTGCGATGTTTGAACTGCTGAACATTTCCCAGAAGAAATACAACAGCGAGACGCAGGTATCCGCTGCGTATGATGACGCGCGGTTAGCCATGGACCAAATCGTGCGTGATGTGAATGTCGCCGGTTATCCTCCATCTGGTATGTTTTCGGTTACTTCCATCGCCTATCCTTCGCAGTACGCCGTTGGACCGGTAGCATGGAGTCCTGGGTACACGAGCAATCCACAGGTTCCTTGTCAGATCGGTACTGCTGGCGGTGGTACCTGCACGACTCCGGGCGATTACGACCTCATCGTAGAAACCCGCCTCAGCACGGACACACATGTCAGTTGGATCTGGTATCACCTCGACAGCGCCACGAATACACTGAATCGAACCGTGGTGCAAAAAACGTCTGGCGACCCTCTTTCTACTGTTCAGGCTTCACCTGAAAAGTTCTCTTTCTTGTCGAACGTAATGAATGACGCCACCGCGCAACTCGCCCTGATCACAGCGAATTACCCGTCCATGTTTCCGGGGGGCCAGCCGCAGCCGATTTTTCAGTATTCCTGTGATACCCCGACGGGGACGGTGCCTTGCCCTTTGGCGGGAACCTACAATTCACCGCTGAATATCCGCGATGTTGATATCACTCTGATTGTGGTGACACCGCAACGAGATATGCAGACGCAAACCTTGAAGTTGGTGGAACTAAACGGAAGAGGCCACCGGGCAAACCCGGTAAATTAGAGAGTGGTGGGCAGAAATTTAGCTATGAGAAGGCGCCGCCAATCCGGAAGAATCTCCTTAGAATCTGGCTCAGCATTGCTGATAGCGATTTTCGCGTTGCTCCTGATCAGTGTGGTTGGCATCGCCCTCTTGCTTTCTACAGGAACGGACAGCGCCCTCGCAGGAAATTACCGCACATCGACCAGTGCCTACTATGCTGGCGTGGCAGGACTGGAAGAAGCTCGCGGCCGTTTGTCGTGGAAGAATTTCAACTTTATCAACAACACCGGTGCATACACAAACGTGCTCTTTGATACCTCTGGGGTTTTGCCAACATGGTGCCTGAACCAAGTCGTGTACATCACTAATCCCGCCCCAGGTGAAACTGTTGATCCGGAGAACCCGGCGAATACCTACTACGATAAAGAATATGTCCAGGAATTCCCCGGCGGCTTAGGCGGCGCCACAGTTCTGCCATACATCCCTTCTGTTTCCCCTGGCGTCGCTCTACCAGGTGGCGGAGTTCTGCCAGGCCCCAGTTACAAGTGGGTGAGGATCAATCCCGTAACCGAGCAAGCCCTAGAGATCGATGTAAATAGCAACGGAATCCAAGAACCCGGTGTACTGTTCTACGATCCGGCGAATGTGAACAACCTTAACCAGGCAACTCCAGGCTTAATCGTGTCCAACTTCCCCCCGTCGACGTGCCCTCTGACTCTACCGCCGACACCCACTTCCGTTGAGGCACTGGAGGTCTCGGTGCTCGCTGTTGCTCCCAACGGAGGTACACGCCTGTTGCAATATATCGTGGCACCCCTGATCATCTCGCCGGACTCTAACGACCAGAGTTTCCCTGCTGCGCTGACGCTCGACGACGGCCTGGCTGGAAATGCCGTGACGTTTGTTCCTCCTGCCGGCTTTCAGATCAACGGCGTCGATTCATGCAAACCACCGACTCCTCCTTCGTACTCGGGATCGCTCCCGGCAATCGGATACTCCAGCCCGACGGACACATCCTACATGCAGGGACAAGCAAATCTCAATCCGGCCGACTATCCAGGTGCTCCGATCACCGGCTCGGCGTCTCCACCAGGATACACAGCCACCACTCCAAGCTTCCAGGATCTAGGTCTTCCTCCGCCCGGCATGCTATTGCGCCGGTCTTGGCTTTCCCCTGCAACACTTGATTCCGTTATGCAGGATATTGAAAAAAACGCCGACGTGATTCTTACTGGCCCCGCCACAGGAACGGAAATCTGGAACGCTGCCCCGGCGATGTCGCAGGCCAATCCTATGACCATTGTCGTCAACGGCGATCTGACTCTCTCTGGAGGATTCGGACCAGCCCAGACTGGTTACGGCCTCCTGCTCGTGACGGGAACACTCACTTATCATCCTACCGCTGCTTGGAACGGTCTTGTCTTAGTTGTCGGGAAGGGCCAATTTTTGTTGACTGGTCATCATGGAACCGGCGGAATCAACGGCGCGGTCTTTGTTGCTCAAACCAGGGACGCTGCAGGGAATCTTCTGCCTTCGCTGCAGGCAGCCTTTGGTCCTTCCTCTGGCAGTGACCCCGGTAGTGGAATCACTTTCAGCAGTTGCTGGGTAAGAACAGCGCAAGGGCCGTTGACCTACAAAGTTCTCTCCTTCCACGAGGTTCCACTTCCCAATTAAAACTCCATTCACCCTCCCTCTCCATGACCGGAATCGGCGGTCGCGGTATACTTAACAGATGCGAAATTCAGCCGGAGACCCGCAGATGCACGGCACAACCGTTCTCTGCGTGCGCAAAGAAAACAAAGTGGTGTTGATCGCCGATGGGCAGGTCACCCTAGGCGATCACGTTCTGAAACACACGGCCCGAAAGACGCGCCGCCTCTACAACGACAAGGTCGTCGCCGGTTTCGCCGGATCGACAGCGGACGCCCTCTCGCTCTTTGAGCGCTTTGAGGGCAAGTTGCAGGAGCACTCCGGAAATCTGCAAAAGGCCTCCGTGGAATTAGCCAAGGAATGGCGGAAGGACCGCGCGCTGCGCCACCTCGAAGCGCTCCTGATCGTGGCCGATGCCAAGGCCACGTTCGTCCTGTCCGGCAATGGCGATGTGATTGAACCCGACGACGGCCTGTGCGCGATCGGTTCCGGCGGCATGTACGCGCTTTCTGCCGCTCGCGCGATGCTGAAGCATTCGAAGCTGGGCACAAAGGAACTGGCGTTGGAGGCCATGCGCATCGCCAGTGAAATCTGTATCTATACGAACGAGAATTTTACCGTCGAAGAAATCTAACAGGCGCGCCACGCACCCGTACCAGGGCGCATGCAAGGAATCGAAACGAAATGAGTAGCAAGTCAGAAAAAGAGATCACGCTTCTCCCACCGGCAAACGGGAACGGTCGCCCGGAAGAGGAGGCACTCCTCCCCGCGCTGGACGACATGACCCCGCGCGAAATTGTGAAGGAGCTGGACAAGTATATCGTGGGGCAAGCCGCGGCCAAGCGTGCGGTGGCTGTGGCACTGCGCAACCGCGTCCGCCGCCAGAAGCTTCCGCCAGAGATCGCGGAAGATGTCCTGCCGAAAAACATCCTTATGATTGGCCCCACGGGCGTGGGTAAAACTGAAATCGCCCGCCGCCTAGCGCGCCTGGCGGGCTGCCCCTTTGTGAAAGTGGAAGCTTCCAAGTACACCGAAGTGGGCTATGTGGGACGCGATGTCGAGTCCATGGTGCGCGACCTGGTCGAGACTTCCATCGACATGGTGCGCGAGGAAAAGCTCGATGAAGTGGCAGACCGCGCGGAGGAATCCGCCGAGGAACGCATCCTCGACCTGCTGCTTCCTCCGCCTCCTCCGCCTGCCGAAGGGACGCCGGAAAGCGAACTGACCGCCCAACGCGAGCAGACCAAGCGCACGCGCGAGAAATTACGCGCTCAATTGCGCGAGGGCAAGCTGGACCAGCGCATGGTCGACCTCGAGGTGCGCGAGCGCGCCATGCCTTCGTTCGAAATCATTTCCAATCAAGGCATCGAGGAGATGGACGTCAATATCAAGGACATGCTCAGCGGTTTCTTCGGGCAGCAGAAGAAGAAGCGCAAGATGACCGTAGCCGACGCCTTCGAGTACCTGATTCAGGAAGAAGAGAACAAGCTCCTGGACATGGAACAAGTCACGCGCATTGCCGTTGAACGCGCCGAGCAGATGGGCATCATCTTCGTCGATGAAATCGACAAGGTGGCGGGGCGCGAGTCCGGCCACGGCCCGGATGTTTCCCGCGAAGGTGTGCAGCGCGACATCTTGCCGATCATCGAAGGCACCACCGTC
>Ga0181532_10003064_pt1 | contig 15231 bp, 10 predicted proteins | sample PEATcosm2014_Bin_33_FD_119768 | JGI IMG/M metagenome (GOLD analysis project Ga0181532, IMG submission 119768) | Peatland microbial communities from MTU Mesocosm Facility, Houghton, MI, USA - PEATcosm2014_Bin11_30_metaG | ecosystem: Environmental > Terrestrial > Soil > Wetlands > Peat | place...
ACCTTGTGGCGGGCCAGGATTTCGAGCAGGCCCTGTGTGTGGGGATCGTTGGGGCCGTCGTCGTAGGTCAGAGCGAGTTGTTTGGTTCCGGGCGCGAGGCCGGTAAAGGTGCGGCCGTACCACTGTCCGGTAGGGGCCATGGACTGGTAGCCCGCGGCGACAGCGGCTGCGGCGGAGGCTCCGGCCAGGACGGTTCCGAGCATGGGAGGGATTGTAATTGTTGATTGTTGATTTTTGATTGCTGATTAACCTTGGAGCCTTTTCAATCAGCAAGCAACAATCAGAAATCAGCAATGCGTCGGTGTTAACTCATCCCGCAATTGCCACTCGGCTCTATCCGAGATATCCTGCTGGTTCCGAGACATCGCACCAGGCTTCGCACGACCTCATGGCCAATCTTTTTGAGTTGCCCCGGTACATTGCAGTGGAAGGGCCCATTCGAGTGGGCAAGAGCACGCTGGCGCGCATTCTGGCGGAGCGGTTGAATGCGCAGAGGGTGGTGGAGCCAGAGGCCAATCCCTTTCTCGATTCGTTTTATGAAGGCGACCGCGGGGCGGCGTTTCAGGCGCAGTTTACGTTTCTGGTGCGGCGGTTTGAGCAGCTGCAGGCGCTCGATCTGGGGCCGCGGTCGCAGAGGATTGTGGTTTCGGACTTCATCTTCGAAAAGGACAAGCTGTTTGCCTGTCTGAATCTGACCGATCACGAACTCGACACCTATAACCGTTATTACAATCATTTTCGCGAACTGCTGCCCACCCCCGACCTGGTGATTTATTTGCAGGCCACGCCAGAGGTGCTGAAGAAACGGCTGAAGAAGAAGAATGCTCCGAGCGAGCGGGCGGTGAGCGACGAGTATCTGGAAGAAGTGGTGAAGGCGTACGAGCACTTCTTTTTTCACTACACATCGTCGGATTTGCTGATCGTGAATACGTCGGAGATTGATTTCGTGGATCGGAATGAAGATTTGCAGGAACTACTGCGCAAGGTGACGGAGCCGATCAAGGGGACGCAGTACTTCTTGCCGCTGGGCGGGCAGGATGCGGCGGGGGCGTAAAGGCAGTGGTCAGTGGGCAGTGATTAGTGGCCAGATGCCTACTTGTGCGGGGGAATCCAGTAGACCTCTTCCTTGACGGTTCCCTTGTCGGTGAAGCCGCGGCGCTTCAGAATCGCTTTGCTGTGCTCGATCATGTCGGGATGGCCGCACAGGTAAACCATGGTGTTGCTGGGTTCCAGTTCCCAGTGGTCGGCATACTTGCGCAGAATGTCATCGGCCCGGCCGATTTCTCCTGGCCAGTCGGCGTGATCCCAGGGACGGCTGACCGTGGGCACGTATTTGAACCAAGGTAGTTCTTTGTCAAAGTGGTTCAGTTCATCGAGGTATCCGAATTCCCAGGGACGGCTGGCGCCATTCAGCAAATACAGCTGGTGGGTGCCGTCGAATCGTCCTTCCTTCCAGTCTTTATAGAGCGTGCGCACGTAGCTCACGAACGGGGCCACGCCGGTTACGGTCGAGATCAGCAGATGATTCGTGCGTTCGGTCTGCAGGTCGAGCGAAAATTTTCCCTTGGGGATTTTGCGCATCAGCAACTGGTCGCCGGGCTGCAATTTGTAGAGCAATGGCGTGAGCGCGCCTTCCGGGACCAGTTCGAAGAAAAACTCCAGCTCTTCTTCCGCCGGCGACGACACGATGGAATACGGACGCTCGACGCGCTTCCTGTTGGCCTCGACTCCCAGCGTGGCATACTGCCCTGGGACAAAATGAAACTCGCCTCCGCTGCGCATGCGGAACATCCACAAGTCGGGAGCGAATTCGACGCGCCTTGTAACCTCCGCGTGGTAGAACTTCTCGTCGGAAATCGTCATGTGATCTGGCATTGACCGTTCCAACCCGGTTTCCGAAAACTCCGGGGCGCTCACGCTCCGACCGAACGGTCGTACGGCTCAATGAGGTGGCGATATCCTAGCCGGAATCGGCTAATTTGTGAAGGCCCGTTCCCGCAAGCGAGTGGAAACGGGGCGGCAAGGGTTCTCCCCGAAGCAATAAGGTGCGGCTCGTTGCCGCATCTTCCCTTCCCACAACACTTTCATTTCCCCCTCTTCATTTCCCGACGACGAGAACCACAAAGCTGTCCGGAACCAGCGCGGGACGTGGATGCTGATTGTCCGCCGTGGGCTCGGGCCTGGGACCGAACTGCGCCGTCACCACGAACACGTTGTGCGTCTTTGCATCCAGCGCCAGGGTGCGCGCGCCGCGCTGGGTGGGAACGTTCTCGGCGCTAAACTTTCCCGGCGAATCCTCTTTCACCACCGTGAGCACGCCCTCGCCACAGGAGGCGAAGGCCAGCCCGGTTTCGGCGTCAAATGTGGTTGCATCCACACCGTCGCCAATCGCAGGAGTAGCCAGTACCTTGCCGCTGGAGGCATCCACCACGGCCATCATCTTGTTGCCACAGCCGACGAACAGGCGGCGGTTCTTGCGATCGATTGAGAGCCCGCTGGGCTCCTCGCACGGCGCCAACGGCCACTTCGCCTTCACTTCCATTTTTTGCGGATCAATCGCTACCAGTTCGCTTTTGTCTTCGATGTTGACGAAGATCTCGCCCTTCGCGTCGCTGGCCGCGAATTCCGGCTTGCCGTCCAGTTTGATCGTGCCCACAACTTTTTCTGTAACCGCATCGATCACAGTCGAATCCTGGCTGCGCCCGTTGAAGGTGAACACGCGAGAACTCGCTGGATCGTACAAAATTGCGTCGGGATTATCGCCAACTTTCACTTTGTGGCTGACGGCCAGGGTTTTGTTGTCGAAAATGGTGACCGTGCCTTCGCGTCCGTTGCTGGTGAAACCCTTCGCGATTTGTGGCGCCAGCGCGATGCCATGCACGCCCGGTGTGTCGGGAATGTCGCCCACACTCTTGCCGGAATCGGCATCGATGACCATGACGTGGGTGCCGCGAGAAATGAACACGCGCCGCGCGTCCGGGTCGGCGGTCAGGTAATCCCAGCCGCCATCTCCGCCCACTTTGTAAGTCTTCACCACGTGGTATCCCGAGGCAGCCGCCACAGCCATCGCTGTCAGGAACACACTACTGATGAATACCAGCCACTTCGATTTCATGAGCATGACTTCCTCCTCGGAACTCTGTGGGAATCGCCGTTCGCGTCGTGTCGCTACAGCGCCTCCGGCGGGATTCGACCCGAAAGTAACTTTACCTTATTTCTGGGGTGAACCTAGACTGGTTACCATATGGATGAATTCCAGCCAGGCGTTTCTGGGCAAGGGCAGCAGCCGGAAGCCGCGGTGAGCGCGGATCCGCGGCTGCAGCCGACGCCGGATTACAGCAACCTGATTCAGGGCAAGGATATTCCCAACATTGATGCGGGCGGACCAATTTCGATTCCGGGGCCCGCATCCGAAAACATCCGGCGCTTCGGTCCGATCGTCGCCGTCGCCGCGGGAGTGCTGCTGGCGCTGTTTGCTGCAAACATCAGGAGCGCACATGCTGACTGGTCGAAGTTTGGCAGTTATCTCTCCGCGCGTCACGATGCACCCGCTTCCGCCAAAGACTCCCTGCAACTCGACCGTATGAAACCGCAAAAGCAGGCCGAAACCTTGCTGGAGCTGGCAGTCGGCCGCAACGACGGCGCCGCGGAGCAGATTTCGTCCCGAGTCGATCGCTGGCAGGGGAACGTACAGTGGAATCCGCAGATCGCGAAGCTGACGACCGCCGCGCTGAACTCGAGTGACCTGCGGGTGCGCGGGTCTGGCATTGAAGTCGAGCTCGCGGCCTACGGACTGGCCAAGAATTCCGCCAGCCTCGATTACTTACTCAGCACGGCCGAGTCTCCCGATCACGCGCAAAAAATCTGGGCGCTGTGGGCGCTCGGTCTAATCGCGAACCGTGGCGTCGAAACCGACCGCGTGGTGCAGGCTTTGACCGCTCACCTCAACGATGCCGACGCAGATTCGCGGCGCTGGGCCGTGGAAGGCCTCGCGCTGGCCGGCTCTAATCAGTCCATCGACCTGCTGCTGAAAGCCATGCACGATGATCCTTCCCCCAGCGTCCGTGAGCGGGCCGCTTGCGGTCTTGCCGAATCCGGCATGTTCACGCCCGAGCAGCGCTTCACTGCCGTCCCGCAGTTGTTGAACTACACCGATGATCCCTCGCTTGATGCGCAGACACATGCCTGGGCGTTCCAGGCGTTGAGCGACATCACCCGTCAGCGACTGGGCAACAACTCCGCCGCCTGGCGCAGTTGGTACGAGTCCGCCAAGAACAACTGAGGGTTGGCAAGTTCAGAAGAGTCGATCACTTTGGTTCACGTCTTTGGTTCCAATCAAAGAAGTTTTCGTAAACACCTTCTTTCTGTGAAAGAATCCGGCACGCAGGGAAGTCCCCGTCGAGACTCCATGGAAAAACTGAATGTAGTTGTTGCTCTCACCACGCGAGAGAACGATTACCAGGCAGAACAGGCAGCCGCGGTCGCCGACGTGGCGGCGCGACTCGGTGTCAAGATTCAAATCATCTACGCCGACAACGATGCCGTGAATCAGACGCAGCAGCTGATCAAGATCATTCAAGACCCGGCGCAGCGGCCCACCGCGATTCTGGTCGAACCGGTCGGCACCGGGATGCCTCAGGTGGCGAAAGCGGCAGTCTCCGCCGGCATCGGCTGGGGAATCATTAATAGCGATCCCGAATACATCGACGAGCTTCGCCGAGGCGGCGGCGTTCCCGTCTTCTCCGTCAGTACGGACCAGTCCGAAGTTGGCCGCATCCAGGGCAAGCAGATTGGCGCCCTCATCCCGGAGGGGAACGTTCTTTACATCGAAGGTCCGTTCAACAGCACGGCCACGCAACAGCGGACCAAGGGGATGCTGTCCACCAAGCCGGCAGCCGTCCAGTTGAAAATGCTCAAGGGCGACTGGACCGAGCGCAGCGCTCACAATGCGACGAAGTCCTGGCTGTCACTCGGGTCGTCGCGCGAGCTTCAGATTCGAGGGGTCATCTGCCAGAACGATGCCATGGCCATGGGCGCGCGCAAGGCGGTAGTTGACCTCACAGAGAAGGATCGCGAACAGTGGTTGAGTCTGCCCTTTACCGGTTGCGACGGCGTCACCAAGACCGGGCAAGACTGGGTGCGCCGCGGCCTGCTCAAGGCCACAATCATTACCGCACCCGCGGCCGGAACCGCGCTTGAGATTCTGGCGAAAGCTGTTGCATCCGGTTCCATGCCTGCAGAGCGCACCTTGATTCCGCCTCGATCGTTCCCGACGATTGCGGAATTGAGCGGAAAAAAATGAGTTGCCAGTCACCGGTGCGGTGAAAACGTCGGCGGCAGCGTCGTCAGATCACTCCCACTGACCATTAGCCACTAACCACTGGACACGGTTCCCTCACTCCGCCATCTTCGCAACGTGCACGTCGAACCCGGTCTTCGGCAGCAGCGATGTCAGCGAGAACGCCTTGAATCCGTCGCCCGTCGCTTCCGTGTGCCGGTAAATTCCGGGCTCGGTCTCAACCGTCTCGCGGCGTCCCTCCATGTCCCCGAGAAAAGCCTGCGCCTGACTCACGCCGACCTCAACATCTTTCGCGCGCGTGACCACCGCTTCGGACGCGTACGAGCGCACCAGCTTCGGCCAATACTTCTCGAGCAAATCCGTGCTGGCAAACACGTCGGCCCAAATGATGCGACCGTTCACCGCGACCACCACGCCGACCGCATTGCGATCGCGCAGCTGCCGGATTAGGCTCTGGTAGTTCTGCTCGATGGGTTTGGCTACGGCATCCACCTGGCGCTTGACTTCTGCGTTTTCGTTCACCTTGGCGTACGAAGATGTCTGCGCAATCTCCGTCGCTACCTCGGGTGCCGCGGCCGATACCTCGACCGTCTCCATCGCCGACTGCTGCTTGCGCACCTCGGCCCAAACCTGGCTCTGGTCCTTGTCGGCCATGGCCTTGGCGCGCACCGAGGGCTGCGCCATCATCGCCATGGGAGGATGAGCACGGGCTATCGGACCGCCGACAGTGCCGCCATACATTGCCTCCGACGCTCCGAAGTTCTGGCTGGTCTCGACCCACCGCCCCGGCTCCACGCAGAACACGCTCAAGTCCACCGGATCGCTTTCCGCCGGAACGATACGGTCTTTGCCGATCACGCGGTCCTGCTTGCCTCCGCTGACAATCTCACCGGCCAGCAACAGCAGCGGCCGCTTGGAATTATTGACCAGCACCAAGCGGTTCACCTGCGCTCCGCCGCCGTCGTTCCGAATGGCCGGCGCCGGATGCCGCCGAATGAGCCCCTGCACGTTGCCCGCTTCAGTCACCACTACGTCTCCCGAGCGCAGCCCTTCGTCCAGCGTCATGAACTCACCCGTCGGATAACTCTTCGCGGCGACCACGGGAAACACAGTCAGATTTCCGTGGCGGATCGGCTCGAGCACTTTGTATCCCGGCGCCGGATTTATTTCGCCTGCTTGCGCATTGTGCTGGTCCACCAGCACCACTCCGGCCGCCATCATCAGAACGGCCAACACCAGAAAGACTTTCGGACTCGCGTTCGAATTCATAAGACGCTCCTCCCCCGCCGGCGGCGCAGCCATTCCAGAATGCGGGTGCCCCATTTCTCGCGTCCTTTGCGAGAAGTGGAGATTTTGCCCGGCCGCACCGCGCTTATCTCGACTCTGTGGAAAGAACGAAAATGCCCGCCAGCCTTGCGGGCAAAATTTGCACCGCGCCTCGCGGCCGGAGCAGCGCCCAATCCGCCCGCCGCTATTCCCCTGTAAAATCGAATGAGGGATTCTGGAGCCAGTTCCGCATTGTCTTTTCTCGACCAACTCAACCCGCAGCAGCGCGAAGCCGTCGAAACCACCGAGGGCCCGGTGCTGATCCTTGCTGGCGCCGGGAGCGGAAAAACGCGCGTCATCACCTACCGCATCGCCTACCTGATCGAGCACAAGGGCGTGATGCCCGAATCCATCTTGGCGATGACGTTCACCAACAAAGCTGCCGCAGAAATGGGCGAGCGCGTCGAGAAGCTGGTCGGCGGACTGAGCATTGCCAAGCCCGTGATCTCTACGTTCCATTCGTTCTGCGTGCGGGTGTTGCGGCGCGACATTGAAGCGCTGCGCATTCCGTCGACTGTGCCCGGACAGCCGCCGATTGGCCACACGAAGAACTTCGTCATCTACGACGAGAGCGACCAGCAGGCCGTGGTGAAAGGTGTCATGAAGCGGCTGGGCGTCGACGACAAGCAACTGACGCCACGCACGGTTCTCGGGCGCATTTCGTGGGCGAAAAATCATATGCTCGATCCGCAGGAACTTTACCTGCAATCGGCCGACCCTAAGACCGAGAAGATTGCACACTTGTACGAGGAGTACCGAAAGGAGCTGCGCAAGGCCAACGCGCTCGACTTCGACGACCTGCTGCTGGAAGCGGTGCGCCTGCTGAAATCCGCGGCGCACGTGCGCGACTACTACAACCGCCGCTTCCAGTATTTGCTGATCGACGAGTACCAGGACACGAACCGTCCGCAGTACGAACTCATGCGCATGCTGGCCGGAGAGCGCCACAATGCTTGCGCCGTGGGCGATGAAGACCAGTCGATTTATTCGTGGCGCGGGGCCGACATCCGCAACATTCTCGAATTCGAGCAGGATTTTCCCGAGGCCAAAATTATTCGCCTCGAACAGAACTACCGTTCCACGCAAAACATTCTGCAGGCCGCGTCAACCGTGGTCGCGAACAACCTCCGCCGCAAAGGCAAGAACCTGTGGACCGCGCGCCAGGGCGGCACCAAGATCGGCTACTACGAAGCGCCGGACGGCGAGAATGAGGCTCTGTTCGCCGCCGACCACATTGCGAAATACTTGCGCGCCGCGGCCGAGCATCATGGGAACGAGCCTGGAATCGACCGCGGCGAGACTCCGCGCGCCGCCGTGCTCTACCGCACCAACTCGCAGTCGCGATTGTTCGAAGAGGCCATGCGACGCTACGGCTTGAAATATCACATCGTCGGTGGGTTTTCGTTTTACGAGCGCGCCGAGATCAAAGACATGATCTCGTACCTGAAAGTCATCCATAATCCAGACGACTCGATCTCGCTGCTGCGCGTCATCAACACGCCGACTCGCGGAATCGGCAAGGGCACCATCGACACGCTGGAAAACCTGGCGCTTGAAACCGGACTGTCGTTATGGGGCGCGGTCGGAGAGGCAATTCGCCGCCAGTTGCTCCCGCCGCGCGCGTTGGCATCGCTGAAAAGTTTTCAGCAGTTGATCGAAGATGCCCGCGCGATGTTGGCTGGAATTTTTACTGAGCAGCTCGACCAGAGTGCTGACGCAATGAAGAGTGTGGACGCGGGCGAAGCTCTGGCAGAGCCTGATGAGGAATCGCAGCCCGAAGATGCCACCGCCTTCGATCCGAATGAGTTTGGCAACTTTTCGTTTGACTTCGGTGCTACGGATTCGGAACTCGCGGCCTCTGAGGAGGCTCCCGCGGTCGCGGCGAAACGCGCCCACGACAGCCGGCGGGACGCCGGCGCTACTGACGCGGACGGGCGCGCCGGTGCGCCGCCCGAGCCGCAAGTTGGATCGACGGCGGATTCCTTCCCATCGCCGACCGTTTCCACCGCCGACATTTTGAAATTCCTCATCGACCGCACCGGCTACATCAAGCTGCTCGAAGAGGAAGACACGCCCGAGGCCTTCTCGCGCATCGAGAACTTGCGCGAACTGGTGAACGCTGCCATGGACTCGCGCGACCGCGCCGAAACCCTCGACCAGTTCCTCGACCACGCAGCCCTGGTTGCCGACGCGGACGATTACGATGCCCGCGCCCAGATTACGCTGATGAGCCTGCATGCCGCCAAGGGCCTGGAGTTTCCGCTGGTGTTTCTCAGCGGCCTCGAAGAGGGACTGTTCCCGCACTCACGCACCATGCTCGTCCCCGAAGACATCGAGGAAGAGCGGCGCCTGTGCTACGTCGGCATGACTCGCGCCATGGACCAGTTGATCTTGACTCGGGCCGTCTATCGCCGCCGTTACGGCACCGACTTGCCTGAAGCCAGCGTGCCGTCAAGATTCCTCGAGGAAGTCCCCGCCCCACTGCTCGAAGAACTGGGAACGCGGCGAACGGCCAGTGTGGGCAGAAACTATGTGGGCGCGGGCGACTCGCCCGCGCGGTCGCGCAGCGACGAGCACACCTCGACCCATTATTCCTACGAGGATGAAGATCAAAGCGCGACCTGGCACAGTCACGGAGCGCCCGCTGCGCAGAATCGGCAAAAGCCTACGGCTCCGGCGCGTCCTTACAACTCGATCGAGAACATCGCCGAGTTTTTTGCCAGCCGTGGGAAGAAGTTTTCCGTGCCCAAACCGGCGGTCGAAGAGCCCACGGGGCAGTGCGGATTCCGCCCCGGACAGAGGGTTCGCCATCCCAAATATGGCGAAGGCACGGTCTACCAGCGCGAAGGAGAAGGCGAAGAAGCCAAGATTACGGTACAATTTCCTCGCTTCGGCTTGAAGAAGCTGGTGGAGAAGTACGCCCAGTTGGAACGGGCTTGAAATCATTGAGCAATTGGGAAATTTAGTAATTGGGTAATTGCGAAACCTTCCCGAGCGCTGGGTTTCAAATTACTCAATTACCAAATTACACAATTACTCAATCCGAAAAGGAATCATGGCAAATACATCCAAGTTGACCAAAGAAGAACGCAAGAAAGCCAAACGCACCGCGCGCAAGAAACGCAAGGCCGAAAAGCCGCTCAAGCCCCGCGATTATCCTCGCGGATCGAAGAAACCCAAGGTCAAGAAACTGGCTCGCGGCCAGGCGAAGCGGTAAGCGTAGAAGGCAGCAATTGGCATTAAGCACTTAGCATTTGGCCGGGGCAGTTTTGGAAGTAACCAAAAACTCAAACTGGCCAAGTGCTAAGTGCTAATCGCTAAGAGCGTTTTTCAGGAGACCGCTTGTCACAACCTACGGAACCCGCTGCCGTCATCCGTACCTCCGACAAACAGATTTTCTGCTGCAAGTCGATCGACAAGCTGATCACCGAAGCGGACCACCCGGAGCACCGGCTGAGCAAATCATTGGGGCCCTGGTCGCTGACCGCGCTCGGCATCGGCGCCATCATCGGCTCGGGAATTTTCATTCTGACCGGGACGGCGGCCGCGGGTGAATATTTCCAGGCGTCCTCCATCTGGCATGCACAGGCGCTGGATGTGATTTTGAGTCTGCTGCGCACCGGCAGCACGGCGGGGGCGCTGATGCACGGTCGCCCGCCGGCCGGGCCGTCGATTGCGATTTCGTTCTTGCTGGTCGCGATCGCCTGCAGCTTTGCCGGATTATGCTACGCCGAACTGGCCTCGATGATTCCCATTGCCGGCAGCGCCTACACGTACTCCTACGCGACGCTCGGCGAAATTTTTGCTTGGATCATCGGCTGGGATTTGATCCTCGAATACGCTGTCTCGAACGTCGCGGTCGCGGTTGGTTTTGCCGGTTATACTAAGGCGCAACTGGCGGTCTTCGGCCTGAACTTGCCGGAAAAATGGGCCGGCCCAGTCTGGGCCGGAGGGCAATGGACCGGCGCCTATTTCAATCTTCCCGGCTTCCTTATCGTTTTTCTGCTTACACTGCTGCTGGTGCGCGGAGTGAAGGAATCGGCGGAGACCAACAACATCATGGTGATGGTGAAAATCGGGGCCATCCTGACCTTCCTGGTCGTGGGTGGAATGCTGGTGAAGCCTGCCAACTGGGTGCCCTTCGCTCCTTCCGGCTTCGCCGGAATCGTTACTGGAGGGGCCATCGTTTTCTTTACCTACATCGGATTCGATTCGGTCTCAACTGCCGCGGAGGAGGCCCGCAATCCGCAAAAAGATTTGCCCTTCGGCATCATCATGTCGCTGGTGGTCTGTACGGTGCTTTATGTCGGCGTCGCCGTTGTGCTGCTGGGCATGATGAAGTACACGACTTTCGTGTCCGGTGAAGCCGCCGAGGCGCCCGTGGCCTACGCGATGAAGTATCTGGGCGTGCACCCCTTCTTCCGCTCGGTCATCGTGATCGGGGCGCTGACGGGCATGATTTCCTCGTTGCTCGTGTTTCAGTACGGGCAGGCACGCATCTGGTACGCCATGTCGCGCGACGGCTTACTGCCCAAGCTGTTCTCCGCGGTGCATCCCAAATACAAGACGCCGCACTGGTCTACGTGGATTGCCTGCTTTGCCGTGGGCATCCCCGCCGGGCTGGTGGATATTGCGGATGCCGCTGATCTTGCCAACATTGGGACGTTGTTTGCATTCGTTCTGGTTTCGCTGGGAGTCATTTTTCTTCGCCGCAGGCAACCCGATCGGAAGCGCGCATTCCGCGTGCCCTTTGTTCCATGGTTCCCGTTGATCTCGGTGATTCTGTGCGGCGGACTGATGTTCGGCCTCACCCTGGTCACATGGCGGCGCTTTGTGGTCTGGCTGGCCCTCGGCCTGGTCATCTATTTCTTCTACAGCCGGCATCGCAGCGAGTTCGCCAAATAAGCTGTCAGCCATCAGCTGTCAGCTCTCAGCCGTCAGTTAAGAATGCCCTGCCTGAACGGGCATGTGCGCCCAATCATTGACGGACTGCTCGAAATGCAGCAACATTCCCACACCATGACGCGCCCGCTCTCAGCTCTCGTATTTCTTTCGTCAATTCTTGCCTTCGTTCCTGCCGATTTTGCAGCGGAGAAACCCTGGACGGAGATCCGCAGCCCTCACTTTCGGGTGCTCACCAACGGTAGCGCAGCCGACGGGCGCAAGGTTCTCTACGAGTTTGAGCAGTTGCGCTACGTTTTTTCTAATTGCTTTGGGAATGCCCGCCTGGAGTCGGGCGCGCCGCTGCTGATCTTCGCCACCCGCGATGAGGAAACCGCCAAGAAACTGGAGCCGTTTGTTTGGAAGAGAATGGGGAACGACCTGGGGGGCGAGTTCCACCATGGGTGGGAGAAACAGCACGCTCTCATCCGCCTCGATACTTTTGGCGGCGAGGGAGCGAAGGAGGTCGTGTACTACGAATACGCGCACACCATTGCGCACTTGAACTTGCGTTGGATTCCGCTCTGGTTAGACGAGGGAACGGCGGAGTTTTACGCTTACACCCGCTTTGAGGGACACAAGATCTACCTCGGTGCCCCGACGTCGCGCTTCTTGGAGTTGCATAGCAGAACACCAGATCCGATCGAGAAGATGATCGCCATGAACGAACTTTCTTCATCCTACAACAGCTCGTTCTTCTACGCGGAATCCTGGGCTCTGGTTCACTTCCTCATCTACGGGCCGGACATGGATGGAGGGAAGAAGCTCGACCAGTTTCTTGACCTGCTTGGGAAGGGAATGGAGCAGAAGAAGGCGTTCCAGCAGGCCTTTGGCGACTTTCGGAGACTGGACAAGGCACTGGCTTCGTACATGTTGCAGCCGACATTTACCACAACCATGCTGAGGAGCGACCCGCAAATCGATGAGAAGGCGTTTGTGACTCGAACCATGAATCTCGCCGAAACGGAGGCCGAACTTGGCGGCTACCACCTTTGGATCCACGACTTTTCTGTCGCACGGGTTCTAGTTGGCCAGGCTCTCAAAGACGATCCCAAACTTGGTCTTGCCCACGAGAATATGGGGTTCCTCGATTTCTCGGACGGAAAAGACGCGGAGGCCGCGAGAGAATTTTCGGAAGCCTATGCGTCTGATGGCACCCTTTTTCTCTCCCTGTTCTACAAGACGATGCTGTCGCCTGCGGCGACTTCCAACGCCGCTGATGATATGAACGCGTTTGGGGCGGCTCTTCAGCGGGTGTTGCAGTTGAATCCCGATTTTGCGCCAGCATACGTTCAATTGGCGCGGCTTGCCTTGCGGGAAAAAGACCTCCCTTCTGCCCTTACGGCGGCCCGCAAGGCAGAAGAACTGGAGCCTTCACGCGCCGGGTATCACCTCTTGACGGGCCAGATCCTGCGTCGCATGGGCAAGGGTGCGGATGCTGCCGAAGCTGCGAAGTTCGTGGCTGACCGCTGGGTCGGCCCGGATCACAACGAAGCCGTTGAGCTTTGGAATAGCGTGCCGGCAGGAGAGCGTCCCGCCGGAGAATCGATTCTGGAGACGACGCCGAAAGACACGCAAACCGTCGAGGGCACTTTGAAATCTGTTAATTGTGCCGATGAGGGGTTGGCGTTTGTCCTTAACCATGACGGGCAGTCGCTCACTTTTCACTGGAAGGGCCAGTATTTCGCCGGTTTCTCCGACACGATCTGGTATGGCGAGGACCACTTTACCTTTTGCCACCATCTCGAAGGCTTGCGGGCCCTGGTCCGCTACCGCAATCCCGCCAATGCAACCTACGCCGGAGACGTGGCTGAGGTCGAGATTCGCGACGACCTTCCGGAGCCGCTCGCGCCAGCAACCACAGCCCGCTGAGCTCTACTTCTCCCACGCGCTTGCCAAGAACAAATACCGATCCCGCAAATCGTCCTTATTCGCCGCGGAGTTCGCGTCTAGAAACATCATCCGCCATCCGTCGGCTGCGGAATACGCGGGCCACTTCGGCAGGCCTGGCCCGTTGGGATCGCCACTGCGCGCGAAGTTCGCCCAGTATTTCTGCATCTGCTCGCTGAGCGCGCGGTGCTCGGGCAGCCAGGCGATCCCAGCTTTGGAATCGAGTTGCCCAAACACATATTCGATCTCTGCCGAGTGATATGCGCCCAACTGCGGGCCTTTTGGATCGGCGGGCGGCCCCAGGTCGAAGCGGTAACGATAGACCGGCTGCTTGCCGGTCTTAGCCTGCGCTTCCAGCCACGCCCACGTCGAGAATGCAATGAACCGATCTCCCGCGAAATCTTCCGCCGAGCGCAGCGTTTGTTCCGGCGTATCGGAAGGATAGAGCTTTTGAAACTCCGGGGCTTTGTCGCCAAACTCTTTTTGCGCCGTCGCTTTCATACTGTCAGCCGTCGGCTTCCGCGGAGAGAATGCGATCTCGAAGCTGCCTTCATCGTGGTTCCATCCCGCCAGCAGCGGTACGTCGTTCTGTTTTCCCACCGCAAAAATGGACGGCACCGGTTCGGGCAGAAAATATCCGTCCACGTCGGGATCGCCGAAATCGAAATCCCGGGACTGCGGCGGCGAAAACGCGTCAACCAGCTTTTGCGCCGGGAGGGCTCGCAATTCGGCCAGCGTAGTTACTCCCAGCTTCTCGCTGACTCTCTTCACGTCCTTCTCTTCCCGCACCGAGCGCGACTCAAACGACAGACCTCCGCTGAAAAACGCTGCACCACTCTCGCCAATCGCCTTCTGGAACAGCCCCTTGGCGAGGGGCGATGCCATCTGCGCGCTCACCGAAAATGATCCCGCGCTCTCGCCGAAAATGGTCACGTTGCCGGGATCGCCGCCGAACGCCGCGATATTTTCATGCACCCAGCGCAGCGCCGCCGTCTGGTCGAGCAGGCCGTAATTTCCCGATGCATTGTGTCCTGACTCTTTCGTCAGTTCCGGATGCACAAGAAATCCGAAAATGCCCAGCCGGTAGTTCATGCTGACCACGATCACGCCCTGCTGCGCCAGGTGCGTGCCATCCTGCCGAGCCTCGGAAGTTGTGCCCGCGGCGAAGCCTCCGCCATAAATCCACACCATCACCGGCAGCTTCGCGCCCGAAGGTTTCGCCGGGATCCACACATTCAACGTCAGGCAGTCTTCACTGCCGCCGGCATCGCGAAAGTTCATGTCGCCATAGATTCTTCCCTGCATGCAGTGCGAGCCGAACTCCGTGGCTTTGCGCACGCCCACCCACGGTGCCGCGGCCACAGGTGGTTTCCACCGCAAATCGCCGACTGGAGGCGCGGCATAAGGGATCCCGAGAAACGCGTGGACGGCTCCATCATCTTTACCCTCAACCATGCCCGAAGCAGTTTTCACTTGTGGCGCCGACGATGCCGCAAACAACGCCAACGGGGCGGTCAGCACTACCCACACACCCAGCGACCTGCAAATGCTCGTCGTGTTCATGCGCTCTCCCTGTGCCTGACGTGAGAACACCGGATTGTACTCCGAAACAATCGCTGGGAGCCGTTCGTTGCTATGGCGCAAATCCTCCGCTCTCCCTCGCAAATCCCCGGTCGAGAAACTACAATCAGGTTTATGAGTGCTGCCGCAGATCGCCCGCCCAATGCCTTCATCCGTCAACTCCCCAAGGCGGAACTGCACCTGCACCTGGAGGG
>Ga0181532_10003065_pt1 | contig 15221 bp, 18 predicted proteins | sample PEATcosm2014_Bin_33_FD_119768 | JGI IMG/M metagenome (GOLD analysis project Ga0181532, IMG submission 119768) | Peatland microbial communities from MTU Mesocosm Facility, Houghton, MI, USA - PEATcosm2014_Bin11_30_metaG | ecosystem: Environmental > Terrestrial > Soil > Wetlands > Peat | place...
AGGAAGTCGGCGAATTCGTAGGCGCAGGGGCCGAGATCACCGATTCCGAACCGTCCGGGCAAGGAAGTGACGTGGACCAAGATGCCACTGCATCGCGGAAATTTCACTCCGTAACCATACGCAAGTCAGCGGCATCAGGGCAAGGCGCGTGCCATGCCCAAGATCGACGTGGGGCAGACGGACTGTGCTCTGAACGAGGCGGGTCCAAGCAATTCTGCAATGGCCTGATTAGAAAACTACACATTTCTAACGCCGCACAACTTGACGTGGGAACCCAATGTTTATGCGCGTCGGGAGGAGCGGATTTTGAGAGGGTTTTCTAACGGCTACCCAAAATGCCCCTCCCCATCTCATGCACGAAGGTCGACCATGTGCTGTCATTTGCCCACTTTGCCCCACTTGTTCGGCAGTTTCCCGCGTGCATTTGTAGCCTGCAGCGGCACTTCCAACGGCGAGTCAGGTTCAGGGCGCCACTTCGTACGCGACGCCCTGGCCGAAGCCACCGCTCCCCGTCACACCGTACAAATTGCCCGCGGAGTCGGCCGCGACGCCGCTGTTGGGTCTGCCACCGTTGCTTCCCCCCGAGAAACCATAGACGACGCTCTCGGTCCAAATCTTGTTGTTCGGTGCTAGCTCGAAGACCGTACAAGGTCGGCTTTTCATGGCCGCACTAATCGGGACAGCCCTCTTCGCAGGAGCTGAGGATGGTCGCGCTGTATCGTGAAGACGTTGGGCTGGAAGGCCTCGAGTTGCGCCGTGTCCGTACATTCCGGTTTGCCTGTCAGAAGCAATCGACAAGGCTACAGGACAGAGTGTACATATGCGAGTAGGAGTAGGGGGCGTACGGGCAAAAAAGGGCGGGCTAAGCTGCGAGCCCTGGTTGACTGCCCGCCCTCTAGTTCTCGGTTCGAAGGCTTACATGCAAGGAGGCCCTGCATCAGCGGTAAAGGTGTTGTTGTCAGAAAACCAACCGTTGACCGCAATTGAAGGTGCGCCAAAGAACCACGAGAAGAACACCAACTCCTGCAAATGGTACCCGTAGCCGTTCGGCATAGTCACGGTGGGGATATCAGTTCCGGTTAGCGGATCCCCCACCTCAAGGTTGCCCTGGCATCCCGGCTGTTGTCCGATGTGTCCCCAGGGTGGCACCGGATTATCCCCATAAGGGTCATTCATCCACTCCCCAACCTCGTGGGCGGAGACAGAGGTATCAAAAATTCCAGGTCCAAAGACGCCGGTTGTGTCGAAATCCATCGGCGAATAAGTCTGGATGGGTAAGCCGGTGATGCCGTGGTAGCCCAGAATGCAGCAGGTATCGATATCGGTGACCGGAGACGCCATCACTACGTTCGCGAGGAGGAAAATCGGAAGCGAACCGGGGTTGACTCCTTGCGGATATAGCGCTGGAATAATCGTGCCGACCAAGTAAGCGTCAAACCAGTTGATGTCGATGATCCCTAGCGGAGCGCAGAAGTCCGGGGGGCCAAGCGAACTGGTAGCCAGGGCCAGTCCGTCGGCTGCCGGCACGTTGATATAGATCGTGTGTGTAGTCGTAACCGGGTGGAGCAACACATGATAGTCCTGTCCCTTGGTGTAGGCCCAGAAGTTGGCTCGCTGGAAAGCATCCACATACTGGGTGGTGCCCACGTGCGTGCCACCAAAGTCAAAGCTAGCGTGCTGGATGATCGGCGATTGCCGATACAGAGTGAGCGGAACGTCGTTCGGTGGAGCCAGGCAATCGGAGTTCGCCACGGTGGGGTCAAGGGTCGTAACTCCGGGCGTGGTGGTAATGTTGCCGGAGGTGAAATCAACGCTCGTTCCGATCAAGTTCGTTGTAATCACAACGGGAACAATCTGGGTTGGAACGTCAACGCTCTGACGTCGCTGTTGACCAAAGGGATTGCGGCCCACCATCACCCCGGAATAGTTATTGTGATCTCGAGTTGAGGAGACATTAAATGTCCACAAGGGGAGCATGGAGCTATTCTGGCTGCGCTGGTACAAAGACCGGCCCGATTGCGGCATGACAGTGGTGTAGGCTCTCAGTCTCGCGTGGTCCTGCTTCGCCGGGTCCTGCGCGAAGGCTACGGTTGTGGCAGAACACCACATAATTGTGGCGCCGAAGAAAAGCAACAACGTTTGGTACTTCATTGGGCACCTCGTGAATTTTTCGAGCTTAAATACGCTTCCGAAAAGTCCGTCTGGGAAACGGACATAGTTCCCCCGGTGGTAGGAATAGTCACGGGAGATAACCGGGAGCGTTCCCGGGTAAACGGCATTATACAGCCAATTGCGTTGGGGGACCGGAAATCCAAGGGAAGCGCAGGGAAGCCCGCCGCCGGACCAACCCCCGTCTCGGGCGACGGCTCGCTGTGGTCGCGCACGCGCCTCACTGGACGGAATCGCCAACTATCGAAAACGGGCAACAGCAAAGGTAAAGGTCGCGTAAACCAAAATCCCAAGTATGCTTATCCCAGCAATGCTCTCCGGACTGAGCCAAACGACGTAGGCGGTTCTGTTAGGGACTGTGGCGACTCTCCGCCACGCTCGATTGAAATAGGTTGCCAAAGCGATTGGAGTTCCGACAAGGAGAGTTGCAAAACCGGCGGCCAGAATTGCCTTCACGGCAGGGTGGGCTTGCGCGTGAGAATCGAGGTTCGGCAGGACTAGTCTAGCGCACCACAGGAACACGAGCCAAGGGAGAGCAACCCTGCCAAGTGTCAGCCGAGATTGAAGCATTTGCTGCGAATGACGATAGAGTCCTAGGCTAGGCTAGTTGGTTCTCCAGGTATCGGCTATCGGGGGCTATCATTGCGCAGTCCGAGAGGCTGTGCGGTGGGCGCAGAAGGTGGCCGGCGTGCGCAGTGACGCCCCAATCGGAACGACCGCGATACACGAAACCGACGGGCAGTTGATACCGAACGTCAGGCTGGTGACCGTCCCACCCACTGTGGGCGAGACCGTCCCGGGCTAACGTACCTTCCGTCCCGTCGCCGGGGCGGTTGCCGGACCTCCTGCAAGTTGCTGAAGAATTTGGTGGCGGCGGTAGGACTCGAACCTACGACCTACGGATTATGAGACCGTCGCTCTAACCACCTGAGCTACACCGCCAATGTGCTGAAAACAAATACTTTGCTCGACAAGCTACCAACCTCTCATAGACCACTCGCGATACTGTGTGCACGAACAGCACACGATTCCAGCACGGTCACCTGTACAAAGCGTTCGGCTCATTTCACGTCAAATTCTATCAGACGGAGATCGTTGATGGCGTGCTCGTGCGCCGGCGGCCGTCGAAAACGGCTCTGGCTGCGGCTGCTGCGCATCGAGAAGTATGGAGCGGCCAGCGAAAAGTTCTCCCAAGGCGCAACTGGAATTGTTCGAGCTTGATCCCGTCTTCAGTGAAGAGATCGAGCAGGCGGAGAGTGAGCACGCGCCAGACCGTCGCTCATCATGGGACTGTATAGAAGACTCGCGACTCACTACGCCGTAATGCGACGTAAAAAGCCAGTCGTCGAGCGTACTGCAACTGACTGAAAGTAAATCTAAGTGCTTTAGCATCATCACCGATGAGGGTGGCGCTCCACCCTCTTACACCCCAACCCATGCGGTGTTAGCGTTTGCTGCCAAGGACGCGGGCGAACACCCACGCCGATTCTTCTTCGTCTGGATCATCTGCTTTGGGAAGCCTTCAACAGCTGCAATCTCAGTTGAACCTTCTCCCGGGGACAAAACTTCGACCTTTATGTTTATGTTGGTGCGCAACCTGATGCATGAACTAAACTCTCAAAGATTCGCAACCCGGAGCGCAACTATAATGTCTCCACCATCGTGATCCTCACCTTCGAACACGGACCCATCCGCGAACTGCGGATGAACCGTCCGCCGGTGAATGCGCTGACCAGTGAACTGATGGTCGCACTCAGGCAAGCGATCGAGACGGCGCCGCAGCAGGGAATACGCGCATTGGTTCTTTCGGGCACGCGGGGCAGGTTCTCGGGCGGGCTGGATGTCCCGTTTCTGTTGACTTTGAACCGGCCCGAAATTGCAGTCGTCTGGCGTGAACTCTACGCTCTGCTGAAGGCGTTGGCGGCATCGCCGATACCCATCGCGGCGGCCATCACCGGCCACGCTCCGGCGGGTGGCACGGTGCTCGCGCTCTTCTGTGATTGCCGGGTCATGGCGGCAGGGGACTTCAAACTAGGTTTGACCGAAGTCCAGGTCGGACTTCCGTTGCCACCGGTGATCCTGGGCGCGCTGCGACGGTTGGTGGGGCCGCGTCAGGCGGAGCGTCTGGCCGTCGGCGGTTTGTTGATCTCGCCACAGGAAGCACTGGAAATCGGCGTCATCGATGAAGTCGCTCCCGCAGATCAGGTGATCGACCGGGCGCTGGAGTGGTGCAAGAGCAGGTTGGCACTACCAGCGGAAGCGATGGCGGTTACCCGCCGCGAGGCTCGCGCCGACCTGGTCGAAGTCTTCGAGCGCGACTTCGATCCTGAACTGCAGAAAGTCACCGCCGCCTGGTGGCACCCCGAGACCCAGAGCACATTGCGGACGCTGGTGGAAAAATTGGGGAAGAAGGAGTAGCTAGTGTCGCATCAGATATTCCTCGAGAGCCGCCGCCTCGAGAGTCAAAGTTATTGGAACCGCCACGTTAGCCGTACATTGCGCCCCCCCATTATCCACCCCCGACACGGTTTTGTTTCATCTTCGTCTTCGGCCTCAGGAGCGCCTGGAGCGGTACAGACGATGACCGCGACAACCTTGGCTTGGAGTACTGGATTTATGGGGAGGATTCACCAAAGGGCAAGAAAGGTGACCTCATGTATATCGAATATTGGCCAAACGACCGCATCGAGCAACAGGTAGGCATTGCGGAAAACCGCGCATCGGATGCGAACAGGTGAAACAGGCAGGCTCAAACCAACAGTGTTGCCGAACTAACACAATCGGATTAGCTTCGGCTGACAAAATCATCTGCTGTTGTCGATCAGCATGAACAACGTAATTATGAGTGTTTCTGTGCGCGGGTTCTCCGAGATGTTAAGAGCAAACGAAAGTGCTCGCGCAACTGTGCGACCGCGCGGTCGAACGGTTCCACCGACCCACAAGACCTCGAGAGCATGACACCACCTTCCATTACCGCCAGAACATAAGTGGCAAGCGCTTCGGGATCGGTGGTCTTGGGCAGCCGGTCCTTGATCTGCTCTATGCATCCGCGGACCACGCCGATCCAGTTCTGAAAGTTTTCTGCAATCAATTTGTGGGCCGGACGGTTCTCGGGATCGATTTCCAGGGCGAGCCTACCAAGCGGGCATCCATACTTGCAGTCCGTCTGTAGAATTCGTTCGCGGTAACCGGCGAGGATCGCAAAGATTCGCCTCACTGGCTGCTCAGTCCGAGCGAAGGCGGGATCGACTATCATAGGCCTAAACGCCTTCAGGTACGCCTCCAACACTGCACGCAGCAAGGCCTCCTTACTCTCAAAGAAATGATAGAAGCTGCCGGAATTGACGCCGGCATGAGCCAACAAATCGGCCATGCTGGTTCCGCCAAACCCTCGTTCCCAGAAAAGATAGCGTGCCGAATCGACAATACGATCACGAGTATTCAAAGCCTTGGGCATTGAAAAAACCTCTTGCTTTTCGTAGCATATCTGGTGTTTACTTGAACGATCAACTAAGTTGTGGGGGGGGTTCATGAAAGCACTTTGTCTCGGCCTATTGGCGGTAGCCGCAATGGCCTTCGGCCAGAATGCGGAAAAAATCACAGCACAGGCTACGCCCGACAGGGTTCTGACCCTGGAGGTCACAATTCCTGCGCCGCGGGCGGTGGTTTGGCAAGCATTTACCACCAGCGAGGGGTTGAGCACATGGCTCACACCAGGTGCTGTCGTCGACCTGCGGCCAGGCGGAGAGTGGACGGCGCACTACCCGGGCGGAAAAACCGGCGGAGGCACCATACTCAGCTATGTTCCCGAGGAGGAGATAGTCTTGTCGGCAATGGCTCCGGAAAGATTTCCAACCGTTCGGGCCGAGCGGACCCGAGCGCGCTTTCATTTTGAGGCAAAGCACGAGTCCACGATCGTGCGACTGGTTCAGACTGGATGGAAGAGCGGTGAAGAATGGGACAAGGCTTACGAGTATTTAGTCGTTGGTAATGCCCAACTACTCGCGACGCTGCACCGGAGGTTCGTCAGCGGTCCGATTGACTGGGCGAAAGAATGGGGCATCAGCCAGAGCAAATAAGGAGGGAGTCGAATGATCTTTCAAGGCATGAACATTTGGGCAATTCTCGCGTCGACCTTATCTGCCTTCCTGGTCGGAGGGCTTTGGTACTCGCCATTCCTGTTTGGCGCGGCCTGGAAAAAGGCGAACCGCTTCGGAAGTGATGAACCGCCGGCCGCCACCGGAAAGATCTTTGCCATCAGTTTCCTGCTGAGTCTGGTGATGGCCCTGAACCTGGCCATGTTTCTCAACGACCCCAAGACGAACTTGGCATGGGGAGCGACCGCCGGTTTCCTTGCCGGCTTTGGCTGGGTCGCGATGGGGATAGGCGTAGTTTCTCTGTTCGAGCGACGACCCTGGACCTACGTGCTCGTAAACGGAGGCTACTTGACAGTTGCGTTGGTGCTGATGGGAGCCATTTTGGGTGCCTGGCGGTAAGTCTGGTATAAGTGCAGGGGTTCCGGATGGTTTGTCGGCAAATAGGGAACTATGGGTAGCGGTGCAGTTTGAATCCTCTGACCTTACTATCGCAATGGAGGCCTGGAAACCCGCTTCGCTGAGAGCCATGCCGCCGCAGTCAAACATAATGTAATCACGATTGAGAAAGCGACGGGTATGATGAAGAGGTATCTCCAGCTCACAACCGTGATGGCGGCAAAGCAAGTGCGAACGCCCACGCAGTGCCGCGCATGAGCGCCAAAGTCGCTGCCGGAAGGCCACCGCCCTTCTTTAATGTACGCGCTGAACTATTGTCCGAGCGGCCCGCTCGCCGTGCCGATGTAGCCGGTCTTGTTATCGAGCACTGCCAGGCGAAGTTCTTTGCCACCGGCGGGAATCGTCAAGTCAATCGGCACCATCATGCCGTGATCGAGGATCTGCTGATAGGTGGCGACGTCGAAGGATTTGTCCACCCTGATGCTCTGGGCTCCCAGACTCTTGTCACTCGATCCCCAAATGGTCGCGTAGAGGCTCACATTCATTTTCTTGCTGCCGCCCGAATCTTCCGCCGTCAGCGTATGCGCATCCACCAGAAAAACGACACGAATTTTACCCGGGTCGGTGGGCTTGGCCTGCGCTTTAAACGAGATTTGTGTAGCAGGAGCGCCGACGGCAAGAGTAGCGACAACGTCCTGTTCGTAGTTGTGGTCTTTCACCGGTCCCGGCTCAATTGCAAAGTATCCCTTTCGATAGCGGAGCTGAGCTTCGCCCTGCGCTACTTTGACCTTAATGTTGCGCAACTTTCCATCCCATTTCTTGTTTTCAGGATAGTAACCAATAGAGTAAGAGGCTTTATCGTCGGACAACGCGAGCGCAATGCCACCCCTGATTTCGTTCTCATTGAAGTAGGCTTTGCCGCCGGTCTCTGCAGCCACCTCTTCCATCGTGCCGTGACTGTGGTCCCCGCTCGAAACGCGAGCCGTCGCTCGGCTGCTCCATGCGGCACCGTGAATCGAGCCTCGGGTATCCGCGGTGTTCTCCATTCCGCTGATCAAGCCGTTGAGATCCACCGGGTAAATCGCGATGCCGGCGCTCGCCAACTGCGCCTCAGCTTCGCGGATCTGTTGGTTATGTAACTCGCGCTGTTCCGCGGCTTGATTACCCGCGGAATTCACTCCCACCGGCCTCTGTCTTCCCTGACCGGGAAGCTCTGCCGCTAACTCCTCTTCGCTGACGTCGCGATCTTGAGGAATCAGGTCAAACGGCAAGCTGCCGGTAAGCCAGACCACGTTCTTCCGGCCCGGTAGACCTCCCAGCATGCGGGTCAGGCTGCGCATGGCATCAAGCGTGATTAAGGTACGCATCTCCAGGTTGTAACCGATCTGTATGTTGGAGAAATTGAAAATCATGCCGGTTATATCAACTATGGGCGGCGTGCCCTCAAAGGGTTGAGCCCGCGGTTTGAAGTTCTTGATGGCCGTCAAAAGAACCTGAGGATCGCTAGTGAAATCCTGAAGCACGCGCAGCCGGTCAGTCAAAGTAACCACCGCCATGGATTGTCCCGTATGGCTCTGGTCGACCACATACTGCAGCATCTGCGAACGGGCATAAGCCTGGTTGCTGAAAGACGAGTTGGTCGCATCCAGAATCAGCACGGTCGGAGCGCCGGAGGGAAGCACATTCTCCGGATGGTTGGAAAAAATACCCGGGGATCGAGGCGCAGCAGCGGCATGGTTGATTATGCCTGGCGGCTCAAACACGGAAATCTTTTGCTTCTTGCCATTTTCTTCGAGCGTGAAGTCTTCGGGCTTCAGGCCGGTTACCGGCTGGCCCTTCTTGTCAGTCGCGACCACATCCACAATCACGAGACGGGTATTAGTGCGGATGGTAATGGTCGGAACATCTTCTGGCGCCTGCTGCGCACTTAGAATTGTCGGACTGGCGGCGAGGTTTAGAACCAGAGTTGAAACGAGTGCGATGCGAAAGGGCAGGTAACGCGACATGGAGCCTCCAGGGGAGCGTCAGAACTCGGAGACCTCAGAATGTACAGCGTTTCAGACCCTTTAGCAAACTCGTGCTGGAAGCTTCGGAGCCCCTTGAAAGCCGCTAGAATCTTGCGCTTTCGCCTCATCGGGACGGAGAAATTGGGTAGTGGTGCAGTTTGAATCCTCTGACCTTACTATCGCAATGGAGGCCTGGAAACCCGCTTCGCTGAGAGCCATGCCGCCGCAGTCAAACATAATGTAATCACGATTGAGAAAGCGATGGGTATGATGAACAGGTATCTCCAGCTCACAACCGTGATGGCGGCAAAGCAAAGTGCGAACGCCCACGCAGTGCCGCGCATGAGTGCCAAAGTCGCTGCCGGAAGGCCACCTAGCTGCCATGCCAATATCGCCGCAAATAGATAAAACACGCCGACAGAGAATCCGGCCGCCACAAAGAGGTCCCAATACGTGCGGTTGAACCCCTGCACGTCAAAGTGAATTGACCGCATTGAGCCAAGAAGGGCATCAACTCCCCATTTGGGATCAGACTGGCGAAAGCCGAGTGTATGTCCTACCGCGAAAAGCAGCAGAAGAACAGCAGCGATTCGATAAAACACCGACGCTTTCATTCTTGCCTCCAGAGATCACGGCAGTGGGCGCCACTATCCCGCCGCGCAGGTTCAAACTGGTAGTGGGCAGTTTGAATCTTCTGCCCCAAAAGAAAACCCGCCGTTTGGCGGGTCACTTGCCTTTGGGAGGCCGCTGCCAGATCCCCATAGTTTGTCTTCTAGTAGGACTGGGGGAACATCCTGGGGAGCATCCCCGTTCTGCGGATACCGTGTTTCCTCATGGCTACGGTTTGGGCGCGACTGCCGGCACCCAGTTTGAGTTTTGGAATACATTATTATCTGCCGCGTTCAAGTTCAAGGTCTTGAAGTCGAATACCCACGTCTCCGAGCCGTATTTAAGGAGCGTGACATGGCTCACCAGATTGACCACGCCTACCAACCACCAGGCGTCGAACCGGATTGTGGCTGGTCTCCCCGTCCGGGAGTTTGTACTGATCAGCCCAACCGGCAATTGCGAGGTTAGGGAAAAGTAGGCGCTCGCGAACTGTCCAAGGTCGTTTTGTCATGGCAATCTGAGTAGTTGCCTGGCCCTCGAATTGAGCGCGGCCGATTGACTTGAAATCACGGAAAACGTCTTCTCATAGCGAGGGCCATCATAGGGAACTCATGGGCCCGAAGCTCTAACCCAAACCACAGTACTGGAATTACTTCGTAGCTGACGGCTGGTACTTCTTGAAGCCAGCGCGCTCCATGCCTCGCTTCGCCTCTGGGTTTTTCATGAAGGTGTCCCAAACGAAACCGGTGCGGGCATTTTCCGCCATGAGCATGGTAATTCCCGTGTCTATCCCAATGACGTCGCTGTCATACCAATTGTTGAGCGGATTGAACGCATTTACAAATCCGTACGGGCTCCATGCTTGTCCATAATGGTCCTTGATGTTATTAAGCACACGCATCACGGGTTGCGGCAGAAAGGGCAGGGATCCTGCCGAAGCGCTCGGGACGACGGTTCCATCAATCGGCCCCATCATTGGCGGGCCTCCCCAAATCACGTAGCCCTTCTGCGAATCGGAAGCGGAAATACCCCACAGAGCGTCGCTGTAATCGGGGAACTGCTTGGCTAACTCTAAACAGAAAAGCCGGTGGGCATCGGTCGCCGCTATCGAGTTCTGGAAGTAATCGGCATATGCGTCGCGTTTGCCCCGGAAATCAAACCAAGCCTGGGAGTATTGATGAACAAACAAAGGAGTGAATGAACCGATATAACGAATGCCGTCATATTCAAAGTTGGTGCGCTTCCATGCGTTCCAGGCTGTCACGGGCAAGGGATGAGTAAACGATCCCAATCCCAGGAGGTAGATCATCATCATCTCGCTGTAGTAGTCCCATCGATATGGGAGAAAACCGAATTCGGGAGTCCACCCATGCGGCAATAACGAAGTGTCCTCTGAGAGCCACCTCCAATCAACTCGGTTAAAGATCTCATAAGCCAGAAGGGTGATTTCAGATTGTTCCTCGAAGCATTGTCGGCAAGCCAGAATTCCGCAGAGGAGGATGGACGTGTCGACGGACGAAACTTCAGAATCCCATACTCTCTCTCCGGTGTTGATATCAGCGAAGTGGTAGAAGAATCCCCGATGAGTCGGCATTGTCTTCGATAGGAATCGCAGAGTGACAAAAACCCGTTCCCGCGCATCGGAAAACGAAATGAACCCACGTTTTTGTGCGATACAAAGAGCAGTCAGCCCAAAGCCCGTAGCGGCAATACTGGCGACCGCGGTGTTGGAATTTCCTCGCACGCTGCACCGATCCCTTACCAACCCGGTTTGTGGGCTTGCTTGTTCCCAGAAGAATCGGAAATTTCGCTTCTCCAGTTCGTCTAGAAACTGGTCATCAGCGGACGAAAGCGATGTTGGCACCGGGGAAGGCTGTGGAGCGGTGTGAGGTTCCTCCGCCGCCAGGAGCGAAAACATCCTAGATTGGTCGAACATCCCACATATGCCCATGCCCGCCATTTGCAACAGGAGGTCCCGTCGTGAAAAGCGGTTGGTAACAATGCTGTTCGTTTCTTCTTGATGCATCAGTTGACGTTTAGATGCTTCGACATCGAGTTGAGATTGCGAGGTTCGGTCGGAGCAACCTGCGAGCGAGCGATACACGATACCCAGCAAACCCGCAACCCGGAAAGTGCGTCCTATAAATGTTAACCTAAACGGTGCAATGAGTAGCCGAAGGACGACTGCGATCTGGACCATTCTAGTTTTCGGGATTTTGGCAGCGATCTTGACCCTCGTCCTTTGGTACTCTCGGCGACCGGTCGTATTGAGGGGCGCCGTTTTACAAGAGGACCTCGACCCAAATAAACAACTGCCACTTGCGGACGTCCAAATCACCGCGACCAACAGGTTGGGGAGCGTCAATTCCAAGTCTAATCCCTCAGGCTTTTTCCGTTTTACGCTGCCGAAAGGACTCCGGCGACGTCAGCCAGTCCTTCTCCAATTCCGGCGCAGCGGTTATCAGCCGCTTGATTTGGATGACTTTATAGGCGACAAACTTTATATCGCCCGCATGGTTCCAGTCCACGAGGACACAAACGCTGAATCCGGGTCCGTGGTCTCCAATGCTCGGATACGGTACTCGGTAAAGACAACAACCGAGGCGAATATAGGAAATGCAGTGAAGACGTTCCAGGTCGTCAGCATTGGGAATAAACCTTGTGACCAGCCTCCGTGCTCGCCGGGCGGCGGCAAGTGGAAAGCAGCGATTGGTTCTCTGTCTCTGGACGCCGGAGAGGGGAATGAATTCCGCAACCCAAGAGTTTCTTGCATTGCCGGACCGTGCCCCTTCACAAGGATCGAACTCGCGGCGCTTTCGCAGGACCGCCGCTACTTCAAAGTGTCGGTTCGTAACTGGTCGGACACAACCACTTTTTTGCTGGAAGCTGAAGTGATACACCGCATGACTAGCGATATGGTGCGTGAATCCTATCCAGTAATTTTCGGACGCGCACTGAACTTCAGCCTGCCCGCGGAAGCGGAGGGCCCGAGCATCGAAGCGGAAATCGATCGAGAAGCTATTGTTTTCCCCCTCGGACCAGGTCTCTTCTTACGATGGGCCGATTGCCGCAGCGAAGTCGACAAGGACCAATCCAGAACCTATCGCTGCGAACTTAAACCCGGATACAGATTCCGGTGAGGCGGTTGGACCACTCACTTTCTTCACATTGGTTTTACTTCACTTCGATGACCGCCAGACCATCGGGAGCGAGATCAAGAGTCAATTCGCCGTTATTCAACTCGCGGATCTCAGCCGGAGGCAATTGCGCGGCCTGTTGCAACGTCTGGAACCGTTCCTGGGTCGGGTAGCGCGGCTGCCCCATCTTTTTGTAGGCCGGTCTGCTCGGGAGGAACGCGGTTCCACGCCGCGACCACCAGCGAGCCGTCTTTCTGGCGGGTCACCAGCACGGAGCGTGAGTCCACGGAAATACGTTCGTCGCCCAGCCGATGCAGGACTTTGAACGCGTTGTAGGACGGTTTGGGAATACCGCCGGTGGCGATCAGGCCAAAACCGCCGTAGAACGGCTGTTTCACCACGCCCTGCTCTTCGAAGACGTCGGAAAACGTCCAGTAGGAGATCATATCCACCAAGCCGTCGCACTGGCGGACGGTGTCGGCCAGCCACGGACCCATGTAGATCGAGTCGGTGACGGCGGGCTCATTGAAATAACTGGCGTGTACTCAGTCCAGATCAAGGGCAGGCTGGGCATGGTGGACGAACGGATCTGATCGTGCACTTTCTTGACTGCGCGGCATACCATCTGGTGGCGCTGGATTTTCTCGTCATTGCCAAAGACATCTTGTGCACAGTCGTTCCCGTAAACATGGCTGGAAACGAAATCCACCGGAACCTTGTTGTCGGCACAGTGTCGAATGAAGGCATCTGCCCATGCGGCTTGCGCGGTGGCGGGCCCACCCACGCGCAGGCGTGAGCTTATCTGCTTGAGAGTCCGCGCGGTGTGATCGTAAAGCTGCCAGTAGGTGGCCTGTTTCGGGTCACCCGCCCAAAAATCGAGATTCGGCTCGTTCCAGACTTCGAAATACCACAGCGCCACTTCTTCGATCCCGTAACGGTCCGCGAGGTGCCTGGCGAACTGGGAGATGAGATCGTCCCACTTCTTCCAGTCTTTCGGCGGGGAGACGTTCTGCTTGTACCAAAAAGAATGCAGGATATCCTGTGCAGCCAGTTTCTTCGGCATGAAGCTCAGTTCGACGAACGGGCGCACACCATTGGCCAGCAATCCGTCATAGATCTGATCCACGTAGCTAAAGTTGTAGAGGGGATGACCCTCGGCATCCTCGTCGTAGATGCCGACCTCATCATGGAATATGGCATGGAAGCGCACGTACCCGAAGCCGGTAATCTGCTTCACCTCGCGGAGATCGTGACGGTAGCTCTCCCCAGAAGTGGGGGAAAGGATGAGTGGGGGCGGGGGCATCGATGACAACAGCCCCGGAGTCCTGCGAACTGTCCCCTGCCTCAGCCGGAGCCCGAGGTCCTATCAACGACACAGAAAGAATGGCGGAGAGGACTAATCGCTTCCTGATTCCCAGTAAAACGATCCTTGAGGTTAGGGAGAGCTGGTAGGGGAGCGCGCCAACCCAAACGGGCATTATACTCATCTAATAGCTGCTCGGGAGGGACATGTGTTCTGATCTTGTTGCACGGCGGTCATTTGGTTACACTCGATAGATCGGGCGTCGCTTCGTCTGACGCAGGGTCGCGTCGCTTAGGTCTCAACTAAGACTTCCAGGCAAACACCCCTAAAGGGCTCGACCATGGCCGGAAAACAGGATTCGTGGAATGGATGGCGAGAGCGCATTTCCGCTCTGCGGAACTTGCCTGCCGTGCTGCGAATCGTTTGGGAGTCAAGCCGCGCGGTTGTGGTTTTTGGTTTTGTTTTTCGTTTGTTCGCTTCTCTTCTGCCCCTCGGCCTCCTGTGGATTACAAAGCTGATCATCGACGGAATCTTCCATTCCATCACCGCCCATCAAGCTGTCGCTCCCCGGCTTTGGTGGCTGGTCGCGGCGGAGTTCTCGCTGGCCGTCTTCGGCAGCGTTTTGAGCAGGGGCATCGATTTTCTCGACGCTCTGCTGGCCGACAATTATACGCGGCACGTCAGCGTGCGGGTGATGAAGCACGCGGCGCAGCTCGACCTCGCGGCCTACGAAGACCCGGTTTTCTATGATCGCCTGGAGCGGGCCCGCGTCCAGGCCACCGACCGACTGGGCATGATTCAGTCAATCGGGCGGCTGGTTCAGCAGGTTATTACTACCGTCTCTCTCTCCATCTCGATCATCCTGTTTTCGCCGTGGCTTCTGCTCATGCTGATCGCCGGCGTGGTTCCAGCATTCCTAGGAGAAAGTCATTTTGCCTTTCTGGGATACGCCAAGAACTTCCGACAGACGCCCATTCGTCGTCAATTGGACTACTTGCGAGTGCTGGGCGGCAGCAAAGAAGCGGCCAAGGAACTCAAACTTTTCGGTCTGGCACCCTTCCTTACGGACCGGTTCTCCCGGCTTTCCAACCGGATCTATGAAGAAGATGTCGCCTTGGCGCGGCGCCGGCTGGCGGCAGGTTCGTTCTTGTCAATGATCGGGACGGCCGGCTACTACTCAGCTTATGTATTCGTGATCTGGCGGACGATCAGCGGCGTGCTCACCATCGGAGAATTGACCTTCCTCGCGGGCGCGATTCTGCAGGCCAGCTCGAATATCCAGCAACTCTTTTCCGGCGTCTCCTCCATCGCCGATCAAGCTTTGTTCTTGAGCGACCTGATAGCTTTTTTCCAGATGCGGCCAGCCATCGCGTCGAAACCGAATGCCCTGCCGGCGCCGCGACCGATTACTCGCGGATTCGAATTCCGCAACGTTGCTTTCCGCTATCCCGGAAGCACTCGCCTGGTTCTTAACGGATTGAACTTTCATTTCCATCCCGGCGAG
>Ga0181532_10003070_pt1 | contig 15205 bp, 11 predicted proteins | sample PEATcosm2014_Bin_33_FD_119768 | JGI IMG/M metagenome (GOLD analysis project Ga0181532, IMG submission 119768) | Peatland microbial communities from MTU Mesocosm Facility, Houghton, MI, USA - PEATcosm2014_Bin11_30_metaG | ecosystem: Environmental > Terrestrial > Soil > Wetlands > Peat | place...
GGAACTGAATATCGACCGCGAGCAGGCCAGCCTGCTGGGACTGACGCCGAAAGACGTGGTGGACAACGTGATCACCGCGCTGACTTCGAATGGAATGATTGCGCCGAGCTACTGGATCGATCCCAAAACGGGAAACAACTACATGCTGACGGTGCAGTACACGAACGAAAAAGTTGGGTCGATGACCATGTCGGACTTCCGGAATATTCCATTGAGGGCAGCGACGTCTGCCAAATATACGCCGCTGCAGTCGGTGGCAAAGATCGAGCCGATCAACACGCCAACGGAAGTGGATCACTACCAGTTGCGCAGAGTGACCGACATCTACGTGATGCCGAAGGGCGAGGACCTGAGCGGAGTAAACAGTGAAGTGAACAAACTGGTCGGCGATCTAAAGCTGCCAAAGAACGCGCGCGTCCGGGTGCAGGGGGCGGTCGTAGGAATGAAGGAATCGTTCTTCCGGTTCGGAGTCGGGCTGATCCTTTCCGTAATCCTTGTGTATCTGATTTTGATGGCCCAATTCCGATCGTTTATCGATCCGTTCATTATTTTGACGGCGATTCCGCCGGGGCTGGCCGGAGTGGTGCTGTTGCTGTGGATGACGCATACCACGCTGAACATCATGTCGCTGATGGGAGTGATCATGATGACCGGGATTGTAGTGTCGAACAGCATTTTGATTGTGGAGTTTTCGGGAATACTGCATGACCGGGGAATGAGCCTGGAGAAGGCAGTTGTGGAAGCGTGCAAGGTGAGGTTGCGGCCGATCCTGATGACCTCTCTGGCAACGTTGCTGGGATTGATTCCGATGGCTTTGGGGATTGAGGCGGGCAGTGAACAGTACGCGCCGCTGGCACGCGCGGTGATCGGAGGATTAGGGGTCTCGGTCGTTGTAACAGTTTTCCTGGTTCCTGCGGTGTACCTGATTATCCACGGGAGAAAACAGTCTGGCGCTGTGGAGGTGGCATTGTGAAAACGGCAATCCCGCTGTTGGCGCTGCTTCTTGTTGGAGCGGGAACGGGCGGAGCGGCACAAGAGAAACCGAGCCTGCCAGTGCCTACTGCTCTAAGCAGTGCAGATAGCGGCGGACGCATGCTCACGATTGAGGAAGCGGAAGCGATTGGTGTGAAGAATAATCCAGAGATCACGGTCGGCAAATTGCACGCGATGGAGGCAAGGGAATTCGTGCGCGCGGCGCGGTCCGCTTTAATGCCGCAAGTGAATCTGAGTGTGACGGCGGTGGATTCCAACCCGGGGTCGCGAATCGCGGCGGGATACCTGACCAACCCGACGATCTATCCGAGGGCGGCGGCTGGAGTTGCGGTGAGCCAGTTGATTACGGATTTTGGGCGGACCACAAACCTGGTATCCAGCTCGCAATTCCTGGCCAAAGCGGAGGATGAAAATGCTGTAGCAACGCGGCAACAAATCATATTGGCGGTGGACCAGGGGTTCTATAACGTGCTGGAGACCAAGGCGCTGATGCACGTTGCCGAGGAAACGGTGAAAGCGCGGCAAAACCTGGTGGATCAGGTGCAGGCGTTGACAAACGCGAAGCTCAGATCGGATCTAGATCTGAGTTTCAGCAAGGTGGATCTGGCCCGGGCGAAATTACTGCTCCTCGAGTCCCAAAACAGTTATCAGGCTTCACTCTCGACGCTGTCGGCAATTCTTGGCTATCCACAGATTCAGGACTTTAGTCTCATCGAAGCCGCGACAGAACAGGTAACGCCGCCGGCAGTGGATCCGTTGCCGCTGATTCAGCAGGCAATACAGCTTCGGCCTGAAATTCTCGCGTTACAAAATGAAGTGACAGCCGCGGAGAAATTTGGAAAGGCGGAGCACGACCTGTGGTGGCCGACGGTGAACGCCATGGGATCGACGGGCTTGGCGCCCGTACGGGATGACCATATCTCCAGCTGGTACGGCGGGGTAGGAGTGAACATGAACATTCCGGTGTTTAACGGATTTCTGTTCAATGCCCGAGCCAAGAGCGCAGATCAGGAAACGGAACTGAAGCGGCAGAGACTGCGGGATTTGCAGAACAACGTTGCGCGAGACGTGCGGAACGGCTGGTTGGATACCGGCAAAGCGTACGAACGCCTTTCCCTGACGAAGCAGTTGCGGGAACAAGCGGACTTGGCATTGGAATTGGCGGACGCGCGATACAAGCTGGGACTGAGCACGATTGTGGAATACAGCCAGGCCCAACTGCAAAAGACGGACGCGGAGCTGCAAGATACGGACGCTCATTATCAGTACCTGGTGTCGCAGATTGCACTGGCTTACGCGATGGGATTGCCGCGATAGGCGAAATATCGCGTGAGGTGAGTTCGAACGGAGTGGCACTGCGCAGAGCGCAGTCGCTGAGAAGCATGGGTGTGTTTCGCAGGCGTGCATGAGCTCATGGACGCGTGTCTGCCGATGCGCGAGTGCAGGAATATGAATAAGCATAGGCGCCCAACATCCTTTCATAATCCGTAACATACTGATAATAAATAAGATATTGTATTGTTACTGTGAATTGTTACGGATTATTAACACGCAATTGACATAAGCGTAAGAGTCCGCCTCTACCTTCAGACCGGGGTGTTTGCTTTTCCCAAAAGCACAGGTCCGAAATTTTTTCAGAGAAGAGAGAGGCAATGAAAAAACTTGCATCACTGACACTATCGCTGTTCCTGATAGTCGGAACGGCGTTTGCTGACTCACCGAAAGACACACCGAAAGACACACCAAAAGAGGCCGACGCCCAGCCGGCGAAGAACGCAACGGCGGCGAAAGCGGCACCAGCTAAAACCAATGCGGAAATCTCCGCCGAGATGGAAGAGTTGCGCCAGGCGCTCCAGGCGCAGCAGGAACAGCTCCAGATGTTGAAGGAAGAATTGGCGAAGCGCGACCGTCAGATTGAGGAAGCGCGGGAAGCGGCTGCCTCGGCGAATTCACGTGCAACGGAAGCCAGCGTGAAGGCTACCGAAGCTGTAGCGACCTCGGCCGAAGTGAAGTCGACGACCACGGCGCTGAATTCGTCGGTAGCGACGCTGGCGGCCAGCAACGCGGCAGCCAGTGCAGCGGCCGACCCGAGCGCGCCCGTTGCCGCGGCGGCCGGACAGGGCAACACGGATGACAAGGGCCCGTTGACGATCCGATCCAAGGGCGTGAACCTGACGCCTGGCGGATTCTTCGAGGGAGCGACGGTGAACCGCCAGCGCGCTCTGAGCGATGATATCAACACGCAGTTTAATGCGATTCCTTACGGCGGCAATGCCACGGGCAAGTTGTCGGAAATGAACCTCTCGGCACGCCAGTCGCGGTTTTCGCTGTTAGCAGACAGCAAAATCGGCGACACCAAACTGTCCGGCTACTTTGAAGCGGACTTCCTTGGTGCGGGCACGACATCGAACAACCGCCAAAGCAATTCCTACGTATTCCGGGCACGGCAGTTGTGGGCGCAGGCTGCGCTTGCAAACGGCTGGTCGTTCACGGGCGGTCAGATGTGGAGCCTGGCGATGGAGAACAGGAAGAGCATCTCCACCCTCAGTGAATACACTCCGATGCAGATCGACACGCAGTACGTCGTGGGCATGACCTGGCAGCGCGCTGAAGCATTCCGCGTAACCAAGACGTTCGGCGATAAGTTCGCTGTGGCGGCCTCGGTGGAAGGTCCGCAGGCCACGGTCGGTGGGCGCGGATTCAGCACCTACACGAATACGTCGGCCCTCGGTGTGGTTACCACCTACCAGAATTTCTGGGAGTTTGCTCCTGGAGCGGGCGGTGGTCTGTTCAACGCGTTTGATACCACCGGTTATTCCGTCAACAAGACACCGGACTTCCTGGTGAAAGCAGCATTGGATCCAGGGTTCGGACACTACGAAATATTCGGCATCGTGAGCACCTTCCGGAACCGGTTGTATCCATGCGCGGTGGTGGGAAGCACGGGAGGCAATTTCCCAACTCCGACAACTCCGGTTGAGCTTGGCTGCTCGGCGAGTGCTTCGCTGGAGCCCAGCGCTGCCGGCGCGTCGAACGATTCGCGCACGGGCGGCGGCTTTGGGGTCAGCGGGCACGTGACCGTCAAGAAGCTGGATGTGGCCTTGAAGGCGGTCTATGGAGACGGCATCGGCCGCTATGGCGATTCGCAGCTTCCTGACGCCACTGCTCGTCCGGATGGTTCACTGGCGCTGATCCACAACGCCCAATGGCTCGGCCGGCTCGAATGGCACGTGACGCCGAAATTTGACTTGTATGGCTACGTGGGCGGAGAGTACGACGCTCGCGCAGCGTACGTGGGATATCAGACGGTGAAGGTCACAAATACTCCCGCTATTCCGGGTTGCGGCGCAGTCGGCCAGCAGCCATGCCCCGGAGGAGGGATTCAGCCCAACTATCCAGCTTTGACAACCACTAGCATCGGCCTCGAGGGTATCGGCGGATATGGCTCGCCGTATGCCAACAACTCCGGTTGCTCGACCGAGAGCCTTCCGACTGCAACGGGCACGCCCGGAGCGGGAGGAACGTGCGCGGGTGATACTCGGTACCTCGGAGAGGGCACGATCGGCTTCTGGCAGAAGTTCTACCAGGGCGAAAAGGGAAGACTGCAGTGGGGTATGCAATGGGCCTATGTGTACCGGAATGGCTGGTCTGGCAAAGACGGCCTGACGGGCACGGTTAATGTTTCCCCGCACGCGGTCGACAACATCGTTCTGACATCGTTCCGTTACTACCTGCCCTAAGCGGGTAGAACCAACCTGGCCGCCCGGTAATAGAGGGCGGCAAAAGGGCAGCTCTTTACCGGGCTGCCCTTTTTTTGTCCCGCCGGAGGCTGCGTAACAATATGAAAATCAGCAGTTAATCGACTTAATGAGGTACATTTCTGATTTTTAACAGAGTCACTACGAGATGTAACAATTCTGTAACCTGCGCTGCTCACACTAGGTGGTCCTAAGGCAAACCAAGAGAACCTCTGGAGAGAAATCCGATGAAACGTCCGGCCCTGTTGCTGACGGCTGTCCTCGCCCTCGCGGCGATCGTTTGGGCAGAGAACCCATTACTGATTAACGGAGCGGGTGCCACCTTCCCCTATCCAATTTATTCCAAGTGGTTTGATGTGTACCACCAGAAGAACGGAAACATTCAGTTCAATTACCAGTCCGTTGGTTCCGGAGCCGGGATCAAGCAGGTCACGGAAGGAACGGTGGACTTCGGCGCGACCGACGGCCCGATGAATGACGACCAATTGAAAGCTTTCCAGGACAAGCGTGGCTCGGCCATCTTGCACTTTCCCACCGTGCTTGGAGCCGTGGTGCCGACCTACAACGTGCCCGGGGTGACTGGAGCATTGAACTTTACGCCGGAGGCGCTGGCAGGAGTCTTCCTTGGCAAGATCACCAAATGGAATGACCCGGCAATCGCAGGGGCGAACAAAGGCGTGAACCTTCCCGCCGAGGACATTGTGGTCGTGCACCGTTCCGACGGCAGCGGCACGACTTACGTGTGGACCGACTATCTATCCAAGGTAAGCGAGGAGTGGAACAGCAAGGTGAAGAAATCGACTTCGGTGAACTGGCCGGTGGGCTTGGGTGGCAAGGGCAATGAAGGCGTGACCGGGCTGATCAAACAGACCCCAGGCTCGATCGGCTATGTCGAATTGATTTACGCGGTGCAGAACAGCGTTCCCTACGGCTCGGTGAAGAACTCCTCCGGGAACTTCATCAAGGCGGACTTGGCAAGCGTGAGCGCAGCGGCTGCGGGGACGGCGAAAGATATGCCGGACGATTTCCGGGTGAGCATCACCAACGCTTCGGGAAAGACGGCTTATCCGATTTCGAGCTTCACCTGGCTATTGATTCCCACGAAGTTTCAGGATGCCGGGAAGCGCGACGCCATCAAGGGTTTCCTGAAGTGGATGCTTACGGACGGACAAGGATACGCCGAACCGCTCACCTACGCGAAGCTGCCGAAGGAAGTGGTTGAGAGGGAATTGAAAGCCATCAGCAAGGTTCAATAGAGATCGAATAGAGACGTGGCGATCGTAAACCCAACCATGCCAGACGCGGGTCCTGTTGTGGCCTCGCGCTCTTTTCTGTCGAGGCTGCGCGATGGCGACGAAATCGCGCGGCTCATTACCTTTCTGTTCGCTGCGTCAGTGGTCCTCATCACGGTGCTTCTGGTGTTCGAGTTGTGGACCAATTCAGCGCTGGCCCGACAGAAGTTCGGGCTGCATTTTTTTGTCACCCGGGTGTGGGATCCGGTGATGGACCAGTTTGGGGCGCTGCCGTTTATTTTCGGTACGGTGATGACCTCCACGATTGCGCTTTTGCTCGCGGTACCACTGGGAATCGGGGCTTCGATATTTCTGGCGGAGCTGGCGCCAGCGCGGGTTTCCGATACGCTGCAATTCTTCATCGATCTTCTGGCGGCGGTGCCGAGCGTGATCTACGGGCTGCTCGGCGTGTTCATCATCGTGCCATTAATGCGGACGGTGATTTATCCAGCACTGAATAAGCCGTTCGGTTACCTGCCGATGTTCAAGGGGCCGTCCTACGGCGTGGGGTTCCTGACCGCGGGGATCGTGCTGGCGATCATGGTGATCCCGTACATCATTTCAGTTTCGCGCGAGGTGCTCCTGTCTGTTCCAAGGGATCAGCGGGAAGCGGCGTTGGCACTCGGCTCCACACGCTGGGAATCGACGTGGAAAGTGGTGGTGCCGTTTGCGAAGACGGGCATCATGGGGTCCATTTTTCTGGCACTGGCGCGCGCGTTGGGCGAAACCATGGCGGTGACCATGGTCATCGGCAACACGCCTAAAATCAGCGCATCCGTCTTTTCTCCGGGAGACACCATCGCCTCGGTGATTGCCAATCAGTTTACGGAAGCCACGGGCGACTTATACCTGCAGTCGCTGGTCGGATTAGGGCTGGTCCTGTTTCTGCTCACTTTCATCCTGAACGGGCTGGCGCGGCTGCTGATCGTGGTAACCACCCAAAAAGGCAGCGGAAAGGGTAACCAATGAGCGCGCGGCTGCGCTGGCGGAAGTTCGTGAGCAATCTGATGCTGACGCTGACAGGTGTCTGTGCGGTTGTGTCTGTGGCGGTGCTTTTCTGCATTCTGGGATACCTGGTTTACAACGGCGGCACGTCGGTGAACTGGGCTTTCTTTACGCAACTTCCGAAGCCGGTCGGTGAAACGGGCGGAGGCATGGCCAACGCGATTGTCGGGAGCGCCAAATTATTGTTGGCCGCCTCTCTGATTGGCGTCCCGATCGGGTTTTTGGGGGGGACTTACCTGGCCGAATTCAGCGGGGCGAAGGTGGCTTCCCTGGTGCGTTACGCGGCCGATTTATTGAACGGCGTGCCTTCGATCGTCATCGGGATTTTTGCCTACAGCATGGTGGTATTGCCGTTCAAGCATTTCTCGACGTTGGCGGGCGCATTTGCCTTAGGGCTGATGATGATCCCCATCACGCTGCGGAGCACGGAAGAATTTCTAGGGGCAGTGCCGCGCATGTTGCGCGAGGGTGCCATGGCACTGGGAGCGAGCAAATGGAGAACCATCAAGACAGTAATCGTTCCGGCGGCCTATCGCGGCATTCTTACTGCGATCCTGCTGGCGCTAGCGCGGGTGGCGGGCGAGACAGCACCGTTGCTGTTCACGGCATTCGGCAACAGCCGGTGGAGCCGGGGTTGGACGCAGCCGACATCGTCCCTCCCGGTGATGATCTTCAACTACGCCGTGTCGCCATACGAGGACTGGCATCGGCAGGCGTGGGCGGCGGGGTTGGTGCTGCTCGGATTGATCCTGATCATCAACATTTTGGCGAGGACGATCCTGTCGCGAGGCATAGCGGTGCCGAGGTCATAGAGATGACAGCGTCGTCCAATCCGGAGCTTACCGTGAAGGTGAACGCCACAGCGGGGGCCGCTGCGGTGAAGGAGAACGCCGCGGCGATGCCGATGCGCATGACCATCTCCAAACTGAATTTTTTCTACGGCAGCAAACAGATCCTGTTCGACATCAACATGGGGATCGCCGACAAACGAGTTACCGCGCTGATTGGGCCATCGGGTTGTGGCAAGTCCACGCTGCTGCGAATTCTGAACCGGATGCACGAAACAGTGGCCACTTCGCGGCTGGAGGGGGAGGTTCTCCTGGATCGGCAGAATATTCTGGCGCAGGACGTGACCTCCCTGCGTCGGCGGGTCGGCATGGTGTTCCAGCGGCCGAATCCGTTTCCGAAATCAATCTTCGAGAACGTGGCGTACGGACCGAGAATTAACGGTTTCAAGGGGCCGATCGCGGAGGTGGTGGAGAGAAGCCTGCGCAACGCGGCGCTATGGGATGAAGTGAAGGATCACCTGCACAAGTCTGCCTACGAACTTTCTGGCGGGCAGCAGCAGCGTCTGTGCATTGCGCGAGCTCTTGCCGTGGAACCGGAAGTGTTGCTGCTCGATGAGCCCTGTTCGGCCCTGGACCCGATCAGCACCGCGAAAATCGAGGAACTGCTGGTGGAGCTGAAGAATTTGACCACGCTGACCATCGTGACACACAACATGCAACAGGCGGCGCGTGTGAGCGATTTTACGGCGTTCGTGCTGACCGGCCAAATGATCGAGTTCAGTCCGACCCCGCAGTTGTTTACGACGCCGACTGATCCGCGGACGGAAGCCTACATTACCGGACGCTTCGGATGAGGGAGCCCTCGTTTTCTGTTTAAACGACTCGGGACTGCGGTTAAGATGCAAATGGGAAGGCATTCATGGAACGTCACTTCGAAAAGGACCTGAATGAATTAAAAGAGCGCCTGCTGTGGATGGGCAGCCTTGCCGAGCGCGCCGTACATCAGGCCGTGCATGCGGTGCTCGAATCGGATGAGCAACTGGCAAAGCGCGTCCTGGACGAAGAGGACGCGATCAACGAGTTGCAATTGGAGATCGATGACCGCGTGGTCCAGTTGCTGGCGTTGCACCAATTGATGGCCGCAGACCTGCGATTCGTGCTTGCCGTATCGCGCATCAACAATGATCTGGAGCGGATAGGCGACCAGGCGGTGAACATTGCGCAGGGGGCGCTGCGGATTTTACGGCACCCGCGCGTGAAGCCGTATGTGGATCTGCCGCGGATGACCGAGCTCGTGGAAGAGCAGGTGAGAAACGCACTCAACGCCGTGGTTCGCCGGGACGTGGAACTGGCGCAGAAGGTCATGTCCACCGATGACCAGGTGGATCATTATCGTGATCAGATCTTCCGCGAACTGCTGACCTACATGATGGGCGACTCTAGCCTGGTGTTCCCGGCGTTCGAGCTGATTCTGGTGGCGAAAAACCTGGAACGGATCGGGGACCACGCCACCAACATCGCGGAAGACGTTATTTATATCGTGCAAGGCCAGGACATCCGGCACCCCTCGATCGACCGGCGTTGAGCGGGGTTACTGCCGCGGACAGAAAGCCCCAGAGTCCCACGAGAGCGAGCGCCGGGTGAGAATTCAGCCTAAACCAGAAACGCAAGGGTAGAGACAGGGTTCCCCGCTCCGTGGACTCCGTTCGGAACAACGGGATCGTATTTGGGCTAATTCACGCTGGCTGGCCGTTTACGACTCAGCCCGAGAAGAATGGCTGCGAGCAGAGCGGCCGCGGCTGAGATGGCGCCCCCCAGAAGGCGGTCCCAGGTTCGCGTGAAGCGCACACCAATTTCAGAACTGCCACCGTCCAAAGGAATGACCATCTGGTTGACATCGTCCAGTCGCTGCGGAGAAATCGCTTTACCGTTTACTTCCACGCGCCAGGCCGGGTAGTTTAGAAGACGCAGGACGATTCGGGCATCCGACGGCGCGTCCACGTGAAGGTCTTTCTGCTCGGTGGTCCAGCGCTGAATCTGGACGCGCACTTGCGGAGAGGAAGAATCCTCTGAATCGACGGGCAAAGCGGCAGCGAGCAGGGCGTTTGGCGGCAGATCAAGATGGTCGTCGCCAAGCGGGTCGTATTCGTCGGTGCCATCGAAGCCGTGGCCACTGTCGATGGCGTCGCGCTGGGCGGACATTTCATCTTCGTCCCACCAGGTGTTGTCGACTAGAAATGAGGCCAGTGGCACGGTGAGCAGCAGGATCACCACAAACCACAACCAGCCGCGGCGTTTTTGTATCACCAGGGCGAGGAAGCAGGAAGCGACCAGCGCGATCATGGACATCCAACGCCAAGGAAACTGCACAAAGCGCAATTCCGGCAAGTGGTTCCAGAGAGGCGAGGTCAGGGAAAGAGTGAGCACGGTAGAGGCAGCACCGACCAGAAAAAGCGCGGGAAACGGCTTGCGGCTCCGTGCGGAGGAATTGGCGTGCACAGAAAACCGGCGGGAGGCTAGGGCCGCGATTGCAAGAAGCAAGATCAAGAACAGTGCGCAGGTGGAAGCGATCCAGTTGAACCAGGTGTGCTCCGGATCGTTGATCGCCGTGAACAGGAAATTCTGAGAGGGTAGCAGGCCGCTGGAAAGCGCCTGGCCGATATTCACCCAGCGCTGCTCATAGGCTGCCGGCAGAAGATAGCAAGACGCGAGGCCGAGGCCAAGAGCGAGTCCGGCCGCGCCGCGGAACATGAGCCGCCAGGATCGTTCTGAGATGGCAGCCCAAGTAAAGAACAGAGCCATCGAATAACTGGCGATAACGCCGGCGGGAGCGTTGGACAGCCAGACTCCGGCAAAGGGAAGAGCGAACAGGGCAGTGGAAGAAAGTCTCGGGGGAGAATCCTCGAGAAGATCGCACAGGCGAAGAGCCGCGAGGAGCATCAACGGGAAAAGGGCACAAGCCAGTTGTTCGGCGAAATCGCTACGGATGTAGGTCATCAACAGCGCGTTGGGATTGATGACGTAACAACCTGCCGCGAGAAGAGCGGCTCGGGGAGCAACCAACCGCCGCAAAAGAAAAAACGCAGAAAGCCCCGCGAGGGTCTGAACCAGAACAATAAAAAGGACCGGAGCCGCGAGGTCCGGAACAAGGAGAGTGAGAGCCGCGCCGAGCATCCAGGAGAGCGGTGGATAGAAAATGAAACGCGGCTCGCCAAATCCGTGGTTGGTCCAGGCGGTCCATCGGGGGTAGATGATCCCTTCCTTCCACTGGTAGGCGGCATCGAGCCAGGAGGCTGCGTGAAACTCAAAATCGTGGCCGGAAGCGGTTCCCAGCCAGAAAAAAGGCAAAACAAGAAGAGTGGAGAGTAAGAGCGAGAGGCAAAGAGCGAAAAACCAGCCGGGAAGGCGTATCGACTTGAACAGGGCGGAAGATGAAGGCAGATTTGTCATCAAGTGTTCATGAAATTGTAACCGGAGAAACCCCCAGCCGGCGAGGCTTCCGGAATAGGCTCTCAACAAACCGAAATTGAGCGATAATACGGGCACTCATGAGTGCAACCACAACAGGCACAGCCGTCCAGCCCATTATTGAGGCGCGCCAGCTGGAAAAGTTCTATCCGCAGCCCGATGGAAACCGGATTCAGGTGATTTCGCCGACCGATATCGCGATTTATCCGGGGCAAATTATTGCACTTCTCGGCCCATCGGGTTGCGGGAAATCCACGATGCTGCGCATGTTGACCGGATTGTCCCCGGCATCCGGGGGAAGCGTGTACTGGCACGGCCAGCCGGTGAAAGATGAATCGCCAAACGTTTCAATCGTGTTCCAGAGCTTTGCGCTCTTTCCCTGGCTGACCGTGATTGAGAACGTGGAAGCGCCACTCGAAGCACTCGGGCTTGCGGAGTTCGAGCGGCACAAGCGAGCGCTGCGAATCATCGATGCGGTGGGATTGGACGGGTTCGAGTCTGCATATCCAAAAGAACTTTCCGGCGGCATGAAACAGCGCGTCGGCGTGGCGCGGGCATTGGTGGTCGAGCCGGAAGTGCTGTTCATGGACGAACCATTTTCCGCGCTGGACGTGCTGACGGCGGAAACTTTGCGCGGAGAACTGCTGGAGCTGTGGCTGGGAAAGAAGATCCCGACGCGAGCGATCTTCATCGTGACACATAACATTGAAGAGGCCGTGATTCTTGCCGACCGCATCATCGTGTTGGGGCGAAATCCGGCACACATCCATGCGGAATTTAGCGTGGAGCTGGCACATCCGCGGGACCGCAAGGATCCACGGTTCGTAGAACTCGTCGATTTGATCTATCGGGCTCTGACGCGACAGGACCACGCCGAACACGCGGCGACCGGCCAGCCGGGAACCGAAGGAACGGTCCGAAAAACACACATCATGCTGCCGCACACTCGGCCCGGCGGCCTGGCGGGCCTTCTCGAAATACTTGTGGATCAGGGCGGGCGCGCGGATCTGCATGTGCTTGCGGATGAGCTGAGCCTTGAGGTGGACGCGCTCTTGCCGAGCGTCGATACCGCCGTGCTGCTCGGCATGCTGAAGCTCGAAGAGGGCGACGCGATCATCACGCCGGACGGCCAGGCGTTTGCGCAAGGCGATATTCAGGAACGCAAGACGATCTTCCGGAGAGTCGTGCTGGCGAATGTCCCGCTGCTGCGACAGATGGAGCAGTCATTGAAGGCCAAGGCGGATCGCACCCTGCCAGCCGAATTTTTCCAGGACCTGCTAGACGAACACTTCAGCGAAGACGAAGCGCGCCGTCAGTTGGAAACCGCAATCCAGTGGGGCCGCTACGCAGAACTTTTCGATTTCGATGCCGCCAGCGGAAAATTGACACTAACGGAAACCTGAACCTCCCGTGCTCTCCCCTGCGCCCGCGTCACAACACCCAGCACCGATTCCTCCGGCAGGCCAGCGGCCGGCAGGGGCGCGCTGGGCCTACGCGTTCTTGATCGACATTGCCGTGTTCATGGCGGTGTTCGGCGTCATTTTCGGGGTGTACTCGATCGGGCGGTCGTGGCTGGGCCCGGTGCGCGTGGAAGCGGAAATCTCGCAAGACCCGCGGAGTTTGTGGGCCTACGCGCTGTACTCACTGGTGCGCATTCTGGTGGCATACGGGATCAGCCTGGTGTTTGCGTTGGCTTACGGCTACACCGCGGCCAAGTCCAAGCGGGCGGAGTTGGTCCTGATTCCGTTGCTGGACATTCTGCAGTCGATTCCGGTGCTCAGTTTTCTTCCGGGCGTGATGCTGGCAATGGTGGCGCTTTTCCCGAGCCGCCAACTGGGGGTGGAGCTGGGTTCCATCATTCTGATCTTTACCGGCCAGGTGTGGAACATCGCTTTCAGTTTCTATTCGTCGCTGAAAACGATTCCGCGCGACTTGCGGGAAGCGGCAATTATTTACCGGTTCAGCCGGTGGCAGCGATTCACGGAACTGGACCTGCCGTTCTCCACCATCGGGCTGGTGTGGAACTCGATGATGTCCGTGGCGGGAGGATGGTTCTTCCTGATGGCGTGCGAGATGTTCGTGTTGGGAGATAAGGATTTCCGGCTGCCGGGGCTGGGCTCATTTCTGCAAACCGCAGCCAGCAACGGCAATACGCGTGCGATGCTTTGGGGATTAGCGATGATGGTTGGCGTAATCGTGCTGATGGACCAATTAATCTGGCGGCCGGTGATCGCCTGGGCGGACAAGTTCAAATTCGAACAGGTGGAAAGCAGCGCCACGGCGGAAAATTCCATTCTGAATTTCATCCGCAAAGAATCGTTTTTGATTCGCGGTTACCGGCGCGTACTGCACCCGGTCGTGAACTGGATGACGATAAAGTTCGCGAGCGGAGCGAAACGCGCGGCTGCATCCTTTTCCTCCGCCCAATCCAAGCAGCCGCGCCGCTGGCTTGGGTGGTTTTTCGCTGCGGTGGGCGTTGCGTTTATAATTTACGCCGTATATCGAACCGTGGGGGTGCTGGCTCATTTGAACCGGCAAGACTATCTGGTGCTTCTGCGCAGCGCTTTATTCACCTTCCTGCGCGTGAACCTGGCGCTCATTCTTGGGGCCCTTTGGACGATTCCGGTGGGCGTGGCGATCGGGTTCAGCCCGCGGTTTGCTCGGTTGATGCAGCCGCTGGTGCAATTGGCTGCATCGATTCCGGCAACCGCGTTGTTTCCCGTTCTGTTGCTAGTGCTGATCCGGCTGCGTGGCGGCGTGGAAATTGCGGCCATGGCGCTCATGTTATTGGGAACGCAGTGGTACATCCTGTTTAACGTAATTGCCGGGGCCATGGCGATTCCCACGGATTTGAAGGAAGCGGCGAAGGTATTCCGGTTCAGCCAACTGGATCGCTGGCGCCGGTTGATTCTCCCGGGTATCTTCCCCTATCTCGTCACCGGGCTGGTGACTGCATCTGGCGGAGCCTGGAACGCCAGCATCATCGCCGAATATTTTCATTTCCAGGGAAGAGTTGTGGAAGCACCGGGGCTAGGGAGCACCATCAGCCGGGCGAGCGACGCCGGACATTTTGACGTGCTCCTGGCTTCCACGTTAATCATGGCCACAATCGTGGTGATGATTAACCGTCTGGTGTGGAGGCGGCTCTACCGGCTGGCTTCCACACGCTTCAAGCTGGAGACCTGAGCGCTAGTCTTTCGTAAGCTCCCGGCACAAATAATTAATCTGGCCGACGTGATGGTAGAAGTGCGTTACACAACGCAAGAACGCCGTGAAGCGGTTTTTGGCTTCAGGTTCGCGCTCGGCGGAATAAGGCAAAATCCAGTCGACCTCCGACTGACGCTCAATTGTCGCAATGGCCATGGCGATGGTCTCGTCGAACTTGCCGAGCACGGCCGCTTTTGAGGGGCGGCGGGGTTCGCTGAACTCCAGCTCCCGATTCCGGACGTATCCAGTTTCGGCGATTCTGGCGCCGATGTAATAGCTCAGATTACCGCTAAGATGGAGCACCAGGTGCCCAACACTGTTCCCGTAGGAATGCGGGTTTCGCCAGAACTGATCTTCAGAGAGCGGATCGACCCATTTATGCAGCTCCGCGGCACGCATTCGGTATTCCTCGGCGAACGCCGTGGTTATGGTTTGCGTCAGTTCGTTCAGGACCACACCTCCAACGGATCAGTGAGCCACCGCGGGTTTCTCATTCTTATAGATCACGCCCTCCTTCATCACGAAGAAGACGTGTTCGGTCAGGCGGATGTTCTGGAGCGGGTTGCCCGGGACGGCGACAACGTCGGCGAACTTGTTGGCTTCGAGAGTACCGAGCTTGTCGGCGATGCCTAGCAGGTCCGCATCCGCGGAAGTGCCCGCCTTCAGCGCTGCAGCGGGCTTCATGCCCAGGTCA
>Ga0181532_10003071_pt1 | contig 15204 bp, 9 predicted proteins | sample PEATcosm2014_Bin_33_FD_119768 | JGI IMG/M metagenome (GOLD analysis project Ga0181532, IMG submission 119768) | Peatland microbial communities from MTU Mesocosm Facility, Houghton, MI, USA - PEATcosm2014_Bin11_30_metaG | ecosystem: Environmental > Terrestrial > Soil > Wetlands > Peat | place...
CGAAACCGCGGCGAGCCCCGGCGGCGCCGCCGGATACCGCGCGATCCGGCGGTCCGTCCGCTGCGCTCCTATTTCCCGGCGTGACCGGCTGCGGCTATGGTCGTCGCTGTCGGCTGCGCCCGCCCCCGCCGCGGTGGCCGAGTGGGCGCTGCGGCCCGCCGAGATCTGCGTCGCCGCCAGCGTCGCGCCCGCCGGTGACCGGGAGGTCGGCGAGGTCTGCCGACGTCTGCTGACGGCCAGCACCCCGGAACTGGCAAGCCCGCTGCCGCTCCCGTACGCGTGGTCCGACCTTGTGGTCGCGCCGGTCACCGCCGCCCATCTGCGCGAGCTCGAGGTACAGGCCCGAGATCGCGGCCAGGTTCTCGACGACTGGGGCTTGGCCCGGCTGACCTCCCCGGGCCGCGGCACGACCGCCTTGTTCGCCGGGCCGAGCGGCACCGGCAAGACGATGGCCGCGCAGGTCCTGGCGCGCTCGCTCGGCCTCGACCTGTACCGCGTCGATCTCGCCGGGGTGGTGAGCAAGTACATCGGGGAAACGGAGAAGCACCTGCGCGAGCTGTTCGAGGCCTGCGAGCGCGCGCCCGTCCTGCTCCTGTTCGACGAGGCGGACGCCCTGTTCGGCAAGCGGACCCAGGTGCGCGACGGACACGACCGGTACGCGAACATCGAGATCGACTACGTCCTCCAGCGCATGGAGCAGTTCGGCGGCGTGGCCGTGCTCGCCACCAACCGCAAGGGAGACCTCGACACTGCGTTCGTCCGCCGGCTCCGCTTCATCATCGATTTCGCGCCGCCGAGCCCGCTCGAGCGCGAGCGCCTGTGGCGGCTCGCCCTCGAGGGGGCCAGGGACGCCGACGGCAGGCCGCTCACCGACGGGCTCGACTGGGCCGGTCTCGCGCGTGAACTGGACCTGACCGGCGCGGGCATCAAGTCGGCGGCGGTGGCCGCGGCGTTCCTCGCCCGCGGCGACGGCGGGCTGATCTCAGAGCGCCACGTGCTGGCGGCGGCACGGCGCGAGCTGGCGAAGCAGGGCGTCGTTGTCCGGCCCGGCCAGATGGAGCTGCGATGAGCCCGGCGCGCGGACCCGGCGGCGCCGGACCCGACGTCCACGTGGACCGGCTGGCTCTCCGCGTGACCGGGCTCGACCAGGCCGCCGCGCGCACGCTCGCGCGCCTCGTCGCCGAGGGCCTCGCGCCCGAGCTTCTCCGGTCGGCCGCGAACGCCGGCCTTGACCAGCTACGGATCGAGGTGACCCCCGGCGCCGCTGATCACGGCAGGCCCGAGCTGCTGGCGCGGCGGATCACGAGCGAGCTCCGCCGGGCCCTGGCCCGGGGCCAGGCACCCGGCGGCCCGGGCAGGGAGGCGGTCCCGTGAACGGCTTCGTCCAGAAGGGCGCGCTGCTGGAGTTCATGCCGACGTTCCTGCCCGTTCCGGTGCCGAACGTCATCGTCTTCCAGTACAACCCCGAGACGATGACCCACTCCTGGACCCAGCCCGAGCCGGCGACCACCGCCGGGACGGAAGCAGGCAACCCGCTCGCGGTGAAGGGCATGCCGGGTGAGGCGTTCTCCTTCACGATCGCGATGGACGCCAGGAACGAGATCGCCGACGGGAGCGCGCCGGAGGCGGCTCTCGCCGAGTCGAGCGGCCTCTACAGCCGGCTCGCCGCGCTGGAGATGCTGCTGTACCCGACGGCCACGGGACAGCCCGGGCTGACCGGGACGGTGTCGGCGGCGATCGTCTCCGCGCTCACCGGCGCAAGCTCCGGCCCGGTCCGGACGATCCCGCAGTCGGTGCTGCCGGTGACGCTGTTCATCTGGGGCGCGGGCCGGATCGTGCCGGTCCGTGTGACCGACCTCACGATCGCCGAGCGGCTGTACGACTCGGCGCTGAACCCGATCCACGCCGAGGCCCAGCTCACGCTCCGGGTCCTCACCCCGGCCGAGCTCGTCGCCGCCTCGGCCGATAACGACGTTCTCGGGAATCTTGCCACCATCGCCTACGACTACACGCTCACGCTCCGGCAGGCGCTCGCGACGGCCAACCTCGCGAACGCGACCGAGTCCGTTATCGGGATGATCCCGCACTGAGAAGGGGAACTGGGTGTTCACATCCGACAGCCGCTACGTCAGCCAGCCCACCTACACGGTCGCGCTGCCCGACGGCACCCAGGTCACGGCCGTGGTCCCGCCGCCGCCGAGTCCCGCGCCGGTGATCGGCTACGCGCAGTCTCCCGGCGGGGAACGCCTCGACCTCCTCGCGGTGCGGTACCTCAACACCCCGACCGGTTTCTGGCGGCTGTGCGACGCGAACAATTCCGTAGTCGCTGGCGCTCTGGCGGCCCGCACCGTCATCGGCATCCCGGCCGGGGGCTCCGCGTGAGCGTCACCATCGAGCTGATCGTAGGCGGAGTCCCGGTGCCTGGCGCCCTTTACGACGCGATCGCGCAACTGGAGATCGAGGAGAGCTCCGACCAGCCCGGCACGCTGCTGTTGCGGCTGCCGGTGAACCGGACCTCGACGGGGGACCTCCAGTTCGTCGGCGACGGGACCTTCGAGCCGATGACGAACGTCGCCCTCACGGTGACCCCTGACGCGCGGGGTTCCCGGGCGCAGTGCATCTTCGACGGGTACGTCCTGTCCTGGCGGCTGCACCTGGACCGGGCGTCGACCGCGTCGACGATCGACATCTGGGCGCAGGACGCCTCGTGGCTGATGAACATCGACGACCACGTGGCCGAATGGTCCGGGCTGACCGACGGGCAGGTGGCCGACGCCATCTTCAGCAGCTACGGCTGCACGCCCGCTGCCGGGAACACCGCTAACGACTCGCCGAGCCACCTGCCCGAGGCCCACACGCTATTCCAGCGGGCGACGGATCTGCAGTTCCTGCGCGGCCTGGCCCGCCGCGGCGGCAAGCTGTGCCGGGTCGCCTGCACCGATACGCCGGGCATCAGGACGGGGTACTTCGTGGTCCCCGCGGTGGCCGGCCGGCCGGTCGCGACAATCTCCCTGGCCGACCCGGTCAGCTGGACGGTCGAGACGCTCGACTTCGACTGGGACGTCATGCGCCCGACCGAGGCGGACGCGAGCCAGGTGGACCTCACCCAGTCCTCGGACACCGGAACCGACGTGACCACCGGCGCCAGCGGCCTCCCGCCGCTCGACGCGCGCGACTACCCGACCTACCGCGGCCAGGCCTCGAAGCTGCTGCTGACGACGCCCGCTGACGCGGCCGAGCTCGGCCAGCGCACGGCGGCAGTGCTGACCGAGTCCGGGTTCTTCTCCCGGTGCACCGGGGAAGCGGACGCGGACCGGCTCGGCGTGGTCCTGCGGGTCGGGGACGTCGTGACGATCGAGAGCGCCGGCCGTCTCCAGTCGGGGAACTGGCTGGTCTGGAACGTGCGGCACATCTTCTCGCTCGACTCGTGGAAGATGGCGTTCACCCTGGTCCGGAACGCGATAGGCCCGTCCGGTCTCGGCGGGACGCTCGCGGCGCTGGCCAGCATCCCGGCCGGGCCGCCCCAGGCGGCGACGCTGTGACCACCGGCGACCTGGCGCTCGAGGACCTCCTCGAACGGCTGCGCACTCGCTTCTACGGGAAATACCGCGGCATCGTGACCGCCGTCGACGCCGCCACGATGCGGATCAAGGCGAAGGTGCCGTCGGTGCTCGGCGAGACGGAAACGGGCTGGTGTATGCCCTGCGTCCCGTACGCCGGGCCGAATACCGGGTTCGCGTTCCTGCCGGAGATCGGCAGCGGGGCCTGGATCGAATTCGAGGGCGGCGACGTGTCGTACCCCATCTGGGCCGGGGGGTACTGGCGCGAGGGCGAGTTCCCGGCCGGCCCGGCCCAGCACGTCAAGGTGATCGTCACCGCTGGCCCGCACAAGCTCACGTTCGACGACGAGCAGAAGTCGATTAGCCTGTCGGACCCGAACGGCAACACGGTGACCCTGGACAGCTCCGGCATCACGCTCGCCAATGGCGGGTCCAAGGTCGTGGTCAGCAGCACGAGGGTGTCGGTGAACGACGGCGCGCTGGAGGTGACGTCGTGACCATCGCCCGGGAGGACTACGCGTTCCCGTTCCGGATCGACCCGGTGTCCCAGCAGACCGCGCAGACCGCCTACCCCGCCCACGTCGACCAGATGGTCCGCCAGTTGCTGCTCACTACCCCGGGCGAGCGCGTCAACCTCCCGCAGTTCGGCTGCGGGCTGCGGGCCCTGGTGTTCGCCCCGGACAACGACGCCCTCGCCGCGACCGTGCAGCTGCGCGTCATCCAGGGGCTGAACCAGTGGCTTGCTGGAGTGGTGAACGTGGTCGACGTGTCGGTGGGCGGGGCCGCCGCCCCCGGGCCGGGGACGCTGGAGGTGACGGTCACCTACACCCTGGTGGAGACCCAGGCGACCCAGACCATGACGGTGGCGGTCGGATGACACCTGACCCGCCGGTCCGCATCCGGCGCCAGCTGCTGCTCGCACCCGGCGCGTCCTTCAACGGCATCGACTACGTCCACGTGGCGTCCAGCCAGACCCAGCTCTTCGTCCACTTCCTGAATACGGTGCCCGTCCAGGGCACCCTGTTCGGCCAGCAGGCGGCGATCACCGGCGGCGACGTCATCACCAGCGTCGCGATCAACCCGATAGAGGAGACGACCGACTGGAGCGCTGACAGCCAGGGCCGTCCGGTCCTTGCGCTCACGGTGACCGCCCCCGGGGACTTCTCGACCTACCGGCTGACCCTCTTCAGCGACCAGCTTGACCCGTTCTTCGGCTCGGTGCCCTTCACCTTCAAGGCGAACTGCCCGGCGACGCTGGACTGCGCGGCGCCGGGGGCGGCCTGCCCTCCGCCAGCGGCCGAGCAGGCGGGAATCGACTACCTCGCCAAGGACTTCGGGAGCTTCCAGCGGGCGTTGTCGGAGTTCTCCACCCTCCGCTATCCGGCGTGGGTCGAGCGCTCGGAGGCAGATCTCGGCGTCATGCTGATGGAGGTGCTCGCGGCGATGGCCGACGAGCTCAGCTACTACCAGGACCGCGTATCGGCTGAATCGACCATCCAGACGGCGACCCAGCGGCTGTCGGTGGTTCGCCACGCCCGGCTCGCCGACTACGAGCCGGCCCCGGCGACGGTGGCCAACACCGTCCTGCAGCTCGACGTGGCGGCCCCGCCGCCCGGCTCGCCGCCGCCCGGGCCGCCCGCCACCAGCTGGACGATCGACACGCCGGTGCTGGTGCGCGCGCTCGGCGCGGACGGCTCGGTCACCGACTTCGAGATCGAGGACCCGGCCACCGGCCTGGCCGACCCGGCCAGCTTTACCGTTGACATCCGCTGGAACCGGGCCGGCCTCGTGCCCTACTACTGGGACGACAGCCAGCGGTGCCTGCTGGCCGGCTCGACCAGCTTCTACCTCACCGGTCAGGGCCTAGGGCTCCACCCTGGCCAGCAGCTGCTGCTCGACTCGCCGGCGGCCGACAGCGCCGACCCCCCGGTCCGGGAACTGGTCACGGTCGCCGCGACGCAGGAGACATTCGACTTGCTGATTGGCGAGGGCAGTCCTCCTCCCCTTCCCCTGACGCAGGTCAGCTTCCAGGCGCCCACGACCGGCGATCACGACCTGTCCGAGACCGCGGTCGCCGGGAACATCGTCCCGGCCGTGCAAGGGCTGCGCCGGAGCGAGACCTTCGTGATCCCGGGCCCGGCGGCCCTCCAGCCCGGGCCGGTCGTCGTCCGCGCCGGGGCCAACTCGACACCGCAGGACCCACTGCCCGAGTACCGCTATTGCCTGGCGTCCGGCCCGCTGGCCTGGCTGGCCACCGCCACCCAGGATGAGGACACGTCGGTGCCCGCGCAGCCCGAGATCCTGCTCAGCGCGGTTCTGCCCGGCGGCGGCACGTCGCTGTGGGCGTTCGAGCGCTGGCTGCTCGGCTCGGCGGCCACCGACCAGGCGTTCACGCTCACTCCCGAACGGTACTCGCCGGTGCTCACGAGCAACGGCATGACCTGGTTCGATTACGACGGCGATGGCGGTACGACGATCCGTTTCGGGAACGGGACGTTCGGCATGCTGCCGCTGCCCGGGACGGTGTTCACCGTGGTCTACCGGGTCGGCGGCGGCTCGGCCGGCAACGCCCCCGCGGACACGATCACGAACGTCGCGCCGGGGCAGGCGCAGGGATCGGTGATCGTGTCCTGTACCAACCCCTTCCCGGCCACCGGCGGCGCGGACGCCGAGACCATCGCGCAGGTGCGTGACCGGGCACCCCAGAAGTTCAGGGCGGAGCCGCTCCGGGTCGTGCAGGCCGGGGATTATGCGGCGGCGGCACGCTCGCTGCCGTGGGTGCAGCAGGCGGGTACCACGTTCCGGTGGACGGGCAGCTGGCTCACCGCGCTGACGAGCGCCGATCCCGCCGGAAGCGAGCAGCCGACGATCGCCCAGCTCGAGTCGCTCACCCAGCTGCTCGACGGGCAGCGGCTGGCCGGCTACGAGAGCTACGTCCTGCCCCCGAGCTACGTCTCGATCGACCTGCAGATCACGGTCTGCGGGCGGGCTACCTCCTTCGCGAGCGACGTGGCGGCCGCCGTGGTCGCCGCGCTGCAGCCCGGCTCGGTTGCCGGGGGCAAGGCGGGGTTCTTCGACCACTCCCGCTGGAGCTTCGGACAGCCCCTGGAGTCCAGCGCGCTGCTCGCCGCGATCCAGTCCTGCCCCGGCGTCGTGGGCGTGTACCAGGTCCAGTACCGTCGGCGCGGCGTCCAGGACTGGGCGCCGCTGCCCGACACGCTGACGGTCGCCGCCGACCAGATCCTGCGCGTCGACAACGACCCGAACCGGCCGGAGGCCGGTTCGGTGCAGGTGATGGTGGAAGGATCGAAATGAGCAACGGGACGCCGTCGCCCTGCCCCTGCGGTCCGCCGCAAGACCCCCAGGTGGTCATCACCCCGCCGGGCCTTTCGCAGATCTCCTACCGGGCGGACGACTTCACCGGGTTCCGCCGGGCGCTGCTGCGCCCGCTTCCCGGCGAGCAGGCCATCGGCCCGTGGCGGCCAGCGCCGGGCGATCTCGGCCTGCAGGTACTCGAATGGTGGGCCTACCTCGGCGACGTGCTCACCTTCTACAACGAGCGCATCGCGAACGAGAGCTACCTGCGCACCGCCACCCAGCCGAGCAGCATCGCGAACCTGGTGGCGCTGCTTGGCTACGAGCCGGCTCCCGGCATCGCGGCCACCGGGAACCTGGCCGTGCTGCGGTCGGCGGCGCACCCCGGCGAGCCACTGGTCATCCCGGCGGGCATGCCGGTGTCCAGCGTCGCGACTCCGGGCGTCCCGTCGCAGACCTTCGAGACCGCCGCCGCCGCGAGCTTCACCGGCCCGTCGAGCGTCCCGGTCACGCTCGCGCCCGACACCACGCTCCGGCTCAACGCCGACGGCACGGCTCAGTCTGTCCTGCTCGCCGGCCAGGTCAGCGGCATCACCGCGGGCGACCGGCTCGTGCTGGCCAGCACCGGCTTCGCTGGGCTGGACGACAACTGGTCGCTCGTCACCGTGGGCGGTACCGCGCCGGCGGCCGACCCGGGAACCGGCGCGCTCAACACCTTGGTCACGTTCTCCGCCAGCGCGCGCGGGCCGGGGGCCGCGACGCCGTTGTCCGGCCCGTCCACCTCGTTCCGGCTGCTGCGCCCCACCGCCTCGGCCGCGTTGTGGAATCGCGGCGCGCCCACCGGCGGCGAGGCGGTGGTGGCGCAGACCGGCGCGGCCCTCACCGTGCAGCTGTCGGCGGCGGTCCGCGGGATCTCACCGGGTGACATGGTGCTGTTCGATTGCGGTACCGGGGCGCCGCCGGCCCTCGCCAGCGTCACCGCGACCCTGGAAGTGCTCTGGGCCGTTCCCTACCCCTCGCTTCCCGGCGTGTCCCCCCCGAACCCGCCGGACATCGTCGTCGCGCACACGGCGCTCGTCGTCGCGACCGCGGATTCCGCCGCCCTAGGGCAGCCCGATCCGGCCACGGTCACCGCCCGGTACGGCGTCAGGGACGTGGGTACTATCATCGGGGTACCGGCGGCGACCCTGGGGAGCCTCCCGGCGGCGGTCGGGGTAGCCGCCGGCTCCCCCGCGACGCCGCCCGGCGCCACCGCCTTCCTCCAGGACGGGACCGGGGCCGGGGTGGCGGTCACCGTCGTCGGCGCCGGACCGGGCCAGGTCACCCTCGCCGGGGCGGGCACGCCGCCGGCTGCCGTCACCGCCCCGCTGCAGGTGCCGCTCCAGCTGCTGCTCGACGTCGTGCCGGTGTCCCGCGGGACCACCGTGACCGGCGAGGTGCTGGGCAGCGGGAACGCCGCGCTCGCCAGCCAGTCCTGCACGCTGTCGAAGTCGCCGCTCACCTACCTGGCCAGCGGCAGCGGCCCGGTGAGCACGCTGGCGGTGCATGTCGACGGGGTCCGGTGGCAGGAGGTGCCGAGCTTCTACGGCCAGGCCGCCGCCGCCCGGGTGTTCGTGGTATCGCGGTCGCCGGACCAGACCGTGACGACCGTGACATTCGGGGACGGCGTCAACGGCGCCCGGCTCCCCTCCGGGACCGGGAACGTCACCGCTACCTACCGCTACGGATCGGGGGCGGCCAGCCCGCCCGCTGAGCGCCTGACCACGATCATGCAGCCGCAACCGAACCTGGCGTCCATCGCCAATTCGGTAGTCGTGTCCGGCGGCGCGGACCCGCAGCCGCCCGAGGAAGTCCGCGCCAATGCCCCCGCCAGCGTCTGCACCTTCGGCCGGGCGATCTCGGTCACCGATTACGAGGTCATCGCCGCGCAGACCCCCGGCGTCAGCCGCACCGCGGCCTCCTGGACGTTCGATCGAGCGGGGCAGCGCACGCTGGTGACCATCTCCGTGGACGGCGGCCAGGCCGCCGCGGCGGCGGTCAGCGCCGCGCTGTCCGGTGCCGGCGACCGGAACCGGCCGGTGGTCGTGCTCGCCGCGAACCCGGTCGCGCTCGGCCTGTCCTGCACCCTCGTTGTCGCCGCGGACCGGCAGGTCACGGCGGTGGCCACCGCGGCGGCGGCGGCGGTCTCGGACTCGGCGGGAGGACTGTTCAGCCCTGCCCGGATGGGCATCGGGCAGCGCCTTTACCGCAGCGCCATTGACGCCGCCCTCATGGTGCCCGGCGTGACCGCCGTCCATGACCTGACGGTCACCTGGGGAGACCGGGTCCTCGGCGAGATCTTCGACCCGGGCGCGGGGTCGTTCTTCGACCTGCCGCCGGGCAACGTCACGATCACGGGAGTGAGCGCCGGTGGCTGACGTCAACGACGGCTATGACAGCTACTACGCCGAGCGGCTCTGGCAACTGCTCCCGGCGGTCTACCGCACCGCCGACACCGACAGCTTCGACAGCCCCGGCCCGCTGCGGGAACTGCTCAACCGGATCGGCGAGCAGGTAGCCGTCGTCCGGCGGAGCATGGACCGGATGTGGGCTGACCAGTCGATCGAGACCTGCGACGACTGGGTCATCCCCTATCTCGGCGACCTTCTCGCCACGAACCTGGTCACCAATCTCGACGCGCGGGCCCAGCGTCTGGACGTCGCCAAGACGATCCACTACCGGCGCCGCAAGGGCACCGTGGAGATCCTGGAGGAGCTGGCGCTGGACGTCACGGGGTGGACCGCGCACGTCGTGGAGGGCTTCCGGCGCCTGGGCCGCACCCGGCACGGCCTCGACCCGGCCGTCGGCCCTGCCGCCTTCCCGCAGGCCAGCGCAGCCGACGTGGCTCAGCTGCTGCGGACCGAGGGCGTTACCGGCCTGCTGACCGGCGGGCCAGCCGGCGGAATGGCCGACCTGCGGTCCGCGCACGGCGCGCTGCTCGCGAATACCGCGTTCGACGAGAGCTTCCATACCGCCGACTTCCGGGCAGGCCGCGGCGCGGTCGGTTACTTCGGGCTCCCCGACCTGCTGGTATTCCTGTGGCGGCTGACGAGCTTCCCGGTCGTGGCGGGGACGCCGGTCGCGGTAGCCGACTGCCCCGGCCAGTACGTGTTCGACCCGACCGGCCGACAGGTCCCGCTGTTCCTGCCCGTGCCACCGGTTCCCGACGACTTCGCCGAGTCCTGGACTCCGGCCCGCGAGTGGCAGGTGCCCGGCCCGCTGACGAGCTCTCTGGACACCGCGATCACCGGTCACGGGACCGCCGGCCCGCCGTATCCCGACGCGGACGTCCCGCCCCGCTACGGCCTCGGCGGAGGCTGGCAGCTGACGTCGATCTGGCCGGAGATCGGCAGGTTCACGGCGGTCGCCGCGGCATCCCCGCCCGGGCCGCTCACGGTCGACTACCAGTACGGGTTCTCGTCGATGATCGGCGCCGGCCCTTACGACCGGGACCTGCTCGAAAACCCCCCGGCGGTCGGCGGCAGCCAGACGGCCGTGTCCGGCGGGACGGGCCTGGACACGGCCCTGGCCGCGGCCGGCACGACCGGAACGGTCACGGTCGGCGACTCGCTCAGCTACGCCGCGCTGGCCGACGCCGGCTCGACGGCCGACCCGATCGTCTCGCTGCTCGTGCGGGCCGGGCCGGGCGTGCGCCCGGTGCTGCGGCCGGAGGCCGGCTCATCCGGCCTCGCGCAGTGGATCTTCACCGGCGGCGGCGGGGCCCGGCTCGTCCTCGACGGGCTCACCGTGTCCGGCTGCGATATCGTCCTCCGCGGCTCGTTCGACACGGTGCGGATCACCGCGTGCACCATCGACCCCGGTACCACCGCGCCAGGCTCGCCGCCGCTCGCGACCGCGGCCGACGGCGCCCCGCTGGCCCCGGGTCGGATCTTCGTCGAGGCCGACCCGGCGGCCGGGGGCGGGGTGATCGGCCAGCTTCTCGTGGACCACTGCATTCTGGGGCCGGTCCGCACGCGGTTCGGGGGCTCGCTCGAGACGGTGACGGTCACCGATAGCATCGTCCAGGGCCTCCCGGCGACCAGCGGCACCGCCTTCACCGCGGCGGATGTCTTCGACCCCGCCCTGCTGGCGCGCGGACTCGCGGCCGGCGCCGGCGGTGCCGGGCGGCCTGTCGACGGGCTGTCGGCGGCGCTGCTGGCCATGATGCCGGCGGCGGACGCCGCCGCCCTGCTGGCGTACGCGGCCGGCTCGCCGTCCAGCCAGGAGACGGCCGGCTTCCCGCTGGACGGGCTCAACGCGCTCGTCGGCCGCGGTTCGTCGCTGTACGACCCGGCCCTGTTCACGACGGTGAACCTGAGCCCCGGCGTGCTCGCGCTCGCGGCGCAGGCCAAGGCCGGGACGCTCGACCCGGCCCGGCTGCCCGCGCTGAACCGGGCCCTCATCGACGAGGTGTTCCCGGTCGCCCTCCGCGTCGCCGCCCTAGCGGTCGCCGATGCGACCGTGCAACTCACCCGCGTCACCGTGCTCGGGAGGATCGCCGCGCACCGCCTGTCGGCGAGCGACTCGATCCTGGCCGACTTCGCGACTGTCGACGACACCCAGGACGGCTGCGTGCGCTTCAGCGCGTACGCCGACGGCAGCGCGATACCCCGCCAGTACTCCTCGGCGGCGATCCCGCCGAGTGCGCCCATCTTCACCAGCGAAAAGTACGGACAGCCGGGATACGCGCAGCTGATCGAGACCGCCGACACGGCGATCACCGGCGGTGCGGCCGGCGCCTCAATCTCCTCGGGGGCCGAGAACGGCTCGGAGATGGGCGCCTTCTGCGCTGACCTGAACCCGGTCAAGGAGCAGGGCCTGCTGACCAAGTACGCCGAGTATATGCCGCTCGGCCTCACGCCCGTGATCGTCCATGTCACATGAGCATCGTCTCGCCTGGGGCGGGAGAGGGAGACGCCGATGGCCGGCGACCGCGCACGAGTGAGCTACGACCCGAGCCGGAAATGGCGAGGGCTCATAGCCCAGCAGGGGCGGGTGACCGTCGAGGCGGACTGGAACGAGGCCGCCGCGATCGACGCCGAACGCGACCGCCTCCTGACGCTCGACGTAGTAGGCACCGTCGGGACACCGGACGGCGGGTATGTCGTGACTGCGATCCCGGCGGCAGGCTCACCGCCGGGATCGCCCGGCTCACCGCCAGCTACCGGGCCCGGACTGGTCGGCTCGCCGCCCGCCTCGGTGCCGGGCGACCTCGTCATAGGCCCGGGCACGCTCTACCTGGGTGGCGAGCGGCTGGACCTCGATGCCCCGGTCGCCTACAGCGCGCAGCCTGACTGGCTCGATCATTCGACCGATCCGCGCTGGGTGCCCCCGGCCTTGCCGGCCGCCGCCGGGACCAGCTACGAGCTCGTCTACCTGCTGGCCGCCGAGCAGGAGGTATCGGCCGTCGAGGATGCGGCCCTCGCCGACGTCGCCCTCGGCGGCCCGGACACCATGGGCCGCCAGCGCATCCTGCAGCGTTTCGTGCGCCAGCCGTGCCAGTCGGCATCGTGCTTCGGAGCCTGGACCGCGCTGGTGGACTCTCTCGGCCCGGCAGGGCAGCGGTTCGATACGGCGTCGATGATGATCGAGTCGACGGCGGCCCTGCAGGTGTCGTTCACCAGTCCCGGGACGGCCGGCCCGTGCCAGCCCGCGACCACCGGTGGCTACCTCGGCGTCGAGAACCAGATGATCAGGGTCATGGTCACGAGCGTCGACGCGTCGGGCGTGCCGACGATCGTCTGGGGTTTCGACGATGCCTCGTTCCTCTACCCGGTCGGCACGGCGAGCCCCGACCCGGGCTCCGGCGACACCACGCTGACGCTGGCCAGCGCGCCCGTGGACAGCTACCACTACCCTGTGCTTGGCCAGGCCGTGGAGTTGCTGCGCGACGCGGTCCAGCTCACTGCCACCGACTACATCGCGTCGCCGGCGGGTTTCGTCTCGACGCTTACCGCGGGCTACGCCCCCGCCAGCATGAGCCTCACGATCTCCGGTGAGCCGCCAGGCGACTACCTTTCTCCCGCGACGCCTCAGCTCTACCTGCGCGTGTGGCAGGGGGCAACGGCCGCGATACCGGGCCAGGCGACCCCGCTTGGCGACACCGGCGTCGCCGTCTCGCTGACCTCGAGCACCGGCAGCTTCCACGTCGGCGACTTCTGGCGCTTCGCGCTGCGGCCGATCCGGCCGGCGATCGTGTACCCGGCCCGCTACCTCGCCGCTCCGCAGCCGCCGGACGGCCCGCGCGCCTGGGCCTGCCCGCTCGCGGTGCTGGCGTGGGCCGGCGGGAGCGCGACGGCGACCAGCTGCGTGCCGCTGTTCTCCGGCCTCGCCGGGCGGACCGGCGCCGGCGCGGGGGGGTGCTGCACCGTCGACGTGGGACCCGCGGACGTCGACGACGGGGCCTCGCTGCAGAGCCTGCTCGGACGCTACGCCACCAGCGGGCCGGTAACCGTGTGCCTGGAGCCGGGTACCTACACGCTCCCGGCGCCGCTCGTGCTCGGGTCGGGTTTCGACGGCCTCACCCTGCAAGCCTGCCGGGGAGGAGTCGTCCTGCAGGCACCGAGCCAGCCGGGCGCCGACTTCGTCCTCGGGCTGATCGTGCTGCAGGGCGCGAGTTCGGTCACGATCCGGGGCCTCGAGCTGTCCGTTCCGCTTACCGGGTTCTCGCCCCCGGCCGGCTCGTTCTCCAGCCTGCCGGGACTGAACCAGGTCCTGCTCGGCGCGTTCTCCGCGGGGCTAGAGACGGGGATCGGCATCTCCGTGGCCAGCTCGGCCGACCTGACCATCGAGGACTGCACGTTCGGCCTGCCCGGCCCGGGCCAGGCGAACGTCTTCGGTGCGGCGATCTTCGCGACCGGGACGATGGACGGCACGACGATCACCGGGTGCACCTTCCAGAGCGCCGACCCGCCCGCGGCGGTCCCCTTCAACGAGCTGGCCGTGACCCAGGTGGTAAACAACCAGGTCGGCGCACCGCCCCCCTACCAGCTGACGTTCGGGTACCTCCAGGTGCCAGGGGCATCCGCAGGCGCCACGGTGGTTTATGACGCGGTCATCGAGCAGAACCTGTTCTGCGGCGTGACGGTGCCGGCCCTCGTCATGGCGCAACTCGGCACGCTGCGCCTCGACCGGAACACCGCCCGCGGCGCCTACGGCGGGTTCTGGCTCGTTTCGCTCGCCAACCCGGCCCAGCAGAACGTGATTTTCGGGCAGTTCTCGGTCGGCGACCCCAACCTGTACAGCGAGTTCGCCAGCGTCGGAATCGCCGCGCTGCGGGACGGGATCTTCGTGATCGCGACCGCGATCGGCCAGGTGCTCCCCGGAGCACCTCCGAGCGGCGGGTCCTCCGTGGCCGGCAGCGTCGCTGCGCCGAGCACGGCCCAGGCGGCGCTCGCCGCCCAGACGGTCACCGCCTTCTTCTCGCAGGCGACCGGGGTTGCGTCCGCCGGGCCGCTGCCACCCGCGACCGCCGCCGTCTTGGCGAACCTGGGGGCCGCGGCGCCGGCCGCAGCCGTGGTGCCTGCGGCGGGCACGGGCACGAGCGTGACCTTGCGGCTTGATGTGTCCGACTGCCAGGTCGACGCGGTGACCGCCGGCTCCTATTCCGGCGCCGGCCTCATCGTGGCAGACTTCACGGCTGACGCCGGGTCGGCCTTGCTGCGCGGCAACCGGATCCGGAGCCGGTTCCCCATGGGGGAGACGGTCCTGTTCGCCGGGGTCGGCGAGGTCAGCGTCACGGGGAACGTTCTGTCCAACGAGGTCGCACCGCAGGTGAGCTTCGCAGCCGCCTCCCCGCCGGCGCTGCTCCCGAGCTACAGCATCGTGCTGAACCCGGCGACAACGCCGCTCGGCGCCCTGCTCGATCCTTCGGGCGTCCTGTTCGGCGACGTCGCCAACGTGCCGGCCGTGGCCGTCACCGGCAACGTCTTCATCGACCCCACGAGCTTTCCGCCGCGTCCGGCGACGATCCCGGCGGCGCTAGCCGACTGGGACGTGCTGAACACGGTGATCAGCTACGGCCTGGCGGCACCGCCCGAGGTGAGCGGGATCACCCCGGCGTCCGGGCCGGCCGGCACGCCGGTGACGGTGACGGGCAGCGGCTTCACGGGAGCCACCGCGGTGAGCTTCGGCGGCGTCGCGGCCACCTTCAGCCCCAGCAGCAGCAGCCCGGACACCGAGCTGCTGGTGACCGCCCCGGCCGGCAGCGGCACGGTGAACGTGACCGTCACCACGCCGGCCGGCACCTCCCCGGCCGTGGCCCAGGACCAGTTCAGCTACCTGGCGGTGA
>Ga0181532_10003072_pt1 | contig 15201 bp, 10 predicted proteins | sample PEATcosm2014_Bin_33_FD_119768 | JGI IMG/M metagenome (GOLD analysis project Ga0181532, IMG submission 119768) | Peatland microbial communities from MTU Mesocosm Facility, Houghton, MI, USA - PEATcosm2014_Bin11_30_metaG | ecosystem: Environmental > Terrestrial > Soil > Wetlands > Peat | place...
CTAACCCGATACCGGCAGATACAACTCAGCGTAACCGGCAGGAAGTCGGGGAAGATCGTCTCCATACCGGTGTGGTTCGTTATGGACGGCGACACGCTCTTTTTGCTGCCGGTCGCAGGCTCTGACTCGCAATGGTACAAGAACGTGCTGCATGATCCGCGCATTCGTATTTCGGCACGCGGCGAAGAAGGGAAATTCCCTGCGACGCCGATTACCGAGTCGAAGGCGGTGAAGGACGTGGTGGAGAAGTTCCGCGCGAAGTACGGCGCCGAGGACGTGAAGCAGTACTATTCGAAGTTCGATGTCGCGGTTCGAGTAGAACTCTGAACTCCAAGCTCAGATGCTAGCGCTGCGGCAGACCGAGTCAAGGGGCTTTTCACGCGGGAGCGGCGGAATCGGAACGGACAAAGGTACTAGTACTTTCGTAATCTTGACCTGATTGTGGTGCAGTTCAATACTGGATAGCTAGGGTAGGATCCGCCTGACTCCTGGCGCTCCTGCCCTATTTGTGTCAGGAGGCGGTTGTCCTGATAGGTACCCCCGTCGGACGGCAAGGTGCTGGTGATTGTGCTGAAGAAAGAACAGTCATCCGTTAGCTATCAGCCATCAGCTTTTAATTGCGAAGGAGGATCCCATTATGATTCGAACTATTTGGCGTGAAGAATCCAGTGGATCCCTATGTAACGGCAATCGTTGGCTAGGCGGTTGTGCTGGGCTCAAGGTCGAAGCGCTGGGCCATCATTTCCACGATTTCCTTGCCGATCTCGAGCGACGCAGTTGCCGCCGGCGAAGGCACATTGCACACGTGAATCATGTTTGCACTGTGGACGAAATAGAAATCGTCGACCAGGTTGCCGTTGATGTCGACCGCCTGCGCGCGAACTCCCGATCCACCCTGCGCCAAGTCCGACTCCTGAAGCTCCGGCACCATCTTCTGCAAGGCCTTCACAAATGCGGCTTTCACCCATGAGCGGTATTGTTCCGCCAGGCCCATGCGCCAATATTTCCGGGCCATCTTCCAGAAGCCGGGAAAGCGCAGGGTCTCCATCGCTTCCGCCAAGTGGGGCGTCGCGCCCGTGTAACCTTCGCGTCGAAAGGCGAGCAACGCGTTCGGTCCAGCTTCGACGCTGCCGTTCACGCGGCGGGTGAAATGCACACCGAGGAAGGGAAATCGCGGATCGGGAACCGGGTAGATCAGCGCCTTCACCAAGTTGCGCCGTTCCGGCCGGACCTCGTAGTACTCGCCACGGAACGGAATGATCTCGAGATTGGTTTCGACGCCGGCCATGCGCGTGATGGTGTCGCTGTAAAGTCCGGCGCAGTTGATGACGTAGCGCGCGCGAAAACTCCCTGCAAGGGTCTCCACGATATTGGTTCCACCGTCGTCATGCAGTGCCACGACCCTGGCGCCGAGCACGATCTTGCCACCAGCTTCTTGGATCAACGCCGAGTACTTCTGGGCGACAGCGGTGTAGTCGACGATGCCGGTGGAAGGCACTTGCAGCGCGCGGACTCCTTCGCAATGCGGCTCGATCTCTCGGAACTGCTCGCGTTGCAGCATGCGCAGTCCGGGCACGCCGTTGGCGGTACCACGCTGATGCAGGTCCTCCAGCCGCGGAACCTCTTCCGGAGTGGTGGCAACCACCAGTTTGCCGCATTCTTCGAAAACAACGCCGTGCTCCTGGCAGAAGCGTTTCATCGAGGCGGCTCCGGCGACGCAGTTGCGTGCCTTCAGGGAGCCGGTCTTGTAGTAAAGGCCGGAATGGATCACGCCGCTGTTGTGGCCGGTCTGATGCGCGGCTACGCGGTCCTCCTTGTCCACGATGGTGATTTGCATCTGCGGGAAGCGGCGAGTGACTTCCAAGGCCGTCGCCAGCCCTACAATTCCAGCGCCGATAACGAGCAGGTCCGATCCGCGGTCAGCCATATTTCAAGTCCAGCAAAACCGGTGATTATACGGCGCGCCAGCTGTCGTCGCCATGACGCGCGTCACAGAGTACTGCTACGCCGCTTTCTTCGCCTCGACTTTCTTGGTATCGAACTCGGCTTCGATGGCCTTGATCTCGGCGCGGTCCTTCTTGGCCTCGAGTTTTCACGTGACCCAGAAGGCCGATATAGAAGTTCGATACGTACACTAGGGCGAAGAGGGATACGAGGTAGCCTCGCCAGTCGGCGTAGAGCAGTTTGTAGCGAGTGATGACGAGGAAAGTGGCCGCGACCCGTGGCTGAAACAGTACTCGCAGGTAAACAGGTAGAAGAACTTGCGGCTGAGGACCGAGCGGGACCCTTCGCTCTTGCGGCGGCAGAAATCGCGCGGCTCGCGAAACACTTCCTCGTGCGTGACCGTCCAGGCGATGCTGGCGATGGGGAGAGCCAGCAGGAAGAGCCATGTCACTTGCTGAGAAAGCGGCATGGTAATTGGAAGCGCACGCGAGTCGGGTTGTTTGCCTGGAGGCGGGCTGGATTCCCAAATTAACCCAGTCGAGTGGGGATGAACTTTATACCACTTTAGAGACTCGCATGGTTTCGACTAAGAAGGTAAACTGTTGGCCGAATGTCATCAGGGATTGAAGTGGCAGGACGCAGCGATGTAGGTCGGGTGCGTCCGTCGAATGAAGACAATTTCGGCTACGACGAGCGGCTCGGTGTCTTCGTGGTGTGCGACGGGATGGGCGGACACGCAGCTGGCGAAGTCGCCAGCCAAATCGCGGTCGATACCGTGCTCGCGTTTTTTCGCGAACGGAAGCCCGGCGAGCAGGACAGCGTTTATCTCGAGGACGCGCCGCTGGGCGCCCGGTTGCTGGCCGAGGCGGTCAAGAAGGCCAACGACGCCATCCTGGCATATGCCGAGGAGCATCAGAATACTTCCGGGATGGGCACGACGCTGGTTGCCGTTCGGTTCGCCGACGGGGTGTTCAGCATTGCCAATGTTGGCGACAGCCGCATTTATCTATTCCGCGAAGGCCAGTTGCTGCAGTTGACGGAAGACCACTCGCTGGTCATGGAGCAGGTGCGGCGCGGCATGATTACGCTCGACCAGGCCAGGCATTCCTCGGCGCAGAACATCATCACTCGCGCTCTGGGCACCGACGAGAGCACGCTTCCAGATCTCGGCGAATTTCCCGCCCAGGGCGGCGACATTCTGCTGCTCACCACCGACGGCGTACTGCGCCACGTGGACGACGTTGAGATCAGCAGCATCCTGCTGCAGTTGCCTTCGCTGCAAGCTGCCTGCGATACCTTGATTGACGCTGCTAACGAAGGCGGAGGAGAGGATAATTCCACCTGCGTTCTGATTCGCGTGCCCAACGGAGCGACGTCGCAAGCTAAGCGCCCCAGTGACGACCCGCAACCAAACGCGTCGTGAGAAGATATGGGTTGTTTTCGCACGAAAGGAATATAATCGCTCAGCTTGGGGCCGAAATTAAAATCCCGAAAGACAAGGAGGCTGTTTGTGCGTAAGACACTTTTGATCACTCTGGTGCTGCTGATTTCTGCGATGTGGCTGCAAGCGCAGGATTCGATGTCCAAGTCCGGTCCGACTACGATCACAGGTTGCCTGGCGACCGTGGGCAATAACTACACACTGACCGACAGCAATGGAAAGGTCTACCAGCTTTCCGATGAGGCGAACAAGCTGACCAAACATGTCGGCCACGAGGTCAAAATAACCGGTACGCCTGGCGTCAGGACCAGGGACACGACTCAGCAGGGAACTGAATCGAGCGTAAAAGAGACGCCCGTTATCAGAGTAAAGAGCGTGACCCATGTCGCGGACAAGTGCAACTAGGCTGGTAACAGACCCACTTCATCGCGTTGCTCGCTGTTGATGCGCAGTCTAATCCACGGTCGGCCTTTGGTCAGACGACTGGGGGTCGACGTCACATCGGCATAAGCGCCGACGTTGATACTTTCTAAGCCGAGGAGCCCAAAGGCAGCTTACGCGCAAGAGGTCTCCTCGGTCGCGCCCAGTCGCATTGCTGCTGCGCTCTGCTTCAGAATGGCAAGACCGGGATTCGGCGGCGCAATTAGAAGGCGTTTTCCTTGCGTTATCCGGGATAGATATCAGTTTCCGCACCCCGTGATCTTGCGTCCCCGGTGTATGCTCGACTTCTTTATGCAGCAGGCTATGGCGCAATCATCGCTTGTCGAAGACTTCGCGGCCGCAGCCATCCAGGCAGTCGCTACGGTGCAAGTCATCGATCGCTCACCCGTTACCTTGCGCGATGCCATCCTGCAAGCTGTTGCGGACGCATCCCGTATTCTCTATGCGCCTCCGCAGGAACTTCCGGCCAGTTTGTTCAGCGAGTTCGCAGCCGATCCGCGGGTGCGGGCGAACGCTACTCCCGACGAGATGGTCAACAGCGCCGCCGGCGTCACGGAAGCTTTCGCAGCCGTAGCCAGCACCGGTTCCGTGTGCATCGACGTGAGCTTCGAGCGCACCGGGATCGTAAGCTTGATGGCGCCACTGCAAGTCGCGGTAGTCGCCGTTGAGAACATCGTTCCCCAGCCGCGCGATCTGTTTCGCGCCGACGTACTCGACGGCCGAGGATTGAGGCGCGACTTCGTATTCGTCACCGGCCCCAGCGCTACCGCTGACATGGGGCCGTTGGTTCGCGGCGTTCACGGGCCGCACAAACTGCACATTATTGTGTTGAGGTGAGCGTGGCCACTCCGGTGAATCCCGCCGACATCAATCCGCGCCAGGTGGCCAACAAGAGCGACAAGAAAGCTTTGCTGGATGCCATCCGCATGACCCTGAGCGTGCAGAGCTCGGCCGTCCGCCGCAACACGCAGACCTTCAACCGCAATCGCTACGCCGCCACCGCGTTGCTCCCCGACTACAACGAACTCAAGGACCGCGCCCGCCAGATCAAGGAAAACGCCATCGCCAATTTGCCGGAGCTGCTGCGCCAACTGGAAGCCAGCGTGCGCGCCAACGGCGGGCATTTCTATCTGGCGAAAACGGCGGCCGACGCCGACCAGTACATTCGCGACGTTCTGCTGCGCCACGAAGCCAAGCTGGTAGTGAAGGGCAAGAGCATCACTTCGGAAGAGATCAAGCTGAACCACGCGCTGGAAGCAGCGGGCATCACCGTCGCCGAAACCGACCTGGCCGAATTCATCCTGCAAGTGGCCGACGAGCAGCCGTCGCACATCATCGCTCCGGCGCTGCACTACTCGCGCGAGCGCATTACGGCGCTATTTAAACGCAAGTTCAATACCGACCTACCGCTCGATACCGGCGAGGATCTGACTGTATTTGCGCGCGAGAAGCTGCGGCAGCAGTTCATCGCCGCCGATGCCGGCATTTCGGGCGCAAACCTAATCGCTGCCGACAGCGGTTCGCTGATGCTGGTGGAGAGCGAAGGCAATATCCGCATGACTATGACGCTGCCGCCGCTGCACATCGCCCTCGCCGGCATCGAGAAGGTCGTGCTCTCGCGTACCGATTTTGGGACATTCATCGAACTGCTGCCGCGCAGCGGCACTGGGCAGCCGCTGACCTCGTATGTCAGCATCCTGCATCCGCCGCTGAAGGCGCCGTCGTTCGCTGCGCCCGGCAAAGCGACGAGGCCGCGCGAGTTCCATCTGGTGCTCATAGACAACGGCCGCAGCCGCATGCGCGAGGATCCGGTGCTGCACGAGGCGCTGTACTGCATCCGCTGCAGCGCGTGCATGAATTGCTGCGCCAACTTCGAAACCGTCGGCGGCCACGCCTTCGGCGGAGAGACTTACTCCGGTGGAATCGGTGGCTCGTGGGAAGCAGGCACCGGCACGCTGATGAATGCGCGCTTCAGCGAACTGTGTACCGGTTGCTCGCGATGTGTGACGCAGTGTCCTGTGCGGATTGACATTCCCTGGCTCAACGAGAATCTGCGGCAGCGCATGAACTTCGAGCAACCGGAAACGGGAGTGAAATCGGCCTTCGGAGCTATGACGGGCAGCGCGCCGGAAGATCGCGCTGCTCCGCTGCAAAGGCAGTTTTTCGCCAACTACCATGTCATGGCCAGTGGGGCTGCACGGTTCCCGTCGCTGTCGAACGCGGTCACAGGTCTGCCATTCGTGCGGGGTCTGATGGAGAACGTTGTCGGACTCGATCGGCGGCGTAAGCTGCCTGCCTTTCCGCGCAAGACCTGGCAGCAGCTGTATCTTGACGAACACGCGAACGTTCCGGCCCGCGCGGTCAAGTCCTCGCCTGACGTGCTGATGTTTGCCGACGTCTTCACCAACTACGGCTCGCCGGAGCGAGGCATGGCAGCGATGCGCGTGTTGCGCGAAGTTGGCATCAACGCCGAGTTAAGTCTTTCGCTGCCTGATGGACGCGCAGCCATTTCGCAAGGCATGATCGCCACTGCTCGACAACAGGCGAATGCGTTGGCGAAGACGCTGCTGCCGTATCTGGAAAAAGGAACGGTGATATGTGTCCTTGAGCCCAGCGTGCTCGCCATGTTCCGCTCCGACTACGAGCATCTGCTGGACGCGACGACGTGGGAGAAGTTCGAGCGCGCCAGCTTCCTGGAGCCGCTGCAGTTGGTGTGGTCGATTGCCAAAGACCAACGATTAGATCTGTCGCAGGTTTTCCGCGCTAGCAAATCGCCGCACGGCAACCGCGTGTTCTACCACTCCCATTGCCAGCAGCGAAGCTGCGACGCGGCATGGCAGACCATCGACATTCTGCGCTTGTGCGGCTTCGACGCTGTCACGTCATCGGTGGAATGTTGCGGCATGGCCGGAAGCTTTGGGTACAAGCGCGAGTACTACGAGCTGAGCATGGCTGTCGGCGAAGACCTGTTCGCACAGGTGCGCGCGGCCGAGCAGGACGGCCCGCGCACGCTCCTCGCCAGCGGTACTTCGTGTCATGAACAACTGTGGGCCGGCATGGGGCGCGTGGTAATGCATCCAGTGGAATTGTTGGTCGGCACGCTTGGATAGATAAGTTACACTCTCGCTGGGTAGGGTGGAGCACCGCTTCAGCGGTGCAGTCACAGTCGGAAGAGGAATTGGCTTTAGCCACTGAGGTAAGGGAAACATCACCTCAGGCGCTAAAGCGCATTCAAATCATTGCGTCGCGATGCTGCACGCCTGAAAGGCGTGCTCCACCCGTTGTCACGGCCCGGATGCACCTATTTCTTGACCGTCTCCTTCTCCAACTTCTCCAACTCTTGTGCCAACTGCTCGGCTTGATCCCGAAGCTGGTGAAGGCGCTCCGCCAATGAAGGTGCGTTTTTCTCGCTGGGCGCAGCGACGGTAGTTGCGGCGGGCGCAACTGCTGGCGGCATCGGCGCAGCCGTTAGATCGGCTAACGCCTCGTCGAAGGTATCGCGGTAGATCAGCCGGTCGCCCATAGCCAAAACCACCTTCTTGAGCTGTGGCATACGAGCTTCGGTTGCCTGGATGTAAATGGATTCAAGGTAGAGAAATCCACCAGTCACAGGCAGAGCGATTATGTTGCCGCGCAGCACGCGCGAGCCCTGCTGGTTCCACAGCGTAAGGTCCTTGGAGATGTTCTGGTCCTGGTCGATGCGCGATTCAATCTGCATCGGCCCGTACATCAACTGCTGCTTGGGAAGCTGATAAAACACCAGCTTGCCCAATTGGTCGCCATCGCATCGACCGGCCATCCATCCGATTAAGTTGTCCTTGCCTCGCGGAGTGAATGGCAGAATCAGTAGGTACTCAGGATTTTTCTCGCCGGGCAACGTAGCTACTACATAAGTTGGTGTTACCGGTTCCGGTTGTCCTGATTGGCTGAACAGATCGCGCGCAATCTCCCAAATGTCTTCCTTGTTGTAGAACACCTGCGGATCCCGCATATGGAAGATGCGATAGGCTTCGGCCTGCGTCTGAAACAGCGCTTCCGGATAGCGCGCGTGCTTGCGCAGGTCGGCGGGCATTTCCGACGCAGGCTGGAATAACTTGGGAAACAAATTCTCGTAAGCCTGAATGATCGGATCGCTGGGATCGAATACATACAACGTCATCTTCCCCGTGTAGGCATCGACGGTAGCTTTGACTGCATTGCGAATGTAATTCGCGCCTTCGTCAACTCCGGCTACAGGCAGCACTGCCGAATACGGATGGGAAAGCGAAGTTGTGTAGCCGTCCACCATCCAGACCAGCCTGCCGTCATCGGTAATCACCAGGTAAGGATCCTTGTCCCAGTGCAAGAAGCCGGCCAGGTGCTCCAACCTGGCTTGCACGTTGCGATAAATCATCATGCGGCTCTGCCCGGTTAGATAGCCCGTGAAAACAATGTTCGGCTCGCCCTGCGAGATCGCGGCGGCAATCTTCAGAAGAAATGAGCCAACCGGAAATCCGCCTGTGCCTTGATAGGTCGAATACTTGTTCTGATCGCCGGAAGGATAATCGAATTCTTCGCGCGCGGTGTGAACGAAAACTGGATCCTGAGTTCTCTCGCCAAAATAAATCTCCGGCCGCGTGAGCTGAAACGCCGGCGACTTGATCTCCGGAGGAGCGTTCTTGATGAGCAGAACCGGCAGGCCATCGGGGGTAATCTTGTTGACCTCGGCAACCACCACGCCGAAGCCGTGGGTATAAATGAAGTGAGGATTGATCCAACTCTCACTCGCCTCAGCGGACAACTGGCTGACATCAATTTCGCGCGGAGACAGCAGCACCTGCTTGATGTTGCCATTGACGAAATAGCGGTCGACGTCAGTGTCGGGAAAAGTGTAGTAGGGACGCAGCGCCTGAATCTGCGTGATGGTTGCGTTGTATGCGCGCAGGTCCCACAGTCGGGCGTTGGCCAGCAGGGTCGCGTCCTGGACTGGATCGACCACGCCCTGACCAGACGGCGTGAAAGGCTGTTCGGTGGCATTACGATTCAGACCAAAGGCTGCGGTGGTCGCCTGGATATGGCGCTCAATGTAAGGTCGTTCGATCGAGATCTCATTCGGTCGCACGTACACAGCGCGAACAATGGCAGGCAACACTGCCTGCAGTATAAAACAGGACAACACCAGGACGACGGCCTGCTTGAATCTTGACAGCCACACCAGCGGCAACGCCGCGAAGGCAGAAATAATGAGGAGCCAGCGCAGTGGCAACGTAATTTTTTCGTCTACGTAGTCGGCGCCGGTCATGAAGGCGTGCGACTTGAAAAGTAGCTCATAATTGCCCAGGTAAACCCAGCCGGCAAAACCGAGCAGCAAAATCACCGCCATCACGCGGACGAAGGGTGCGCGTGTGGCGCCAGGCAGCCGCAGATAACTTCCCAAGCTGATGTCTCTGGACGGACCATCCATCAGCCGGCCGTATTTGACCCGCTCGACCAACTGCCATCCCCGGGCCGTCACCCAGAACAGCACCGCGGACAGAATCGCCAACACGAACACAAATCCCAGCAGGTCTGAATAGAAAGGCAGATCGAACAGGTAGAAGGGCAAGGCGTGCGAGAAAACATGGTCCTGCCACGCGTCGTGAGGCGCTGCCAGACCACGCGACCCGAAGAAACGCATTACGGTCCAGAAGTCGAGCGAAGAGGACGCGAAAAGTAGAGCTATCACCGCCAAGCCGACAGGCACCAGCCGGGAATAAAAGGGGTAATCCCGTTGACGGATGCCGGCGAAATGCAAACCGCGCGCATGAGCTACATAAAGCGCAATGAAGGCCAGCAGTGCACCCACGGCAGTGGGCGCAATGCTGTACCACAGCATGCTGACCCAGGTATTAACCTGCGCAACTTCTTTCCACCAGTTGTACTCAATGACGAAATTGGCGGCCGTCGGGATGGCCCAACCGAGAAACGCGAGCGACACTAATACAAGGATGAAAACGCGGATATGGGAAGGACGCATAAAAGCGATTCTTGCGTGTCCAGCAGTGACGCCGCTTCAAGCCAACAGAATATCTTCAGCGACGCGGCATCACCATTAGGGCAGGTGGTCGAATCGTATCACAGCCGCCGTGCGGAGGAAGCCGAGCTGCATTGCGCTGACATCTTCTTGCGTCCATGTTGATTCCACCCTGCGGGGATGACAATCTGTCGGAAACATGCTCTAGTAGGGGCGATGCCGACAGACAATTGCTAACGGCTGACTGCTGATTGCTCATTGCTGCCTTATGGATTTCGATCAACTGGAAACGTTTCTGGAAGTCGCGCGGCTGAGCAGCTTCTCGCGAGCAGCCGAGCGGCGTTTCCGCACCCAACCGGCGATCTCGGCGCAAATCCGCGCGCTGGAAGAAGAAGTCGGCGCTAAGCTGCTGGATCGCAGCGGCGGCAAGGTCGCCATCACTGCCGCCGGCAAAGTCTTCCAGAAATATGCTGAAGACACGTTGGAGGGGCGCCGGGTAGTGCTGATTGCGCTGGCCGAGATGCACCGCGTCCCACGCGGGGAAATCGTCGTGGCCGCCAATGAAGGCACTTGCCTGCATATCCTCCCCGAGGTCTTTGCCGAATTCAAACGCCAGTACCCCAGTGTGGGAGTTGGCATAAAACGGCTTGAGCACAACAAAATCCTGGAAGCCATTGTCGAGAACTCGTGCGATTTCGGCGTGGTCTCCATGCCGGTGAACGATAAGCGGCTCACTGTAGTGCCGATTCATCGCGATGAACTGGTGGTCATTACGCCGCCCGATCATCCCCTGGCCGGGCGCGAGAAGGCCACCGTCGCCGAGGTGGTGGAATATCCGCTGCTGCTGCCCAAAGTCGGGCGCACGCGCGACGCGCTGGAGGAGCTTTTCCACGAGCGCCGCCTGAAGCCGACGGTATCTATGGAACTGGACTCCAGCGAGCTGATGAAGCGCTTCGTCGCCGTCTCGGTGGGAGTCGGATTTATTCCGCGCTCCAACGTCGTTGAGGACTTGCAGGCCAAGGCGTTGGCGGCGGTGGCGCTCGCCGACGCCAGCATCCAGCGCGAGCTGGCGCTGGTCTTCCGCAAGGACAAGGCCCTGAGCCGCGCCGCGCTGGCATTCATCGACATCGCGGTCAAGTTGAAGACAGCAACGGTCCGCGCGGCGGACTAGTTCTTGCGCTGTTCGCGCTCGCTATTCGCACTTCCGCTCTTCGCTTTTCGCAAGAAGTCATCTCACAACACGCATGAATGGGACCGGTTCGTATCAGGGCACGACTTTGACAGGCCGCTGAAAAAGTCGGAACAGCAGGTCCCTCGCCGACTGAAGTCGGCTCGGGACGACAAATCTAAAGGACTTGCAACGGCGCAGCTAAAGCTGCGCCCCTTCAAAACAAGTCGAAAGCGACTTTTTCAGCGGCCTGTTTGAGTCGTGCCGAACAACAGTGAGTATGAGAGTCGGGCTTTAGCCCCTGCGAAATAGATTCTCCACAGTCGACAGTCAACTGCGTGTCCAGCGACGGACAATCCCTTCTAATTTCGGACATTTGTGACCGCACGATTTCGTACGCACAGCCGCTATATCCTTATGGCGCAGTTGCTTACAGCGAATGCGCGATGGCCTTTTACGTGTATCTCATATGTTAGACCCAGAGCCCGTGCAGTTAATCCCAAAATTCCTAACGGTCCGGTCGCTCTCTCGTCTGAAGGGTCAGGAGGCAGTATGGAGCGCAGATACCTGGTTGCGGCGTTGGCGATGATCGTGGCCTTCGCAGCGACATCCCACGGCTTCCGTGCCTTGCAGCAGATGTCGGTGGTACACGTTCGACATTCTGGAGCGATGGCTCACTCCATTCACGAACCCAATTGCGCGACACGCGCCCTTGCGAAGATTCGCACTCACCTGCGTCCGCGCTATCCGGAAGAGGCGCAGTTGCTGGCCGAAATGAACGTCCCTCTCGCCGGGTTGGATACCATGGCGGCGCGAGTGGCAGGGCAGATAACGCAGCAGGTGACGGAGCAGGTGACGGAGCAGATCGCCCAGCAGAATATCGCCCAATGTGCCAGAGAGCAGGCGATGCGGGACGCCGATCGCGCTCGCCGAGACGCCACGCGAATGCAGCAAAACATGACGCGCGCTGCTGAACAAGTCAGCCTCGGTCCGATGGCCCTGGAAATGAATATGCCTTCCGACCTTGACCAGCGCATAAACGCTGCCCTTGCCACCCACATGGCGGCTAACAATGTGAAGCTGCAAGTCCTCGCCGACAAATTGCGTGCGAGCTCAGTGCGGCTCGACAGCTTAGAGCTGCCGGTGATCGATGTGACCAATGATGGCGGTGTGCCCAGCCACGTACACGTGCATGTCCGCTGCAATGTCAACAACAGGACGCAGCGGCAGCAGCCACAATAATCATTCCGGGAGTGAAGCTCTACTTCTTCTTGCTCGGATCGTCGTTGGGATTCACGTATACGAACTCCACAGGCGACATGCCGTGGATCTGGACCACGGTTTCCCCGCTGGCCATGGCGTAATGGTGCATGCTGGGGTCGAGGTAGGCAAAGCTACCTGCCGGGAAGCTCATCATCTTGGCCGCGTCGAAGCTGTCACCCATGCCAACCTTCAAGGTCCCAGAAATTACAGTGACGTTTTCCCGCTTGGGATGCCAATGCGGCGGAATGCGATAGCCATCCGGCATCATGAGCCGAATTGTGTAATCTCCGCTCGCGGCCATCGGGTCGCCCTCCAGCACTGCGAGTTGGGCGCCAGCCGGAATAAACGGCGGCACCGCTCCCCATTTGATCTGGTCAGGAGTAAAGGCGTTTTGGGCTGCAGCGGGTAAGGCTGCGAGCAGTGCTGCAGCCAGCAACATCACGAACAACAGGCTTTTCATATACGCCCCCTTTTGTGCGGAAAAGCATAACCCGAGGAGGCCAAAATGCGGTAGTAATAATTGGTTTGTGTTGAGGCTTTTTCGCGGCCGCGACCAAGGCTTAGGACGCGTCTAGCCGCTGCCCAGCCTCGCCAGCCGCGCCCTGCGCTCCTGCCATTCCTGGGTGGCGAAGATGCGCGGCCCCACTTCAATCAGCCGCGGCAACATCTGAAAGACCGAGATTGGCGTCCACTTCATGCCCTGTCGCGTGCGATAACCGCGATGATTGAGTTCTTCCGCGATCGCGGTGTAGGGGCCGTCTTGTACCGTCAATTCCATCATCAGGAAAAGGATCTCCTGCTCGCTGGGATTCTCTTCCAGACGTGGCGCGTCCTTGGCGACTTGCAGTCCGAAAGGCACTTCTTCAGGCGCTGGAGCGGCTGTTTCGGCTTCAGGAAGTTCGCGCTCCCATTCCACCGCGACCAGCCTCCATCCCTGTTGGGCTTGCCGCGCGATGTCCTCCGGCCCGAACGAGGCCGGCGCTTCCTGACGAATGCGTTCTAGCTTTGCCATCCTGTAACCTCTCACCATCGCAGATTCTGTACCGGGTGGAGTACCGCTTTAAGCGATGCAATTAGGATCGGAGAATGAATCGGCTTTAGCCGCTGAGGTAACGGAAGGCCTTACCTCAGGCGCTAAAGCGCCATCCGGAAATGCCAGCCACAAGTGCACGCCTGAAGGCGTGCTCCACCCTGGCTATATACCAACTTGCCCACTCCTACTGATCACGCAGAGTGCGCATCGGATCCAGCCGCGCGGCGCGATACGCCGGCAGGCTGCTTGCCGCCGCAGACACCAGCAACAGCACCGCGCTGACGCCCACAAACGTCAGCGGATCGAACGGCCTGACTCCATACAACATCCCCGCCATAAATTGCGTCAGCAGCAGGGAAGCAACAATCCCGATTGCAAGACCAGTGCCGGCCAGTATCATTCCGCGGCGAAGAACCAGGCCAAGCACATCTTCGCGCTGTGCGCCCAAGGCCAGTCGCAGTCCTATCTCCAAGGTCCGCTGCGCCACCATGTAAGAAAGCACGGCATACAGCCCGATCGCGGCCAGCAGCAGCGCCATCACCGCGAAAAACGTGATCAGCACCGTCTGGAAGCGCGGCTGCGCCGCCGCAAGCGAGACGTATTCGTCCAGCGTGCTGATGTGGTACAGCGGGATGTTGCCGTCGACCTGGGCCAATTGATCACGCAGAGGACCGACCAGGCTGAGCGGGTCCCCGTCGGTGCGAATAACGACCGACGGATCAAGGATAAGCGCCTGTTTAAAGGGCAGATAATATTGCGCCGGCATAGCTGCCGTGATGCCCTTACGCTTCACATCGCCCACCACTCCTAGGATTTCTCGGACTACGCTGTTGGTTACACCGTCGCCCAGGCCGGGTTTGATCCGCTTGCCGACGGGATCTTCGCCGAGGAAGTACTTGCGCGCGAATGCCTGATTGAGGATGACGACGGCGGGCGATTTGGAATTGTCCGTCGGCAGAAAGGCGCGACCGGAGAGCAGCGGTATATCCAGCGTACGGAAGAAATCAGGAGTGACGATGGTGACCGGCGCGGCAGGTTCCTCTCCCTTGTTCACCGGCCGGCCCTCAATGGTGAAGCTGATGCTGATGTTGTTGTGCGACAGCGGCAAGGGATAACCGCCGGAGACCGATTTCACGCCCGGCAGCGCGGCCAGCCGGGGCAGCAGCTCATCGTAGAACTGAGCTTTCTTCAGATCGGGATACTGATTCTCCGGCAGGCTGAGGCTGGCGGTTAGAACATGGTGCGGATTGAAGCCGGGATCGACGTTCAGCACCTGGACGAAGCTGCGAATCAACAATCCTGCGCCGACCAGCAGGACCAGCCCAATCGCCGTTTCCACGATGACCAGAACGCTGTTGAGGCGATGTTGTCCGCGGCCGCTGGTGACACTGCGCGTGCCCTCGCGCAAGGCGAGCGAAGGGTCGAGCCGCGACATTCGCCACGCCGGTAGCGCGCCAAACAACACGCCGGTAAGAATCGAAGCGAACGCGGCAAACAGCAGCACCCTGCCATCCACGGCAATCTGGTCGAGCCGCGGCAGGTTCTGGGGCACAAAGCGCAGCATGGTCTTTAGCAGGATGACCGATAACACAACCCCCAGCGCCCCGCCGCACAGCGACAGAACAATCGACTCCACCAGCACCTGCCGCATAATCTCGAAGCGGCTGGCACCCATCGCTGATCGCACCGCCATCTCCGGCCGTCGGCGCGCAGCGCGGGTCAGCATCAGCCCGGCGACATTCGCGCAGGCGATCAGCAGTACAAATACCACGGCTCCGAACAGCACGTGCAGCGCCGGACGGGTGTCGCCCACCAGTTCCTCCAGTTGCGGGACCACGGTGGCGCTGTTGAACTGCTTGTTGGAATCGGGATACTGGGTGGCCAGATTTTGCGCGATGAGTTTGAGGTCCGCGTTCGCC
>Ga0181532_10003076_pt1 | contig 15189 bp, 13 predicted proteins | sample PEATcosm2014_Bin_33_FD_119768 | JGI IMG/M metagenome (GOLD analysis project Ga0181532, IMG submission 119768) | Peatland microbial communities from MTU Mesocosm Facility, Houghton, MI, USA - PEATcosm2014_Bin11_30_metaG | ecosystem: Environmental > Terrestrial > Soil > Wetlands > Peat | place...
GAATCTGTCGAAGAGGTAATCGGCGCGGCGGCGATCACCGGCGCCTCGCTGCACATTGTTCACATCAACAGCACCTGTCTGCGCGATTCGCTCGAATGCATCTCTCTGATCGAGGGAGCACGCGCGCGCGGCCTCGACGTGACCACCGAGGCTTATCCCTACATCGCCGGCATGACCGCCATCAATTCCGCCGTTTTCAATCCCGGATGGCGCGAAAAACAGGGCATCGACTACAACAACCTCGTCCTTCCCGACACCGGCGAGCACCTCACCAAAGAGCGCTTCGACGAGTTGCACAATTCGAGCAAGCCACAATGGGTGCTGATCTTCGCCAATACTCAGGAAGTGATTGATGCGGTCATCCCCAACCCGCTGGTCATGATCGCGAGCGACGGAGCCGAAGGGCATCCCCGCAACGCCGGCACTTACTCACGTGTCCTCGCGCAATATGTCCGCGAGAAAAAGACGCTCACCCTGATGGAAGCGCTGCGCAAGATGACGTTGATGCCGGCTCAAATGCTGGAGCGTTCCACGCCGGCCGCGCACCGGAAGGGCCGCCTGCAGGAAGGCGCCGACGCTGACATAGTCATCTTCGATCCTCAAACCATCAGCGACCGCTCCACTTTCGAAAAGCCCATGGAGCCCAGTGTGGGCGTGCATTACCTGCTGGTCGCAGGAACGCCATTGATCGACGAAGGCAAGCTGGTACCCGATGTGTTCCCGGGCCGTGCATTAGTGGGACCAGGAAAGCCGGCGGCCAGCACAGGTCGATAGCTTAGATGGTGTCGTCGGAGACTACGTCGTACGCCTCGTCGCCACGAGCGAAAGGCGCCGCCGCGACAAAAATCGTCGCGGCCTGGACGGGCGAATGCGCCCGTCCCCACACGAGCATTCTCGCTTCGACGCCGCGCGCTCTATTCGTGCTCCGTCTTTCCGCTCAACAAGTCGATCGCATGGGGAATCAACGCGGCCACGGCTTCCAGCGATTCCACCGCGCCCGCAGGACTCCCCGGCAAATTCAGAATCAGCGCACGCCCCCGCACGCCGCACACGCCTCGGCTCAGCGCGGCAAACGGAGTCTTCTTAGAGCCTTCGCTGCGCATGCGCTCAGCCACGCCACCCAGCAGGCGGTCGCAGACAGCGACAGTAGCTTCGGGCGTAACGTCGCGAGGAGCAATCCCAGTGCCACCCGTGGTCACCACGAGTCGCACCTCGCGCGCCAGCCGAATCAGCACTTTTTGAATTGGGATGGGGTCATCTGGAACTACCTCAGTCGCGGCAACGGAGAAGTTAAGCGTGCGCAGAAGTTGCGCCACCGCGGGCCCTGAAAGGTCGTCCCGCTGGCCCCGAGCGCAGGAATCGCTCACCGTCACTACAGCCGCGGTCAAGCCCCGCGGGGCTTCTGTTGGAGAATCGGATGTAGGACGATCGGCCATCAGAGACTAGCCATCGAGCAGGACATCTTCCTCTTCATCCCTGCGGCCTCCACCAGCGGTACCGGTAGGCGCACTTGGACTGCTCGAAGGCGCAGGGACAACTTCGGCGGGCGCAGCCTCAGGCTCAGGCTCTCCACCGCCATCGCGCGAAGACTCGTCCAGCAAGCGCAGGCCTTCCATCAACAGGCCCTGGGTATTGAGCTGCGTGGTCTCTTGGTCGGTCTTGCCTTCGAAGTCGAGCTGGAAATTTCCGCCGGTCCAGCGCAGCACTTTGAACACGGCCTCGTCGCCCACCAGCGTTCCGTAGGTCGCGTGTTTCACTTGACCTTCCGCAAAAAAGACTTCGCACGCGTCGCCTTCGTTGCTGAGCGAAAGCTGGCAGCTCTTGCGCCCCATTTCGAGCGACTGCATCAGGTCGATCACATTCATCTGCGACAGGCTGCCGCGCACCACGCCATCTTTCGGCGCAGTCTTCGACATCTTTTCAAGAGCAATACGGTCGATGGTGCGCTTGATGCGTCGCGTTGCGTCCTTCAGGAAAAATGGCTTCTCGAGATAATCATCGGCGGCGTCAACCGGCGAGAGCCGTTCCGCGATGTCGGCCTTGCTGGCCATCAACACAGTGGAAAAATTAGCGGTAGCCGGACGGCTCTTCAGCTTCTCGACTAGTTGGCGGCCATCCATGCCCGGCATTTTGTAGTCGCACACCAGCAGATCAGGAGCATCGTCGACGGCCTTCAGCAGCGCGTCGGCGGCGTCGGTTGCGGTAGTGACCTGGGCCAGCGGAGTCAAGGTGTGTTGCAACATCGCCAGCACCATCGGATTGTCGTCCACCAGCAGCAGCTTGACGTTATTTGCCATGAAGGTTGACGCCGTTATTTCGCACGCCGATATTCTCCGCTCTTTCCACCAGTCTTGCGCTCCAGCACAATGTGGCGAATCTCAATGCTCTTGTCCGCGCCCTTGCACATATCGTAAACGGTGAGCGCGGTCACGCTGGCGGCAACCAGGGCCTCCATTTCGACGCCGGTCTCTGCCGTCGTCGCGACTCTGGAGGCAATCGCGACGCCATTCTCGCACAGGCGCAGATCGACATCAACGAGGGCGAGGGGAATCGGGTGACACATGGGGATCAGTTCGGCGGTGCGTTTGGCGGCCATGATGCCGGCGATGCGCGCCACTTCCAGCGGATCGCCTTTGGGATTGTTAGGCAGGGCTGCCAGCACGGCGGGGCTGAGGGCAACGAAGGCGCTGGCTTCGGCCTCGCGCCGGGTCGGGATTTTACCGGAGACGTCGACCATTCGGGCGCGCCCTGCGCCGTCGTAATGGGAGAGTTTCTTCGGCATGCGAGCTCTATCTTACATGGAGACAACTGAATTGATGATTGTCGATTGAAAGTCAACGGCACCGTACTGCTGGATTTTCAATCAACAATCATCAATCATCAATCGCTTTTCATCACCGCGACCCATTCACCGGCGGTTAGACGCTCGCGGTCGGCGGGAATGACGATGTAGCAATTGGAGCGAGCGATTGCAGCGATGTCGCCGGAACCCTGCCATGGGACCAATTCCACCTCGGCCTGACCGAATTCGCCGGACAGGATTGCGGGGAGAAAACGCTGGAGACCGGTCCTGGTTCGAATTTCTTTCTTTAGACGTGCATGAAGAAATACCAGTTTGCGCGGAGCCTGGCCGGCCAGGGCCTCAAGCATGGATCGCGCGAAGAGTTTGAAAGTCACCATGGTCGAAACCGGATTCCCGGGCAGGCCAAAAAAATAGGTAACAGGTCTCTCGCCGGCCACAATGCCCGCAGTAGGCGTTTCCACGACACATCGGCCGAAAACGACGGGGCGTCCGGGCTGGATTTTCGCGCTGGTGAAGAAAAACTCGGCCTGCATCTCCGCCAGCGCTTGCTCGACCAGATCATAGCGGCCCATGGAGACGCCGCCGGTCAGGAGCAGCAGATCGGACTTCAGGCCCTCGGCGATGAGTGGGCGCAGCCCTTGCAGCTCGTCGGGAGCTATGGGCAGCAATATAGGTTCACCGTTAGCCTGCTGAATCTGGGCAGCAAGGGAGAAGCTGTTCGAGTTGCGAATCTGGGTTGGGCCCGGCGTGGCGTCGATGTCCACAATCTCGTCTCCGGTGGTCAGCAGGGCAACTCGCGGACGCTTGTAGACTGGCAAGCGCGATTTGCCCACCGACGCCGCGAGGGCGATGGCCGCCGGGTTCAGGCGGAAACCGCGGTCGAGCAAAATGGCACCTTCACGGGCTTCTGCGCCGCGCGGAACGATGTTCTCTCCGGGCGCGACGCTCCTCGTGATCTCGACCCGATGATCGTTGGCCCGATGATCCTCGATTAGATGATTCAGCGGAGAAGTGTATTCGACCATGACAACGGCGTCGGCACCGGCGGGAACGGGCGCGCCGGTCATGATGGACGCGGCTTGCCCGCTGGCGATGCTGGCGGGGATCCGGTCGAGCCTCTCTCCGGCTTTGATCTCGCCGATTACCTCGAGTGTGGCGGGGAGTGCGGATAAGTCTGCAGATCGCACGGCGTAGCCATCGCGCGTGGAGCGCGGGAACGGAGGCAGGTCACGATCGGCGGTCACGCGCTCGCTCAGGACGCGGCCTGCGGCGGCGAGCAGATCGACCGATTCCGTTTCGCCGGATTGAATGCGGCTGGCTTGGATCAGCGCCGCCTGCTCCTCAACCACGCGGCGAGCTTCTTCAAAGCTCAAGACAGTGGGACCGGCCGGCGGGCGGGACATTGAGGAATGATACGACATGAAGAGAGAGAAGCCGAGAGGGCGACTTTTCTCTGGAATCCACAGATTAGGAATTCCCAATCCTCTGTTCGGGGCTGGCCGGCGAAGGCATGGCGGAACCGTAATGGCCCTTGAGGACGTGCCGATATGAAGTTAGGAACACCTCGATCTAACGACCGGGCAGACCCGAGAAAGAGGAACATTTCATGACTACTGCAAGCAAAGCCGTTCTGACCGCTACCCTGGCGATTCTGGGCTTGACAGCAGGCTTCTCGCAGGTTCCGCCAGAGCTTAAATCGAAAGTGGATTCCAAAATCAAACAGCTGGAAGGGCTCAGCACCGATTTACACATTGTGAGAGCGGTCAAGACCTACAACTCGACGCCTGCTTCGCCCGACGCCAAAGCTATGACGAACGATAAATGGCACAGCCTGACGCTGTTCGATCCTTTTGTGCGTTCGGTCGGCAAGAGCGAGCTTTCCGAGTACTTGAAAACCAAGCGGGACGACATCGTAATCAAGATTTTTGTGTCAGGCGCCGACGGCGGCAAGGTCGGGTTCGATGCCAAAACTGAGCATTGGACCCACAAGGGGATGCCCAAGCACGAAGTGCCGATGAGCGGGGCAGTGTGGATTGGGCCAGTGAAGCTCGATGACTCCACCGGAGTGCAAATGATCCAGGTGGGATTGCCGGTGCTCGATGGAGGCAAAGCCATTGGCTCGATTGTGTGTGGATTGCGGACAGACAAACTTCGTTAAGACTTCCGCGAGGAGCAACCCTGTTTATGAGGAATATCGGCATCGCCCGCAAACTGAAGCTGGTACAGGCCGTGTCGATTGCCATTACGGTGGGGGCAACCTTGGGATTGTCTTACCTGATGCGGGTGTCTTCGGCTGTCTCGAGCCAACTGGTGGCGACGGGGGCGGCCCAAAGCCAGGCCTCCTTCGAATTGCTGGACCTGGTGATCAAGGTGCAGGGTACCACCCAGAAGATGGTGCAGGAGAGCGATCCCGACGCCATTGAGGCGCTGATGCAGCAAAGCGAGGCCTTGGTGAAGCAGGCGCAGAAAAAGATTCAGGAGATTGAGGAAAACGATTCCAGCATCTCGGGCGCATTCGATCAGCTGCTGCGGGCCAACGGCGAAGTGACGAATCTGATGCTGCATGCCCACAACGCGGAATCTCACCAGGCGATCATCGAGAAGGCGAACCCCGCTTTCGAACAGTTGCTGGGAGCGATTTCCAGATACGAGGACGAGTTGGCCCGGATGCGAAATCGAAGGGCCGAAGAGGCCGGAGCACGCATCCGCCATCTCGAGATTGTGGTCTACCTGCTGGTGGGGTCGACCACGCTGGTGCTGGGCGTGTTCTCGCTGGCTATCGTACGGACGGTTTTGATGTCCCTGCGACATCTCATCAATATGGTGCGGGACATCGCTCAGGGAAACGGCGACCTAACCACGCGCCTGAAGGTCACAACGGGGGATGAACTGGGTGAACTGGCGACGTGGTTCAACAGTTTTCTCGACAAACTCCACGGCATCGTTTCGGAAGTTGCCCAGAATGCGGAGCACGTGGCCTTGGCGAGCGAGCAGATGTCGGCCACCAGCCGGCAGATCATGGCCAACTGCCAGGAAACCACCACCCAAGCGGAGGTCGTCTCGCAGGCCACGCAGCAGGTCAGCGTGAATCTGCAGAGTGTGTCGATCGGCGCGGAAGAAATGACCGTAACCATCCAGAACATCGCCAACAGTACTCACACTGCCGCCGGTGTGGCCTCAAACGCGGTGGCAACGGCCCAAGCTGCAAACGCCACCGTGGGCAAGCTGGGCCAGTCGAGCACCGAAATCGGGGAAGTCATCAAGGTCATCACGTCGATTGCCCAGCAGACCAACCTACTGGCTTTGAACGCCACGATTGAAGCGGCACGCGCCGGAGCGGCGGGCAAGGGGTTTGCAGTGGTCGCCAATGAGGTCAAGCAATTGGCGAAGCAGACCGCCAAGGCGACGGAGGGCATCAGCCGGAAGATGACCGCCATTCAGAAGGATACGAAGGGGGCGGTGGACGCGATCGGCAGCATCAGCGACATAATTCACCAGGTGAGCGACATCTCGAGCACCATTGCCGCTGCGGTCGAGGAGCAGAGCGCCACCACGAACGAAATGACACGGAACGTGACCGACGCGGCCCGAGCATCGGAAGAGATCACGCGCAACATCGCTGGCGTCGCTCAGGCGGCACGCGGAACATCGACGGGCGCGCAGGAGTTGCATCGGGCAGGGAATGAATTGGCGGAAATGGCAGCCCAGTTGCGCACCGTGGTCGCGCAATTCAAGATCGAATCCAAAGCGTCAACCACGAAACAACTGCAGCCGACCGAACGGCTTCGCCATCGGACGGCGGGGGCGGGAAAATAGAACGGCTTCGCGCCACAAATCAAAATCTTCCCAGAAAAACTAGCGCGCCAATTCCTGGCCGAGCACCGCGGGATTGCTGGCAAACGACAGTCCGGTTTCAAGGTCGACCAGGCGCTCTTGAACCAGTTGCGCAATTTCTCCGTCGAAATGCTGCATGCCTTCGGAGGCGCCAGCCTTCATGGCGTCGAGAAGAGTCTTGTTCTCGCGCTCGCCCTTCTCGATGCACTCGCGAGTACGGGCATTGGCTTTGAGGATTTCGAAGGCGGCAACGCGCCCGTTGCGATCCTGCTTCGGGATGAGCCGCTGGCAGATGATGTAGCGAAATGCCTTGGCAAAGCGGTCGCGCACCGATTGCTGTTCGGCGGGCGAGAAGGAACTGACGATGCGCTCCACGGTTTTGGAAGCGTCCATGGTATTGAGACTGGAGAAGACGAGGTGCCCAGTCTCGGCTGCTTCCAGCACGATTTCGATGGTCTCGCGATCGTGCATTTCTCCGACGAGGATGACTTTCGGGGCCTGGCGCATGGCCGAGCGCAGAGCGTGGGCAAAGCTGGGCGTGTCGCTGTGCAGTTCCCGTTGATGAATAGTCGAGCACTTGTGATTGTGCAGAAACTCAATGGGATCTTCGATGGTGATGATGTGGTAGTACTTTTCGCGGTTAATGCTGTCGATCAGCACCGCCAGAGTGGACGATTTCCCCGAGCCCGCCGCTCCAGTCACCAGGACAATTCCGTCGCGCAGTTTGGTCACCTCGGACAACTGTTGGGGCAGCCGCAAGGAGGCAAAGTCGGGAATGTTGGTGGGGATGACGCGCATCACGACTGCACAACTGCCGCGCTGAATAAAAATGTTGACGCGAAACCGGGCCATGCCGGCCATGCCAAAGGAAACGTCGCAGGCTCCATGCTCGCGCAGGGTGTTGATGGCCTGCTTGTTGTCGCCGATCAGGTCGGCGGCAATGTGGCGCGTGTCATCGGGGGTGAGGAAGGTGAGCCCAGGCACCTGCACCGGGATCATCTGGCCGTAGACCTGCACTTGCGGGGGACGGCCGGGGGAAAAAATCAGGTCGCTGATCTTTTCAGCGGCGCGCAACATGGCGGTGAGCAGAGCTGGAGTCGCGACTCTGCCAGTCCCAGAAAAACCTTCTAATGCTACGGAAATCGGAGCAATGCTTGGCGCTGCCATTCGTCCTCACACCTCGGGAATCGCACGCACCACAGAACGGGAAGAAAACTCAGATAGTTAACTGTACCGCGCCGCAGGCTGGGCGCGAAGGACAGTAAGTACATAGACTTTGGTAACCACCCGGGAATGCTCAAACGCACAAATGGGCGGCCCCGCTTGAGGCCGCCCATGATTAGCTCGATCGGAAGGTAACTAATTCTTCTTCGCAGGCTTCTTCTTGGTGCCAAAGCTGGTTTCCACGGTGGCACCGATGCTCGCCAGCAGGTCCTTGGCACTTTGGGCATTCGGGCCGGTGGGTGAGAGTTCCAGGTACTTCTGGAAAGCTTCGGCGGTCCCCGGCGGAGCGATGGTTTTGTCGCCCTGAAGGGTGGCTTTGCCCAGCAAATTCAGGCCCTTCTGGTAGTAGGCTTCGGCGCGGTTGGGATCGGCAGCCAGGCACTTATCGAATGCGGCATTGGCTTCGTCTGGCCTGCCGGAATTGGTGAGGACGGCGCCGATATTGAAATAAGCCTGCGCCGCCGAGGACGGGTCAGTCTGCGCCGATAATTCGTAGGTCTTCACCGCTTCATCGATTTTCTTGGCCCGATAGTAAGCGTCCGCCAAGTTGTTGTAGTAAGCGGCTAGGTTCTTGGCTGCCGCAGTTGGATCTTTATCTGCGGGCGCGGCCTTCTTGATTTCTACGGCCTTCTGGTAGGCATCGACGGCGGAGTCCAGGCGTTTCTGCTTTTCTGCCGGGTCGGTTTGCTTGGTTGCCGACAGCCGGTAATAGTCGCCCAGTTTGAACCAGATCAAGTCGCGGGTCGCGTCCATCTGGGTAGCCTCAGTCAGGGCCGCAATGGCGGTATCGTAGTCCGGAGGGTTCAGCTCGGATGCCTTTTTGGCATCGTTCAGCTTGTCGTTGAGCTTGCCGACTGTGGACTTTTCATGCTCCGCCTTGGCCTGCTGCTCCTGCATCTGCTTCACCTGCTCGGCAGAAAGGCCCTTACCCTTGGCGGAATCCTCCATTTCCTTCTTCACGTCAAGATCGACGCTGTTCTCGTCGAGTTTGACCACGAACCCGTTGACATGGTCCATTTCCTTGCCCGCCTTCTGGTCATCGGCAGACTTGTAGAGCGTCACGTTGTACTTGCCAGGGGTGAGTCCGAGCGAGAAATATTCACCCTTCTTGTTGGTCTTTAGCGTGTATTTCTGACCGTTGTCCTGATTAGCCCAGAGCACGACGCCATCCGCGACGGGATTGCCCTGGGCGTCTCTGCAGTTGCCCTTGACCGTTCCTGAAGCCTGAGCGAAGGCCGAGGGAAGACAGAGACCAAGCGCGAGAATTGCGAATAGAAGAATTACGAAATATTTTTTCATTTTGCCTCCCGGCAAAGTCGAATTTTGCTGGCCGATTCCTGAAACGCCGATCGAAATCTCATTTCCAACAAATGTCTACCCCGCTGCGTAGGGAATTGGATCTTGCACTCCCGCGGCCGCGAAGGCGCGCAGGCGCAACACGCAGCTATCGCAGACGCCGCAAGCCTGATCCTCGCGGCTGTAACATGACCAAGTTAAATCGAAGGGTGCACCCAGTTCAAGGCCAAGGCGAACAATATCGGTTTTCCGCATGGCGATGAGCGGGGTGACGATTTCAATGAGGCCGCCCTTGGTGCCGGCTTGGACCACTTCGTTAAACGCCTTGTAATACGCCGGGCGGCAATCGGGATAGCCCGAACTGTCAGGCTCAACCGCGCCAATGTACACCTTTTCCGCGCCCAGGACTTCGGCCCAGCTTACAGCGACCGCGAGGAAATGGGCATTGCGGAAAGGGACGTAGGTGACCGGAACACCCAAGCCGATTTCGTCGGCGGACGGCACAGGCATGGCGTCGTCGGTGAGCGCCGAACCGCCAATCGCGCGCAGGGCCTCGTTTCGGACCATGAGCTTGTCGTGAATTTTCAGGCGCTCGCAGATAGAGAGAAACGACTGCCGCTCGCGCTCCTCGGTGCGCTGGCCGTAGCTGATATGAACCGCGGCCGCTTCATGGTCGCGAACTGCCAGGGCGGCACAGACGCAGGAATCCATGCCGCCGCTGAGGAGGATGACTGCGCGGGATTGCTTCAGTTTCGGCATGAAAAAGATTGCTGATTGTTGATTTCTGATTGTTGATTGAAAACCTGGAATCGCGGGTGCTGGGTTTCAATCAACAATCAACAACCATCAGTCTCTTAAACTCCCTTCACCGCGGGGTCCCAGATGAATTTGTGCAGCTGCAGGCCGAGCCGTGCCGGAACCTTGTCGGCGAGCATCCACTCGGCCAGTTCCTGGGGATCGAGCAGGCAATGCGAGCTGTCGCGGGCGCCGGTCGCGTCTTTGCGGAAGGCGGGGGAAAACAGAACGGCGTTCACCCGCTCGGCGAGATTGTGCCGATGAGTAAAATTCCGGGCAAACTCGTAGTCCGCGCGGCTGCTCAGGACAAACTTGATTTCGTCGTGAGCCGACAGGGCCTCCAGATTCTCAATGCAGAAGGTGTCAGCTTCTCCCGAGTCCGGACACTTCACGTCAACGATCTTGATGACCTCGGCCGGAACCAGTTCCAGCGGGCGTTCTCCGCTGGTCTCAAGCAGGACTTTGTACCCGTCCTCGACAAGGCGCTGCATCAAAAGCACGACTTCCCGCTCCTGCAGCAGGGGCTCGCCCCCGGTGATTTCCACCAGTCCACCGCCGGGACTCAAGTTCGACACCTCGTCCAGAACCTCCGCAACGCCCATTTTGCGGCCGCCTTGAAAGGTGTACTCGCTATCGCACCACGAACAGCGCAGATTGCATCCGGTGAGGCGTACGAAAACACACGGCAGGCCTGCGAAGGTCGACTCGCCTTGCAACGATTTGTAGATTTCGGTGATCTGCATCGTGGCGCCGCCGTCTCGGCGGCTGTCGTGCGGGCATCCCGCCCGCACTTGTGGACGGCAACTGTTATTCCGAGTATTTCGCCGTGGTCGTGTCGGTTTCAAACACGGTCACGTCTTTTACTCTTACCCGGCCATTGGTCACGCTTTTCAGCTTCCCGTTGGACTCATCGTAAAAGTATTTCGCCAGATTCTCGGCCGACGGATTGATGACGGTAAAGGGCTCGATTTCGTTGATCATCTGGTGGTCGAGGCGCTCGATGACGTGCCGCATGACCTCGCGCAGGTCTTTGAAGTCGAGCAGCAGGCCGGCCTTGTCGAGTTCGGCGCCGGCCAGCGTCACCCGGATCTTGTAGTTATGGCCGTGCGGATTCTCGCACTTGCCCTTGTAATTGCGCAGGTAATGGCCCGCGGCAAACGTATCTTCAACTGTGACTTCGAACATGGTCCCCCGGCAGTCCGGGCGTGAAAACAGGGCCGGCTGCGCTGAATGGCGAAACATATATTGTACCGCTGGAATGGGATGCGGGAGCAGTTCGCTTGACTCCGTGGCTTGACTCGGCTCCCCGGCGAAATGTAGCTTGCCTTATTTGCTATTCCATCCTAAGGAGCAGGCATGCTGCGCAAATGCTCGATCGTCTCGCTTTTCATCCTGAGCTTGAGTGCTGGCGTTTGGGGCCAAAACCGGCCCGATCCGCCGGACTATGACGTCAAAGAGCACTACACGAAGTACGAATACAGGATCGCGATGCGGGACGGCGTTCACCTGTTCACCTCCGTCTACGTGCCGAAGGACAGCTCCCGTCCCTACCCGTTCCTCATCGACCGCACGCCCTACAGCGTTGGTCCTTACGGAGTCGACCTGTACCGCACGCAACTCGGCCCCTCGCCAGACTTCGATAAGGCGGGCTACATTTTCGTGTTTCAGGATGTGCGGGGGCGCTACATGTCGGAGGGACAGTTTATTGAGATGCGTCCGCACATCGACGACAAGAAGTCGAGCCACGATGTGGACGACAGCAGCGATCTGTACGACACCATCGACTGGCTGCTGAAGAATGTCCCCAACAACAACGGGAATGCGGGAATTTGGGGAATTTCGTATCCGGGATTTTTCACGTCAGCCAGCATCATTGACTCGCATCCGGCTCTGAAGGCCGCTTCGCCACAGGCTCCCATGACCAACCTTTTCATGGGAGACGACGCCTACCACGGAGGCGCATTCATGCTGGCGGCGAACTTCGGGTTCTACAGCCAGTTCAAGCCACAGGAAAATCCGCAACTTCCGCCGAAGGGTTCCGTGCCTTTCGACTGGGGAACCAAAGACGCCTACGAGTTTTATCTGCAAACCGGGCCACAGTCGAATCTGCGGAAGTATCTGGAAGGCAAGAGCGCGCTGTGGGACGACCAGGTGCAACACGATACTTTTGACGACTACTGGAAAGTTCGGAATCTGGCGCCACACATGAAGAACATTCATTGTGCCGTGCTCACCGTGGGCGGGTGGTTCGATGCAGAAGACCTGCAGGGACCGTTCACGACCTTTCATTCGATCGACAAAAACAATTCCGGAATCTTTAATGCACTCGTGATCGGACCCTGGGTGCATGGCGGCTGGGGCCGCTATGACGGAGAGCACCTGGGACGCGTCGACTTTGCGTCCAACACCGGTGAGTATTACCGGAAGAACATTCTCTTCCCATTCTTTGAGCAGTACCTCAAAGGCAACGGCGACGCCAAGCTTCCGAAAGCGTATGTGTTCGAGACCGGCACGAATGTGTGGCGGCAATACTCTGCGTGGCCGCCAAAAAATGCCGAGCCGAAGACTCTCTACTTCCATGCCAACGGGACCCTGTCGTTCGAAGCACCCGCGATGGAGCCTGCTTCTTACGATGAATATGTCAGCGATCCGGCCAAGCCCGTGCCTTTTGTAAATTACGCGGCCCTGAATGTGCCGCAGGAATACATGCTGTCGGATCAGCGTTTCGCCGACAGCCGCACCGACGTGCTGGTTTATGAGACTCCAGTGTTGCAGGAAGATGTCACAATTGCCGGACCGATCTCGCCACGGCTTTTCGTTTCCACCAGCGGCACGGATTCCGACTGGGACGTGAAGTTGATTGATGTATATCCGCCCGATTATCCCGACAACAAGCAAGATGCGCCTCGCCCCGAAGACCGCGACAAACCCAGGAAGGACGTAGCGGCGCCGTCGTTCACCATGGGGGGCTATCAGCAACTGGTGAGGGGCGAGCCCTTCCGCGGAAAATTCCGCCACAGCTTTGAAAAGCCGGAGCCGTTCACGCCCGGCAGGGTGGAAGAGATCAATTTCACCATGCAGGACATCAACCACACTTTCCGCCGGGGGCACCGCATCATGGTGCAGGTTCAGAGCTCCTGGTTCCCGCTGACGGATCGAAACCCGCAGACTTTCGTCAACATTCCCGACGCCAAGCCGGCGGACTTTGTGAAGGCTACGGAGCGCGTGTATCACACGAAAGCGGAGCCATCGGGAATTGTGGTGGGAGTGCTACCGAGCCCGGCCGAAGAACGCAAATAAGGAAGATAAAGGGTTAGGCTCCCACACCGAAGAATTCTTCGACCACGCACATGTCAGTCGTCTTCTTGTAGTTCGGAAGGCTCTCAATGAAAACGCTGCCATATTGTTTTTTAAGAATGCGGTTGTCGAGCAGCACCAGGAGTCCGCGATCGTGCAGCGAACGGATCAGCCTTCCGAAGCCCTGTTTCAACGTGATCACAGCCGCCGGCACCTGATAGTCAAAAAACGCATTGCCGCCGTCGGCATCGATCGCCTTGACTCGCGCCGCCACAACCGGATCGCTGGGCACGGCAAACGGCAAGCGGTCGATGATCACGCAACTCAACTGCTCGCCCTGCACATCCACGCCTTGCCAGAACGAGGATGTGGCGAATAGCACCGCGTTCGGAGTAAGGCGGAACTCTTCGAGCAGCGCGCTCTTGGGCGCGTCGCCTTGCTTGAGCATGGAATAGTCCAGCAGACCGAGCAACTGCTGGTAGACCTGATTCATCTGGGCATAGCTCGTAAACAGCACAAACGCACGTCCACGCGTGATCTCCAGCAACTTGCGAATCCGTTCCCCGGCAATCGCGGTAAATTGCGGGGTGCGCGGATCGGGCAAATCCGGCGGCACGTAGAACAGCGCCTGGCTCTCATAGTCGAAATGCGAGGGCAGCACCGACTCGCGTGCATGCTCCAGACCGAGCCTCTGCCGGATGTATTCGAATCCCCCGCCCACGGCCAGCGTCGCCGAGGTCAGTACGGCGCACTCCAATTTCGACCAGAGGTGCTCGCGCAGGATGGGTCCAACATCGATCGGCGTCGCCTGCAAAAACACATTTTGCCGGCCCCGGCCCGATCCCTCGTGAGCCGAGGAGCGCGAATTTTGTCCGCCTCGAAATCCCGCCTTCCCACCCCGCCGTTCAATCCAAAAGACCGTGTTGCGATCCTCCGATTCCAGCGTGAACCCGAGCTGCACCTGAATCTCCTGGGCGCGTCGGACGAAGTTGAACACTTCCTCCGGCTTTTGCGGCAAGCCTTCCAGTTCGCCCGCCAGCCGGGTCAGCGACTGATTGAAGGCGATAAACTCATCTCCGTTTTCCTCAAGAAATTCGCGGCGCGTGTCGAATGCAAACCGTCCATCCCCCGGAGGCAACAGCGAGAAAAAGAATTGCGAGCGTTCCCGCAAACTTCCGAGCGCCCCGGAAAGCGAAGCGGAGAGCATGCGGTGATGCTGTAGCGAATGTTCGACGTCGCGCGCCAGATCTTCCACGCGCAGATTACTCACCGAAATACCGAAATAATTTCCGGCCACTTCTTCCAGTTCGTGGGCCTCATCGAAAATTACCGCGGCGGCTTCCGGCAGAATGCCTGCGTCGGGCGCGCCATCGGCCTGCAGCTTGATGGCGAGATCGGCAAAAAACAGGTGATGGTTGACGATGACGATGTCGCTCTCTATCGCCTTGCGGCGCATTTCGGTGATGAAGCAGCGCGCAAACTCACTGCACTTCTGCCCAATGCAGGCGTCGGCTCGAGCATCGAGCTTGTGCCAGAGCAGGCTGGCCTCAGGCAGTTCCGCCAACTCGGCGCGGTCGCCGGTCCCAGTCGTCTTCTCCCAGGCGGCGATGGCGCGATACTGCTCGATCTCCTCCAAGCCGCTCAATACGGGCTGATCCGTGAGGTCGTACAGCTTCTTGCGGCACAAATAATTATTGCGGCCCTTCATGTAGCAGACCGAGAGATGGGAACTGGACGCTTCCCCATAGAGCGCCTGCTCAAGAAAAGGGACGTCTTTGTAGAAAAGTTGCTCCTGCAGATTTTTCGTGCCGGTCGAGATGATCACACGCTTGCCCGAACGAATCACGGGCATCAGGTACGCCAGCGTCTTACCCGTGCCGGTGCCGGCCTCCACGATCAGATGACGTTTTTCTTCCAGTGCCTGCTCGACCGATTGCGCC
>Ga0181532_10003079_pt1 | contig 15185 bp, 13 predicted proteins | sample PEATcosm2014_Bin_33_FD_119768 | JGI IMG/M metagenome (GOLD analysis project Ga0181532, IMG submission 119768) | Peatland microbial communities from MTU Mesocosm Facility, Houghton, MI, USA - PEATcosm2014_Bin11_30_metaG | ecosystem: Environmental > Terrestrial > Soil > Wetlands > Peat | place...
CGGAGAATTGGAAACAAAGCTGCCCGGCTCATGGAAGACCGCCACGATGCTGACTATGATGCCGCACGGGTCTTCAACTTAGGAGAAGTCGCAACTTTCATAACGGACGTGGAAAGCTTGGTGACGGCAATCCGTGTTCCCCTGAATTTGCCGGAAGGTTCTGTTGGCCCATTTCCAGCACCCGTTGTTCCAGCGTGGTTGAGGGTTATCACGGCAGTCAAGCGAACGCTTGGGTGGTAATTGCTGACAGTTCGACAGTGCGAAAAACTGTGGCAAGGTTGTGGCAAGAATCCTGACTTCACTGCCAAAACTGACATCATTGGCAAATTCCTGCTGAATAACGGGTTGTGAAAGCTTGGGTTTAGAATTGCAAACGGATACACTTGGCCTATCCAATAATTCGGAACGTCAAAACTACTGCAGAAGTTGTAAGGGCGCACCAAGATGACGGCCACGTATTTGGGTTTGGCGACCTCCGGACAAACTTACATCTCCTGTAACTAGAGGAGCGGCATCGCATCAATTTCATGGCCCTACTGGAACAGACTTTGCCCTAAGCGCTGCGAAAGTTTGAGAAATTTTGACGTCGCCAACCCCAAGCAATGGTCGCAAAGTCGCGAACAACACGAGGAACAGGTTGCGAACAGAACACCAAAAAACAGCGTGAAACACGGCAATACAACCACTACGTAAATCATTGAAAGGCAAAGACGGGGTAGATAATTTTGTGGCTCATAACCCGAAGGTCGTCAGTTCAAATCTGACCCCCGCAACCATGGGCGCTTAAGAGGCGAATCCTCTAAGCGCCCTTTTTATTTATGGTTACGAGTCGAGCCGTAACACTTTCCAACCGCAGCTTGCAGCTTCTGACTTGTTCCCATTCCCGAATTGGGAACAGATCGCCATAGATCGCCCGCTCTACGGCTTCAGCTGCCTCACGTTTTGATTCCCTGGATACATGCGTATGCACATCTGCCGTCATGTTGATTGTGGATTGACCCAAGAAATTCTGCGCAAGCTTTAGGTTTCCCATCTGGGCATTGATGAAGCTTCTTACCGAATCCCTAAATGCGTGAAAACCGGATGCACCCGAGGGGCGTGGGATACCGAGCCTATCGAGGATCGGATAAAGTACATCCTTCCGAAGCACGTCCGGGTCAAACGGAAAACCATCTTTCTTGCAGAAGGCGAAACCGTTGGGTTTCTTCCATCCCGCAGCCCCGCGATGCCTTTTCAATGCTGAAACAAGTACAGCACCAAGGTTGATCGTGCGAATGCTGCTTGTTTTCTTCGGCGCTATCAATTGCCCCCGCCAAAGACTCTGCTCTATTTGAATCTGCTCTTTCGTGAGATCAACATGTTTTCATTGGAGGCCGAGAATTTCCCCAGCCCGGACGCCGGTGAGAGCGAGTACCTGGAAAAAGACGTCGTAATACTCCGGCGCGTTCTCCAAAATTTGCTTCATTTGTTTCGACGACCAGGCAGCTTCGATCCCCCGGACAGTGGAATTCGTTTGTCCGGGTATGCCAGTTTTCGCCCGGAATTGATTGTGGGATTAGGATAGACAACGATCAGTTTCGCTGCGCCTGCATTCCGGACTGTTTCTGAGATTTTCCACAACGAGAGTGGTCAGCAAGGAGAGAATGCACCTTGGGGATGCCACATTCCCAGTTTCGATGTGGGCGCAAAAATGTACTTTGCAGCTCACATGTAAAACCACAAGTGCATAAGTTTACCCAGCACCGGTCCCGGCCCTCTTCTTAGGGCGGCTGCGCTTTGGCGGAGCGAGGAACTTCGGGGCGTTGTTTTGCTCGAATTCAACAAGTTCTGCATCTACTTCTCGCAGTACGCGCACAAAGGTCTCGGCGATAGGAGGCAAACTGCGTTGCGCTGGTTGACAGTCAACACGATGATATATATCATGTGGTATGTATCCTGCGAAGGAGGGTGCATGACACATCAAGCAAAGAAGCGCGGCGCACGCTCCGCAGCAATCGCGGAAGCCAAGGTATTTATGACCGGGCGGAGCCAAGCTGTAAGGCTTCCGAAGGAGTATCGGGTGTCTGGCGACAGCGTTTATGTGAAACGCCTTGGGAACGGCATTCTGCTGCTGCCCAAAACTGGCGACCGCTGGGCCGGGCTCTTCGCGGCGCTCGATTAATTTCCCCGGGACTTCCCTATCCTGAGACTTGGGACAGAACTCCAATCTCTAAAACACCAGCTAAGTCGCACAGAATCAACGGGCCTTTTATTTTTACACGTTCTCATACGCAAAGGGCTACGGGATCTCCACCCGAGGCCCTTTTTCTTGCTGAAGTGCGGAATGTCCGTGAATTGCCCGCGTACGCGCGCCAAGGCGGCCTGCGTTGTTGCCTCAACTTTAGGCCGGGGAAGAGACCTCGGGACGACTTGCGTGAGATAAATCACATACACTCTGAATGACAAGATTCGATACTTGCCCCTTTAAAGGAGGTGCCGCTTGGCTACTCAATTCTGCCAGAAATGCAAAAAGGCTCACCCCGGTCGAGACTGCGATTACGACGACAAAGGCGAATGCGCCGAAACACGTGACCCCAATGAGACTGCAAAGCCACCCAGCAAGGCGGCACAGCCCAGGAGCCGCCACATCGACGACTCGAGACAGAAACAACGACCAAAGTCTCCGTGAATTGTTCACTGCGTCCGCAACTCTTTACTTTGCACTCGATTATTTGTATGTACAGACAGCCGAAAACTTGCGCATGATTTTACGCAGAGATCCCAACAAAAACGTTCTGCTCGACAAAATGTAAGCGGAAGCATGTGCGGAGCACGCCGGCATACAAAGCGCACAACAGAAAATATCAGAGAAATTACCATCGTAGCCAGGTTTCGAAAAACCCAGATCGCTGGCAACAATCGCCAAACTGGCCAGGTTTTGACCGAGTACAGCCAAATCCTGGATCGCCGCAGAAGATTGCTTATTACATAACTATTTGCGCATGGCTGTGGATCGCGAGCTTTGTAGCGGTTGCCAACGTCGGTGTTCGCGAGGTATTTACCATCGCTCCGATGCCGAACGATGCTTCCTGGCTGTTTGGACACGGCTGGGTCAGATTCCTAGTGGAAGCAGTGATTGCGCTCTTTTTCGGCATGACGTTTCTGTCGTGTGCAATTGTGGTTTGGAAGAAACTAAATGACCGACCGCGCACCTATCGCTCGGCAAAGGCTTTGAGGTCGTTGGAATATTTCTTCCCGGCGACCCAGCGGGAGCGGCACTGGTGGGTGCTCGTTTGCATCACCGCAGGTGTTTGCGAAGAAACTCTCTTTCGTGGGTTCATGCTGCATTACTTGCATGTTCTCCCTTGCACGCTGAACCTCACGCTTGCACTACTGATTTCGTCACTCGTTTTTGGATTGAATCACTTTTATGGCGGCGTCGGCGGAGTGGTGGGAAGTGCTATAGCAGGATTTCTGTTCGGCCTGCTGTTTCTGCTTAGCGGAAATCTCCTGCTTCCAGTCGTCCTGCACGCGCTCACAGACCTGCGGGCCCTGGTAATCCTCCCAACTCGCGCTGAGTTGACAGCCCCGCTAAGCACTGCAAGCGATAGCTAATCGATCAAGGCGATACTGCCAGGCCTATCGGGATTCCTCACGCAGATCAGAATCACATCATAGGCCAAGCTCCAGGCAAAACCGCCCAAGTAGGTACTGGCTCGAAGCGCGTCTTAACATTTCGACGCCAGATAGTAATAATTGCCACCTTCATCCGACCGCTCGCCGACTACATCGAAGCCTTCCGCATCCAAGATTTCGTGGTATCGCTTGGCTCCCAGGGGAAGGGATGCCGTCGGAGCCATGTAACAATCGGGCAGGAAATCGCAGCGCAGACAGTCACATATCTTGCTGGCATCGATACGGTCGTTCTTCTTTTTCGCCGCAGCAATGGCCCGCAGCATCAGGGGATGGGCCACTTACAATGCAGCCGCATGGGGCTTCAGCTGATCGTAGATCCAGTCGGAGAACATCGTGGTTACTAGCGCTGCACTCCAGGGCTGTGGCAGCGTCTTCATCCAGCGGTCCAGGTCGAAACGGGTGGCGGGAATCCATCCTTGGGCAATTAACTTGCCGCCACCATCCTTGTGTACATCCAGGCCGATATAATACATAGGTACCATGAGGAGCTTCCTTAGTATTCTGAATCAGCGTGGCCGCTGAGTTCAGCTTTTTTACACCAAGTGCTCCTCCCTTGACCTATACATTCAGACTTACCGGGACTTGAGATCGGCGAAGTGTAAGTACGATCGGTGACGGTCATCGGAACGTAGTCGGGCATTTTGATTCCGTAGCGCTCCTGATCATAGGCCGTCCAGCGAGGCGACGGAATCTGGACCACTCGCACGTAGTAAAATGCATTCTGTGTAGCATTCAACTCCGGGTCTTTCCAGTACGCCGACAATTCAGCAGGGCCGATTGTGTTGGTATAGGTTGCGTGCGGAATATCGACCGTGTTGCCTACCGGGGCTTTGCAGCGGCCATCCGCGCCAATCTTTCGTCCACCAGAAACGGCAACGTCATAAATGCGCTCTTGCGACTTGCCGTCCTTGCCGAGGCAGCCCTTGATGACCTGGATGCGGTCGAGGTTGGGACCATCGGGGTCGCGCATAGCACGCACCAGAAAGGTCGGCGCTTTGCCTGTGGGCGCGGATTTCAAGTCTCCTCCCATCGGCACGCCATGCGCATATCCGTTTTCTGCGAAGTCCGGGCGATCACGGTCCGCAGCGACGAAAAACAAGGGCCGCCCTCCGACGAGAACGGCCCAGCAGCGAAGGTACCGAAGATGACCCGTTGAAAGGAGGATCGGACTGCCCTCGCTGACACAGTCAACTCGAGTGTTGGCCTTACTGCTCTTTAGCTAACCTATAGCCCAACGTCGTGTGTAAAGTCTATGACGCACGTCACACGCTGAAACGGGCGCTCTCGTCGTCGGCATGCATTCCTAGGCGCGCGGAAGCTAATCGAAACGATAGAGTTCGGACAAACCGAACATGGCGAGCCCCTACGAACGTTCAGTTTATGGTCAAGGACTCCAAAAAGTATGCTGCGACCGGAGGCTGGGGGTTCGGTCACTTCAATAAGGACGGGATTGCTGGCACCGACGCTCAAATCAAGACCTGCTTCCCTTGCCACGCGAAGGTTTCTCTCGACTTTGTGTTCACCCGTTACGCACCGTAATACGCGAATAACAAGCTCATATCTGGTCCAGCATTCGAAATTAATGTATCGTTCAGAGCGACGCATTGCGAGCGCGGGGGTTGAGATGGATTCCATGCGACGCACCCTCGTCCATGTACTGATACTGCTGATGGTGATCTTTGGATTAAACCTGTTCTTCACCGGCGATCGGGTGCGAGCCGATCGAGCCGCGTGCGAGCAGATCAGAGCCGCATGCAAGAATGCGGGCTTCGTTCTAGGCAGCGGAGCTCGCAACGGGCTGTTGTTGGATTGCTTCCAACCGATCGTCCAAGGGGCAGCGCAGCCTAAGTCGGCAACGAGACCGCTGCCGAAGATAAATCGGCAATTGGTGGACGCCTGCCGGGAAGAGACCGACTCAGCCCCCGCTGCGATTCCTGCGAGCGCACCGCTGGTGCCTTCCGCCGACGGCCAGACTGTCTATGATCCGAATCTGATGGTGACCTGGCTCGCCGACGGCAACCTGGCCGGTAAGCAAACCTTCGGAGCTTCCAACATTAATAAAAGCGGCTCGATGGACTATGAGGCCGCGATGCGATGGGTCGAGGCGATGAACAAAGCCGATCAAGGCCGCGGATACCTCGGTCACAATAATTGGCAGCTTCCGACCGTGCCAGTCAAAGACGAGAGCTGCGCGCATACGGGAAGGAACGGCGAATCGTTCGGGTTTCACTGTTGGGGGAGTGCGCTGGGATCTTTGTACTATAGATCGTTGGGTCTTCGCGAGCCGAACACGGTCGTTCGCATGCCCGCCAATACGGTGGGCCCATTCCACGATTTCCAGCCGTATTTATATTGGTCGGGGTCTGCGGCAGCCGATCCAAAGCAAGGATTTGTGAGCTTTTCGTTCAACAGCGGATTTCAAGGGGCCAACGTATGGCGGAATTATCTCTACGTGCTGCCGATGATCAAAGGCAAGCTGCCGGGCACGCCAGCCGCCGCTGGCAAAGGGTTGCAAGTCAACCCCGGCGGACAATCCGTCTATGATCCCATTGCACAAGTCACGTGGCTCGCGGACGCCAATTTGGCGGCCAAACAAACATTCGGTGTCGCAGATATCAACCCGGATGGCTCGATGGAACACACGACAGCGTTGGAGTGGGTCGCCGCCATGAACAAAGCCGATGGAGGTCGCGGATACCTCGGTCAAAGGAACTGGCAATTGCCAGAGACCGGGCCGCCCGATCCATCCTGCAATATGAAAGGGACGACTGGTTTTGACTGCACGGGTAGCGCGCTGGGGGAGTTGTTCTATAAGCAATTGGGGCTGCACCGAGGCGAGTCCGTCGTGGCGGCTCCTGACGTCAAGGTCGGACCTTTTCACAATATTCAGCCTTATCTCTACTGGGCGTGCGAAGGGGAAACCGCCATATCGGCTTGCCAGAGCAATGGGCCCGCCGAAGGGTTCGAGTGGAATTTTTCGTTTGGAAACGGCTTCCAGGGGACGAATCTCCTGGGAAACAATTTGTACGTGGTTGTCTATTACCGCGGTGCCAGATAGAGTACCATCTCCCCGCCGAAGGATGTCTGGCCGCAGCGCGAACCGTGGTGGCTGTCTGTTCCTTCTTGCACTCAGTTTCGGTTCTCGGCCCGTACGTCCACTCAAGCGCATGGTAAACGCCCTAATCGTCCATGTTGGTGCTGGAATGAAGCTCTTCGGTGAACGGGCTTGGCAGGCCTGGCCTGGGCGCAGCTCTGTTTCCCAAGAGCGTTGGGCGATATATCATCATGATCCGAGTATCTCTCGATGTCGCGAAAGAAGATTCTGGCTCTGCTTGAAGGAGGGGACCGGCGCACTATAGGCCGCGCCGACGACGTGGCAGCGTTTGTCTCCGACCATCCAGAACTTTTTCCGAAGCTGATTGCGGGTCTGTGGTCCGCAGACCCTCTCGTTCGAATGAGGGCGGCGGACGCCACCGAGAAGGTCACGCGAAAACATCATGCGCTTCTCAAGTCCTACAAGAAGGAACTAGAGGAAATAGACTATTCCTGCAGAAAAGCGGAGGCCGCTTTTATGAACTCCGGCCATCTTTCGCCAAAGACTGGGCCGTGACCACCGCCAGGTATGACCCATAATTTTGACTGGGGGATTGCGTTCGCCATTTCTATCGAAATCTGGACCGGATAGAGTGGGTCGCTATCACCCTGAATTATGAAGGTGCGAGCCCGAATGTTAGCAAGTCGCCGTGTGTCAATATTCATATCGTCATAGCTGGTTGCAAACGTTTTCGTGCTCGCCATTAGCATTTTTATTTGCTCATTTCCACTCGGATGTTGCTTGCGAAGCATTTCCCACTGCTGCTCCGGCAGAGATTCGCCGTACGCATTCATGATTTGTCGTGCCTGCTCTGGAAAGTACGGTGTCGCACTCACGAGAACCATGGCTTTAATACGTTTCGGTTGCCTGGTGGCCATATGTAACAAGACGTTGCCGCCACAGCTCACGCCGACACCCTTGCAACTCTCGATTCCGAGATGGTCGAGTAAGGCCAACATGTCACTTGCTGAGTCTTCGTGCCGGAAAGGCTTAATCAGAGCGCCTGAGCGTCCATGGCCGCGCAAGTCGGGAATGATGAGTTGGAATCCATTGCCCCACAGCTCCTTAGTCGGCAGCCAATTCTGGCTGCAACCTGTGAACCCGTGCAGCAAAAACAGTGGGTCACCAGTTCCGTGAATTTCAAAATATAACTGCAACCCATTGAGCACTTCGATTCGACCTGGGCCTGCCGTGGGTATCATAGGGAATTGTCTCATTATAACTCCCGATTTTAGCTCGATAGCTCACCGCCCCTTTGGCAAGACGATATTCGACACCGCATCATCGGCGATATGCCCCAGACGCGGGCCGACTTCCAAATGGTGACCTGGTTGGAGAGTTTGTGCTGAACCAACACTAACGACTCCTAACGAGATGCGGACTCGGCAAACGTCGCGGTTGGACGCGCGCGATACCGAGGATCGTTAACAACGGCCAACCACTTCGCCAACTCCCGTGGCACAGATCTCTTCGTCGGATAGACGTAAGAACACAGTCCGCCTGCAAGCAACAGCGGCTGATAACAAAATTCTCGGTCACGCTCCGTTCCGCGGAGGTAGTATTGGAGCGCACGCACCGTTTCTAACAATCGGCGGCGCCGAAGAGGACGCTTTTGTGAAGTGGATTCGGGTACTCGGCCTAATCGCCTTTCTTTGTATTCCTACGAGCCTGCTGCTGGGGCAAATTCCGCCCGCTGCGGACGCTCCGGGTACATACCCCGGAGGGATCAATCCGGGCCTCGAGAACCTGTATGTGTACGCCTCGGCGGATATTGAGATAACCGGGCCCAAGGGCACGCCGGTAGAGGGCACTATCGTGGTGTCGCTGATCCGGCTGAACGGCCAGGTTTTCAAGACGGCAATGGCCGAACACGGGAAAGTCCTCTTCGGCAACGTTCCAAGGAGCGAGTTGACCGCGGAAGTGGTTGCGCCTGGCTATCAAACCGCCAAAAAATCATTTGAAATTGGCGAGAAGGCGGAGGTGAAAGTGCAGATCGAACTCCAGCCGATGACAGATCGCGAAGCGGCCGCTGCCGACCGTGGCATCTCCGCGCTGAATCCCAAAGCACAAAAAGATATTGGCAAGGCGCTGGATGCGTTGCGCAACCGACCAGCGGACGCACGCATCCACCTGCAAGAGGCGCAGCGCGATGCCCCGAACAGCGCGGAAGTCGAGTACTTGTACGGGGTCTACGCCTCGAAGATGGGGGATCAGTCCATGGCCCAGACGCACTGGCAGCGCGCCTTGGAGCTAAACCCCAATCACCTCAGCTCTCTATTGGCCATCAGCCAAAGCTTATTGCAGCAGTATAAAGGCGCAGCCGCGGCACCTTATCTGACACGTGCTCTGGAGACGGAACCTTCCTCTTGGCGCGCGCACATGTTGATGGCGCAATCCGATTTGTTTCAGGGACAGCGGGACCGGGCGATTAGGGAAGCCGAACGAGCGATGGAACTGGGTCACGACCAAGCCGCCAGCGTCGAACCGCTCCTGGCACACGCTCTTTATGATAATGGAGAGAAAGATCGCGCCATTAAGCTCCTGACAGAATACGTGACCGCTCATCCCTCTGACACCAATTCTGCAAAATTGCTGGAACGCCTGACGAACCCCACCACCACGACTCGCACCACTGTAACCACCTCCACAGCCATTACGCCCATCGACGTGCCCAATCTCAGCGATGAAATGGCGGTCATGCCCTCGAACTGGTTGCCGCCGGATGTGGACGAAAAGATACCCCCAGTAGAAGAAGGAGCCTCTTGTGTGCTCAATGACGTGGTGCAGAAGGCCGGACAGCAACTCCAGAAGTTCACTCACGACGTCGACCGCTTTACGGCCACCGAATCGCTGACCCACGAGTCCATCAATCGCTATGGCATTGCCTCGTCTCCCGAGAAGCGCAAGTTCGATTACTTGGTCTCCATCCAGGAAATTCGTCAGGGCTACCTTGGCGTGACGGAATACCGCAACGGTGGAGGCGCGCAGGCCCAGTTTCCCGAAGGGCTGGTGACCAACGGTCTGCCAGCGCTCGTGCTCGTCTTTCATCCCTACTACGCGCCGAATTACGAGATGACTTGCGAAGGGTTGGCGCGGACGAATGCCGGGTTGGCTTGGCAAGTGCATTTTCGGCAGATTCCCGGGAGACCAAATGAGTTGAAGACTTACCAGTTCGGGCTGAATGGACCGTCATACGCCGTGGCATTAAAGGGGCGCGCGTGGATTTCCGCGGACAATTACCAAATCGTGCGCATGGAAACCGATATTGTGAAGCCCATGCCGGAGATTAAACTGCTCGCTGAACACACTGTCATCGAGTATGGCCCGGTGACTTTCCAGAAAGACAATGTGAATCTGTGGCTTCCGCAGAGCGCCGAAGTTTATTTCGCGTGGCGGGGACGTCAGGTGCATCGCCGCCACAGTTTCAGCAATTATATGCTGTTCGCGATTGACGACAAGGAGCGTATCGAGGCTCCCAAAAATACCGAACCAAAGGCGAGCGGCGATTCCGGCGACGCAACTAAGGCGCAGTCGAAAAATTGAACCAGGAATGCACCGAAGGGAGAACGGACCATTCCTGCTCATCCCGGGCGAGTTGGAACCTGCTAGCCAGTGCGTAGGCGCTTCCGCAGGGACAAATTCAAACTGACGCAGCACGAATTGATTTGGGACAATACTTGGAAGAACTTAGGAATGAGTGCGCAGCACTGGGAGTTCGCCAGTGTAGTACAATCCAATTCATCTTCATTTGAGAGAAGAGATTGAGTCAACAACTTCGTTTGTGGCCAAAATGGCAGTGACGCAGTTTGGGACATTGACCTCCGGAGCGGTGTGCACTACCGTGACCTGGTGGCCTATCTCATGTCCTCGGGTCGCTGGCAATGCCCTCTCCTGGTCATCGATCAGGGGGGCGCGGACGGCAAAGGCTTTACATCGGCGCCCCGCCACAGCACATCCGGAGGCTTTTTACCTTTTGAATTAGGACCTATCATGGAAGTCGGCTTGCCTCTTTCCGCCTTCACGGTGCATAACGGGTGAAGAGAAAGTCTCGAGCTTTGATAGGCTCGTGGCAGGGAAAGCAAGTCTTGAGCTTCGCCTCGTCAGCGGGTTTGCCGTCCTTATTAAATTGAGCGTACCCCCAGCCGCCTGTCGCGGCATACTTTTTTGAGTCCTTCACCATAATCTGGAGATACCAATCGGGAGCGGACCCTGGAACGAAGGATTGGGGACGACCAAAGACTTTGTTATTCTCCTCAGAGGGCACGTAGCTCCAGGCAATCCGGGCAATGATTGTGCCGTCCGGGAACGGAAGCTTTCCTTCCCGGTAGGTCTTGATCGCTACATCGTTGCCCAGGATGGCGCGAATATCGTTGAGATTGCCTTCTTCGTGGGCCACGGAGATCAGCTTCCAGTCGCGGTATCCGGGGGGAATTTTGATTCCGAAGATCGGGGCAGCCTCTCCATCGGCCTGTCCAGATGCCTGGGCCATCCAGGCAACCACTCCAGTCAGCGCTACAACCACACCCAACAAGTAAGCGATCCCTCTGATATGTGTTCTCATTCCAACATCCTTATTTAACATTCTTCCCTCTCCTTTGAAGAAGTGACACTAGGAAGTCTTTCCGTGGCCGGATTTCTGCCGGGCGTAACGCAGTTCAATGACCATCTACGTCGACGATGGCCTGTGCCACGCCAGTCGCGTTCATCTGCGAATCCCCCACAATTGACCTGGTGATTATTACTTTGCCTCGCTCGAAGAGCGAGTCCCGTCGGTGAGTGGCAGAGAGACTACCACATAATGAACGCCCGGAGGATTAAATCCCTGAAGAACGCCGAAACCAGAGAGGTGGATACTAGAGCGTCGCCGGTCTTTTTAACGCAAGACTGTCTGACAGGTAAACAATCGTGGACAGAAGGAATACACCTGCAAATCAATGCAGCTAGCCGACCGGTTGGCTGGGCCGATTCACTTTGTGGCGAATGAACTCGAGCCATTGCAGACTAACAGACTGGGGTTTGAGGCAGGTCTCGATACGCTTTCAACTCTGCCCGTTTAGGTGCACGGTAAGTGTTGTGGCAGCAAGGAAGTTCTCAATGTGCGAATCTACGGGAGTGGTTCCGGAGAGACTGCATCTGAGGCAGAAGCAAAAATCGGTTTTGCTAGAGGATCTTTTTGTTCACGAAGGGCTTTTCTCCAGGCGCGCAGACCCACCACTGCCAGAGAGACGAAAAAGGCATAAAGGGCAGCGGTTAGGTAGAGATCCTTGTAGACGAAGACGCCTGTATATATAACGTCCACCACGATCCATAACCACCAATTGGCAAGGTGCTTACGGGTCGACCAGAATTGCGCCACAAGGCTGAAACCGGTGAGTGCAGCGTCGATGTGTGGCAGCGCCGCATCCGTATAGTGCGCCATTAAAGTTCCTAGTACTGCGCTACCTGCAATCCCCACAATGATCCCCGCTGCGAGACCCTGCCAGGACAGGCGTTCTACCCGCACGCTACCTTCTTCTTTGATGCCCCGCTGCCAGTGCCACCACCCGTAAACCGCAAATGCGCCAAAGACAAACTGGAGCAGCATGTCCGAATACAACTTCTCGCGATGAAAAACGAGAGCGTACAAGAGGCAGGCAAGAAGTATGACTGGCCAGGAGGAGAGCCTGCGTTGCGTGGTCAGCCAGACGCCGAAGGCACTGGCAATGACCGCGGCAAATTCGAGCAGAGACATTATTTTCTCGCTCCTGCGGAAGTCACCGGACCGGCCGCCACGGAATCGGTACCCGGGCGAGTCAGTCCAGAATCTGGGTGCGATTCCGCCCAAACTTGCAGACGGTGAAGGAGCCGTTTGCCGGAATCGGTCGAAAACCAGCGCGCATGCCCAAGGAAGTATCCGAGGTAGGCCAAATCGGCTTTTTCTTCGGATTTCAGCACACCAATAAAATAATCAGCTTCGGAAAGTGCGAATTCCGCGTGTACCAGCGGCAACAAAGCGGGCAGAGCTTCCGCTTCACCGCGCGTCAAGGGACGCGATGCCTCGTAGCCCCTCAGCAGAGCTTCGATTTGTTCCCAATGGAACGGATCGCGAGAAGCGTCGTGGATTTGCAACCATTCGACGCTGCGCTCGATAGCCGTGGCGATGTCGTGAATTGCGTTGGTTCGGTCAGCCAGGCCGAAGTCAAAAATGTCGGTGACTTCCGCTTCCGGTGAGGCATTGCTCCAGAGGAGATTCGAGGCGTGGAAGTCATTGTGCGTCCACAGAGGGTGAAGCACAAACAGGTGCGGGTGCAACTCCTCGTGCAAAGGTTCGAAAGTCTCCCGCGTCTCACGGATCCAATCTCGCTTTTCGAGATAGCTACGAAGTGCAGTGCGTTCCTCGGCGTAGCGGATCAGCTGCAGCCAGGGGTTCTTGTCAGCGAACACTTTGAAGCTAGTTACGAGGGGGGCGGGGCCCCGCGCGGACGCCTCGTAACCGACGGACGCGGCATGCAATGCCCCGAGTGCCCTACCCGCACTGTGCGCGTGACCAACACTTAGAAAAGGAGTCCAGGACTGCGCCTCTTCGTACACGTCCAAGCCTTCGCCGCAAGTATGGACTTCATAGGTCCACGCGCCCGTGGTCATCACAGTTTCTCCCAACAAATCAGCAAACGGCCGCTTCACTAAATTGGTGCGACCGGCCAAGTATTCCAGCCAGCGATGCTCCTCTCGCAGAGAGTTCTTGTCTCGAACAGAACAATGATGCCGCTTAACGAACACTCTGCCGTGAGGTGTCTCAACGACGCTGGCCGCTGAAAATGGGCGTGGGCTGTAAGAGAGAAGGCGGACAGCTCTTTCCGCTTGCGGAAAGCGCCGCAGCAGTCGATCCACCTCGTCCAGCCCTAGCACGGGCCAGTCTGGTTCGACCAGTTGCCCGTCCAAGCCATGCGCTTTCACTTCGTCACGTTTCATTGCCGTTGGTTCCCCGTTCGTCCGAACTCGAATTCTGCGGCGCGACTATCTGAAATTGTATTGCATGTCCAACCGCACCGTCGTCGGCGCACCTAGATGCAGAAAGGTGTCTCCGTAGCTTGCGCCTGTGTCTTTCCAATAGCGCTTGTTCAGCACGTTTTCTGCCATCAGTCGAAAGGTCACTCTGCTCCACTCTCCACCGGGGGTATATCGAGCGCCGAGATTGAACAGGTTATAGCCGGGAACGCTGACGGAATCGTTTCGTGTCGCATATTTAGCGCTGGTGTAGCTCCAGCCCGGCAACAGGTGTAGCCCGGTGATGTGCGGAACATCGACGTCCGCAAACCAGGAGGTCCGGAAACGGGGGACGTCTATGACCTGCTGATTATTGAAAGCGGGCGTGCCGGTATCGGAGGAAATCGCGCTCAGAAATGTAGCGCTTCCCGTGAGCCGCAGCCACTTGTTAGCCTTGCCCTGCGCACTGAGTTCCACACCGCTGTTTGTTTCATGCCCCTCAGAAACGAAATCGATATCGCCCTGGCTGTCCAGTACCTTGGGATAAAAGAACGGAGCACGCATCCGAAATAACGCGGCAGTCAGAAGGATGCGGCCGCCGGGCTGGTATTTAGCGCCTGCTTCAACCTGGCGCGTGAAGAAGGGAGGCAGAAAAGCATTCGGGTTCACTGTGGCCCAAAAAGGAGCCTGGATTCCCAACGAAAGAGCCACGCTGTAACTGCCGTAGAGAAGTAGGTCCTGAATCGGGCGCCACGAAATCGAATATTGCGGGAGCCAGACGCTCTTATCCGTTCGTATCAGCGTTAACGCCGTACCTTCGGCGTTGAGATTGGAAAAGTTGTCATCGTGAAGCGTGTCGTATTGACCGCTGACGGTCAGTTCGATACGCGCAGGCAGATGCATGTGGTCCGCGAGGATGAGCGCGTACTGGTGCGTGTCTTCCGCGAGCAGCACCGGGCCCGGAGTTGGGGGATCGGTGGGCGGCGCCGGAGGAAAATACTGCTGCGGTTGGTAGATATTCTCCGTTCCAACGTAGGTATAGGTGACGCCAGTGTCCGCAGGCACAGCCGGATTGGTCAGAGCCTGATTCACGCTCCGCCGTTGCAAGCTGGTTCCGATAGCGACATCGTTCGTTACCGGCCCGGTCTTGAGTCGCCCCTGCAAGATAGCCTCGAATTGATCGTTTATTCGCAATTCTCCAGGGCTTCGGTAGTCGTATACGTCATAGTCGCCGGTCGGGCTGAAGAAATACGGAGGAGTAGCACCGCTCGCGCAGGAAGGAGCGTAATAGCAACCGTAAGGCCATGCAATATAGTCGTCCAGCAATGCATAGCTGTAGTCCGCGGCCACGAAGAATCGCCATGTGCCGGAAAGACTGTGGTCCAGACGAAGGCTGGTATTGAAATCATTATAGACATTCGGCTTGGCCCACGGCTGATACCCGAGCATC
>Ga0181532_10003081_pt1 | contig 15183 bp, 20 predicted proteins | sample PEATcosm2014_Bin_33_FD_119768 | JGI IMG/M metagenome (GOLD analysis project Ga0181532, IMG submission 119768) | Peatland microbial communities from MTU Mesocosm Facility, Houghton, MI, USA - PEATcosm2014_Bin11_30_metaG | ecosystem: Environmental > Terrestrial > Soil > Wetlands > Peat | place...
GCCGTGTGGAAGTGCATGCGCGTGAACAAAGCGATTAAGTCCATGTTGGGCCTTTCGGCCGGGCAAGGCCCAGTCAAGAAATCTGATTTCGCCTGGGTTTTGAATCGCAAGCCTACGGTTGTGGCCAAAGTCGTCAATTTAAGTGAACGAATGCGGCTACGCTTCGAGGCGTCGTTCACCAACGTGTTCAACCGCTCCAATTTCGCGCCGCCTGCATTGAATTTTAGCAACCCGTCAACCTTCGGAGTGCTCACATCTGTGCTGCCACAGGGCTCTGGCGGAAATCGCACCGGGCAATTAGCCGTACGTTTCGATTTTTGAGAAATGCCGGTCGGGTCAGCGGGCGGCACCCGCCTCTTTACGCGTAATGCATTCGTTGCTACCCACGATCGGAAACAGAGGGATTACGATGAAAAATACAGCGCTACGGGCCGGAGTTTTATTGTTGTTCTGGATTGCTAGGTTGACGGCGCAACAGAGCCAAACAACCATAAGGACGGTCCCAGTTCAAGGAGCGTCTCCAGCTTCCGGGGTGGAGATGTTCAATAGGTACTGCGCCGTTTGCCATGGGAAGGACGCGAAGGGAAATGGCCCTGCCGTTCCTGCGCTTAGAGTGCCGCCGCCCGACCTGACTACTCTGGCGCAACGCCACGGCGGGAAGTTCCCAGCAGATTATGTCGGCGCCGTGCTTCGCAACGGAGTTGGAGACACAAGATCTCATGGATCCAAAGACATGCCCATCTGGGGACCCCTCTTCAGCTCCCTTGGGGGTGGCCGGTCAGCACCGGCAGCGCTGCGGATCTCCAAGCTGAGTCGCTACATTGATTCGCTACAGACGAAATGAGCGGGGGTTGAATGCTCGGGCAGGAACCGGACAGGACAGCGTGCCTTGCGAATGGACTTTTGAGCCTGTATGCACGCAAGCCACGAGGGGACAAAAGTGATGGCATGAAAAAGCCGATTCCTCAACTAAACCTCTCGCCGGACGAACGCTGGGTGCTGGAGAAATGGGCATCGTACCCCGAATTCCCCTGGCCGCTGACACGGCGGGCACGTGCAATTCTGGCGTTCGCCGAGGGCAAGAACGAAAGGACAATATCACGTGAGTTGGGAACGTCGAAAGCAACGGTTGCTGACTGGTGCGACTCGTTTGCGGCCTTGCGACTCCGCAGCCTGTGCCACGAGCGGCGCGGCCGGAAGCCTCCTGTCGTGATGCTGAGCGAGCGCGAATTCGTGATGCTGAAAAGCCTGACGGAACGCCCTAAGTATCAAGGCCCGCTCACACGCCGAGCCCGGATGATTTTGGCGTGCGCAGAGGGAAAACGCGATACCGTGGTCGCTCAAGAGACCGGTATGTGCCTCCACGAAGTCACGAAGTGGCGTGCTCGATTTCTTGCTTTACGGTTGAAGGGGCTCGATGACGGGTTTTCGCATCTCAATCCGACGATGACGCCCATGGACGATGATGGGCAAGCACCGAACTTGAAATGGACCGATATCTCTAATTCACCACCCACCGACCGTTGTTTACCTTCGTTCTGAATCGCCGTGCGGTTTCAAGTCGGAATCAAGTCCACCGTTACGGGAACACTTGATTCTTGGCAGCCAAGAGACCCGCACAAACGCCTGCTACGCGATAGAGTGTTGACCTTTACGAATAAATTATGGACCAAAGTCTCAGGCTCGAAGAGCGAAAGAGAGGTTCCGCAGTATGGGTCTACCGGTGGTGGGAGAACGACATCACGGGAAAGCCAATACGTCGCAAGGTGCAGTTGGGATGTTTGGAACGATATCCAAACGAATCAGCGGCATGTGCGGCAGCAGATGCTCTTCGGTTAACAATCAACAATCAATCCAAGCGAAAGAACCTGCAGAAAACAACCGTGAATACTCTTTGGGAGCACTACTGTCGAGAGGAACTGCCTCTCAAAGGGATATCGACGCAAGATCCCGAAGTCCTCTTCGAGGACATGTTCGAGTACAGGTCAGGAGCAAAAAAGTGATCTCCTAGAAGCCCGTTTCAGGATAGTTTCCGGTTTTCCGACGACTTGGGGGTTAGGCGCCAGCCAAACGCGCTGCTTGCGTTATGAGGTAATTGCGTTCCGGCAAGCTCGTCGTCCGCGCGGCCGCAATTCGGTAGTGTTTGATGGCGGCTTCGTGATCGCCCATCTTTTCAAATAAATGGGCGCGAACGGCGTCGAGGCGATAGTGACTGGCAATACGCGGATCCTTATCGAGAGCCCTAAGTAGTTCGAGGCCTTTGGCAGGGCCGTGCACCATAGCCGCTGCGATTGCGTGATTGAGGGTGACCATGGGACTGGGGGCGACTCGTTTCATCAACTCATACAAAGCCAGGATCTGTGGCCACTCGGTGTCCTCTACTCTCTCAGCTTCGTCGTGAACAGCGGCAATCGCTGCCTGAAGCTGATACAAGCCCACTGATGCTTTCGACAGCGCGGCCGTGAGAAGCGCAATGCCTTCAGAAATCTCCGCACGATCCCATAGAGTTCGATCCTGTTTATCTAAGGGAATCAACTCCTCATTCGGACCGGTTCGGGCTGCGCGGCGCGCGTCGGTTAAGAGCATCAGCGCCAGAAGGCCTGCAACCTCGGGATTATCGGCGAGTAGCGTTTTCGTGTTGCGCGTCAACCGGATCGCTTCGCGCGCCAAGTCGAGTCGTTGCAGATGCGACCCTATGCTGCTGGCATATCCCTCGCTAAAGATCAGATAGAGTACATGCAGCACTGCGGGCAGATGTTCAGTTCGCTCGTGCGGAGAAGGCAGACGGAATGGTACGCCCGAACCCTTGATGGTTTGCTTCGCGCGGCTGATCCTCTGCGCCATCGTGGCCTCAGGAACCAGGAAGGCATTTGCAATTTCGGCCGTAGTCAAACCGCCAACCGCACGCAACGTCAGCGCGATTGCTGAGGACGGAGTGAGCGCGGGATGGCAGCACATGAACAACAAAATCAGCGTGTCGTCTGGATCCATGTCGGCCTCGATATCGAGGGTAGGTGGCAAGCTTTTCCCTTCGGCGGCCACTGCCGTTTCTCTTTCGCGGCGGGCAATTTCGCTGCGAATCTGGTCGGTCATGCGCCGCGATGCGACCTGAATCAACCAGCCACGTGGATTGTCGGGAACTCCCTCTTCAGGCCATTGGGTGAACGCCGCAATCATCGCTTCCTGGACAGCGTCCTCGGCCGCGGAGAAGTCTCGAAAACGCCGAGCGACCGCGCTGAGCACCTGCGGCGCGAGATCCCGCAACAGATGCTCGGAGGTCTTATCCCATGGCTTGGTCATCGTCATTTCCGTCACAGCATTTCCGGTGGCGGCCCGCTCATAATGGGGCGCACCTCAATTGGCATGTTCAAAGGTGCGCCCCCCGGCCCGGGAGCAGCAGAAGCTTTCGCGGCGATGACATAAGCTCGCTCCGGAGAGTCAACATCGACTATCCAGTACCCGGCGAGAAACTCCTTACTCTCGGGAAACACTCCGTCGGTAACAGGAGCTCCGTCCTTGCCGGCTCGGACCAACTTGGCCTGATCGGGAAACGACAATCCCTCGGCTGAGACCAGTTCTCCAGACTCTCGAAGCTCTTTGTTGAGGCCCATCATAAAGGCAATGTGCGATTGCAGGTCTTTCTGAGGCCAGGCGGGCACACCGTGGCCGGCTCGCATCGTATTCATCATCAGAATGTATTTCATGTTCGTCTCCTATCGAGTTCAGTGGGCGCTGTTTTCTGGCGCCTTTATCCACTGGTCGGAACCAAGCTAGCGTTCTCGACATTTGTTTATCGGGATTTGCTTTCATGGGTTGCGAACCGCCGCACCTCAATTGGCATGTTTGTGGATTTGCCCCCCGGACCGGGTGCTGAGGAAATCCGTCCCGCGATGGCATAGGCGCGCTCGGCGTTCGGAACATCAACAACCCAGTAGCCCAAGAGAAATTCCTTCGATTCGGGGAAAATACCGTCGGTGACTGGGAAGCCGTTCTTCTCGCCGCGTACCACCTTGGCGTCTCTCGGTTCAGCTAAACCCTGTGTCGCGACAAATTCTCCGGACTCGGTGAGATCCTGGTTGATGCGCTGCAGAACCGCCATATGCGCCTCGATATCCTGTTTCGACCAGGCGTGATACGTCTCAACGCCTGCCCTCGTGCCCGACATCAGCAAAATGTATTTCATGTCCTTTGCTCCTATTCTGTTCTCATCGTTATAGCGCCTGCGATTTGCGCTTTCATCCTGTAGTCGGAGCCGTCCCGCCATTATCTACATCTACGTCAGAAATATTTCACGAGCCAACAAGTCATCACTCGATGTCGATTTACGAGCGCCTGAACCGACATACGAGTGGAGGCGAGAAAATGACGACCGGCGAAAATGTAGTGGACGTTAGTCAGGACTGGGTACTGGCCTGCGACGTTCAGCAAGGCTTTATGGAGACGGCCTGTGCAGCTAGCGATTCCTTGGACTATAGCGCCCGCTGCCGTCAGGTCAGGGCGCTCGGCGGCGATTGCTACAATTTCATCCCACTGAAGGGTGACCGCTTGGCGGTGGTCGTTGGAGATGCGTCGGGCAAAGGTCTGGCCGCGGCACTCATGATCGCCAACGTGCAGTCCTCCCTTCGGACAGCGGCATTGTTCACAGGAGATGATTTGGGCGCGCTGTTCAGGGTGGTAAATCATCAGGCATACGTTTCATCGTCCGAGGACCGATACGCGACCTTATTCTATGGAGTATTCGACGGGTCGACCCGGACTCTGCGCTATGTAAATGCCGGACATAATCCGCCGGTTGTGATTCGGCGGGATGGTTCAATGCACTGGCTGGAAACGGGTGGCGCGCCAGTTGGACTTTTTGCTGATTCGGAATATAGGGGGGGCATCGTAAAGCTCGAAACCGGTGATTTGCTAATCGCCTTTACTGACGGACTCATCGAGGCGACGAATCAGAACGGGGAGGAATGGGAAGTTCAGGGCTTATTGAAAGCAGTCGCCTGTGGAGCGCAATACTCTCAAGACGCCGGAGATCTCGTCAATTCGATCTTCAAATCAATGGATGACTTCTCCAAGGAGCACCAAGCGGATGATGCCACATTGGCAGTTGTGCGGGTGCTCTAAAGGCCCGTCACTTGTGGATACCGGGCAAATCGGAAGTTATGGCGACCACAGACTCTCAACTACGCGGTCCATAAGTCCTAGTGCTGTATCTGAAGCGCCCATGAGCGAAGAGTTGGGAGTGGAGACGCTGTGGAGGGGCGCTTCAGATACAGCGACTTGAAGGAAGCCGCCCCGGGGGACTATGGGATTTGTATGTGGATGAGCCGGTCTTGATCGTTTGCTAGTTTGCGGTTGCAGGCAAAGCGCTTGGGTTTCAGTAGCAGGTCGCCGAGAGAATGGTCGTGGGGCGGTGCATCGGAGAGTCTGGAGGGCACAACCATATTGCATTCTGAGGAATGCGAGACAGAGCACCAGTGTGCGCGCCGAAGCACGAGCGAGATTCGAGGCTGGAGATGTGGATTCATGCCGCGCACCGGCTGGGATGAGGCGGAGACCGGAGGAGGAGTTGGGCGGCGGAGAGGCGCTCGACAACCTGCATGGTTCCGCCGCAAAGCGGACATTGCCACAGCGAGTGAATGGGCAGCGCGGGTGAGGGGGCGTCTGCTACTGGCGGATCGGATGGCTGGAGCAACCGGAAACAGAGCGGAAGAAACTCCGCTCGCCTCCGGTTAGCAAGAAATCCGAAATTGCGGATGCGCATAAAGCCGCGCGGCAGCAGGTGCAGAAGGAAGCGTCGCAGGAACTCATCGATGTGCAGAGTCATCAGCCGCTTTTTGTTGCCGTGAGCAGAGTCTCGCCAACGGAAGGTGACGTTGCCCTCGGAGAAAGCAACCAGCCTGCTGTTGGAAATGGCGACGCGATGGGTGTAGGCGCCCAGATAGCGCAGCACATGTTCTGGCCCGCCGAAAGGCCGTTTGGAGTAGACGACCCAATCGTGACGGAACAGTACCCGCAGCCAGGAGGCGAAGGCGCGCGGTTCCGCAAGCGGTAAGAGATGTCCGTGGAACTGGAGTGCGCCTGCATGAAAGGCAGTCTTGAGTCCGGCGACAAACCTGCCGCGGAAGACACGGCCGAGCACTTTGACCGGAAGGAAGAAGGATGGGCGCGATGAGATCCAGCGGGGGTGGTCGGGAACGATACCGCCAGCAGCCAGCACGCAGTGGACATGGGGATGATGCTGTAGTCGCTGGTCCCAGGTATGGAGCACACTGAAGAAACCGATCTCGGCTCCCAGGTGGCGGGGATCGCGGGCGATCGGCAGCAGGGTTTCGGCGCTGGCGCGAAACAGCAGGTTATAGATCAGCCGTTTATTCTGCAATGCCAACGGAGCGAGTTCGCGCGGCAGGGTGAAGACGACGTGCACGTAGCTGGTGGGCAACAACTCCCGCGCTCGCGCCTGGAGCCAGCGCAGGCGGGCGTTGCCCTGACACTTGGGGCAGTGCCGGTTTCGGCACGAGTTGTACGAGATGGCAGTATGTCCGCAGTCCGAGCACTGATCGCGATGTCCACCCAACGCGGCGGTGCGGCAGCGTGCAATGGCCAGCAACACTTTCTCGTGTTGGCCGTTGATCCACTTGCGACTGCGCTCGACGAAGGACTGTCCTGCACAGCGAACGATGTCGGCCACCTCCAGAGGAGGCGGGTTCATGCGCTCTGCGTCGGTTCTCCTTCTCCTCGGATCGTGATTGCATCTAGCGGACTGCCGGTGGCGCTGAGATGCCGCCGGGAGAGATGCAAATAGATCGTCGTTTCCTCCAAGTCACGATGACCCAGCAACATCTGGATGGTGCGCAGGTCGGTGCCAGCTTCGAGCAGATGCGTGGCAAAGCAGTGGCGCAGGGTATGAGGATGGATGTGCTTATGCGCAAGACCGGCACGTTCGGCGGTCTGCTGACAGGCGTGCCAGAGAACCTTGGTGGAGACCGGACGACTCGCCGTATGCCATCGATTGCCGGGAAACAGCCAGTCGGTGGGCTTGCGTTTCAGCCCGCGCCAGTAGACGCGCAGTGCATCGAGCAGTTTCGGGCTGAGCATGACATCGCGGTCCTTGCGTCCCTTACCTCCCCGAATATGAATGACCATACGCTGGCTGTCGATGTCGTTGATCTTGAGGTGGGCCACTTCTGCGCGGCGCGCGCCCGTGGCATACAGCGTCATCAGCAGGATGCGATGAAAGGGGCAGTCGGCCGCGTCGATCAGCCGCGCAACTTCTTCCTGGCTCAGTACCTGCGGTAAGTGCAGAACCTTCTTCGGATACGGTGTCTCGGCAACGCTCCAGCCTCGCTTCAGCACCTGAACATAGAAAAAGCGTAAGGCTGCCAGGCGCTGCGTGACTGTGTTCGGGCCCAGCTTCCACCGCGTGAATAGCGCGGCCTGATACTGGCGAATATGCTCGGGGCCAAGCTGATCGGGCGAACGATGGAAGTGCTGGCTGAAATGCTCGACCGTGTGGATGTAAATGTGGATGGTGGACTCGGCGTAGTTGCGGCGCCGCAACTCCTCAAGCATGATCTGGCGTAGGTGGGTCACAGAGAGTTCCTCCTCTGCGCCACAAACTAGCTCAGATCACCTCGACCGTCGGCTCCCCAACACGCGATAGCGTCCGCCGCAACGCGGCTTCGTTCAAGTCGGCATAGCGCCAGAATTCCAGGATCAGATGGGTGGGAAAATGCACGGCTCTATGGGCGTTTCCCAGTCCTGATCTGGGTCAAACTTCCCCGACGCCCGTTTCTGGGGCTGCCGGCCCGCTCCGAACGCAGCTGACCTGCGGCGAAGGCGATCGTCCACGCGATTCCTTGCCACGGGTAACGAGCTTTCCCCGGACGATGATGCGTCCTTTGGTAAAAGCGACTTCCTCGCGGATCTGCATCATCCCGTCCCAGCCCGCGCGCTTGACGGCGGGACCGATGAACTTGGAGCAGATGTCGCGTTCGCTGAGGTCTTTCCTGTTTATGGCAACGTCGCTTATGGGTGCCTTCTCCTTGCGCAATCAGTAGCAGATCACCCTGGGGCTGTCAGTGCCTAATCTCCGCGGGGAGGCTTCCGGCCCTCTGCCCTGCGACGCTTCTTACGTAATCAAGTGCGGCGCCACAAGCCCGATAAACTCACGCGGCGTTATTATCTTGGTTCTCTTCCAGAATCTCGGAAAATGCCGCAGATTGCCCGTGACCAGGTAATCGGCGCGGGCCACATCGGCACATTCCAGGAACCTCTTGTCATCGGGATCGCTCGGCACTTCAAGACACCGCGAAGGTACCGGGCAAAACGCCTGCGGGGCCGACTTACTGTCGGTCAGCCGGCTTTGGAGAAGAGTTCCCAAAGCCGAGCTCGTCGCTAACGAAACCGAACTTGAGATATTGCCGACGAGGTGCTCGAGATTGAATGCCCGAGGGCCATCGTCCGCAATTGGAACGATGACACCGGTGAGCTGCGCACTCCCACAATATGTATGACCAGAATGGAGCGCGGGTAGTTCCGACTGACATCGCACGTCCCCGGTCAAGGCACTATCGGGAGGATCAAGGCCGAAGGGTGGGTCTTGTCGTGCAGGATGGTGTTCGTGGCTGTAACCCACGTGGCGGAGTTTGCCGCTAACTCCCCAGTGTTGAGGTTGCGGTCGAAGCGCGGGAAGTTGCTGCTGGAGAGTTCGAGACGGAGCCGGTGGCCGGTGCGGAAGACATTGCTGGTGGCCCAAAGGTCGATTGAGAGCAGATAGGCTTGCCCGCGAACGAGGGGAACAGAGGTGGCTTGGGAATCCCGATACCGAGCACGGAGGATGCCCTCAGTGAGGTTGATGGCTGTACCATCCGGTGCAACGTCGAGGAGTTTAGCGGTGAAGTCGGTGTCCACAGTAGAAGATGTGGCGAAGAATTCGAGGCGGACAGGTCCTGTCACTTCGAGGTCGTGATCGAGGGGAGAAGTCGAGTAGACTAGGACGTCATTGCGTTCTTCAACCGAGCGCTGGTCGCGCGGACCCGGGGCGAGATGATCTCCATCGCAGCATAGGGGACCGCCGATAGTGGGGACGGGCTTGCCGGGATCGTAGACGAACTCGTCAGACGGTTCGGCCCCGGGTGTCGCGATAGAGAGGGAGCCGTCGCCGTGCGTTGTGTTCGCTCGGCCCTGAGAATGGAGAAAGTATTTGGTCGACTTGGCACGGGCGAGCGGCCAGTCGTCTTCATCGCGCCACTGATTAATTCCCATGACAAAGATCTTGACTGCGTTTCCGGTGGCGAACTCGTTTCGAGCGCCCTTGAAGAGGAAATCGTACCAGTGAAGGGTAACCTCGCCTGCGTTGAACTTACCGGCTTCTGGACCGAAGTCGACTTCGCCAATCTTGCGTCCATCGCCCGCGTGCCCGCCGATGACGACTAGGAGACGCTGGCCCTCGCGGGCTTCTTCGGTCGCAGCGTGCGCTTTCAGGCCGACGTAGTTATGCAAGGAACCGCCAAGAAAGATGTCATACCAGGCGGCCGTGTGGAGTGCCGGAACACGAATGTCCGTGTAATGTTCTTCGATGGACCAGCGTCTCCAGTAGTCGTCGTAAGACGGATGAGAAAGCCAGTCAAGAAAGTACGGTGCGATTGTGGAAGCCGAAACATTAATCACACTTGCTGGATTCCCGTTGAAGATCGGATAGGCCTTCAGCGGGAGAACGTTAACTTCTTCCGGAGCTCTGGGCATGCGTTCAATCTGGTTTGCAAGTGCGTCTTGTGCGAGGCCACTGGTCCACGATTGATCAAACCACTGTTCGAACGCGCCGCCTTGGTAGGTCCAGCCGTTGTGATAGTCGCTGGCAGTCACAACCGGACAGATGCCCGCCAGATGCGGCGGATGCGCGATGGCTGCAAGCATTTGTGTCGCTCCCACATAAGAGCCGCCGAACATGCCCACTCTGCCGTCCGAATAGGGCTGGGCGGCAATCCACTCGATTGTGTCGTAGCCATCCTCTGATTCATGGAGAAAGGGGTACCACTCGCCGTCGGAGGTATAGCGACCGCGCACATCCTGCAGAAAGACAACATAGCCGCGCGCTGCGGCTCGTTGGGCAAAGTCCACATCGTAGCCCCAGGTGGCACGGCGGTAAGGAGTGCGCTGGAGGAGAACCGGGAATTTGCCGTCCGTGTTGGGCCGAAAGATGTCGCCGCGAAGGATGACGCCATCGCGCATATTAACGGACACGCCGCGTTCGACCTTGACAGGATAATTGTCGGCAGCAAAAAGGGGAGTGGCCAGGAATAGGAGAAACAACCCAGTTGTGAGGACCATCGGCTTCATGTTAAGGGCCATCCAATCAATTATAGAAGCAGTCGCACCGTCTCCTTGACTGGATCTCTTCGCGCATTTCAAAAAGACAGAAATATCCTATTGCGCTTACTCGCATGGCGTGAAGAGACCTTCGGTCGCGAGCTCCACTCGGGAACCTGTCCAGCAGGCGCACCGAAGCCTTGTGTGCCACGAGTGTGCCAGATTCGGAAAGCTCGCAGTACCGTTTGCGCGATTGACTGTCGGTTGACCGGCTAACGCGTTTCCCTGGGGATTTCAGTGACCCTCAGTGTGCCAAGTGTGGGCGGATTCATTAAGACGGCGAATCGTAGCCAGAAGCAGCACAGGGTTGAGTTTCGTAAGGCAGCGGTAGACAATGAACGCGTGAGTCCGCACAAGCACCGGATCGCCGATTACCTGCGGCCCAAAACGCTGGCGATGTTGTTGCTCGGGTTTTCTTCAGGCCTACCCTTTCTCCTGGTCGGCAATACGTTCGGCTACTGGCTGCGTGATGAACACACCTCCCTAACGACGATCGGGTTTCTTTCCTGGGTGGGCATTGCCTATTCGCTGAAGTTTCTGTGGGCGCCCTTGATGGATCGCGTCGAGTTGCCGTTGTTTAAACGGCTTGGACATCGGCGCGGATGGATGATGTTCTCGCAGATTGTCGTCGGGCTGGCGCTCTCCGCTATGGGAGGAATTGGCACGAAAGCGGGGCTCGGCCGGCTTGGCGCTTTTGCGCTCGTCGTCGCGTTTGCCTCATCGACACAGGACATTGTGGTCGACGCCTGGCGAATTGAATCGGCAGACGACGGAGAAGAACAAGGCCTCCTCGCGTCCGCCTATCAGTTCAGCTACCGTCTGGCGCTCCTGGCTACGGATTCCGTGATCCTCATCCTGGCAGCGACCGTAGGCTGGCGCATGTCCTACGGTATTTACGGCGCATGTATGGCCATTGGAATGGTCGCGACCTGGTTTGCGAAGGAACCGGAACGCGCGGATGCGGTGATGGATGATAAAGAACGCGAAGCGCCGCTTTGGACGCCGCGCGGTTTCTTTGACGCTGTTGTGGGACCGTTCATAGCTTTCTTCCGAGCACATGGCTGGCTCGCGCTTGTGATGTTAGCGGCAATCAGTCTGTACCGGTTGCCGGACTTCATCATGGGCCCGATGGCGAATCCCTACTACCACGACATCGGTCTTTCGAAGCAAACAGTCGGAGCGGTGCGCGGCTCAATCGGGCTCATCGCTACGTTTGCAGGCATCGCCGCGGGCGGATTCTGCTCGCTGAAGCTTGGCTACATGCGCGCGCTCATCATCGGGGGCATTCTGCAGGCTGCTGCGATTACTGCGTATGCGACCCTCGCGTTCGCGGGCACGAGTATTCCTCTCTTCGCGCTGGTCATGGCAGGTGACAACTTCGGCATCAGCTTTGCAGGCGTTGCGCTGGTAGCATACATGTCTAGTCTCACCAATCTGGGATACACCGCGACGCAGTATGCGCTCTTGAGTTCAACCTATGCCTGGCTGGGAAAGATCTTGAAGGGCTTTTCCGGCGCTGAGGTCGAAAGCCTGAGCACCACGCACGGCCTCATTCACGCCTACGGCATCTTCTTTATCGCTTGCGGACTGACCGGCGTGCCTGCCGTCCTTCTGTTTGCGGCATTGGATTACTGGCACAGACGAAAGCAACCGGCCCCAGCCGCTGCCTAAGAAAGTGTTCACTCGTAACCCAAAGCCACTGTCGGCTCGCCGCCACGGAGCAAGTTCCGCGTAAGCCAGTTCAGATAACTTGCATGGCGAAAATTCACTTCCGGCCCAGGGAGACTCTGAACTGGATGCCGGAGCGGCCGTGCGAGAACGCCGCCATATTCCATAGAGCTCCCTCAGTCACCTTGTTTTGCCTCTCCCAGTGAACCATAATACTGCGAGCACCACGGTGCTATGGAATTGGGGACTCAAGCAGGTTCCCGCATCGCGGGCAGGAATCTTCGTCAATTTGGAACCACTGGTCGGCGCGATCCTCGGGGTTTCGTTGCTTCATGAGGTCTTGGGGATTACGGCTCTGGCTGGTGGTGCACTGATTATCGGAGGAGCCGTTTATTTCAGCTACAAGCGCGAAGACAGAACCCCGGTCGGGAACAGCTTGCCGTACGCCTAAGAGAAAAAACCTACGCTGAACCTCTGCAACATTCACCGCACTGTTGATCCGACTGCTCACGGAAAATCATCGCATCTGTAGAGCATCGGAGGGTCTCAAGAAGTCGGACACGTCTTCGACCCTTCGACCTTTGTGATGCCCGGAGGCTATCCTGCGTTCGCCTGCGTACCTTTTATCTCGCGCTCGGCTTGAAGCCAATCGTCCGAGTCGTGACCGTCTGTCCTTCCGCGCTGCTCGTAAAGTTCGTAGGCGTGTTTCCGAATCTGCTGCCCAGTAATCCAACTGCCTGACGTGAACAGCTAAAGTTCCGCGGGTATTCGGATACTCCCATCTTCGGCGATAGGAAAGGACGGGTTCCACGCGACCTCCCATAAGAATCCATCCGGGTCGGCAAAATACCCGTCATATCCTCCCCAAAAGGTCTCCTGTGCGGGCTTGAGCAACTTTGCACCTGCGGTTTCCGCCTGCCCGAGAACGGAGTCAACCTCTTCGCGAGTGCGGGCGTTGTACGCCAGCGTGATTCCGCCGAAGCCCTGTCCATCGGGGGACATGTTTACGTCTTTTGCGAGCGACACTCGCGGGTACAGAGCGAGACCTATTCCTCCGGCCTGAAAGAACACGATGCTATCGGCTTTGGCGTTTGCACGCTTCCATCCGAGGCGTTCATAGAAGTTCCTGCTGCGCTGCAAATCGGCTACTCCAAGAGTGATCAGGCTAACCCGCTGTTCCATTGTTGCGTCTCTTTCCGCCATAAATCATTCGGCACACGAAGATGTCATTCCGCATATCAATCCGACTGCGGCGACCAACGGCTGCACGAGAGGTACTGGGTCTCAGTTTACTGAGCAGCCGTGAATTCAAAACGACGTGAGCGAGAGGATCGCCGGACGTGCTGTTTCTGCTTTCATCCCGTCAATATCCCGACACGCCCATCGCCAAATATCATGAAAATCTTCTCAAAGTCGGTCGCCATGTGGCGCTGCGAATAGATGTAGCGATATACCTCCAACCATGAAATGTCGCCAGCGCTTATCAAAACGAGCCAGCGATCACCCGCAAGCCTCGCCGCCCGCCTGCCAGCCTCGTCGCTGATTCGCTCAAGCAATTCGCGTGTCATGTTCAAAATTAGAAGTGGGTCCGAATCGGAATTGTGTACAAACCCAATCATTTTTGGCGCTCGCTCAGATGCCCCGATCAAAACTCGAATCTGGACACGATTCCCGTGAATCGTGGTTTTCTCATCTCGGCCGGGCGATTCCCGGTCGAGGAGAGTTTGTATTTTGCCTTCCAACGCGGCAGCGGTTTTCGATGGCAGACGGATGGGAGCAGTGATGGTCAGCAACACTGTCATGCCGTGCGGCACGGTCTCGCGAAGGGTGGCTTGCAAACGTTCAATGAGCCTCGTTGCAACCCTATCGAACCTCAAACGAGGCTTGGCGGTGCTACTTTGGAGAGCGCCGCGCCATTTGAGGGTTGCGATGTCAACAGCAACCCGTTTCCCAGCGATAATGATATAGGCGTCGGGGGGATCATTACCCTTTACCCACGTTGCCGAGAACCGTCTGGCGACCGCTTCGATGGCGGTTTGTTCCTGCTTGTTCAAATCCCTCATGGCGTCATGTTTACGAACTCAGAAAGCTTCTTTCTGATGGTAGCGATGAGGTTGGACTCTCGCTGCATTCGCTCGTCATTGGTCATCGTGCTATGAGAATAGCTGACTCTGAATCAGGGCAAATTCCACAGTCCGTGAACGCTAGAGTTGGACTTCGCCGATCTGAATGAGAGGCTCGGAGTTCGTGTACTTGGGGATGTCTTCCATGATCCCCTGCGCGTGCGGGCCGAAGCTCGTTTGAAAGGCTTGAACTGAGTCAAACAGAAGATGACATGTTGTGACATACGGAGCAGGCGATCCCGGTTCCTCGCCTGAAATCCCCTGCTCGACTGATACTCCCTTCAAGGCCGATCCCAGCAGTTGCCGAACCATGGGGATGTGGTGGTTGAGGTAATACGCCATGTCGAACTCCGTGCCTTCTCGATTCGGATACAACACGCTGACCTTTACCATGGGTGCTCCTCCTTCTAGTCACTGAGCATACCAGTCCGAATGCCGCGACCAGCGGCTACAGGATAGGCACTGGGTCGAAGTCCACTGGCGAAGACAGGCGGGGGCAAACTCCCCCTGTGTGTCGAATGTGTTCCATGTGTGGCCGCAGATACCCGCCTCGCTCAAACGCGGTTTTCGCTTGACGAAGCACAGCGACACCTTCCTCAATCTGCTGTCGGTATTGCGAGGAGTCAATCCGCACAAAAGCGGTGATGGTGCGAATTCTTGGTTTACGCTCGCTCGCCGCAGCGGGCGCATGGCCGCAACCGATCAACAAGGGTCCGATGACCAGAAGGCGAAGGAGAGAACGAAGCCTCCTGCAAGGAAACAGATGCATCTGCCACTCCATTCCTAACCGTTGCTTGATGGTCGTCGGGTCGCTTGATTCTGTTTCCGAATCGATTCTTTCTTCAGCCGCTCGATCTGTCCCCGATGATTCGGCCCGTGCTTCGACATCATCGCCACATAGTCCGCAACTGTGACCCGGTGATCGAGTTCAGGATGGCGAGCGGATTTCAGCAAGTCTACGGATTTCAGTCGTCTCAGCAACCGCACATTGGCATGGCGGTTGAGTCCATAGAGCGCGATCAACTCC
>Ga0181532_10003082_pt1 | contig 15183 bp, 11 predicted proteins | sample PEATcosm2014_Bin_33_FD_119768 | JGI IMG/M metagenome (GOLD analysis project Ga0181532, IMG submission 119768) | Peatland microbial communities from MTU Mesocosm Facility, Houghton, MI, USA - PEATcosm2014_Bin11_30_metaG | ecosystem: Environmental > Terrestrial > Soil > Wetlands > Peat | place...
GGCGGGGGCGCGGTCCCATCAGAGAGCGCCCCACCCGTGGCGACGAAATGAGCGATATAGGTGGCCAGGCGGCCGGCCACGGTCTGCACCAGGGCCTTGTCGGCAGAGGGATCGGCAGCAAGGCCAATCCACGGCAGGCGTGGACGCGGTTGGGGACCGCCGAAGGTCTGGGACAAGGCCAACCCGAGTCCGTAGGGCTGTCGCTCGATCCCCAGGACCAGACAGGTCGGCTCCGCAGCGTCGTGTCGTGCGGCTGTCGAAAACCGTTGGCCATCCACGCTGGCCTCGCGAACGAACTGCTTGGCCAAGTAGGTTGTGCGCAACATCTCGAAAGCGAAGCTCGACTCGAGCAGCCGGGGCAGCGGTTGCACGGTCTCGTCCTTGATATCCAGACGACGTACGACAGGAAGCGCGCCGTCCAGCTTTCCCGCGACCGGCGCAAACAAGATGTATGAGTCGGCGGGCCCGATCGGTTTGTCGGGATTGGAACGACAGCCGACCGTGGCCACCATGACGAGGCCGGCGGCGAGTGGAAGAAGTCCCCTCAACATCGACTCGACTCTATCACCCCCTGACGCGATCGCGCTGCGTCGCTTGAAGAGGTTCGAGGTGGCATTGATTTGTCGAGCAAACCCGCCGAAGATCAATTGAAGATTCTCACGATGTCCGCACCCCGCGCCCGCGCTCGCCTTTGTCCGACTCTCCTGACCGTGCTCTTGCTCGCGGTCTTGGCGCCGGCGCGGCCCGCGACAGCCCAGGGCGCCACCGCGTTACCGGACCTCAGCGCGCCGCCGGAACTCAGCGAACAGGCCGCTGCGGTCTCGATGCTCCTTCGCTCGTATCTGAAGCCCGGAGAGCGCCAGATGGTGCCGAGACACGAACTGGCCCTTGCCATCGAAGCGCTCACTGGCCGTCCCCCGCGCGACAGTTTGACCGCGACCCAAGACCTGGCGCCCCGGCTTGCCGAGCAACTCGGCGCCGACCGCATCCTCATTGCGCAGTTGCAGCAGTCGTCCAAGCGCCTGATGGCAACCGGTTTGGTCTATGGCCCCGCGGGCAAGCGAGTCGGCCGCATTTCGGTGAGCGTCGCCATGGGCGAATTCGGCGAACTGGCTCGTCAGATCGCCGAACGCCTGGCCCCTGCCATCGGTGCCACCGTCATCGACGCCCCGGCCGTGGGTCTGGCTGACCTGCGTCCCTTTGTGGCGGCCCAGGCGGCGTTGCTGGTTGGCGACGCCGCCGCAGCAGCAAGGGCCATTGAGGTCGCTCTGCCCAACACGGCCGCCCATTTGTCCGCAGTGCTCGACGTTCTCCGCTCCCTGGCCGAGGAGCCCGGCTTGCCCAAGCAGACGCGCGTGCAGGCCCGCCTGCTCATGGGCGACTGGACCACCGCGGTTGAACTGGCCGACGAGGGTCTGGCGGCTGACCCCAAGAACATCGCCCTGCGCGCCGCCAAGGCGCGGGCCAAGATCGCCTTGCGGGATTTCGACGCCGCTGAACGCGAACTTGACACTCTCAAGGGTGCGCGCAACGTTCCGGCCGTGGCGGTGGCCAGAGCTGCGCTGGCCATCGAACGCGGCGATCCGGTGGAGAAACGCGACGAGGCGCTATCGCCCTTGCTGGGCCGGCCTGCCTCCGAGTGGCGCACGGCCCTGCCGGTTGTGGCAGCATCGGCGCCCGGAACTTTTGGCCCGCAGGTGGAGTCGGCTACCCTGACCGCCGCGCAGAAACTCGCTCCGCAGGAGCCGGGCCTTGCCTCCACCGTGGCTGCGCGCGCTTTGACCGGCGGCGCGCCGGTCAGCCAGGCGGCTCCACTCATCAAGGTCCAGGACTTGAGCACGGCGCAAGTCAAGGCGGTCGGCGCTCGTCTGGACAAGGTAGGAGGGAGCGACCCGGCTGCGACAGCGCTGAGCCAGGAAATCAGGTCGCGCCAGGACGAATCGACACAGGCTCACGCCGCTGGCCAGGGGCCGGAGAAGCCGATGGGGCCGCCCTCGACCTTGGCGCGTAACCTGTACACGCTCCTGCAGCAATTCGACCTGCTCTACGAACCGACACTGACCGCGGTGACCATCGCGCCTCTGCCCGGAAGCGGCCAGCCTTTCTACTGGCCCTTCTTGGTCCGGCCAGAGAGGCTTTCCAGTGGCCTGCTTGAGGCGCTCATGCGCCCGCCCTGGGAACTCAACGCCTCGCGGTCGAAGGTCCGCACCGAGGAGCTTCCTGCCAACAGAACCACGGAGGACGCGCTGGCGGTTCTGGCGCACGACATGGGCGGCGAGGCCGTGCTCATGTACCGCATCCAGCCGGCCGGGCTGGCGCCCTGGGTGACCGTCGAGCTGATCCTGTTTGACGTTGCCAAACAGAAGGTTCACAAGGCCAGCAGCTCTCTCATAGGACGATCCACGGGCCTGGTGATGATCAATCCCTTGCTCGCAGTCCTGTGCGTGCTGGCGCTGGCTGGGGCCGTGACCTGGGCGACCGTCATCTCGTTCCGCGGCGCGATCGTGGTGCGAGTGCAGTGGGATCCCGACTCCAAGGAAGAGATGTTCTCTATCCTCATCTCGCACAGCAACAAGACGCCGGTGATCGAAAACCCCACAGCATACGTGAAGAAACTGGAATGGCTGGGCCAGCGCAAGCGGCGCTTCGAGGCCTGGCAGGTCGAGCGCAGCACGACGTTTCGGGGCATTCCCAAGGGCAAGTACTTCGTTCACCTGTACGGCGTCTACACGCGAGGACGCCAGGTTCTGGTCTTGAACGAACCCTTTGAAATGGCCGAAGTACTTCCCCGCAAGACCGCCTTTGTGGTCTTCAACCTGGAGGCGTCCGAGGCGGAGTTCAAGATCACTGTCGTCGACGACAGCGGCCCGGTCGAAGGGGCGCGCGTGTGGCTCGACCAGGGGCGCAGCAAAGCGGTGGGGACACCCAAGGAGGGCACTGTCACCCTGAAGGTGCCCAAGGGCTATCACATCATCCACGTGACTGCGAAGGGTATCAGCGTGGAGCGGCCGTATCACGTGATCAAGGCCAAGGTCCACGAAATGACCATCAATCTGGTGTGGGAGCGACGGCAGGAACACGCGTCGCGCGCGCTCGAACGCCAGGTAGACGACGCCCTTCCCTATATGACCGTGGCACGCAAGTCACAGACCGCGAATGTGCCTCCAGGCGCGGCCACCGGCGAGCGACCATCCGCCAATATGGGTGCCGTGCCCCGTGCGACCACCTCTGCCGCAGCAGATGACTCGATCGAGATCCCCGTGGCAGGCGGCGCTTCGGCCAGCCCCCCAGCCGGAAGCATTCAAGGACCGCTCGTCCGTCCGTCGCAGGCATCGAGGGCTTCAGCCGCGGCGCGGGCCGCGCAGCCGACCCGGCGACCGACGCCGGTAGCCAGTCCAGCCGTCTCGGCGACCGGTCGGGCGCAGCCCGCGCCGCGACCGTCGTCTTCGCGGGTGCAGACAGCGACAACAGCGGGCCGAACGTCTCTTCGGCCACTCACCCAGCAGCTGGCTGCACCCAGCGACGCGAGCGAGCCGCCCGTGGATCTCAACGTGCCGGTCGATCTGGAGCCCAATCTCGCGGCACCGGTGGACCTGGGCGCACCGGTCGATCTGATTGGGCCGCCTGGCCCTGACGAGCCGGTGGACCTCGTACCCCCGCCGCAGCCGCGACGGACACGCTAGCGCCAAACAAGGTTCCAGTGGGCTACGGTTCGGCGCACAGCAGACGTGTCTGGTCGCAGGAGTAGGTATTGGGCCGTAAAGACCGTGGGCCAGGGCCGGCCATGCGCTGTCTGTGTACCGCGTCTCCGTCCCGTCCGCGCGCTGCTCCGGACAAACCAGGGGGATTGGAGATCGGCAGGGCCACTTGATACATTGCGACTGCCAGCGAACCCTTGCGGGGGCCGGAAAGCACTCGACCGGATCGAACGCCGCCATGCCACACGCCCTTCTCGTCTTGCGACGCATTTTCGATCGTGCGCGTCCCTACCTGCTTGTCGCGACCTTGATTGCGGACATCTACATCCTGTTGGTCGCTACCAACGGGCACGAGCCCGTCGCCAACTGGATCTTTTGGAAGTACGCAGGGATCTGGCTCTGGACGCTGGTGTTCGGCATTTCCTGCCTGTCAGCAGGTCATGCGTTGCTTGGCGTCCTCCCCGGACTCAGGCTGCGCGTACGCGAACGGCTCCTGTTCGACTTCGCCGTCGGGGTCCTCGCGTTCGGCACCGGGATCTTCCTCGCTGGCATCTTTTGCCTCCTGCGCGGTCCGTTCTACTACCTGTTCCCGGCCGTCCTGACGGCCGCGGGGGCTCCGTCGCTGGTGCCCTACCTAATGCGCGCATTCCGGCATGTGCGTGGATTTCCGAGGCCCACGGCTTCCTTCTCCGTCTTGCGCGTCGGCGCCGCCGTCGTGGGCACGCTTGGGATCACGCTCGTCTACCTCTGCGTGATGACCCCGGACAACCTCGCCTTTGACGCCCAGACGTACCACATCCCCATCGCGGAGCACTACGGCGTCGCCCACTGCATCCGAGCCTTCCCCGAGGGATCGTTTTCGGGTGCGCTGCCTCACCTGGCGTCCTGGCTCTACACCTGGGCGTTCACCATCACCCCAAGCGACGAGTTCTTCCGTCTGGAACTGGTGGCGCACCTGGAGTTTCTCCTGTTTCTGGCGACCCTCGCCTCGCTGCCGTTGCTGGTGGAGGTGCTGGTGCCCGGCAAGCGTGCGGGCATGTCCTGGGTTGTGTTCTTCCTGTTTCCCGGGCTGTTCCTCTACGACTCGAGCCTGGGAGGGGCGGCCGACCATGTGCTCGCTTTCTGGGCGGTTCCGCTGGCTCTCGCCGCCGCTCGCGTGCTGCGCGGTTGGTCTGCGGGCAGGTGTGTGCTGCTCGGCCTGATGATCGCGGGTGGCGCTCTCACCAAGTACCAGGCCCTCAGCCTCTTGATCCCGGTGGCTTTGTTCCTGCTCGTCGGGACAGTTCGTGCCATCCCGCAACACCGAGGTCGGATCCTGAAGTTCCTGGCGAGCGGCCCAGGGTTGGTGGCCGTGGTTGCCCTGCTGGCCACGGCATCGCACTGGCTCGCGAATCTGATCTGGCACGGCAACCCGGTGTACCCGTTGCTGGGCAAACTCTTCCCCTCCCGGCCCTGGGTTCCCGGCTGGCAAGGCCTGATCCCGGTCGCGGACTGGCGGCCGACCGGGACACTGATCGAGCGTCTTCGCGAAACTTCAATCGCCGCGTTCAAGTTCTCTTTCGTTCCTCACGACTGGTACCCCTTCCACCACGACGTGCCGGTGTTCGGGTTCCTGTTCACGCTGAGCCTGCCCCTGCTGCTGTTCGTTCGGCGCAGCGGACGGACTTGGTTGCTTGCCACCGGTGCGATGATCGGCGTCTTCGTATGGTACTGGACCTACCACCAAGACCGCTACCTGCAGGCGTTGCTGCCGTGGATGGTCGCGTCCACCAGCGCCACCCTCGCGCTCGCGTGGTCCAGTAACCTGGTGGCCCGCATCGGTGTCGCGGCCCTAGTCGGCCTGCAACTGGTCTGGGGCGGGGACGTACCGTTTCTGCCAACCCACGCGATGATCAGAGACGTGGTCTTCAGGCCGACCATTGAGCTGCTGTCGGCGTCGTTCCGCAAGGACACCAATGCGCTGACGACACACACGGGCTACGAGGCCATCGCTGCCTATCTGCCCGCCAACGCCGTCGTGCTCGTGCACGAGGAATACCTGCGGCTCGGGATTCGCAGGAAGGTTGTGGGTGACAGCCAGTTCTATCAGGGGGCAATCGACTACGCCTACCTTGGCAGCCCGGGTGCGGTGTTCGACCAACTCGCGAGCTTCGGCGTCACCCACCTGCTGTGGAGACAGAGCGGGAGCCTCTACCGAGAAATCACGGTCGCGGGTGAACTGGTGTTCTTCGACTTCACCCTGCGCTACAGCCGAAATCGCAAGAATTTCGGTGACATCTCGGTCGCCGAGATGCCCGAGCGCCGCCCGCCTGACCGCCCCGCGCTCATGGTGGCCCACCTCGGATGTCGCGCGCAGCGCCTGCTCCCCCTCAACGAGGTGAACGCCTCGGTTGCCGCGGACTCGGAAGGCCGACGTTCCGGCGAGATGTCCGCCTCAGACGCGGACAAGCTGGTCTCCGAGGCCGACGTCGTTGTGGCGGACCTACGTTGCCCATTGGGCGCTTCGCTCACGGGATTCGTTCCGGCACCTCGCTGGGGCGATTTGTACCTCTGGGTCAGGAGCAGGTGAACGAGGTCTTCGCTTCCAACTTTCATTTCCTGGCTTCTGGTCGCCTTCCGATCTAACCCTCGGCGCACCGTGATCGAATCAACGGCGTCCTCTCCATCCTCCCGGGGTGTCTTCACAGTCATCTTCGGGGCAGGCTTGCTCGGGTTTGCGGCCGTATTCGTGAAGTGGGGGCTTGCGGGTAGCGCCTCTCCGTTGACCATAGGTCTGTACCGCATGCAATCCTCGGGCGCCGCGACTTCTCGATCACCCAGTAGGGAACCGTCCCGACCCCGCAGGACCACGTGCATCTTCGTGTCTTTGATTGTGACCTGTGACGAACCCAAGGCAGCAAGCGCAGCACCGGCACCCAACCGGTCCAACTCAGCGGCGATGGCCTCTCCGCTTGGGCAGGACGTGCCCATCGGCAACACCGTGACCGACCCAGCCCACAGCAAGAGTGCTATTGGTCCCCACATGCCCAAGGAATATCGTCGATCTTGGACGCAGACACGAGAGCGTTGTGGGCCGGTTGCGGCTCCCGCGTATTTCCTGAGTTCACGTCTCCGGGTTCAAGCTGGGCAGCCGGCTTGAAATTTTGCCCCGGAATTTTTCGCCCGCCGACATTTCCGCCCCTGGTGTACGGACAATCGTGGGTACGTGCGGGCAAAGGCACCCCAGTTTCCAAAGCTAACTCAGACGGAGGGAAGAGTGCTCCCCGTCCAGGGAGCGTCAAGGGCATGAGTCGGAATTGACCTGAACGCTCGTCCAACATCCACCCCCCGCGCCTGTGCCCGTGTAGAGGGGAGTCGTGACGACCTCCAGATTGTCCGGGGGGTTGACGACGACGGTGCCCGTGCCCGCGTACGGGTTGCCGATCGTGGAGTTGTCCTCACAGTTGTTCAGGGTGGTGGCGTTCTGCATGAAGGATGGCCCCATCCAGAAATCGATGTGCGGGTACCCGTTCTGCTTGCACCCCGTGGGGGCATCGGTATCCGGGGTCGTGTCGTCGTCGGGCTCGCAGAGGTAGTCTGCCGTACACTCGGCGCACTGGTCCTCCATGATGAAGTACTTCTTTACCTCGGGGTTGTAGACGAGTGTGCCAGGCGAAAGCGTCACGCCCCCGGACGATTCACTGTCGCCACCGCTGTCGGTCGCCGAGGCGGCGCAGGTGATGGGGTCGTCGTACGTCCCCTTGCCTTCGGTGGCTACCTGGTGCTTCTGGGGTCCGAGCCCAGGGAACGCGATGGTGTTGCAGTCGTGCTCGGTCTCGACAGTGCACGAGTTGTCGTTGAATCCGTACCAGGTGATGAACACGCTCTTCCACACTGCGCAGTCGCTCTTGCCGTTGCAGCCACAAGGGGCGGGGGCACCACCGTCCTGACTCGCCTGTGCGCCGCCGGTGATGCTGGTTACACCCGCATCGCTGGTGGTGCCTCCGACAACGCTAGCGCTGCCTCGTCCACCTGTGCCCTCGATGGTGATGGTGCTTCCTCCAGTCGTGCCGGTCACACCCGCATCGCTGGTGGTTCCTCCGCTGGTGACCATGGTGGCTCCTCCACCGGAGGCTCCCATTGTGCTGGTGCTTCCTCCGCCTGTGGTTTCTCCAGTGGTGCCGACTGTGCCCGCATAGTTGGGGATGCTTGTGGTGGTGCTGGCCATGCCTCCTCCACCCGCATCGCCGACGGCGTCCGTGGTGCCTCCGGTGGGGCTGGCCACACCTCCGGCGGAGTTGATCGCGCCACCCGCGGTGCCGGTGGTGCCCGCGAAGGCGGTTGCTCCTCCCGTGGTTCTGGTCGTGCCTCCGCCACCACTGCCGCACCCGACTGCACCCACGGTGATGACCAGCATAGACAGTACGGTCAGCGTCACGAGAACAGAACACACGCGATTCAACATGGTGCCTCCGGTTGCACATAGTGCAGGAGCTATGGATGCTCTGCCGACCACCCGGGGTAGTGTACCTGGAAACAACCCGAGAGAAGAGACTAGGCTCGTGGGATGGCAGCAAGACCGGGTATATCATGATCGCCGCTTGGGCTTGTCTTGCTCGCTACGGGCCGCTGGAGGCGTGGCGGGAGCAGGTACGACTTGGCCGCGCGAGATTGCGTGGAGGGTTGTCGGCACGCGAGGGCCGGTCGTTGCTTCGGCACGTTCAGCGACCCGGGCAGGGCCTCCCCTACCCCGCTGCGCGCGCCCGCGGCGCAGCGTCTTTCGCGCGCGCGAACTCGCCGTGGCACACGGTGCGGTTGCGGCCGCCGTGCTTGGCTGCGTACAGGGCCTGGTCGGCGTTGGCAATCAGTTCCTGCTTGCTCTTGCCGTCCTCGGGATATACCGCCACGCCCAGCGACAGCGTCGCCCTGAACGCGCCCTTGGCCGAGTCGTGTGTCTGCGCGCCCACCTCCTGCCGGATGCGCTCGGCCAACTGGCGCGCGCCGGTGCGATCCGTGCCCTCCAGCACCAACGCGAACTCCTCGCCTCCGTAGCGGGCCACGATGTCGATCTTGCGCGCGCTGGCCTTCAAAATACGCGCCACCCGCTTCAACACCTGATCGCCGGTCGGGTGGCCGTGGGTGTCGTTGATCTTCTTGAAATGGTCGATGTCGGTCAGGATGAACGACACGCGCATCGAGTGGCGCTCGGCCCGGCCCAGCATGGCGGAGAAGCGCTCCTGGAAGGTGCGGTGGTTGACCAGGCCGGTCAGCCCGTCGGTGGTGGCCTGCTCCTCCAGCGCCTGAACCATGCGGCCGTTTTGCATCGAGATGGCCACCTGGTTCGCGATCACGCCCAGCATCTCGCGCCGGTCAGCCGGGAAGGCGCCGGCTCGCTGGGCCGCCACGGTGAAAGTTCCCATGACCTCGTCCTTGACCAGCAGGGGCAACACGTAGAGCGACTCGAAACCCTTGAAACGCTCGCGCGGCTCGAACACGTAGGAGCCGCCGCGATCGCGCCAGTCGCCGGCAGCCGGCAAGGCCAGCTTGTTCTTGACCACCATGGACGCGATGGAGCCCGGGTCGCAGAAGGTCCGGCCCGCCAGATCGTCGGCCCCCTCGCCCACCACCCGACTGAGAACGTGGTTCCCGTCGGCGTTCTCGTAAGTCGCGATGGCGGCAAAGTCGAACTCGCACGCACCGCGCGCGCCTTCGATGGCAGCGTCGTAGACCTCGGCCAGGGTCAACGCTCGGTTGAGCGCAGCCGAGGCCCGGTAGAAGCGCTCGTGCTCGTGTTTGGAGCGCTCGACCGCCTGGAACACACGCTCGGACTGCACGATGCGCATCACCTGATCCGCAGCGGCGGTGAACAACTCCACCTCGCTCGCCGAGAAGACAGCGCCCGCCTCGCGATCGCCGACCAGCACCCCGCGCAGGGACAATCCCTCCGAAACCGGCACGCCCAGGAAGGCCGACACATCGGCCGGCCCCTGGTAATAGGGCAAAAGCGACAGCCGCGGCGATTCCAGAACACAGGGCCGCCGATCTTTGATGATGGCGGCCAGCACACCGGTGTGCGCCGACAGCGGCCCTTCCGCCATGTGCGGGGAATCGCTCGACAGTTCCTTGAACTTCAATTTGTCGCCCGTGCTGTCCAGCCAGAGCAGGGCGCAGGTCTGCAGCGCCATCGATCGACGGAGCAAATCCACCGTGTGCAGCAACTGATCGTGAATGGTCTCGATCGATCCCTGCGACAGCTTCTCCTCTTCCTCGGCGCGCGTGCGCACATGGTGCTCGCAGCTCAGCGCCGACGAGATCAGGCGGAAATCGCGTGCCTCCTCTTTCATGGAAGCCACCTCCGCCTCCAGACAGCGCCGGCGCTCGCGTCGCTGGCGCGCCACCTCGGCGTGCAGGAAGGCCACGTTCAGCACGGCGAACACGGCGATGAAGCCCGCGTGTCCGGGAAAGGCGGCCGCCGCATCCGGCGTGGCGCCCAGGCCATAGGCCATGATGGCCTCGAAACCGAGCGCAGCCGCGGCCAGCGGGCAGCCGACCGACAGGGGATGGAAGGTCACCAGGAAACTGACCAGCGCGTAGACCAGCGGATACAAAGGCGCGGTGACCCCGCCCGCCATGGACAGAAAGACGTAAGTTGCCGAGAGCAAGAGCAGTCCCATCTCGAGATCGGAAATCAACTCGCGCGCGCGGGTGCGCCGGCGCTTGCTGGTGCCGATGCGACCGGCCAGCTTGACCAGCAAGGCCGCCGCCAGCGCGGCCGCGGCCAACCCGCGCGTCCAGTCAGCGCCGGGCCGGCGCAGGTCGGGAAACCAGCCCAGCCACAGCAGGGCACCCATGGTCGCCACCAAGGCGAAGCCCCATACCGTCTGCCAAGCACGCCGGGTCTCGAAAGCCAGACGAGCGCGCAGCTTGGACAGTCTCATCGCCCCTCGGCAAAATCGAAGAGGATCTCGCCCGGCCGCACCCACCCCATGTCGGCGCGGGCCACCTGTTCCAGCGCGCGAGAATCCGTGCGCAGGGCCTCCACCTCACGGGCCAGCCGCTCGTTCTCGGCGCGCAGGCGTGTGTTGCGGCTCTTGGCCGCCACCAGATCGCGCCGCAATTCCAGATAGCGGGCGTAGCCGGAACGTGCATACAGATGATAGGGCACGTACCCGAAGGTGACGGCCAGCAGGACAGCCGCCAGCCCACGCAGAATCCAGGTTCTTCTTGGCCGGGTATCGCGACGCATGACGGCTCCGTCCCATCAGTATGGGGAGGCTACCCGGAGGCGCAATTTTTTGGGTGATGCTCGGTGACACATGGAGGCAAGGTGACTTCATTTCAACCTTCCCCAGGGCAAGTTGGTCGCGTGCAAACGCTCTTCCTGGAAGACCGGCCTGGCCCGCGGTATCGGATAGCCAAGCCGGCCTCGGATAGCATCTTGACGACTCTATTATTTAGCATCATGATGCCTTCATGCGCACAACCCTCACGCTTGACGCCGATGTCTTCCACCTGGTGGAAGGGGAAGTGCATCGGGCGCGCAAGCCTTTCAAGCAAGTCGTGAACGAGGCCATTCGCCGCGGTCTTTCTCCACGTGGCGCGGGCGAAGCGCAAGCCGTCTACCGGATCACAGCGCATCACGCGGCCTTGTTGCCGGGGCTGGACCGGACCGCGCTCAACAAGTACGCCGACGAGCTAGAAGACGAAGCCCTCCTGGTTCCGACGCGCCGAAGGCGATCGTGATTGTTCCTGACGTCAACCTGCTGGTCTACGCGCACATCAACGGTTTCGCCGAGCACGCGAAGGCGCGCCGCTGGTGGGAGCACTTGATGAACGACCCCAAGCCCGTGGGCCTTGCAGCGCCCGCTCTCTACGGTTTCATCCGGGTGGTGACCAATCCGCGCATCTTCGATCGTCCCATGACCGTCGAGAACGCCGTGGCCCATGTGGAGAGATGGCTGTCACGCAGCCAGGTCAGCTTCTTGGTTCCCGGCCCACGCCACCTGGAGATTGCCTTCCGCCTTCTGCGCGGGCTGGGCGCGGCAGGCAACCTGACGACCGATGCGCAACTGGCTGCGTTGGCGATCGAGCACCAGGCCGAACTCCACTCGAACGACGCCGACTTCGCGCGCTTCCCCCAGCTTCGCTGGGTCAATCCGCTTCGCTAGCTCCTCCTGTGGTGGACATGCCAACCATCGATGTATCCTGGGTGTCGCCGACATGAAACTGCCGTTTCACGGTCCAACCGCGGGAATCCTGGTCATCGGCGAGGAGATCCTTTCTGCCAAGGTCGAAGAAGAGAATGCCCGCTATCTGGCGCGCGAGCTGCGCGGGCTAGGCGTGGCGGTCCGCCGCATCGACGTCATCCCCGACGAGATCGACGAGATCGCGGAAGCCGCGCGCGGCATGTCCGGTCGCTACGATCATGTCTTCACCTCGGGCGGCGTAGGCCCCACCCACGACGATGTGACCATGGCAGCGATGGCCAAGGCGTTTGGCCTGCTGCTGCGGCGCAATCTCGAACTGGAAGCCAAGATTCGTTCGGCCATGGGGTCCAATCTGCACGAGCGCGACCTGTGCATGGCGGACATCCCCGACGGCGCACAACTGCTCTACGGCCCGGATGGGGACCGTTCCCGCTGGCCCGTGGTGACGGTAAAGAACGTCTACCTCTTGCCCGGGGTGCCCGAGATATTCCGCCGCAAGTTCCAGATGGTGCGAGAAATGTTCCGCGCCGGCCCCATCCTCAGTCGCGCGGTGTACTCCCGCGAGGGGGAGGCCATCATCGCCGGGACGCTCGACGCCGTGGTGGCCGAGTTTCCCGGCGTGGCCGTGGGCTCCTACCCTCGCCTCGATGTCGCCGAATACAAGGTCAAGATCACCGTCGACGGCCGCGACGCGGCCCTGGTGGAACGCGCCACCGCACGCATCGTGGAGGGACTGGGCCTGGCTGTGGTTCGCACCGAATAGCCGGCATCTGCTATAAATCCGGCCGTGTCTGACCTACCACCCACCGTCAAGGGAATGAACGACATCCTGCCGCCCGAGGTGTCGAAATGGCAATTCGTCGAGGAGAAGGCGCGCACGGTGTTGGAGTCGTTCGCCTATCGCGAGTTGCGCACGCCGATTCTCGAATACACGCCGCTCTTCGTGCGTTCGGTGGGCGAGGACACCGAGGTGGTCGAGAAACAGATGTACACCTTCCCCGACCGCGACGGGCAGTCGGTGTCCATGCGGCCCGAGGGCACGGCCAGCGCGGTGCGCGCGTACATCGCCCGCTCGCAATGGACCCGCGAGCCGGTGACCCGCTGGTACTACCTGGGTCCGATGTTTCGCCACGAGCGCGCCCAGCGCGGCCGCCTGCGCCAGTTCCACCAAGTGGGGGCCGAGGCGTTCGGTCTGGCCGCGCCCAGCGTCGACGCGGAGATGATCGCCATGCTGGTGGCGTTGCTCGTCGAGATGGGCATCAAGCCCTCCGACCTCGAGGTCGCGGTCAACACCCTGGGCGAGCCCGAGGAGCGCGCGAGCTATCGCGAGGCCCTGCGCGGGTACTTCGCGAACCACCTCGACAAGCTGGATGAGGGCTCGCGGCAGCGGCTGCAAACCAATCCGCTACGCATCCTGGATTCCAAGGATCCTGATATCCAGAGGCTGGCCGCTGGTGCCCCCGTCTTGCTGGACGTGCTGGGCGACTCATCCAAGCGGCACTTCGAAACTGTGCGCAGCCACCTTTCGGCGCTTGGTGTCCCGAGCGTGGTGGACACCAAGCTGGTGCGCGGGCTGGACTACTACACCGGCACCATCTTCGAGGTGAAGGCCAAGATCGGCGATCTGGGCGCGCAGAACACGCTGGGCGGCGGCGGGCGCTATGATCGTCTGGTGTCGTCGTTGGGTGGCCCCGAGGTGCCAGCCATCGGTTTTGCCCTGGGCGTCGAACGCGTGCTTCTGGCTCTGGGCGGGCCGGCCTAGGAATTCGACCCCGTGCTGGCTCTCTTCATCGCGGTTTTGGGAGAGAAAGCGCAGGGCTGGGCCTTGCCCGTGGCGCATCGACTGCGCCTGCAAGGCGTGCGCACCGAACTGGAGCATCGGGAGGCGAGCTTGAAGTCGCAACTCAAGCGCGCCGACGTTCTCAAGGCACGGCTGGCGCTCATCGTCGGTGACAACGAACTGCAGACTGGCAAGTTGGTCCTGCGCGATCTCGCCAGCCGGCAACAGCACGAAGTGACCGAGGCCGAATTGGAAGCCAAAATTCGCCAGCTCGTGGATTTCTAGTTTCACCTGCCGTGGAGGCATTCAAGCTTGTCAATTCATGGGAGAGTGGTCGCCACGGGGATGGCTATGGAAGGGCAACGGCGCTCCTTCACTCCTTCAGCTCTAGCTCAAGTCCCGAATTTGTGGTCAACGGGAAGACTATTCCCGGTCCGCAAGACTGTGTGCTAGTTTCGCACGCCGATGGATGGAAACCGCCCGATCACCGCGGCGTTTTTGGCCTGCCGGGCCGGCAAAGTGTTGCCGGCTGCGACTGCAACGGTGCCCGCTAGTTTCCAGTCGGTTCCCCAATGACAGCCTCCGAGCAAAAGCAGCTGTGTTGGGTTTGTGGCGGTTCCCTCTCTCGATATCTTCAACTGGGGCCAGTCAGGATCAATTCTTGTCGGCGCTGCGACCACCTCACGGCGAGACCTCCTCCAGTCGGCGAACCCGGTTCTGACTACCACCTCTCCTATGACCAGACGAGGTTCCTGAGTGCACTGACGGCGACCAGACGCCGTCAGGCCAAGGACATCATGGCGGCCCTCTCGCGCCACGGGGCCGACTCGGACATTCTTGACTACGGGTGCGGCCGAGGATTCTTCCTCGAGGCGTGCATGGAGACAGGCTTGCGTGCCCTGGCGGGTGCCGACACGTCAGACTTGGCCATTTCCCATCTTCGAGGACTCGGGCTGGAAACCATCCGAGTCGAAGCAGACAACTCCCTGGTGTCGGATTGGACTGCCTTGTCGTTCGTGCCCAAGACGATCACCTTCCTCGACGTGATCGAACACTTCCCGGACGATATGGTCGCCACATTTTCTTCATGGCTGGCAAGGCTTCCGCGGCAGACTCGTTTCTTTGTGTTCAAGGTACCCTGCCGCGACGGGGTGCTCTTTCGGGCGAGCCGCTGCGTGTCCTTGCTTGGCGTCTCGCGGCCCATCACACAGCTTTTCCAAATCGGGACTTTTCCCCCACACCTCCAGTATTTCTCCTCTATGTCGCTGAGACTCTTTGTGAAGAACCTTGGGCTGGCTATCGTGGAGGAATGGGGTGATCCGGATGTCGAGCCGGACAAACTGCGCGATCGAGCCCCCACCATGAGGATCCTGCCACCAGCGCTGGTGTCCTCCACCGCTTCCCTGATGATCCGCTGCGGACGGACGCTCGGGTTGCTCGATTCTCGCATCGTGTTGGCGGTCAGGGGCTGATTCCGTATCCACGAATCGAGATGAAGGTCATCCCACTCATCTTGCAA
>Ga0181532_10003085_pt1 | contig 15172 bp, 12 predicted proteins | sample PEATcosm2014_Bin_33_FD_119768 | JGI IMG/M metagenome (GOLD analysis project Ga0181532, IMG submission 119768) | Peatland microbial communities from MTU Mesocosm Facility, Houghton, MI, USA - PEATcosm2014_Bin11_30_metaG | ecosystem: Environmental > Terrestrial > Soil > Wetlands > Peat | place...
CAGCTCTTGAAGCTGAATCCGCCTTGCGTGGATGCGTACATCACCGCCGGTATATCGGAATACATGGTGGGCAGCCTGCCGTTCTTCATCCGCTGGTTCGTGCACTTCGACAACGTGCAGGGCAGCAAGGAGCAGGGCGTCAAGAACCTGGAACTAGTCGTGCGAGAGGGACATTACTTCAAACCGTTCGCCATGATCCTGCTGGGCATCATCGACCTGCGCGAGAAGCGCCCGCGCGAAACCGAGAAGCTGCTGGAGAGCTTGGCGCGCGATTATCCTTCCAATCCGCTGTTCCGCAAAGAGCTCGCCAGGATGAACGCCGCGCCGAATGCAGCGGGACAGAATTGAGTGGGGCGGGCTGAGCGGGTCTGGAGACCCGCTGCAGGCGTGGACGCCCGCCCTACAACTTACTAATCAGATCCTTGATTTTCGTCTCTTCGTCCTTGGCGGGGTGACTCCGCAGCGCCTGCTGCAGCTCCCGCAGCGCCTTGGGCTTGTCGCCCTTCTGCGCCAGCGCCATGCCCAGGTGAAACCGGTATGTCGGGTTTTCCGGCTTCTGGTTCACCAGCCCCTGGAAGATGTCCATGGCGTTGTCGCTCATGTTCTTCTTCAAGTAAATCCAGCCCAGCGTGTCGGACACCTCGGTCAAGTTCGGCAGCGCCTGCTTGGCGCGCTGCGCATAGGTAAGGGCCTGATCGAGATCCCCGGAGTTGCTCTCCGCGATCAGAAAGGCCAGGTTGTTCAGGGCCACGCCATCTTGCGGGTTCAGCTTGATGGACTGCTCGTAAGCCTCCTTGGCCTCCGGTTTCCGGCCGGCGGCCGCCAGGCCCAGCGCCAGTTCGACGCCCACCGTCGAATTGACCGGCAGCGCTTCTCTGGCTTTGTAGAGAAACTGTATCGAGCCGTTTAAGTCTCCCTTCTGGCGCAATGCGATTCCCATCCGAAAGTAAACGTCGCCGCGCGCCTTGGAATTCTTGTCCAGCTCGTTGAGCACGGTTTGAAACTGGTTGATCGCCAGATCGTAATTCTTGGCTCGCGCCGCGATATTGCCCAGCGTCATCTGCAGGTCGATGCGCGAGGGGTTCTTGGCCATCTCCGCTTGCAGGAACTGAATGGCTTGATCGTAATGGCCGGCGCCGCCCAGCGTTTCCACCAGTCCTACCAGGTTCCGCGTATCCTTCGGATTCGCGGCGTAGGCTTTCCGGAAAACCGACTCCGCCTCTTTCAGGTTGTTTTCTCTCACCGCCAGCATGCCCAGCGAGAAATCGACATCCGGCGCGTTGGGATTGGCTTGCCGCAGCGCCTCCAGCAATCGCCGCGCGTCGGCGTACTTGTGCTGGCCCATCAAGGCCGCGGCTTGAATCATGCGCGCCGGGCCGTTCTTCTTGTCGATCTGCAGAATTTCGTCGGCGGATTTGAGCGCCTGCTCGAATTCCGACTGCATCACTTGGAGTTGCGCCAGCGCCAGCCGCGCCGGCAGATAATCGGGCCGCAGCCGGATGGCCTCGGCGAACTGCTGGCGGGCCTGTTCAAACTCTCCACGCGCCACGTGCGACCGCCCCAGGTTGTAGCGCGCCACGAAGTTGTCCGGGGCCGCGTTCACTACCGACTGCAGCTCGGAGATGGCCTTCTGCACCTCGCCGCGGTCGAGCAGCAGGGATGCCTGCAATCCCCGCGCATCGGTATCCTTGGGATTATCCTTCAGAATGGCGGCGGCGATATCGGACGCCTCCGCGCGCTTATTCTGGCGCATCAGCACTTCGATCATGCGCTTCCGATAGGTGGCCTTCTGCTTGGGGTCCGCGGCCATGCCCTCCTGGTATTGCTTGAGCGCCTCCGCCAGGTCCCCGTTGCGCAAATAGAAATCGCCCACCATCACATAGGCGCGCTCGAAATCCTTGGCGCGGGCTTTGATCTGGTTGAGCGTCGCCACCATCTCGTCGTGACGTTGCAGCCTGGAGTAAAAGCTTGCCAGCGACACCAGAAAGCCGATTTGCTTGGGATTGTTGGCGGCGCCCGTCTTGAGGATCTGCTCGGCATCGGCCGTTTTGTTCTGGACCAGGTAAACGCCGTACAACTCGTTATAGACGCCGATATTAGTCTTATCGGAGTCGATGATCTGCTTGTAGAGTTGCTCGGCTTCCGGGAACTGGCGGCTGGCGGCCAGCGCCCGCGCCAACTGCACTTTGAGGGCCGGCCCCGGCGTCTTGATGGAGATGGCTTTGCGGTACTCCGCGATGGCCGCGGCCAGCAGCGTTTCGGTCTGCTCCTTGGGGCCCCCGCGGGAATTGATCTGCGCCCGCACGAAGTCCAGATCCGCGGTCAGCCGGTGGCCGTCGTAGGAGTTGGGGTCGCGCTGCAGAAGCTCTTTGGTAATGCCATCCACTTCCGTCAGGAATTGGGGGTCCCGGCTGAACGCGAGGTAGATCTCGGCCAACCGGACTTCCGAGTCGATGTGCTCCGGCTGATCTTTGGGGATCAGTTCGATGGCACGCCGCAATTCGCCTAGGGCGTTGGAGATGCGGCCAAGCTTCAGATCGGTCTGCGCCAAATGGTAATAGGCGGAGCCGTATCGCTGGTCCTTCTGCAGGGCGTTGCGATACATGATGGAAGCTTCTTTGAACTTACCTTTCGCGAAGTACTTATTTCCGTTTTCCAAGTAACGCTTCTTGGCGGCATTGGGGTCCCGGCTACACGAAACCAAGGTTAGCGCAGCCAGGATGACTACCAGGGATCTCATGCAAGTCCTCACGCTGATTCTAATATACATTGCAGCGTGCGGCGACGGTTATTTGGGCCAGACGGGGCCGCGCAGCCTGGCGGGCGAGAAATCCTGAGATTTTCCCGCATGCGGGCCACTACCACGCTGAAAACCACAAATGGCCTCAGCCGCTCTATCGGAAAATATCGCGATGGACTCGCACATGCACGTGGCGGCGCCCGCGGAAGGCGCCATCTCTATCCTGGTCATCTGTCCCCTGGATTCCCGCCGTAGCGCGCTGCGCAACATACTCACCCCTCCGCAATGGGAAATCCGCGAAGCGGCCACCTATGGGGAAGCCGTGGGAATCCTAGACAACCGGCGCATCGCGGTGACCATCTGCGATACCGAAATCGCGGATGGCAACTGGCAAGTGTTGCTCGCCAACCTGCAAAGCCGCTCCCATCCGCCGCACCTCATCGTTTCCTCCCGGTTGGCGGACGAGCGGCTCTGGGCCGAGGTCTTGAACCTGGGCGGCTATGACGTTCTGGTGCAGCCCTTTGACTGCGGCGAGGTCCTGCGGGTGGCCCGCATGGCCTGGATGGCCTGGCGCCAGGAACGCCAAAACCAGACTGCGTCAGCCTCCTGCTAGTTGCTAGTAGTGGGGCGGGCTCTCAGCCTGCGGCGGCCTCTCAGGCCGCCTCTCTTGGTCGAGAAAATCCCGTAAAGGATTGATAATAGGGACGCCTGCCCCACAGAGCAGCATAACCGCAACCAAAAGAGGCGGCCTGAGAGGCCGTCGCAGGCCGAGGGCCTGCCCCACGAGAAATCGGCAAGGACGCCTACGAGACGGCGGGGAGGTAGAGTTTGACGGTGCCCTCTTCGACCGAGAAACGGATTTCTCCTTCCGACTGGCGGACGATTTCGTCGAGGGCCGGAAGATCGGATGGCGCGGCCCTCCCTGCCGCGGGCGGGGTTACGGTGAGGATCGCGTAGCCGTCGCCGGTGTCTTCGCTGAAGACGGCGGAAGTCTGGATGGAGAACTGGCCGGGGAAGGCGGCATCGCGGGCGGAGAGGGCCAGGTGCATCAAGATCAACTCGATGCGGCCGGGATCGGCCTTGGCGCCGGCGGCGCCGGGCGCCAACACCAGTTGCAACGCGATGTCGTCGCCCAACGCGCATTCCAGCAAATCGTCCAGACCGGCGATCAGGCCGTTGAGATCCAGATTGCAAGGCGGGGCGGGCTGGCGCTCGCCAAATTCGAGCAGACGGTCGGCCAGGCGCGCGGCGTGAGCCCGTCCGCGGCCGATTTCCAGCAGGCTGGTGAACTTCTGGGCGACGGCGGCGGTCAAGCGGCCGAGGATCCGGAGGCGGTTCGCGGAACCGTGATTCGGCGCGCCCCAAGGCTCGTCGGCGGCGCGCTGGCTCGCGGCGCGAAACAGCAGGCATACGCCCACGGCTTGCGTTTCGCCATCGCACACGGGTGTGGCGCTGCCTTGGATGGACTCGCGGGCGCCGTGCCGTCCCAGCAGCAAGACGTCGTCCCCCAAGCCGATGGCGGCGCCTTCCCGAAACACTCTGCCAACGGGGGACGCCTGCGGGGCTCCGGTGCGGGCATTGAGAATCGTGAAAACTTCATCGACTGGTTTGCCCAGAGCCTCTGCCTGAGTCCAACCGGTGAGGGCTTCGGCAACGCGGTTCATCAGGGCCACCTGGCCGCTTTCTCCGATGACGATTACAGCTTCGTCGATACTGCCGATGGCGGTGGCCAGCCGCTGTCCGCCTTCGATCAGATGGCGCTCGCGGTGGTGGCGGTCGAAGGCGAGTTCGATGGCCGTGCGGAGGGTGCGGTCGTCAAACGGTTTCAAGACGTAGCCGGAGGGCGCGGTAAGCTTGGCGCGCTCCAGGATTTCCGCATCGGCGTGGGCAGTGAGGTACACCACCGGGATTTTGAGCTGGTCATACAGCGCGCCGGCCACATCGATACCATCCGGAACGCCCCGCAGCTTGATGTCCATCAAGACCAGGTCCGGCATGGTCTTGACAGCCAGCCGGAGAGCTTCCGTACCGGTGGCGGCGGCTCCCACTACTTCGTATCCCAGGCTCTTGACACACTCTTCTATGTCGGCCGCCACAACCTTCTCATCCTCGACTAACATGATGCGACGCTTGTTCATTCGATTTCTCCTTTGACTTTGTTAGTTGGCAGGCGAAACCGCCCGCCCCACCTGTCCTGCCGGCTCTTGAAATACAAACCGGTACCGGGTGCCGGCGCTGCTGGAACACTCCACGGCCGCGCCGATCTGATCGGCCAGCAGATCCACCAGCCACAGTCCCAGCGACCGGGTTGGAGTGGCCTGCGCGCCTTCCTGGAATCCCTGGCCGTCGTCGGCGGTGGTGATCTCGACGGCGCCGCCGCCGAGCGCGTGCAGACCCAGCGAGATTCGGCCCTTACGGCCCTCCGGAAAGGCATGCCGGAGGGAGTTGGAAATCAGTTCGTTGACCAGCAGGCCGCAGGGGATGGCGGTATCCACGGCCACCGGGATATCCTCGATATCCAGGCGCAGGTCTATGTCCGCCGAATTCACGCCATAGGAACAGAAGAGGCTGGCGGCCAGATTGCGAATGTACTCGCCCAGATCGATCTTCGAAAAATCCTTGGCGCGATGCAATTGGTCGTGCAGCATGGCCATGGCCAGGACGCGCTCGCGGCACTCTTTGAGCACCTGCAGCAGCGTCTCGTCGTGGAGGTTGCGTTCCTGGAGGCGGAGCATGCTGCAGACGACCTGCAGATTGTTCTTGACCCGGTGATGCACTTCGCGCAGCAGCACTTCCTTCTCCTGCAAGGTCCGCGTAATTTTTTCGTCGGCGTTCCGGCGCCCGGTCACATCGCGGAAGTAGACCGCCAGTCCTTCCGGCGTGGCGTAGGCGTGGACCTCGAACCACCCGTTGCAGGGGGCGTAAGGATAGAATTCTTCCAGATGCGCGGGCGCGCGGGTGTGCATCGCCTGTTCGTACAGCCTTTGAAAGGGACCGCCGACGGCTTCGGGGAACACTTCCCAAAGATTGCGGCCCAGGATGTCTTCGCGCTGGCGCATCCACAGGCGCTCGGCCTGGCGGTTCACGCACACCAAACGCCACTGACGGTCCACCGCGAAGAAGGCGTCGGTGGTGCTTTCCAGCGAAGAAACGCAGCGGGCTTCGGCTTGGCGCAACGCTTCCTCATCCAGCTTCCGCCTGGTCAAGTCGTGGGCGACGGTATAGGCCAACCCCTCTGCCGGGAAGGGCGTGCCGCTCCAGGCCAGCCACTTGTAGGATCCGCAGGCGCAGCGGAAGCGGCTTTCCAGGCCGGCGACGGGATTCCCGTAGGACAGACCAGCGATGGCGGCGGCGGCGGCCGGGCGGTCCTCGGGATGCAGCAGGTCGAGGATGTCGGTGGACAGCAGGTCCGGTTCGGAATGGCCCATGGCCGCGATGAATGCCGGATTGACGCGGCGGAAATGGCCATCGAGGGTGGTGATCCAGAAAAGGTCCAGGGAAAGCGCGAAGAACCGTTCGATGGGGAGGGAGCTAGTCGGGCGCGCCATGGTGTCTCGATGCTCATTGTACGCGCCAGGAGCCAAGCGGCAAGGCCACCAAACGGACGCATCGCTTTTAAATCATGGGTTTACAGGGGAAGTGAAGCTTGTGACCGATATAGGTTTCATCGGCTTGCGGCGTTACGATGCCGCGAAGAACAGGCCACGGCTCGCGCCGCAAGGTGATGAAACCGTGCAGTGAACTAAACCCGAGGGTTTGGCAGGGCGATTGCTTTATGGGTATTGATCAGAAACGCTCGGAAATGTCTCAGAACTGGAAGGCGGGTGGGCCGGTCCTGGGCACCGTTTGGGTTCACTGCCCTGATGATATCGCACGGCACCCGTTGCCGACGACCCCCGGTTTTCGGCGGCAGCGAACCGGTACCACGGTGGTCGCGCAATCGCCCTGACAAACGGAGTGTCAGCGCCGGTGCAATAATCCCCATAATGCCGGTTGAAAAATCCCCAGCCCCCGGCAGGTGGTGTATACCCGACTCTGGAAGGCAGAGGAGGGAAGACATCTGTTTAGGGGGAAAGACGTGGACGAGATCAACCAGCTGAAACGAGAGGGGCTGAGTATTCTGGCGATCAGCGAACTGACCGGGTATGATCGCAAGACGATTCGGAAGTATCTGTTGGGGTCTTCTGCGCGGCCGGTATACGGGCTCCTCAGCGGCGCTTAACGGAGTGAAAAGGAGTGGGGGACCTGCAATCTCCTGATTCCATGCCGGTTCTGCTTAATGACGTCCAGTCAGGAGGGCTGGCATTCTTCCACGCGGACTCTCCGGGTGAGCCTACCAAGACCTGTTCCTAGCTGAAGATCGACCTCTAAAGCGAAATCTGGCACGCTGGCTGGCATCGGCTCCAGTCTGTCAGTTTCTGCCTGGCGGTAGTGTCGTGGAGTTATTATTGCTGGTCCGTGCTGATCCGCCTCGCAAGCCCTACAAGATCACTTGGCGATTCTTTTACGAGTCGGCTCACTTCCTCCTTGGCCGGCAAACGACCTTCACTCACCAGCTTCGCGACCTCGAGTTGGTCCTTCACAAAACGCTCGTCACCGGCCAAACACATAAGAATTGATGGGACCCGTCTCCTTCTCAAGATAGCCAACAGCTGTGATCCATCCGCTCCATCGGCATGCAATAAATCATCGACTATGATGGCATCGTAAGCCGTTGCGGACAAGCGGTGCAAACACGCCGCCGCTGACCCTACATATTCGATTCGAACATTCGGAGTGCTCAGATTGCTCTTATCCTCGAACCACTGCCGATCGGTATCGTGATCCGTCACAACCAAAAACGTCTTACCCTGTTGCCCTTCATGGCCGGGCGACTTAAGACCCGCCATACTGCATGTCTCCAAGAGTTGAGCTACTTCGTGATATCTGGCGCTCGCTCCAGACGCCCGAGCGAATTGCCAAGAGACGGGCTCCTCGGCACCGCGCTCGGCGAACAACAGAGGCAGGATCTCATCCACAAATTGACGAGAAGGAACATGGCCCGAGAGGTGAACACAATTCTCCCGTTGCTTTTCCCCTCCGCTGCCGAACGCCTCGATGATCTCGGTAACAATGCCCTCAAGCGAGCGACGATTAAGTGAACGGTGCGCATTGTGTATTCCCATTGCGATGAGGTACGCAGTGGGGTCCCTCAAACACCGCCGGATCGCTCGCGTTCTTAATGCCTCTTCGCCACGTTCCAAAAGAGCCGCTGCGCAGAGCCCGGGGATATGCAAGTTACGGTCCCAGTCCCAAAGGCTCTCGGCGGGCAGTCCTGATGGCATTGGACATTCATCCATTATCCTCGCAATGACATTTTGAATGTCCCTGTCGCCACCGTCATAAAGAAATACCAACGCCTCAACGACGGAATAGCGTACCTCACCCGGACCAACATTCCGCAATTCAGTGAGGCTTTCAATGACACCCCGGCGGTGATTAAGATGGGTACCCAAGTAGCCTAAAGCCGAGCATGCCAGGGACCTTCTCTTTGTCGGGGCCGTGAGGTCCTTTGCCGCCCTCACGAGATCCGCGCGTACCGCATCAGTTGTGGCAAATCGAAAGAGCCACGGCGCATGCTCATCGCCGGCATTGAGCAATGCCAACGCCGCCTCGCCAATTCTGTGTTGGAGTACACTCGGTACCGAGCCGCGTGCTCTGGCCATATAGGCGAGAACACCCACCCAATCGGAGCCGCCACGATGCTCGGCGAGGTTCAAGCACCACGCCATGACTTCTGCCGCGACGTCTTCCGGAGCTATTGCCGCAGCGTCACCAAGTAGCCTGGCTCTGGCCGGCACATGTGCGGAGGCGCTAAGCGAGTCCGGGTTTTCTTCCTCTTGCCCGACATGCTCAAGGATGCGAGGGCGTAAGTCAGCTCGTCTCGCGACAGCTTCGGCGAGGAAATAGTTCTGCCATGTTCGGGCTCGAACCGAATGTAGTCAGCCTCCTCGGCCAAAACATCGTGATATATACAAACGCGAAGGCACTCAGGGGCCGTGAAGCCAGAATCGAGCAAGTGTTCATCACCCAGGCGTCTCATTTCAGCGCCAAATACCGCCAGAGCTTCGGACTTCACTGTGACGGATGTGCCACGATTAACGGTGAGTTCAAAAGCCAATGCTGCGAGCAAATTGAGCGAGAGATCAAGACAACCAACTCGGCCTGGTTCCGGGTCCCGAAAGCGATCCTTAAACGCATCTTTGTGAAGCGGCCCAATGGACGCCGGGATTCAGTTCTCTCTCACGTAGTGGTCAACGATCAACTTTAGGTACAGAGGTCGTTGATATACAAAGGTCAGGGGGTCGTTGCTCGGTAGTGCGTCGGCTATCCAGAACCGCGTCCGCATTTCCTCAAGTAGTCGAGTGAACTTATCTGGTTGCCCACACTTCCAGAGATGTTCACGTGCGAAGGTTGCAACCTGAGACCAATCAAGCTCGCTGATCGTAACCAGCGTGAATCCGTCCGGAATGCCACCGTTGGTTGAGGGCGCGATGAGACGATAATGTCGAGCTTTTCTCGGGCTATGGACTCGATCTCGTAAAGAACCGTGGCCGTCAACGACGGGCCAACTTCATCGAGCCCATCAAGGAGCAGCAGGGGTCTGCGGGCCACTCTCCTCCAAGGTAAGGATGGGTCGTTGCCGAGTTTTCGGGCAACGAGCGCATCCAACGATGTGTCGTGGACTGGATGACTCAGGTTAACGAGAATCGGTAGCCGGTTCCGCCCAGGCTCTCAGTCCATGTGGTTCGTCATCTGAGCCTCGATCTGCCGGAGCAGGGTCGTCTTTCCAGATGCTGGTGGACCAACTAACAGAAGGCGGGCCACCTTGCTTTCGGGAAAGCCTTCAGCGGCGTCGGATCGACCCAGCATTTGTATGCACGCGTCGCAGGCATCCACAGGCTCGGATGCGGAGAACCTCGATGGCTCGCCTTTGTCCGGTTGGGGCGGCAGGATTCGAGCATGCAGCGGAATAGTGTAATGAAGGATATTCGTGCGTGCCGTTCTATGCAGATTCTCCTCGAAGTCTCGGCGCGCCGATGCGATGTCGGCGACTAGATACTTGGGCCGTCTGCCCTCCCCGACTGAAGAAAGGTAAGCTGCTGCGATTTCAGGGTATGCATCCAGGAGCTTTAGCGAGTAATCCTCCCAGAACCATACCGCGACGGCCAATCTCCCTTTTCGACTTCGCGCATTCGATAGTTCGAGCACATACCTCTGCAGTTCTGCATCCCGCTCTTGAGTGGTCACGATGATGTACTCGTCAAGTGGCGGGATGAACGCTTCGGCGTCAGCGATAAGGTTATCGATCATCACCCGCGTGAGGTGCGTCGAGCCGAAGTCCTTGCACTGGAAGCCGATCAGACGCGTAGAACCCGAAGCCAAGTTTCGCCCAACAATATCGACCGACAAATCGCGCTGCCCTGACCGGCCATGTCCCACTACATTCGGGTCGCACAAGTACTCCGCAACAAGAATCTCAGTCAGGTCTTCGAAGACCTTCCAGTCACGTGGTCGGTTCCACCGAAAGCTGCGCGAAGATGTACTTGGACGCTTATCCATCGAGACTCCGTAGCAACGGCGTGGCACTGCCAGGTGATCACATCGGTCCAATTGGCGTGCTCACACCCCGTATCGGCGCTTAAGCGTGCTTTCCTCAAGAAGCCGGCTAAGCGCGTCTTCATCTTCCGTCATGAAGTTACGAAGGCCCAAGCTTAATGTAAGGCACTATTCCACCCCAGGAAATCGTATCACACAGGCTGATATGGTCGTTAACGTCGATGCCCCCACCGAGGTTAAGCCACCGTATTTCGCACCTTTGGGACGGCGTACAGGCGGAGTGCCTGAATTCCTCGGTTTTTCACTCGACTTTCACTCAGTCAACATCTCCGGGTCTGGCGTCGGGTCCGGCTCCGTGTCCGTTTTCTTGGCCATGTGGACTCGCTCTTTAGTATCCACTTCCAGGTCTAAACCCACCGCCTTTCAGGCGGTCAGCTTCCAGCAGGTATCACCTTTGCTTCCACGTGCGGTACCGGGCGCTCACCTGCTCGATTTCTGGTAGCGTTCTTGCTGCGACCCGAGAGTATCGAGGAGCACACGCGAGCGCGGGAGGGCTCGCACTTCAGGCGACTTTCAGCCGGCGGTCGTTTAGTTTACGCCCTTGGGCTTCTCTTCGCGCGCTCGCTGCATGATGGCGTCCCAACACTGTGCGGCAGCGTGGTCCTTGCCGCGGATCGCGAGGCTGTAGATGTCGGCGGTGGTGCGCACGGATGAGTGGCCGAGGCGCGAGGAGACGGTCGTGAGGTCCACGCCGTCGGCCAGCAGGAGGCTTGCGTGGCTGTGTCGCAGGACGTGGAGCGATGCCCCCTTGGGCAGGCCCAACCTCCGGCACGGCCGCGACACCGTTGACGAAATCGAATTAGGCGTCAGCGGCCCAGAACCATTACCGATTTTCCGCACCGCGTCCCCGCAGCTGGCGTTTTTCGGCCTGGGGCGCGCCCGCGGAGCCCGGGTGGCTACATTGGTCGCGGTAGGCACCACCGGCGTGACGAGGGCAAACGTGGCGCGACGGCTGGCGGCATTCGTTTCGCAGCGCAATGGCAGGTGCCGCACCGCACCGACCTTCCTGCCAGGCCCGCCTCGGCGAACGGAAATGGCCGCCCCTCGCGCACACTTAGCGCACGTCGCGCCCGCCGTGGCCCGGACGGCTGCAACTACCAGTCCGGCGCCAGGGCGCAACGCGGCGCGCCCGTTCCCGCCGGCTTTGGACAATCACTGGGGGGAAACTGGGGGTACCCTCGTGTCCATGAAACAGGAAATTTGGGTAATTAGTTTTTCAGGCTGTTAGCGCCGGTTTAAAAGAGCAGCAGTTTCGCCGGTTTTGACGCCATGGGGAGCACTGGTTTTGCCGCTGAGACACACGAATGCGAACCCGCGGCGCCGATAGGAAGCGCGTGCGGCACGGAATCGTGTTGAGCAAGCCGGCGGTAATCACGCCATACGGGACCCTCCCGCGCCGTCAGCACGAACCGGAGCATTGGAATTGCGTGCGTGTTTGGTGTCCGGCCGGACCGATTCGATCACCAGGTAGAGTTTATCGGCGCTGTTGACCTTGCCCGCTATGCAGTACGCCTTATCAGGCGGGATGAGCTGGGTTTTGGTGAAGTCGTACAGACGATAAACGCGCTGGGTGTCGCGGTCCTGCATCAAGAACACCGCACACGAACGGTATTCCGTCCGCGAGAGCAGGAGCAGGTGATTGGCGCTGAAGTTGAACATTAGAGAGATGGGGTGAAGACTCAAGCCGGAAGCGGGAGCCGAAGCTCCCGCCCCCATTGGCAGCGCCGTTGAGGGGTTAGCCCGGCGGACTCCTCCGTGACGGGTTATCGCACAGCGCGGCGCCTGCTCGGAGCCGACCCGCAACTACTCGGCCGGCGGATTTTGGTTCTTGGGCTTGCGCAGGCTGTCGCCACCCAGCAAGAAGATTTCGGAGTTCTCCACGAGCCGGTCCGCAATGGCAGTCGCAATGGTCGTATTGAAGAGGATGTTCCCCCAGTCGGAGAAGGCCGTGTTGGTGGTGATAATAGTGGACCGCTTCTGGCTGTGCCGTGTGGAAATGACTTGATAAAACAGATTGGAGGTCTGCTGATCGAGAGCCAGATAGCCCAACTCGTCCACGACGAGCGCAGTGGGCTCCGTGTAGGTTTTGAGCTTACGCACCAGCGAGTGATCGACTTGCGAGGCGAGCAGATGATTCAGCATGTCCATGGCGGTGGTGAACAGAAGGCGCTGATTGGCCTGACAGATACGCCAGCCGATGATTTTCGATAGAAACGTTTTGCCCACCCCAGGATTGCCGATGAAGACAAGATTGGTTCCCTTGTGCAGAAACTCCAGGTCGAGCAGACGCAGGATGCGGTTTTTGTTTTGCAGCCGGGTCTTGTGATGGTGAAAGTGGAAGGCGTCGATACTGGGCTGCGCCTGCAAGCGCGAGCATTTGAAGCGGCGTTCAATGGCGCGGTGGTTGCGGGCCTCCAGTTCCATATCGGCAAGCCATTCCAGCGTGGCGGCTACGCTGAGGTTTTTGGTGGCGGCTTCAAAAATCGTGGTCTCCAGTTGGTGGCTCATGGTCGACAGGTTCAGTTGATCCAGTTTCTCTGGCAGAGTCATCGGATTCCTTTCCGGATTCAAGCATGAAAGCATCGTAGGCCAGCAGCGACAACGGATCGGTAGCCAGTTCGTTCAGCCGCGGATCGCGGAGACAAAGGGGCGGCTGAGGCCGGCGCGGCGCTTGCTGCTGGCGGAGGATGTTGGCGACGTAGTCGGCGCCGAAAGCGCGCGCGGCATACGCTTTGGCGAGGGCGCCGGCCACAGCGTCCGGCCCATACTGCCGGATCAGTTCCAATAGTTCGGTGAGTTGACGCGACAGCGCACGGTCGCTATCGGCCATGCCCCGCAAATATCCCTCGGCCACATCGGCGGCGCAGAGGCCGTCCAGAAAATCGAGGAAGCGTTGCTGCGCCTGCGAGCGGCGGGCCGCCGGACGTTGTTCCGCCAGTTCCCGCTCGAAGCGCTCGGCGCCGAAAGTCTGGCCGCGCCGCCAACTGCGCGCGTAGGAGACGATTTCCTGGCAGCGATGGTAGACGGTGACGGAACTGCAATCGGCTTTCACCGTGAGCCGGCGTCCGACAAAGCGATGCGGGACGCAGTAGCGGTTGCCGTCGAACTGCAAACGGAGATCCTTGTGGACCAGGGCCTCCACGGTGTCACGGTAATCGTAGGGGATCACTGGCAGCGGGCGTAGGGCATCGGCCCGGAAGCGGTCGATGGGTCTCTGCCGGGTCTCATGATGGAGACGCTGGTTGGCGACCTCGGCCAGCCACTGTCGCGCCTGGCGGTTCACATCGTGCAGGTCGGTGAAATCGCGCAACGGCCAGAAATTCTGGCGCACGTATCCGATGCCGCCGCGTTCCACTTTGCCTTTTTCCCAGCCGCTGGCCGGATTACAGGCCCGCGGGACGAAGTTGTATTCGCGGGCGAAAGCCAGGAAGCGCGGGTGGAAGCGCACCAGGCGACCGTCATGTTCGGCCACGGCTGTGGCCAAGTTGTCATAGAAGATTTCCCGGCTCACGCCGTTGAAAGCCGTAAAGGCATGGATGTGGCAACGCACGAAAGTCTCAAAACTCTGGCTGTGAGTGAACTCCAGATACGACATCCGGCTGTGCCCATCGACCAACGCGAAGGCATACAGTTTGCGCTGGTCGCCCTGGTAGTGGAGAGCGCCGAAGTGACCCCAGTCCACCTCGAAGCGTTCGCCGGCCTGGGGTTCCATACGCACGAAGGCACGCTGGGGCTGTGGCTGCGGACGCACCTTGTGGATGTAGTCTCGCAGGATGGTGTGGCCGCCGTCATAGCCGAGGGGCCGCAGCCGTTGCTCGATGACGGCCGCGCTGGCCCGGGCATCCTTCTCCAGCAGTTCGGCGATGGTGGGCTTGAAGGGATCCAGTTTGCTGATGCGGGACCGCATAGCCGCCGTTTGCGCGGGGGCCTCCAGATATTTCTTGATGGTCCGCCAACTCATGCGCAGATGCCCTTCAATCTTGCGAATGGGCCAGTGCTCGGACCAAAACAGGTGATGCAAATCGTTGATCTGATCGGTGGTGAGCATGGTTCACTTCCCTTTATGGGGCAGAAGGCCGCCGTTTGACCAGAGGGCTGTTGTTGGCAAGAAGGAGCCGATGCTTTTGATTCAATGGCTTGCGGGATAGCTGGGCTGTTGTTGGCAAGATTCAGAGCTGAGTTGTTGTTGGCAAGACGGCGTTGTCGCCGTTGCTGGTCTCTTTGCCGCTGCCGCTGCCGGTTCCGTTCCGCCCGCCGAGGATTGCGCGCGCACAATTGCATCCAGTAGCCCGGATGCTCCGCGCGCCACTTCTGCACGCTCTCCAGGCACACCAGCCGATATACCGGATCGGTGGCGACCTTCCGCCGATGGTAATCGTTACGGCGCCGCCGCTGGCAGCCCGGATCACTGCAAGCGGCCTGAGCAGGCTGAAACTTGGATGGCTGGAATGAATTCTGGCAATAGCGGCAGACCCGTTCTCCCATGAGCCCGTTCTCGCATGCAACGGCACTCCATTCCAGAGCGGCCCTGCGCTTCAGCAAGCAATTTAGAAACTCATGTAGAGTGCATACCGCGTCTCCGCCAATGGGTGTTCTTTTCTCTGACTACAAACCCGGCGTAAATGCCGCTGTTTTATCCCGGCGCTGACAGGCCGCTCGCAACGCCCTTCGGCCGCGACGCGCCATCGTGCGCCCCACCGCTTCCAGCGCATGCAGCCGCTGGCGCTCGCACTCACGAGTCCGGTGGTCGCCTCGGTGCGACTCCACTACCGC
>Ga0181532_10003087_pt1 | contig 15169 bp, 12 predicted proteins | sample PEATcosm2014_Bin_33_FD_119768 | JGI IMG/M metagenome (GOLD analysis project Ga0181532, IMG submission 119768) | Peatland microbial communities from MTU Mesocosm Facility, Houghton, MI, USA - PEATcosm2014_Bin11_30_metaG | ecosystem: Environmental > Terrestrial > Soil > Wetlands > Peat | place...
TCAAGCAGCTAAAAGACGAGGTGTCAGCAGTGTGGCGGGGGCTGGATGCCGGAAAATATTTCTGGCGTTCCGGCAGGGAAAAGTGTTTTTTACTTGACATCCCCTTTAATAGGACTTCTGGCCCGCGTCGTTGAGAGTCTGTCCCGGGCATAACTTTCGATTTGCTCGTGATCCGCCCAGAATCGACGTTTGGCTAGCATTCATGGAAGCGGCTTCTTGCGGCACCGCCCTGAAGGGTATAGGCGCGGGCAGGGCCAAGACAGGATGGACGAATCCGTAAAAAGTCACAAGGCAGAGGGGAATCTTGCAGTCTGACGACCACCAACTGGAGCACCTTCCGAAAGGCGCAATTGGGGGAAGGATCCTGTAACTTTTCACGGTGCTTCACATCCCATGTGTGCGCCCAATCCCTCGGCGTCAATTCGAACGTGAATAGGAGAAGAGTTCATGAACAAGATGATTCGCAGGTTGATGGCAATGTGTCTTCTGGCTGTTTCCTTTGCGGCATTTGCGCAGTCCAGCGACACCACGAAGCAGGACAGCATGAAGCATGAAGCACGATGACATGAAACAAGACCAGATGAAGAACGATCAGATGAAGAAGGATGACACGAAGACGGACGCGAAGTCCAAGAAAACCAAGCAGGACAAGACGAAGAAGGACGATATGAAGAAAGACGATAACATGAAACACGACGACAGCATGAAGCAGAACTAGCCCCGCCTGCGGTTCTCAAGTTCGAGTTCAGGGTAGCTAGTGCAGGCAATGTCACCGGCTACCTTGAAACTCCCGCCTCAGCCCCAGCCCAGAAAATCCGCCTCCTTATATAGGCTAGTCTTCCCGAGCGGAGACTCGACGATTGGCATCAGCACAAGCTGAGATCAGGCGGTCAGATACTTCTTCATACAGCGCACGCAGGGCGCGTACCCCTGTCGCAGCGCTTCCCGGGCCTGGATGGTCCGAATGTGTGCTTTGTCGTGGATGAAGGGACACCCAGCTGCGTGAAACGCTTTCCCATCCGCCGAAACCACCACCATCATATCCGGGGGCACTCCAGTACCAGGCTGTGCATGTTCGGAACGCAGTTCAGGACGGCTGAAGACGGAAGATCTGGCCACCTCAAAGCTGCCGGCGACCAGGACTGCCGCTGCGGCTGCTACCATCCATCCAAGAAAGGTTCGCCTGTTGCCGGGCATATTCTCTTCCAGTCTCCGGCGCAGACGGTGGCTGAACCCTAGCGGCACTTCGAACATCCTTTCGTCGCCGTACAGCTGAACCACATTGCGCGTACCGTCAAGTACAGCTGTGCAGTGCTTGCAGCCGCGGAGATGCTCTTCTATGGCAGCGCGCAAGCTTGCATCGACTTCACCATCGAGATAGTTCGAAATCTCCCGCCACACTTCTTCGCAGCTGACTACCATGGCTTCGTCCCCTTTGCAAAAAACGGCTTACTGCTCCAGCTACCCCCGAACCCCGGCGCCAGCAGATCGCGCAGCATCAGCCGTGCCCGTAGCAGGCGCGTCTTGACCGATGCGGTTGAAATCCCGAGGGCCTTGGCGGTCTCTTCGATGCTCAAGTGCTGCATATCGCGCAGGACAAAAATTTCGCGGTACTTCTCTCCCAGCGCGGCCAGCGCTTCGGCCAGCTTCTCCCGGACCTCCTTGCGTTCCAGGGTCTCCAAGGGGATCTCGCGCCAGTCGGCAAAATCGCGGGGAGTATAGTTGCCTTCCTCGTCCTGACGATCAACGATAGGCTCCATAATGTTGGCGTGTTCTTTCCTTCTCCACATACGCGCCTCGTTGATGGTGATCTGGGTCAGCCACGTTCTGAACCGCGCCTCGGCACGGAACTGCCGGATGTGCTTAAAAGCCTTCAGCACCGCCTCCTGCGCCACGTCTTCGGCATCCGCCTCATTGCGCAAAATGGCAAAGGCCGTAGCGTACACGCGCCTTTCGTAAGGCCGGATCAGCTCGTAGAAAAGATCGTGTTCGCCGTTCCGGATACGTTGGATCAGCATCTCTTCGTTGAATGGTTTCGCCGGATGTTCCAGCGAAGTCACTTCTTCCGGCATCGTTCCCCACCGTGAACGCACTGCAGTTGCCAACCGTCACTATTCTGATCGGTATTCCGGGTCCTTCTTCCATCCTGTCAACATGGAGACGAAGTTATTCCAGCCATGGAGCACTACCATCACAAGATGCCCGAACACGAACGCCAGCATCGCCCACATGATCAGGAAATGCCACAGCCGTGCCCAGTGGAAGCCGCCCATCATCCATGCCAGCCACGAGAACTGCACCGGTTTCCATACTGCGAAACCCGTCAGCACCGACAACGCGCCCAACGCAATCGCAGAGGTGTACGCATGTTTCTGTAGCGGGTTGTAGGCCTCCCTGGTCGGCGGCTTGGGGCCGAAAAGGAAATAGTGGCGCACCATCGGCCACACGCCGGGGAGATCACGTCGTACAAAGAACACCTGCTGGTAGTTTCCGCTGAAGATCTGGTAGCCGATATACAGCAGTCCGGTCGCGATGTAGATCCACATGAAGGTGAGGTGCCACTGTAGCGCGCCTCCTAACCATCCGCCGAGCGCGAAAGCTCTAGGCCAGTTGAGAAGATCCTTTTGTGGGATCTTTGCGCCGAAGCTCGGAAAAGCGCGAAAGATCTGCAGTCCGCTGCCGACCATTACGAACAGCGCTACGGCGTTCACCCAATGGCAGAGGCGAACCACAAGAGGGTGCTCGTAAACCGCTTCTGTTGCTTCGCCCGTCTTCACGTCTTCGATTGCTATTGCGCGGGTGGCCATAGTCATCTCACCGGGCTACAGACCATAGAATTCGGAGTAGCCTTGATCTTCCCAGTAGCCGGCCTTTCCCAGTACATGGCTCACTTTGAGGTCAGTGAGATACTTTGCCTGCTTGTAGCCAATCTTCGTGGGAATGCTCAAACGCAGCGGAGCGCCGTGTTCGCGGGTCAGGGGCCTGCCGTACATTTCGTAGCAGAGCAAAGACTGCGGATGCACGGCGGTGATCATGTCGAGCGACTCGTAGTAGTCGTCCGCGCATTCGACGGTCACGAAGCGAGCAGTCGGGTCGGCGCCTATCATTCTGAGGAAGTCGGAGAGGCGCACCCCACCGAACCGGCCAATTACGTCCCATCCCTCGACGCAAACATGCCGTGTGTTTTGCGTGAACTTGGGCAAAGCCTGAATCTGCGCGAGAGTGTAATCACCCGGCTTCTGCACCTCACCAGTCACCGTGAGAGTCCACTTGTCGAAATCCACTTGAGGATCATCGACGTCGTAATCATTAATCGGGTACTTATCGAAAGGGGTCAGGTCGGACTCAGCAAATGTGGGCGCCAAATGGCCGGAGCGAAACAGCCTTGCCGAGGCCCAGTCGCTGAAGCCAAGGCCGGTCTTGAGCAGTGGTTTCTGCAGTCGTGGGATGGCAAAGGCACCCAGCGCTACCACCGGTGCGAGTTTCAGCAACTCACGCCGACTGATGGCTTTGAATTTGCGGCTATCGGTTCGTGAGCTCATGATCGCGGCCTTACAGACGGTAAAGGAGCTTACATGAGATTCGCGAATCAGGCAAAAGTTACACGGCGACCTTGGATTGTGAACTTGTGGACTACGTGTCGGAAACGGTAAACAGGCCGTTTCCCAGTTGCCGCCTTTGGAGTGGACCCCTCTCGGGAAAATTGGAAGCGCACGGATGTCCGGCGACTTTATGCCGAGTTAATTTTGAGCGGCGCGATAGACGTTGTCGGAGCGGGTGAAGGCGAGAAAATGGCGCGCTAAGAAGGCCGTTCAATATTGAGACATCGCGTCACCGGCAATCCCCTACGGTTAACCCACCGACGCAGTTGACGTAATATCCCCATTTCGCTCATTGACCCCGCCCGGAGGGGTTTTAAGCGCTAACGCCTGGTTGCGACAATCATCTTGATCTCATGCGATGGAACACAATCACACCTTCCCCCGAACGGCTGTTGGCTTCGGCCAAGTCAGCAGCAACCACGCCCATATTGGCAAGGCCAGCAGCAATGGAATGTACAAGTCCAGGTTGTTCAGCAGTACGTCGATGTACATATGTAGCGACACAGCGACCATCACTGCGCGAGAGCGTTCGGTGGCGTATCCGATGATGAAGCTGAGGACAATCACGGCGGAATAGGAAATCAACAATGTCACCGCGATTCTCAACGAAGACCATCCGTGTGTGGTCCTAGTCGTGAAGTGCCAAAACTCCCACAACACACCAATCAATACAAACCTCTTGACCGGCGATAAGGGCCGAAGCGCGTCTTGAAGGAAGCCTCGCCATCCCAACTCTTCTCCAAGAATGGAGACAAACATAGGAAAGGCAGCAATCAGAGCAGGTCGGTCGTATCCGTACAAAACATGTCCTCGGAAGGCGGCTAGAAGTAGAAAGGGCGCAGCGTAGAACAGGATGCTCCGACCCCACGAATTCCCCGCAAGAGTGATGACGCGACGGTGCGAGCTGCGGAAAGCTACCATGCACACCAATGCAGCCATGCCGGGTCCCCACATCAGTCCCCAGTGGATCAGCAGCTTGGAGATGGAAGTGATTGGTGTATCAGGAAGATTGAGGATGTCCCGACGCCAATAGAAAGGCCACGACCACAGACATGCGATGGCATAGTATGCCGCAACGCTTTTCCAATTGACGGATACTTTGGCTGGGTCCTCCATGGCGAGACGCTACCAAAATGGTGGGTAACGGTCCGTGTCAAGGATCATATGTTGATGTGATCTTGAAGGGAGTTTAGAAGCTGCGCGGGGGAAGCCTACGCCTTGGGAATTTGGCCCTTTAATCATTACAATTTCATTACAGTGTCTCGACGCGACCAGGGGCATTGAACCGGTGGGCCTCGAAATCTGGCGAGTACACACTGAAGAGCAGCTTGGGATCTCTGTTGAAAGTGCCGGTCTCAATGATTGCGTAACGGCGATCCAGAGCTTTCCATCGAGCATCGTCCCTCGGAACGGTGCGACACTCAGAAGCTCTGGCCGAGGGACAAATTAGCATTGCGGCGGCAGCAATGAGAATGATCCTCATGCTGTTGTAGACGCAGAACTGCAAAGCCGTGAGCAACTAGGCCCTAATCCGCTTTGTGCAGCCGGAACCGCACTTCATGATCTTGAGTGTAATCGCCCTGGTTTCGTAAATTATCCAAACTGCTGTCCCAGCGTGGTGCGGCACATCTTCATCTCTTTCCCAGTCCCCCGCCCATTCTATGCACAAGTAGCTTGCTTTCCGATGGCTGGAGGCTCCTAATGGGCTCCGGCCACGGGGCGCGGCGGCGCGTTCTTCACGTATTTGTCGAACCAGCGAAGCATCTCGTAAACTTCCTGTTCGTTCGACTCCATGGCGGTATACAAGTGCGGCTCGTGCGGGAGGATCACCAGGCGAGTGGTACCGCCGTTGCCTCGGATCGCTTCGTAGAGCTTGTTGGATTGCAGCGGTATTGTGCCTGGGTTTGCATCCTCGGCGCCGTGCATGAGGAGCAACGGAGTCTTGATTTTGTCGGCGAAGAAAAATGGGGAGATTTTCAGATAGACATCGTTTGCTTCCCACACCGATCGCCGTTCGTTCTGGAAACCGAAAGGCGTCAGCGTTTTGTTATAGGAGCCGCTCGTCGCGACACCAGCCCGGAACAAGTCGGAATGAGCCACCAGATTTGCGGTCATTAACGCGCCGTGGCTGTGTCCGGTGACTCCGATGCGGTCGGGGTCGGCAACGCCCAGCTGCACCGCTTCATCCACTGCAGCCTTCGCATCGGCAACGAGCTGTTCCATATAGGTGTCGTAGGCTTTTTTCGGGTCCCCGATGATGGGGAACGAAGCGTTGTCGATGATTGCGTAGCCCGCCAGGAGCAAGAGTCTGTATTGCCGTAACTGCGTGAAGGTTTCCTGCGAGCCGGCAACCTGGCCGGCTGTCGAAGCGTCGGCGTAGTCGAGAGGATATGCATAAAGAATGGTGGGGACGCGCGTGCCCTCCTGATAGCCGGGCGGAGTATAGAGCGTGAAAGACAAGTCCAGCCCGTCGGCGCGCTTGTACTTGACCAACCGCTTCTTGATTGCGCGCACCTCTGGCGTGGGATCGGGAATGTGGGTGATCGCGACGCTCGTTGAATCAAAAATGGCTTCTCCGGCGGGCGCATCAAGCGATTTTCCAAGCGTTCGGGCGAACGCATTCGGCGGGTCCGTGGGCGATTGATGCCAGGTAAGAAAACTTTGCGTGTCCGCCCCGGTAAAGGAAAGAAATCGTTCGTAGGAAGTCTTATCGCAGCGAAACAGACGTTCGGTCTTTAGCGTGTTGAGATTGAGTCGATCGAGGAACGGCCGGTCCCCGTCAGGTGAAGAGCCGACTCCTGCAAGATAGGCCGAATCACCGTCCTGGCGAACCACCCAGGAACCATTTGCGAGCTGGCGTCTCACTGGATTGCCAGGGTTCTTGTACCTCTCGTCAGTTGAAAGATCCCAAAGCAAGCGAAGCTTTTGTTGCGGATCGTCGACATTGATGACGAAGCTCTTTCTCCAGTGCCGGTTGTTGTCGTACTCGGTGAGGAGAGCGACGCTCGCTTGTTCGCTCCAAGCGAAGCCGGCATACCGCTGCCCGGTGCGGGTGATTTCGACGGCGGGTGAGCTAAACGGCGCCTTCACAAGCATGATCTTGTCGCGAGCCGGAACATTTACATTCCAGTCGCCGCCATCGAGGGCTTCCGCATAGACAAGCGTTGCCCGTTCGGTGGCACGCCAGGAAAAATCACGCGGACCTACCGGAACGCCGTGGATGGGAACTCGATCCGCCAGTGGAAGTGACGCGACAGTATGACTGAGAACGTGGGAGGGCCGTGATACGTCCCAGACCTCGACTTCCTTCGGGAAGCGATCGTAAGTGGTGACGTACGAGTAGGGCTTGTGAATCGCAGTGACGAGGACGTGCCGACCATCCGGCGCAGGATCGAGCGATTCGTAATTTGCCGGCTTTCCAATGGGCGTGATGGTCGCGGTGGCCGCGTCAACCAAGGCGAGTTGCGACGCCCCGAAGTAATCGAAAAGATCCTCGTCGTGCTTGCTGCCGAGCGTGTCGCGGTTTTCGTAGGTGCTGCTCTGTCCTTTTTCGCCTTCGGTCTCTTGGATGCTCGGGCCAATCGGCACGATCGGTTCGGGCGGCGGATTTCCCATTCCTTTCGGCACCAGCTTGACCAAAAGCGTTCTCTGGTCCGGCATCCATTCCATCTCGTCGTCGAACATGGGGTTGAGACGCGCTCCGGGTACGCGACGCACTTCGCCGGTCTTGGCATTGCCGATCCAGAGCTCGACCGACTCGGGAGCGATATTCGCGAAGGCAAATCGTTTTCCATCCGCGGCCCAGATTGGATCGCCCGGGCACGCGTCCGCGGGAAGCGCGACATGGATTTGTGCGCCATCGGCGATGTGCACCAATTCGAAGTTCCTGGCGCATGGCGTGATGCCGTACCCGCCTGGAGTATCGTGCTTGCTGTGATTCTTTGGCTCTACGCGCGCGCCGGCAAGGCGCAAGAAAGGTGTCGCCACCCGGGAAATCGACGGGTAGTCCTGCCGCGACACCAGAAGAATCGTGTCCTGTGTCGGGCTCACCTTGGGAACCGGCGGTGAGGGCGCGTGTATCACGTCCAGAATGTTTTTCGGCGGCTGGTTATATCCGGATGCACCCTCGACCGCCGCCGGTGCTGAGGTTGCCTTCGAAGAAGATGAAATTGACTGAGCTGCAATGGACACGCACGTCGTGCACGCAACGAACGTTCCGACCAAAAGACAGTTCAAGGCTTTCCGCACTTGCATAAGTTCTCTCCTCTTCAATTCACCCAGCAAGAACCGGTAGGCAAGACGATACTCCGTGCTTTGGGTAACCGTGCAAGGGACAGCCTTCGGCAGGAACTTGAGACAACAACGCGACCGAGTTCTGACATCCTCACTTTGTAGACCACGCTCATCAGGCCGCCGCTGATCTTCGCGACAATAGCAGTGCGATATGGTTTGGCCGATTACTGGAGCAGAATCCTACGTCCCTGAAACGGGCAAGTCAATGAAAAGGCGTGGGGTTGGAGATTGCTCAAAGGGTCAATTGACGTAACATCCCCATGACACTCATTGAGGTTTCCGGCAGTCCCCGTCCGGGGCAATGAGTGAAATCGCCTGTTAGCGGAAGTTGATCGAAAACGCTAAACATCTAAGGCACGGCCTATATCGCTTTTGCGGCTACTGCAGCTTCGCGTACTCGGCCTTGGCTTTTTTCAGGATGGGGATGTCGGGATCGGCATCTTTCCAGAGGGTGAGGAAGTCTTTGTAGGCGGCTAGGGCGCGGACGCGGGCGGCATCGCGATCAGCTGCGGAGCTTTGCTCCGCCTGGACGGGCGAGACGCCCGTCCCCACATGGCCGTAGCCGGCTTGCAGCGCGTTGGCGCGAGCCACGCCCAGATGCGCCAACGCTCCCGTCCAGCAGCTCCAGACGATGCCGCTGTGGTCGAGAAGTTTCTGGAACTCGGCGGCGGCTTCTTTGCCCTGTCCGGCTGCCAGGTACGCTTCGCCGCGAATGTACGTCGGATAGAGGCAGGAAATATTCTCGGCGAACGCAATTTGCCCGAACTCGATGGGCGGAGCAGCGGCTTGCAGGGCAGTCACGGCAGCAGCCGGGTTCTTTTTGTTTAGCGCCAACTGTGCCTGAATCGCGGGCAGCCAGAGCGACTGCACCTGCGTGTCCAGCGGGTAGCGCTTGTTCAGATTCTGTGCTAACGATTCTGCTCGCGCGGTATCGCCCGCCATGGCAAAGGCGAGCGCGGCTTCGACCTCGACGCCCTGGCTCGTGGGAACAAGTTTCAAGGCCTCTGCCGCTGACTGCCGGGCCATTGTGGCGTTGCCATAAGCGGCTTGTGCGATACCAGCATTCTCCTGCCATATTGCTCCGGCCTCCTTGCTATCGGCGCGGATGGCGGAGTCCACAGCCCGCTTGGTCAGTTCCCGCGCCTTGCCCAGATGACCGCCGTACGCTTCGGTGTCGGATGCGAGCGAAAGCCCTTGGTTTTCTTCGGGCTTGCCCGCAAACCACTGTTGCTGTTCCGCCATCGCTACGGAGTCCGAGCTGAGAAAGCCAAGAGCGTAGAGAGCATTGTGGAGCAGGAAGTCATCCAGTTTCCGGGTCTGCGCCTCTCGGAGGATCTGCCGCGCCTCGTCGAAGCGTTGCAGGCAGAGCAGGCTGTTGCCAAGGTTTGCATAGGATGTGCCAACACCCGGGGCGACGCGGAGGGCTTTACGAAGCGCCTCGGCAGCCTTCTCATACTGTCCCTGCTCAACGTACACAACGCCCAAATCGCCGTGGGCTGACCAGTAACGCGGGTAGCTCGCAACCTGCTCCTGAAACGTCTGGGCGGCTTTATCCAGTTCTCCCGTTACATTCAGATAGTAATTAGCGGTAATGTGGAGCTTTTCCCACTCGCTGGCATGTTCGCGCAACTGAAATGCCTTGGTGTAGTAGTCGCTGGCCCGCCTTAATTCGGAGAGATTGGCGTAATCGTCGCCCACTTCCGCGTAGCCCATGGCAAAATTCGGGTCAAGCTCGATAGCACGCTGATCGTAAGTTAGGGCTGCGGAGGGGCCTTTCTCGCGATCAGCTTTTCTGCCCAGGGTGTACGCTTTCAGGGCTTCGAGCGAAGACGTGGTCGCTTCGGCCAGCGGAACATCGAACTTCTGCACCGTAGCCAGCGACTCGCCCAACTCGGCGCGCAGCTTTGATACTGTCCCGCCCAGTGTATCCAGCACTTTTTCCTTGCTTGCTGCCGTTGCCTGCTCCTGCGCCAGTGCGTCCCCACTCTGGCAATTCACCGCTTTCAACCCGAGCACGTATTGGCTGCCCAGACTGGCAATCGACCCGGCAACGTACGCCTTGCTGCGCGCCCGCTGGCAAAGCTCCCTCGCTACGCCGGGCGTGAGCTTGGTATCGGGTGGCCTGGTCATCAGCTTCAACGTCTTGCTGACTGTGCTGTCCGAGAGCACGCTCAGGAACGGGGACTGACTCAGCGATACGCTAAGCGCCGTCTTGAGCGTGTCGTCGAAGACCGTATCGCCCGTGCTGTTGGCGAAGTCGGCGAGCACGATGGTGTCTTTGTCGGTGAGGCGTTTGCTTTGCTGGTGGGAGCGGTAGTAGAGGCCGGAGGCGACCGCCGCCGCAATCACCACGACGGCAGCCAGAATCCAGCCGAGCTTTTTTCCGAAATAGGCTCGGCCTGGACGGGCAGGAGTGCCCGTTCCCACACGATCCGCGGCGGAGGCGGCTGTTCCCACATGAGCAGCGCCCGTATCCTGGGCAGCGGGCACGGTCCCAGAACTCGCCGCAGCAAACCGCCCCGTCTCTGTGTCCCGTTTCAGCCGCTGCAGGTCGGCACGCATGTCGGAAGCGTGTTGATAACGCAACTCGCGATCCTTCTCCAGCGCCTTGCGGACGATCGGCTCCAGTCCGGCTGCGACATTGGGATTCAACGAGAAAATCGTGGCCGCTTCCTGGTGAAGGATCGCTCCGCAGATTTCTCCCGAACTCGCGCCCTCGAACGGCAACTTCCCCGTCGCCATCTCGTAGAGCACGGCTCCGAAGGAGAACAGATCCGTGCGCGCGTCCAGTTCCTTCGCCTTCACCTGTTCCGGCGACATGTAAGCGACCGTCCCCAGCATCGCGCCGGGGCTAGTCAGCTGATCGGATGTCGCCATGGTCGCAGTGTCCCCGCCCGACGAGCCATGCTTTTCGGTGACCTTCGCCAGTCCGAAGTCGAGAATCTTGGCGTGGCCGCGCCTGGTGACGAAGATGTTGGCGGGCTTGATGTCGCGGTGGACGATGCCTTCCGCGTGGGCCGCTTCGAGAGCGTCAGCGATCTCGATGGCGAGGGAGAGAATCAATTCCGTTTCCAGCGGACGCCCGGCGATGCGGATCTTCAGCGTCATGCCATCGAGATGCTCCATGACGATGAAGTGCCGGCCTTCGCGCTCGTCAATCTCGTGCACTACGCAAATGTTGGGATGGTTCAGAGCGGATGCGGCTTGCGCTTCGCGCTGGAAGCGGGCAAGAGCTTGCGCGTCCCTGGCGACTTCATCGGGCAGGAACTTCAGGGCAACGAAACGGTGCAGCTTCACGTCCTCGGCCTTATAGACGACACCCATCCCGCCGCCGCCGAGTTTTTCGACGATGCGATAGTGGGAGATGGTCTGGCCGATCATTGGGCGGAAATTCTACGGCCTGACCTGAGGCAAGTCAATGAAAGCGATGGGGTTGGCGGTGGCTCAAAATGATGGTTGGCGAAAAATCCCGATTACACTCATTGCCGCTGCCCGGAGGGAGTTTTGAGTGTAATCGCCTGTGGGTGTTGAAAAAGTCACCGTGATGAGCGTCGCGAAACCAATGCGCGGTCCGACTTAAGCTGCACCGCGCACAACACGCAAGGGCGCGGCGGCCTCTTTCCGCGTAAGCAACCTGAACGCAAGAACATGGGTGACCAGGAGGAGAGGGACTCCAAAGATTGGGATGATATAATCAGCGCCCAGCAATCCCGGCGTGTCCGCAAGCGCGAGGCGGTTACCCTGGTAAAAAGCATTCAGCAGGTCGGCAGTCCCAATAATGTTGAAGATCCAGACCAGAGGTTCGGCCAATCTGGTTCTGAGAGCGGCGAGCGCGATGAGGGCCAAGGTCGCGGCTACCAGATCGCCATAGGCGAGTCCGCGAGCGAATACAGTGGCGGGCAATTGTGGAGAAACGACGCCGGGGATCAAGACTGCGAGACCGATGTACCTGAACCCGTGCAGCACGAGGATCGGCCTGAGTGCTTCTGCGCGTTCCCGTTTGCTTATCGCCGGCCAAATGTATTGCGCGGCGAAAACGCCCCATGCAAGAAAACCGAAGGCGACAGTTATGCCCCAGATCAGAGGGATAGGCATGATGTGCTCCTTTCTTCGCCTAGCCTGTAAAGGTTTTACATTTCGCGGAGAGGCGAGTCACGCTAATAACTGATGATTCAAAGTGCCTCCGAGATTCGTGCGAACATCGCGAGGTACGTCGAAGAACCGGGAGTCTGTTTTGATAGCGTTTAGCCCTGAAGTACCCACTCGGTAGTGGGCTGAACTCGTGCACGGCACCTCGCGGAAACCAATTGGCGTAATTCGCTTACACTCATTGACCCGGATCAGCCAATTCTCAATGAGTGAAATCGCCTGATTACAACACTTTACTGAATTCCAGCCAGCGCGGGTAAAAATGCCGGGTGTCTCTGCGTCAATTCTGTTTCTGCGCGGCCGCGTTCTTTGATTGGGCGACTTCTTTGGCGTGGGCAACGAGGGCGTCGAAGCGCGGATCGCCGTGGAGGGACTTGAGATCGGGGTCCTTTTCCATTTGGAGCGCTTGGCTTGGAGGCAGACCGAGGTCGACTGATTCGCGCAGAAGCGACAGTGCCTCCGTGTGAGTTCCCGTGTGCGCCACGGCACAACCTAGGTTGTAGACGGCCTGAACCGTTGCCGGATGCTCCGGCCCGAGGACACGGCGCATGATGTCGAGTGTTTCCCGAAACATCTTCTGCGCTTCGGCGTAGTGGCCTTCGTTCGACAGCGTGTTGGCCAAGTTGCCCATCGAAATTAGTGTTTCCGGATGCTCCGGCCCGAGGACACGGCGCCGGGCGTCGAGCGTTTCCCGACCGAACTTCTCCGCATCGGCGAAGTGGCCTTCCTCACCCAGAACATTCGCCAAGTTGTTCATCGAATCAACTGTCTGTGGATTCTCCGGCCCGAGGGTACGGCGCTGGATGTCGAGCATTTCTCGCCACAACTTCTCCGCATCGGCGAGGCGGCCTTCGCGAACCAGGGCAACCGCCAAGTTGTTCATCGAAAATAGTGTTTCTCTACTCTCCGGTCCGAAGACACGGCGGTGGGCGTCGAGCGTTACCCGGCCTATCTTCTCCGCTTCGGCGTAGTGGCCCTCGAGATCAAGAGTGCCGGCCAAGTTGTTCGTCAACTTTAGCGTTTGCGGGTGTTCCGGCCCGAGGACACGGCGGGCGATAGGGAGGTTGTCTCGAATCAACTTTTCCGCTGCGGCGAGGTGGCCTGCGTACCCCAGAGCAGAGACCAAGCTGTTCAACGAGTTCATTGTGTCGGGATGCTGCGGCCCGAGGACACGCTGCCGAATTTCCATGCTCTGCTGATCAAGCGCCTGTGCGCGGGGATAGAGGCCGAGGTTCTGGTACACGTCTCCCATGACATTCATCATCTGCGCCTGTGTTTCCGGGTCCTTGGCTAGCCCGGTGTCAATGTCCTTCGATGCTTTGTCGAGGATTTCACGCGCGGTAATGCTATTGCCTCGCGCCTCGCTGGGGTCCGACACCTTGAACATGCTGGTCATGAAATCGGTGATGCGCGTGGCGCGGTCGCGCTCGCGCGTTGTGCGGCGCAACTGTACGCTCTGCATCGCCACGAATGCCGCGAGCAGCATCACCAGTCCTGCTACGACAGCCACTCCGACGCGGTGACGGCGCACGTATTTTTGCAGGCGATACCCGGTGCTCGCCGGACGCGCCACAACCGGCTCATGGTTCAGATACCGGGTAATGTCGGCGGCCAGCTCCGAGGGCGTTCCGTAGCGCCGCGTTCGGTCTTTCTCCAGCGCCTTCATGGTGATCCAGTCCAAATCGCCGTGAATGGCAGCCTTGCAAACAATTTTTACTCGAACGAGTGCTTTGGTTTTTCGTTCGTCATACCTGACGGTTGGCACTTGACCACTCAGGCTGTTGCCGGAGATTTGAAAGCTACCCACAGTTCTAGGGTGTCGCTTATCCTGCTGACGCTTGAGCAGTACCGAGGAGGGCCTTTCAAGAACAGACTGAGCCTGACCGCCCACGACGCTGTTTACGCCACGACCCTTCAGCAATTCGTTTCCGATGCTGCTCACGGACAAATTAATCTCGATCAGAAAAACAGGGGAAATGCTTAAAGATGCTTTCGCCCTGGACTACGGGGCAAAGCATTTTTTTCGCGCAGACTACAAGCAGGCAAGCGGCGACGGCACTCTGTATGTCGCTTTGGCTTTTACGATATTCCGAGGGTACTTCATCGGTGAAACCATCATGGCTAAGTCGCCCGAAGATCTAGATATGGCAGCGAGTTCGCTTCGAGGGATCTCATTCCGGGACGATAAGCCAAACCCAGAATGCGTGATGAACGCCGACGAGCGCTTAGATTCTACCGACGCGGCGCACACCCCCGGGCCGAGTTTATATCGCAGTCCCAGTTCGGACCCGTTGCCGATATTTGTGTCATCACTTGTTTCGACCGGCTTACTTACCAAGAAAATTCCGCCGCAATATCCCGAAAATGCACTGAAGCACAGGGTTCAGGGCCGGGTTGTTATCGGCGCGGTGGTCGACAAACATGGAGATGTCGAGGATGCATCTCTTGTCTCTGGTCATCCTATGCTTGCTCCTGCAGCTATTGAGGCGGTCAAGCAATGGAAATACAGGCCCTATCTGCTGAACGGCCAACCTGTGAAAATCGAAACGCGCATCAACGTAGTTTTCCAGTTGAATGGACAGTAGTCTCGCCTTGATGCGGTGGGAACACGTTCGTCAACTCGGAGACAACGACGCTATAAGAATCCTGCGGTAGTTGGCGAAAGATCTCGATTACACTCATTGACCCTGTGACCGGGGTTTTGAGTGTAATCGCCTGTTTGCTTCAACTGATGGAACGCGGTTTGCTTGTTGTAATGATTGATCATACTCACGCTGCAAGAGCTTGACCTTGATTTAGTTGAGAATAAGGGCTACTCTGTCCAACCGCTTGCAATTGGGAGATTTGTGGACATGTTTGTCGGCTCCAATCTGTCATCGCAAACCATGAGCGAATCATCATTACGTGAGATCTACGTCAGCACGGATATAGAAACCGACGGACCGGTCGCGGGAAAACACTCCATGCTGAGCATTGGATCGGCAGCCTATCTGGCCGACAATGAGCTGCTGGGGACGTTCTCCGCCAACTTGGAAACGCTGCCCGCATCGGTCCCGGATCCCAAGACCGCCGCATGGTGGGCCACACAGCCGCAGGCGTGGTCGGCCTGCCGGCAAAATCCCGAA
>Ga0181532_10003088_pt1 | contig 15164 bp, 18 predicted proteins | sample PEATcosm2014_Bin_33_FD_119768 | JGI IMG/M metagenome (GOLD analysis project Ga0181532, IMG submission 119768) | Peatland microbial communities from MTU Mesocosm Facility, Houghton, MI, USA - PEATcosm2014_Bin11_30_metaG | ecosystem: Environmental > Terrestrial > Soil > Wetlands > Peat | place...
CGCCCCTGATTCCTGTCTCGGCAGCCGCAGCAACGAGCCTGTGAAATTTATTGTGGATTCTAAGTGAACCTGAAAAGGGAGCTAGTCGAAAAATGCTTGACAAACATACTCAGACATCTGATTTATGCTAACTAGTCCCAAAATCTAAATTCACTGGCTCGTCTGGTTTCTGCGCCCCCGCTGTGCCAGTTGTCGGAACATTTGGTGCAACAATCTCAAACTTCGCGCCGTTGAGCCAGATCGTACCCGACCCGCTCAGCAGAGCGCCGAAGAATGTGCCGGTTGCCTCCTGCGGCACGTCGAGGACAACATCATAATTCTTCCAATCGGTTGTGCCTTTGATTGGCCGTTCGTGCATGTTGTCGAATGCAAGTTGTTTGGACTCTTTGTCAACGCGCATCCGCAGTCCCGCCCAATCCTGCGCGCCCTTGAAGTGATCGTCGATGCGATGGCCGGACACCGGATGCGCACCGCCCCCCGTGGTTTCGCCAATAATGGTAGCCCGCTTGAGGATCTTCAAGTTGTAGCTGAATTCCTCCGCACCAGAGAAGGTCATTTTCGATGTCAGTACGAAAGCTGGCGTGTCAGGCAATCTGTTCCCTGGAACGTAAGGCAACGTCCAGTATTGTGTCGTTTCGTCCTCTTTCCGGTTGTAGAGATCGTTCAGATGAGTAGGCTTATTGAAAAGATAGGTTGAGATCAGGGCGATCATCTTGGGATCGCCTCCGCCGTTGTCGCGAAGATCGAAGATGATGGCATCGACGTGGGACAGGAAGTTCATTGCGGCAATGGCGGTCGGGCCGCACAGTTCAGCGTCTGCGAAGAAGTTGAATTTCAAGTAGCCGATGTTGCCCGGCAGAATCTCGGCTTTTACGAATCCGCAGTTGGTGCGCTCCATTTGCTTCCGCTCTATTTCTTTTTCCTCTGGGCTGGGCCCATGATCGTCGTCGGTCGGGAGCTTGTAAGGGCTGTAATCTACGCGCAGATGCTTGTCATGGCTGACTTCCTGCAGATCCTTGGTAAGCAGTGCGGCGAAAGCATCACCGTCTGTGACAGCATCATATTCGCTGCGTTTCGGGCGATCCCGGAGATCTTCGTCCATTTTTTGTGCAGTTTGCGGATAGACGTAGGACTCTTTTAGGCTGGACTCTACACCGTCAAGCACTCGCGGCCGAGCGGCACCATCCAGCTTTACATTTTCCACCATCGCGCCGGGAGGAATCGCGCGTAAACCGAAGTTCTCGACCCGTTTGGTCACACACGATGGAGCACTGGTCGGGAAATCAAATCTGCTGAACACTCGCATACCACAATTCCCGATTGGGGAGACAACCATGCACGAAGCCAGCCTCGCGCTTAGTCTCCACTTGTATTTCGTCCTGAATCCGAACAGTGGCGGGATCGCAGGCGACTCTCCGGGGAGCAATCTGGCGTTCCGGGTCGGGCGGTTCAATTTGAAGAACAGCACTGTAAGGGACATCCTCAACCAGATCGTTTCGCAGCACGGCAATGGAGCTCGGGTCGTGCAGCAACCACCGTGGACGATGGGGAAAAACCTCGGGTACGGGCTGTGGAAGGTGCTGGAGTATGACAGGACGGATGGCGAATACAGCCGAGAACTAGAGGTCCGGGGCTTGGGTCTGCAAACCCGTTAGAGTCAACTGGCGAAATATCGCCACACTCGTTGAGCGTCCCTCGCGCCGCTTTCTCTTGGTGACAGCCTGGACGCGTCGTCACCGCCTCCTGTTGCACTCGTCAACTAGGGTTTTGCCCCCACCAGTTGCATGTACTCACTCAGCGTCACGAAGCGGTAGCCCCGCGCTTTAAGGTCAGCGATCAATTCCGACATGACCGCCGCTGTCGTCGACAATTCATGGAAGGCGAGAATGTGCGTGTACACTCCCCGCTTTTCCCGCTGTTCCACCTGCTTCAAGACTGCATCCACCAAAGAAGTCTTTGGGTGCTCGACTGACTCTTTGGTCCACAAATAGTCGAGCGAGTTCACGTCGCGCAGCGCAATGGGGTTTTCCCGCGAGATGGTCAGCAGGTGATAGCCTTGCTGTTCGAGGTCGCGGCGGGCATCACCGGAAATGATCCAGTCTGGAGGACGGAAGTAGTGAGGCTGGGTGCCGGTGACCGCCTTGATCGCTTCCGCGCCGCGGTTCACGTCGCCGATCACCCACTGCTCTCCCCGTTTCCGCTCCGCTCCGCGCAGTTCGATATGGCTATAGGTGTGGTCTTCCAATTCGTGGCCGCGACGCACTAATTGCTCGGCTGCCTCGATGCATGTAATTCCGACATTCTCTTCGTAACGCCGTTCTCCCCACGTCTTCGGAGTGAGTCGCCATCCTACGACAAAAAATGTAGCCTTAACGCCATTGTCGTCGAGCACGTTCACCAAGCTCGGGCCAGCGTGATCCCCCTTGGTGCCAAACAAAACATAGGGTCGCGGGCCGTCGTCAAAGGTAAGTGCAATGAGCTTATCGGCTGAAAAAGCAGCCCCGGCATTCAGGAACAGAAGCGCTGATACAGCGAACACTTTGTAGGATGACACTCCGGCTCCCATGATGACTTTCGCCATCGCTTCTTCAATTATTGGCGTCGATCCTCCCCGTGGCTAATTACCTTTGTGGATGGCCCGTCGGACAACCGGCCAGCGCGAGCAGCCCGAGAAATGTCGTAGACTCAGCCTATGCCTGTGACGGTGGAAATGCACAACACCGCCGACGCCGAGTCGCGGCGGGATGTAATCGCGATGATCGAGCACATCCTCTCGGACCGGCCCGGAGACTGGCGGGTTGTGATCCTTGGCTCGCAAGCCAACGACTGCTGGGAGATGAAAGTTACGGGACCCTACGCGTTCGAGCGCTCCTATACGCTTGAGGGCACGCTTGGACAGCATGAGCCGAGCACAGTGGCCGCCATTATTGCGAGGATGTTACCGAGTAGAGGGGAACGTCACGGCGGAGAATCGTCTGGATAGCAGGCGGTAGAGCGCATGGAATACACACGACGCAGGGTGATCTCGGGCTTGGGACTGGCAGGACTCGAGGCGGCAATGTCGCCTCTGGTCAAGAAAGCCACCGCATCGTCACTAATGAATCCGTTGGCGGCGGGCACCGGCACCTGCCCGTTCCGGCTGGCCGTGATCAACGACGAGATCACGCAGGACTTTGAGAAGGCATGTCAGATCGTGTCCGGTGATTTCGGACTGCGTTGGATCGAGCTGCGCTCGATGTGGAATAAGAACGTGACCGCACTCGACACGAAACGGGTTGAGGATGCGCGGAGGATGCTCGAGGAGCACAAGCTTCGAGTCGCGGATATCGCAAGCCCACTGTTCAAGACAGACTGGCCTGGAGCTCCGCGGTCATCGCAGAGCGATGCGCGCGATCAGTTCCATGCGGACTTCGATGCCAGGGCGCAGGACAAGCTGCTCGAGCGGTGTATCTCGCTAGCCAAATCCTTCAATACCGACAGGATTCGCTGTTTCGACTATTGGCGGCTGGATGATCAGAAGCCCCACCGCGCGGCGATCAATGCCGCACTGCAGCAGGCTGCGGAACGCTGCGCCAAAGACAACGTCGTCCTTCTCCTTGAAAACGAGATGTCCTGCAACACAGCCACGGGCGAAGAGGCGGCTGCTGTCCTGAAGGCGATTCCAAACAAGAACTTCATGTTGAACTGGGATCCCGGCAATGCCGCCGCGCTTGGCAGCACACCCTATCCAACCGGCTACGAAGTGCTGCCCAAAGAGCGCATAGGGCACTGTCACTGTAAAGACGTAGTGCGCAAGCCGGACCACAAATACGAATGGGCCCCGGTAGGAGGCGGCATCGTGGATTGGGTTGGGCAACTGCAGGCTTTGCAGCGTGATGGCTTCCATTACGGGCTGAGCCTCGAAACCCACTGGCGCGGTGCAGGCACGCCCGAAGCGTCCACACGTGTCAGCATGGATGGACTTCGGAAGACACTGACGAAGGCTGGAATTTCCTGCTGATCAGAAGCGAGGAGACGGTGATGATTACACGACGTGAGTTTCTCGATGCACTTGCCGCAGGCACGGCGGGGCTAGCCATTGGAAGTACGGCAAGAAGCTATGGCCAGATCCTTGGTTCTAATGACCGCCTCAACTTTGCCATTATAGGTCTTAATGGGCGCGCCTATGCTCATCTCGCGGCGCTCAAGGCAAACAAAAGCGCGGCGCGAATCTCGCATGTCTGCGATGTGGACAGCAATATTCTAAGGAAGTTCGCCGACCGTGTGGAGCATGTGATGGGCGAGGCCCCAGTGACGGAGAAAGACTTTCGCAGGATTCTCAAACAGAAGGATGTGGACGCCATCACGATTGCTACTCCCGAACATTGGCATGCACCTATGGCCATCGCTGGGTTACAGGCGGGGAAGCACGTCTATGTGGAGAAGCCATGCAGCCACAATCCTGCTGAGGGTGAAATGCTGGTGCAGGCGCAGCAGAAGTATCAGAAACTCGCGCAGATCGGCACGCAGCAGCGCTCTTCACCACACACCATCGAAATCATCGAAAAGATTCACGAGGGCGTTATAGGCAGGCCATACTTCGCAAAAGCCTGGTACGTCAATGCGAGGAAGTCGATTGGCAGAGGCAAGGAGGTGCCGGTGCCGCCGCAGCTTGATTGGGACTTGTGGCAGGGCCCTGCTCCACGTCGTCCTTATAAGGACAATTTGCATCCCTATAACTGGCACTGGTTCAGAATCTATGGCACTGGCGAAACGCTCAATAATGGTACGCACGAAGTCGATGTCTGCCGCTGGGCGCTGGGCGTGGACTATCCGGATCGAGTTACTTCGTCAGGCGGCAGATACCATTTCAAAGACGACTGGGAGTTTTATGACACGCTGGTGACAAGCTTCGAGTACGAAGACAGGATGATTTCGTGGGAGGGCAAGAGCTGCCAGGGAATGAAGTATTACAGCCGCGATCGTGGTTCGACAATCATGGGAACGACCGGCACGGTTCTGGTCGATCGCGGCGGCTATGAGATCTATGACCTTAAAGGCGACAAGACAAGCGAATTCAAGGCTGGGAATACGACTTCATCCGCAGATCTGATCGGCCGCGATTCCATGACAGACGCTCACTTCGCGAACTTCATCGCGGGAATCCGCAAAGGCGAGCAACTCAACGCCCCTATCTCGGTCGGCAACGTCGCTGTTACGATGCTCCAGCTTTCCAATATCGCCTGGGAAGTCAACCGGGAGTTGCATCTCGACACGAAAGACGGACGGATCCAAGGTGACCCGGAAGCGATGAAGATGTGGGAGCGCGAGTACGAGAAGGGCTGGGCGCCGCATGTCTAGGAAGAGCACCGTCTCCCGTCGCGATTTCCTTCGCTCCAGCGCACTGGTTGCGGCAGCATTCGCTGCTCCAATCGGCATCTTGGCGTCGACTCAGACACGCTCATCCGCTGAGGAAGCATCGCCGATCCGGTTCGGCCTGGCCAGCTACACGTTTCGTAACTTCAGCCGCACGCAGATGATCGGCTTCCTGAAGCAGCTCAATGTATTCGCCTTAAATGCGAAGGACGTCAAAGATCATCTCCCGATGGAAGCCGAGCAGGAGGCAGCCGCGCTGGCTGACTATGCCGCGGCAGGCATCAAGCTTCACGCTGTCGGAGCCATCTATTTCGCAAAAGATGAAGATTCGGACATACGGACTAAGTTCGAATACTGCAAGCGAGCGGGTATTGGCGTTATTGTCGCCGGAGACCCAACACTGGAAACTTTGCCGCGAATTGAGAAGTTCGTAAAGGAGTATGACATCCGCATCGCGATCCACAATCACGGCCCCGAAGATAAGTTGTGGCCTTCGCCACTGGGTGTATTGAAGGCGGTGAAGGGTATGGATCCGCGCATCGGCTGCTGCATCGATGTCGGGCATACCGTTCGCGCTGGCACGGATGTGGTTCAGGCGATCCACGAAGCGGGCCCGAGGCTGCTCAACTTGCACATGAAGGACCTCGCGAACTTCGAGAGCAAAGAGAGCCAGGTCGCGGTGGGAGAAGGCATCATGCCAGCGCGGAAGATGTTTGAAGCGCTCATCGCAACGAAGTACCAAGGCTTCGTCGATCTGGAGTATGAGATTCATCCCGACGATCCGATGCCGGGCGTGATCGCCAGCTTCGCTTATATGCGAGGCGTCCTGGCAGGCATGGGATTCGCGAGCAATGAACCAGTGGGACAATGAGGGCTATGAAGCAAGAAGATGGGGCTCGCCACCCGGCCCCATGCGCGTGGACGCGGAGTTTGCTGGCGTCATTGTGGCAGTTGGCTTCCTAGTAATGGGTGCCGTCGGTCTCGACTTTGGGAATGGGTCGTCTTGGGAGCCTTGGCGCTTGGTCCCGCAGTCGCTCTGCTGCTGCGTCTCAAACGAAATCAAGGAGGGCATTGCGCTCGCCGCAACCGACGAAAAAGCCTCCTACTGTGGCTAACTTCCTCTTGCCGCTTGACCTTGTCCCCCATCAAGTGGTGGGCGTCCCGGTGTACGATGGATGGGAATCGCATGTCACTGATGATCTTTGGGCCGTTGCATGGAGCTCCTCCTTCGCTTGGAACTGCCTTGTTAGTACCCGGTGCTGGTGTAGTCGGTTCTCTATCTATTGTCCTCAATGTGGTGGTATGCAAGCGGCCGGATTTTAACCGGGGGAAGCTGTTGTTCGTTTGTGCTGTCTTTTTGTTTCTCACTATTATCGGGGTGATGCAGCTGCTCCAGATTCGTTAGTACGGCGTGACCTTGGAGGCGGTTGGCAAAACATCGGCGTCGCGCCCAACCCCCCGCGCTGGTTGCCAATGATCGTAGTTGGTGAAATCGCCTGCTTACGTCAATAATTACCGTTCCCACCTTCCGCGTGACGCAAACGACAAGCCGCTTGAAGCCGACTATTACACCTTCCCGTACTCGTCCTCGGCTTCTCTCAGGATCGGCGCCTTCGCATGGTTCAAACAGAGAATAGAAAAGCGCCGCTAAGGTAGCGGCGCTCCCAGTGCTTGCCGAATTCAGTCTCTCACTGTTTTATGTGCGCTATCCAATTGCCGAAGTTGAACTGGCTATCAAGGTATTGGCCGGCAATAGTGGACCCGTCGGCAGAGATACTGACTGCGGTGGACAAGGTTATGCCGGCGGGAATCTTGGCTCCCATTTGCCGCAGCGCCTTGGCCAGCTTGACCGTGCCGCTCCGAGAGGTCCAAAGAAAGGCTTCGATTCCGTGACCGAAGGGATCGCCACTCCAGCCAACCACGACTCCATTGTCAGAGATGCCGTTCGCGATGCTTTGTTCCGTCCGGGAGTGTCTGATGGTGCCCAGGGAGCGCAGCCCACTCCGATCGGAGTACAGAAACGCGATACCATTTCCGAGATTGTCGTAGATCTGTCCAACGATCTGCGTACCATTGCTGTTTACAGCCGTTGCCTCGCCGAATGTTTTGGAGCCGGCAAATAGATCGTGCTTCCCATCCACCCAACGCACCGGACGCCAGGGACCGGTAGGGTCCGCCCAGAAACCGACGACCGTCTGGGCGTTGGCCGAGATGGCGCTAGCCCGGCTGTCACTGTTAGACGGATGTCCCAGAGAGACATTGCCAGTCGTCGCCGTCCAGGCAAAAGCCTCCGCGTGCTCGCAAGTCCACGCCAGTCCCACGGCGACACTGCCGTTGGCATTCACTCCGTAGCCGCTACCCCAACTGTTACCAATTTTGGTGCATCCATTGGAAGGATGGCCCAAGTCAACCATTCCGCTCTTCTTCCAGAGGGCCGGCCTGCTGAAGCCGTCTGCTCCGATGTAACCGCTGATGACGATGGATCCATCGCGCGAGATACCGATTGAGGATGAATAGGGATCACCGGGGCCGAGATCCTGGAAACCACTCTCGGCGGTCCAGCGGTAGATCTCGCCGCCGTAATTTGCGGCCATGACGGAGCCATTGCCGGAAAGAGCAAAATTCACCCACGAGTTGCTCACGGGATCGGAAATAATCTGGAAGGTTGCAGTGGCTGCGTTAGCCGGAAGACAAAGCACGGAAAGCAGGCACACCAGCCCTGCGGTGACTGACATCTTCTTCATTTGTTCGGGGTCCTTTTGTCTGGGATTACCGCTGATATCTAGTTATGCGACTTTTCAAGTGTACACTGTACACGCAATATCGCCGAGTGGGCGGACTGGACGCCGCTGTGGGCGCGTGGGTTGTTGAAATATCCCTTGCGCTTCAAAGCGCGTCGATAACTTGGGAGCGCATCGCATCCCGTCGGAGACCGGCCTTCTCATCCCATCTGGTTGCAACATCTAGCTGTGTCATTTGGATCTTCGCGTGGTACATTTCCGCTCTATGAACGCTTCGAAACGCTTCGTCGTGATAGTAGCTCTGGCGTGTCTATCAGCACTCTCGGGGTCTGCGCAAAACGAATCCAAACTGAGCATCCTCCTGCGAGCCGAGCAGGACACCTACAGTCTGCGCAGTGACATTCGCCTCGTGATTGTGCGCGAGAATCAGGGCCAGCAAGACCTGATTGTTCCGAGGCAGTGGGGATGGGGAGTCAGGCGGACACACATCCGTGTGTTTTGATGCGAAAGGACACGAGGTCAGAACGGATTTCCTTGCCGATGAGCTACCACCTCCACCGCAGCCGCACGATTTCGTCGTATTGGGAACGGGTGAATTCGTGGGAACGCACATGGGAGGAGCGGCTAAGGAGTTCGTCAACGAACCGGGGGAGTATGAGTTCGTTGTCGAGTATACCAGCTACCTCTCCGAGCATTACGCAAGAGAGGTTATGAAAATGCCCAATGTGCCGTTTTGGTCACGGGAACGAGGCATCGTCACTTCGAACCGCATCAAGGTGCGTGTGAACGAGTGATCGGTCAATTGGCGCAACATCCCGCTGGCGCAACATCCCGCGTGCCGGCCAACGCGCCCGTGAAGCAGTTCTGGTCCTTGACGGTTTATGATGTCGACACCCGGTCGCTAATCCAGAACAAGGAGCAACAAGCCGACCGTTCCTCGCGCCAGTCCGACCTCGTGAAAAACGCCCACGGCTCGGTGGATATTTACGTCGGCCCGAAAGCGCCAGCAGGCTTCGAGAAGAACTGGATTCCCACCGTGCCCGGCAAGGCGTGGTTTCCTTACTTCCGCCTCTACGCCCCCACCAAAGCACACTTCAATCGGACGTGGATTCTGCCAGATTTCGAGAAGATGAAGGGACATTGTCGCGGCCTCATCTCAAGTGGTGAATCTCGATTTCACCAACAACCGTGGCCGACTCCCCGAGCCGAATCTACCATCACAGTGCGATTTGTTTCTTGTCAAAAGTCTTCTTCAGGCTTTTTTCAGCAAGCGAGTAATCCCGACCAAAATTACCGCGCCGACAAACGCCACAATGATGGAACCTATCATGCCGCCTCCCGGCCATATTCCCAAAAGTCCAAAGACCCAGCCGCCCACAACGCCCCCGAGGATTCCAAGAATGATGTCCACGAGTACGCCGTAGCCGCCGCCCTTCATAACCTGGCCAGCAAGCCAACCTGCAATCAGTCCGACCACAACCCAAGCGATGAATCCCATGCCGATCCTCCTCGCTGCCGCTTTAGCTTCTCGCCGCTTTAGGCTGCGTTGGCTTTAGGCAACCTTCTTCGGTTGCGCCGACGAAATACGCGGACTTGCTGCAACTTCGTCGGGCTTGGAATCGAACACCGCCAATACCTCTTCATGACCCCCCTTGCTGAGCGAATCCGGCTGCGTCCGCCAGTTCAATTCTTCCAGCCGCCTTCGCATTTCATCCCCGCACGTTTCACGAGCATTGCAACGTTCACAGTCAGGATGGTGGATTCTCAGCAGGGACAACAGGTAGCATCTTAACTTCACGACGCACCTCGCAGGACTCCAGGTCATTCGCCTCAAGGGGTGTTGCGTCTCATCTGGCGGGAACTGCTCTTCGGAGAGGCGGGATGTATTATGCCACACGATGCGAGTTTCGTTTAAATAAAATTGGGCTACACTCGACGCGCAAAGATCGCTAGAAGCCACAGCGCAAGGCAGCACGTGTTTGTTGAAATATCCCCATTGCGCCCACCGAGGGTTTTGAGCGTAAACGCCTGTTGAACGGCAACGGTCTACAATCATGAAGAACGGGGAGTTGACCGTGTTTGCGCGACTAATAAAATGACAACCTTAATGCGGAGGCCGAATCAACATCATTGGGGAGTTCGCGAAATCTGCATCTCACCGCTGCGATTCCACCAGCAACTGCTGCAAATACTGCTGCCAGACGGCGGCCCAGGTATGGGTAAAGTGGCCGTGAGTCTGGTCGGAGGCCGGAATAAGGATGAACTGGCCCCGCTTGACCTTCTTGATCTCCTGCTCGGCAATGCCCAACTCCGGCGGGTTGATGAAATCGTCCGCAAAATTCACGAACATGACCGGCACGGTGATCGTTCCAAGCTTGGACGAAGGATCGTAGCTGCGCGACGCATCGAGCTCATAAAGTAGGTCGTTGGCGTCAAGGTCCGGAATCCTCTGCCTCACGAAATCGTCAACATACTTGTCGGCCGCCTCGGGAGTGGGGTAATTCTTCTGCATCTGCAACGGTGAGCCACTGGCGATGAGCATGAAATCCACCCACATTTGCGGCCCGGCGCGCGGCTCAGTCGTGTAGTCTCCGTGGTTCCAGCCTGGGTCCTGGCGAATCCCAGCCATCACCATCTTGCGAAAGATGCGATTGCGGCCTGCGATCTGTACCGGCAGGCAGGCAAGCGGCATCATGGCATCCATGAAGTCGGGATAGGTTTCACCCCACACCCAGGAGTGCATGCATCCCATCGATGTTCCCAGGATGAGGCGCAGATGGTTGACACCCATCCCTTGCGTCAGCAGCTCATACTGCGACAGCACCATATCGTCATAATCGTATTGCGAAAAATGCATGCGCATGCCGTCGCTCGGCTTGCTCGATTTTCCATGGCCAACGGCGCTATTGAAAAAATGGACTGCTTTTGTCGATTTCTGCTGCAAATAGAGCGGACTGGGAGGGCGAGACGCGATTCCGCCAAGTTCTTAGAATGATGGTGGCCAGGGACGGAGTTGAACCGCCGCCGCCAGCCTTTTTAGCGAAGCGGGGAACGACCGCTCTTGCCGCCCTGAAACCATCAAGCAGTCCCTGGCAGTGGGAAAAGTAAGGAGGCTCATGCGCTCGATCAGGTCGAGAGGCTCGGTTTTCATTACTGGATCTGCCTGTGTCATGTTTCTGGTACAAGGCTTCGGACAGGCACCATCAGGTCCCGGCGGACAACGGGCGGGGGCAGCTCGACTTGCAGGACCCGTTACATGGGGGTCGCCCGATCAGCCATATGGCAAAAGACGGCCGGTTACGGATGCAGACCGCAAAGCCATTCAAAGCTATCGCTCCGGAGCTAAGGCGCCGATCTTTTCGACGAACTTCACCGATCCTGCCGAACTTCGGGCGGATTGGAACCTGATGTCGGACGACGGCAGGATTTGCAGGCGGCCCGCTAACGTGGAGGCGTCGGGTGCCGGCTTGAGATTGAAAACCCTGGCCGCTGCCGCTGATTGCCCTAACAAAATCAAATGGTCCACGGGCTCCATTCAGAGCAAGGCGGAGTACCGCTGTGGCTTCTTTGAAGCCACTATGAAAATTGCTGACATCAAGGGGATGAACAACGCGTTCTGGATGAACACCGGGAACCAGCCCGCTACCGGGGACTATTTCGAGATCGACGTCTCCGAAGTGCAATATCCAAGTTATGACCACATCGGCCTGCAACAATACCCGGCCAAAGAGAAAAACGTTGCTGTGTCCAATGTGAAGCATACGGGTATGGGTTGGGGCGCGAAATTCGTTGACGATCTTTCGTCCGGTTTCCATGACTATGGCGTGCTTTGGACTCCCAAGGAAATGATTTTCGAGATTGACGGAGAACCCGTGGCAGCGGTTGTCACCAATAACTCCGTCAACGCCCCTGCCGACGTGATGTTCTCCAGTGCGCTTATCTATGCCGGAGTGTCGGAGCATCCCGAGGGGCACGACATGGTTGTGAAAACGTTACGCATCTTTGCCCTCCGGTAGTGGCCCGCAACCTTCACGCGCCTACCGGGTTCGTACCGCAAGGAGTTGATTATGAAGCGCCACAAAACCCACGCTGTTCTTGCCGGCTGCATCATGGCGGCAATCGCTTCCGTTTCGGCGAGTGCGCAGGCCATCAGCCAGCTTTGCACGCCCAAGATTACGGCTAACGAAGTCGTTGCCTCTCCAAGACAACGATACGAGGCGGGCCAGAAAGCGGTGCCTCCGGTCACGGACAATAATGCCTTCTTCGCCTGGCCCGACACGCCGATGGGAATTATCAAGACCGCCAACGGCTACGAGTTTTTTGGCAGCGATGGCGGGTTCCACTCCCGGCAGATGTGGCAAGGTCATTGGGTGGGCAACAATAAGTGGGGATCGGTGGTCACCACAGCGGGAACGCTCGGCAACCCGCTCGGCTCAGGCGCTCCTCAGGACGTTAGCATCTCCCCGAATCCCGATCCTGCGGTGAACCCAAATTATTCCAGCTATCAATACATGGGCGGAGGTCCGGTCTACCAGGTTCCCGCGGGCATGACCGGGGCGGGAAACCTGCTGGTGACCTATCACGCCGAACTGCCCATCGACCCCCTTTACGCGGCTCTCGGGCTGGCGGCGTCCACCGACAGCGGGCTGCACTGGACCGACCTCGGAGAGATCATTCGTCTGAACCAGGCCTACGAGGTCGGGCTCGACGGCTGGGAAATCGGCGACGGGCCGCTGGTGCTCTCGCCCGACGGCAAGTATTTCTACTTGTATTTTCCGGATTGGATGGCCAACGGCACGCTTCACATCACGACGCCTGCTGGTGTCGACACCACGACCCGCGTCTCAGTTGCGCGCGTCCTCGCTTCCTCGGTGCTCGAGGCCGCGTTCGGATCAGCGCGCCCGCACACTGTCCCCTTCGAGAAGTTCTATAAGGGCAGATGGAATCTGCAACCTGGAAGCGGCGGAGCGTCCACGGACCTCATGCCAAGCAATTCATCGCAGGAACGAGGATATATCGACATTCACTACAACAGCGCGCTGCAGCGCTATGTGATGATCATCTCCAACGACACGACGTTTTACTACGCCGAATCCATCGACGCTCTTAACTGGACGACTCTCACAGTGCTCGGCACCTTCGATACGGTCGCAGCTTATCCCACTGCCGTCGGATTGGGAGACGATCCTCACATCCTGGGAAAGAGTTACTACGTGTACTTCACCCACCTGCCAACCGATGGCACGGGATGGACGAATGGCGCGTTGCGACGGCTTGCGGTCTCCTGCCAATAATTGGTGGACCAGTTGGCGCCAATGCTATCAGTAACCTTTAGCCAAACGGAAAAGGGTTCTTTATGCGAATTGATCGATTTACTTTCCTGACTTCGGTTCAGTTGCTTATCTGCAGCGCCGCGTTGTGCGCTGCATCATCCGTGGCTCCAGGCGCCCCGCTGGTGGTCGACGACCACAGCCATGTCGTCGTGATGGAATACGAGGCCTGGTCGGGGCCGAAGGCTGTAACGTTTCAGGGCACTGCCGCGAAGCCGTTGCTGCAGTCTGCTGACATGCAAGCTGTCGGCGGGGGTTATGACAGCGCCGATCCCGCAATCATCCGACAGCACGTCGCCTGGCTAGAGTACATGGGCGTTGACGCCGCCATCAGCGAAGTTACCAACAATGTGAGCTGCATCTTCAACAGCGAGGCGTTCGCCAAGAAATATCTTCCGTACTGCACGCCTTCCTTCCGCGTTTACAACCAAAACCTCCGCGACAATACCGGCAAACTTTATCCGGCATGGACAAAGCTGGGAACTCGACTCAAGCTCATTCCCCTGTTAGTCGTGCGGCGCGATGTGCTCCAGACCCACCCTCTCACAACAGGTCCGAACCACATACCAGACTACATTTTGCCGAGATACCCTTCCCCCAAACCTTCCCCGTCCTGGCGACGGCACGGAATATCCCATCCCTCCCTGACACCGGCCGTCAGATCCACTACCGCCCAGTGACCCTGGCGGATCTGGATTTCCCCTAGCTCCAACCCGGCCAACTCCGATCTGCGAAAACCACAACCACCTAGCCGCTTTGAAGTAATGCCGATCCGCCCCTCCACCAGGGAAGCAACCGCCGAGTGACTCCGATCACTGCCATCGGTGATGCAAGGCACTGCCTCCTGTGCCGCCGCAAACCACAATATGTACCAGACCCGCAGATGCGAGGAGCCTTCTAACCCAAACCCAGTCGGAGGGCCTCCGGGAGGTGATGTATGACCAACCTAGACTTTCTCGGAATCTCAATCGTTGTGATCGTAGCCGGAGTCATCCTTTTCCGGTCCATTCCAGCCCTGAGCGCGTATTTCACCTTTCGCGGCAAGCGGCTGATAACTTGTCCCGAAACGCACAAGACGGAAGCGGTTGATGTGGCCGCCAGAAAAGCAGCCCTGGCCGCGTTTGTTGGCGAGCCCACCCTGCGTCTGGAGCGTTGCTCACGCTGGCCCGAGCGCCAGGACTGCGGCCAGGAGTGCCTGCAGCAGGTCGAGACCGATCCCGCCAATTGCCTGCTCTGGAATATCGTGGCCGACTGGTACGAAGGCCAACGCTGCGTTTATTGCCACAAAACTTTCGCGCGGCTCCAGCACCTCGATCACCCGCCAGCCTTGATGCGACCTGATCACACCACCGCTCAGTGGAACCAGTTCCAGCCCGAGCAACTTCCTGGGATCCTTGCCACCTTCAAGCCCGTCTGCTGGAACTGCCACATCGCCGAGACATTCCGCCGTGAGCACCCGGAACTAGTGACCGACAGGCATCGAGACATCCATCTCACAGTCTGATCTTGCACTACGACGGAAAACAGATCGTGATCCTGTCCATCCGCCACGGCAGCGAAGTCGGATACTGAGTGAATTGCCGCAAGATATAGTTATCGCGGAGCTATTGGCAACGCCGAAACGAACCAGACGCTAAGGCACGCGGTAGGGTCGTATCGCTGGTGTAAAGATTTTGCCTTTGTCGTAGGCCAAATGTGCTCGTTTCTTCTCAGAATTCGAGCGCCGACTCGAAAGCGA